>FLNY01000182.1_pt1 | contig 22552 bp, 19 predicted proteins | sample 1140381 | NCBI WGS metagenome assembly FLNY01 (sample SAMEA3878172, study PRJEB12797) | bioreactor metagenome | biome: Moose rumen | place: Sweden | collected 2011-10
CACTATAGCATAGTACTCGACTACCAAATAAAACTCGACCGACGCGAGATTGCTTCCATAGAAACACGCATAATAGATTATCTCGAACTCGGAGTAACACGCAACATAATAGAATCGGAGAACGGAGCATTCTCGGTGGCAACAGATGACGAGGGCTTGCACATCGACTTCACACTTCGATATGAAGACGCAGAACTTCTAAGCCGAGACAGTATTTTTACAGACAGCCCGAACATAGAACTGCCACAAAACATTCCCATAGGCGAAGCCAACGTGCTTGTGGTTACGGCCGACGACACTATGTATGCACAGGCACAAGTGGCCGTGGGCGGAATCGTACAACGAGTCAAACGCGCCACGTCTCCTATCGAAGCCGTCAACATATTTACCGACTCAAAAATAGACATCATATTGGCCGACTCCCGCGCGGGCATAGCTAAATGCATACGCATGATGACATCCATACGCGCAGCCGAAAGTGGCGTGGTGAGCAAAGTTCCAGTGCTGATATTCATTGACGGCAACGACCCAACAGAAACAATGCAATATACCGAAGCTGGCTTCGACATGCTATATCCACTGCCATTCGACATAGAAGTGGCACGCGCAGCCGTATGCTCATATTTCGTCTGACACGGAGCAAAAAACAAGATGAAAATAGTAGCCGATGATAAGATTCCATTTCTCCGCGGGACGCTCGACGACGTTGCCGAGGTCGTCTACAAACGAGGAGCAGACATCTGTCGTGCAGACGTTGCGGATGCAGATGTTCTGATAGTCCGCACACGCACAAAATGCAACGAGGCTCTGCTACACGACACAAAAGTTAGTGGCATTTTTACGGCCACGATAGGCTACGACCACATAGACACAACCTATTGCGACGCACACAACATATATTGGCAAAACGCACCGGGTTGTAATGCTGCGTCGGTGGAACAATACGTAGCGTCGGCACTAGCAGTGCTACGCCTGCGACACGATGTCCCTCTGCGCGGACGGGTGATAGCCGTGGTCGGACTCGGACACGTTGGTAGCCGCGTGGCTACATTGGCACGCCGACTCGGCATGAAAGTGCTAATGGTAGACCCACCACGCGCCGAGGCTGAAAAATCGGACGACTACATATCGTTCGATACAGCACTACGACTTGCCGACATTGTAAGCTTTCACGTGCCACTTACATGCGATGGTCCTTACCCCACATTCCACCTCCTCAACGAGAACACGCTGAGTAGGCTCAAACGTGGTAGCATAGTCATCAACACTTCGCGCGGACCTGTATGCCAAACAGAAGCCCTAAAAAAAGGACTGACTGACGGGACTATTCGCCATGCAATAGTAGACGTGTGGGAAAACGAGCCGAACATAGACAAAGACCTTATGTGGCAGACAGCCATCTCGACACCCCACATTGCAGGCTATAGCACCGACAGCAAGCGACGTGGCACACAGATGGTCATAGATGCCATAAACGAACACTATGGACTCGGACTGAAATATACATTGTCCACTCTGCCAACGCCAGCGGAACATAGCATTATACTGCCTCAAAATATTGACGCCGAAGAAGCAGCATGCAGAATGTTTTTGCACATATACGACATAGAGTCCGACAGCAGATGGCTACGCACACTACCGATGAACTTTGAAGAGCAACGAGGCAACTATCACCTCCGACGCGAAATAGGAGCATTCAGTGTGGCAAAAGAATACAAGCACTACAAATACTTAAAGAGCTTCGGGCTAAGCGACTGAAAATGATAAGCATCCCGACACAGAAGAGCGAAGGCATTGTGCTTAGCACTGTTCGCTATGGCGAAACGCAAAAGGTGGTGAACATCTTGACGCGCGAGAATGGTCGAATGGCCTACATGGTCAGTGGCAATGGTAAACGCTCAGCAGGACGAGCGGCTATGCTCATGCCACTGAGTGGATTGGACTTTATAGCTTCGGGCAGTGGCAAGCGAGCTGGTATGAAACGCATAAGCGAAATGTATTTGCGGCGTCCGCTAAATGCAGTGTTGACCGACCCCATACGACGAAGCGAAGCCTTTTTTATGGCCGAGCTACTATGCCATGCACTGCCCGAAAACGTACCCGACGAGACTCTCTACGACTACGTGGAACAGAGCATCGTGGTGCTTGAAAGAGGACCAAATGGACTATGCAACTTCCACTTGTACTTCATGATGCACTTGATGGACTACATAGGCATAGCCCCCGACCACGAGCGCAGTGGACAATCGACATTCGACATGGCAGAGGGTCGTTGGAGTAGCCAATCGACCACACACCCACACGTGCTGACTGGTCAAAACGCTGAGTTGTGGCACAACCTAGCGCTTACGACATTCGACGGACTTGCTCAGCTTTCGCTCAACCGCAACGAACGACAAGAACTCATTGGCATGATGTCGGACTATTACCGACTACACCAACCGGGGTTTGGAACTCTACACTCTCAAGAAATATTGGCAATGCTCAATTAGCAAAAAGAATCCGAACATGTATAGCAAACGCGACCCGAAACTACAATTTGCATCGAAAGAAGAAATAAAACAATATCAAGACGAGCGACTGCGCGAGACCATTAGCTACGTCTACGCTAACAGTAAGTTTTACAACGAAAAAATGACGTCGCTCGGTCTGACGCCCGACGACATAAAATGCGTTGAAGACCTCGGCAAACTAACACTAACGACCAAAGCCGACTTGCAAACTCGCAACGAAGACTTCTTTTGTGTGGGACGTGAGAAAGTGGCCGACTACGTAACCACGAGCGGAACACTTGGTGAACCCGTAACCGTCATACTTACAGAAGCTGACCTTACACGCTTGGCATATAACGAATACTTGTCGTTCAACACGGCAGGGCTTACAGCCAAAGACACGATGCAACTAATGGTAACACTCGACCGAAGATTTATGGCTGGCTATGCATATTATTTGGGTGCGAGACAGACTGGCATGGGTGTATGTCGCGTAGGCAACGGAATCCCACAACTGCAATGGGAAACCGCACAACGCATAAAAGCTTCGGTGGGCATGTGCATACCATCGTTCTTGCTAAAGCTAATAGACCACGCCAAGCAGAACAACATAAACTATCATGCGTCTTCGTTCAAGAAGTTTATATGCATTGGCGAAGCACTACGAACAGACACGGGCGAGTATACAACGCTGGGCAATAAGATTGCAGAACAGTGGCCCGAGATAACACTCTACACCACCTACGCTTCGACCGAAATGCAGAGTTCATTTACCGACTGCGAGTATTTTGTTGGTGGGCACTTGCAACCTGAACTGATAATTGTGGAGTTTCTTGACGAGAACGGCATTGCCGTTGGCGAAGGCGAGATTGGCGAAGTGGTCATGACGACCCTGGGCATAGAGGGTATGCCGCTTGTGCGGTTTCGCACGGGCGACATGGTACGTCACTACACTGGACAATGCAAATGTGGACGTCAGACAGTAAGGCTCGGCCCCGTTGTAGGGCGCAAAGGACACATGATAAAATATAAGGGTACGACACTATATCCACCTGCAATATTCGACATATTGGACGACATAGGTGGCGTAGAGAACTACGTGGTAGAAGTGTTTACCAACGCCATAGGCACAGACGAGATAGCAGTACGCGTCGGCACACGTCAGCCATCGGAAGCCTTTGCCAAGCACATAAAAGACATATTTAGAGCCAAGGTGCGAGTGGCACCTACAGTGCGATTTGAAGACCCCGAACTGGTCAATCAACTAATGTATCCGGCTATGAGTCGTAAGCCAGTCAAGTTCTTCGACTTCCGCAAATAAACAATCTACAGAGAGACTTTCAGAGGCGCCTTATGAAAGTCTCTTTTGTTTTTTCGTCTTAATTAAGTATTGCAAACTAGCAATATATGTTGTAAATCTGCACAATAAAACAGACACACATGACTACACTAATTACCGGACTACTAATTCCTCTTTTGGGAACTATATTGGGCTCGGCATTTGTTTTCTTCATGAAAGACGAGATGTCCGACAGGCTACAAAAATCGCTATTGGGTTTTGCATCGGGCGTAATGGTGGCAGCTTCGGTGTGGTCGCTTCTTATACCAGCCATCGAGATGGAACCAGACAATGGCAAATGGGCGGTTGCGCCTGCAGCCATTGGTTTCTTGCTTGGCATAGGTTTCTTGTTGCTTGTTGACGAACTGACACCACACCTACATCTTGGAACGGATAAACCCGAAGGTCCGCGCACACACCTTTCACGAACAGCAATGTTGACTCTTGCCGTAAGCATACACAATTTGCCCGAAGGCATGGCAGTGGGCGTTGTTTTTGCAGGGGCTGACAGTGGAACGACAGGCATATCCGTGGCTGGGGCTGTTGCCGTTTCGCTTGGCATTGCCATACAGAATGTGCCAGAAGGAGCAATAATTTCAATGCCGATGCGAGCAGCTGGCAACAGTCGGTGGAAGTCTTTCCTTATTGGTTCGCTAAGCGGAGTTGTGGAGCCTGTGGGAGCAGTAGTTGTTATTCTATTGGCTTCGATGGTTTTGCCAGCACTGCCATACATGCTGTCGTTTGCTGCAGGCGCAATGATGTATGTCGTGGTTGAAGAACTAATTCCAGAAGCGTCGAGTGGACAACATAGCAACCTCAGCACAATAGGCTTTGCACTTGGCTTCGTGCTGATGATGATACTCGACGTGGTTACGGGCTAAATGAGCCTATGAGCGGACCCACTCTTTGCGGTCGAAGTCGTAGTGTTTGACGATCTTTGCTGGCACGCCTGCCACTACTGAATAGTCTGGGACACTGTGCAAAACGACACTACCTACAGCAGCAACGACACAATGTGTTTACCAATGGTTACGCCTGGCTGGACTCCAAAGCCAAGCCAAGAACTCTCGCCGACTCGAATGGGTCTTTCTTCGACACCCTAAGCAACAATGGGAAGAGACGTGTCGGCATAAACGTGATTGCGGTCTGTCAGATGGCAACGAGGTGCAATTTGGACATTATCTTCTATCACAATGCCATAGTCAGAACCAATACAAGTGTCCCGACCAATGCCAACGTTGTTGCCTACGATCAGTTGGTATTCTCCGTCGTTGTGTGGCACACGCTCTTGCAAAAACAGTTCGACACCATCGAATATCATCGTGTTGTTACCCACAGAGGTGAGGTGCGGCAAAGTAACACGAACATTCTTGCCAATGTGAATTTTTCGCCCAGAAAAGCCATACCACTTTACCAGTCAAATGCTTCGCAACTTATTGACAGCACGAAGAGCAAAGGCGTGGAGAATATGTCGTAGCTTCTTACTCATCTGTTGGCATACATAGATTCGTAATATTTTTCGTACTCGCCACTTGTTATGCGGTCCATCCACTCTTGGTTGTCCAGATACCAACGGACAGTCTTTTCGATGCCCTCTTCAAATTGCAAACTTGGCTGCCAGCCAAGTTCTCGGCTAAGCTTACGGCTGTCGATGGCATAGCGTAGGTCATGACCTTTGCGGTCAGTAACGTAGGTGATAAGCTTTTCGCTTGTGCCTTCGGGGTTGCCAAGCAGTCGGTCGACCGTCTTGATTATTACGTGAATAATGTCAATGTTTTTCCATTCGTTGAAGCCACCTATGTTGTAAGTATCGCCAACTTTACCTTTGTGGAATATTAGGTCGATGGCACGAGCATGGTCTTCGACATAGAGCCAGTCGCGCACGTTTTCGCCTTTGCCATATACGGGCAGAGACTTGCCGTGGCGAATGTTGTTGATAAAGAGAGGGATGAGTTTTTCGGGGAACTGGTATGGCCCGTAGTTGTTGGAGCAGTTGGTAACTACTGTTGGCATTCCATACGTATCGTGGAAAGCGCGCACAAAATGGTCGGAGCTTGCTTTTGAAGCACTATATGGGCTGTGAGGTTGATATTTTGTTTCTTCGGTGAAGATAGTGCCGTCGAACTGTAATGCGCCATAGACCTCGTCGGTCGAGATGTGGTAGAACATCTTGCCACGGTAGCCATCGGGAGAAGCCTCCCAAGCCTCTCGAGCGGCCTGAAGCAATGTGAGCGTGCCCAGCACGTTGGTGCGAGCAAAGGTAAATGGGTCTTTTATAGATCGGTCGACGTGGCTTTCGGCGGCGAGGTGTATGATGCCGTCGACATGTTTGTCTCGGATTAGACGGCTAATGCCTTCGTAGTCGCAGATGTCCAAACGGCAGAAGGTATAGTTTGAACGATGTTCGACATCACGCAGGTTCTCTAAGTTGCCAGCATAGGTTAGCTTGTCGACATTGATAATGTTATAGTCGGCATATTTGTTTACGAAAAGGCGAACGACATGACTGCCTATGAAACCAGCACCGCCAGTGATAATGATGTTACGTTTTGGCATAAATTATTTATTTCGATGAAGAACGATAGCCACGCAACCACATTGCGAAAAGCACAAGAGCCACACATGCTGCCAACGAGCCCACCGTGGGAGCAAGGTACGCAGACTGTGGAATGAGCGCGCCCAAACACTCGGGAGCAACGAACAAGTATGTGGAGCAAACAGACGTCATCCAAAGTGCTGGGATGAGCGTTATAATGTAGGGGCGAGCAGTACGAGCAAAATAGACTGTTATGGTCCAAAGTGTAAAGACCGAGAGAGCCTGATTGCACCAAGCGAAGTAGCGCCAAATGATGTCGAAACCTGCTTTATCGTGGATGCTGTATAGCAAGATTAGCAGAGTGACGACAAAAAGAGGCAAGCTTATGAGCAGACGCTTCGATATGTTTTTTTGTTCTATGTGGAGGGCATCGGCTACGATAAGACGTGCCGAACGAAGAGCAGTGTCGCCCGATGTTATTGGGGCAAAGACAATGCCCAAAATGGCCAAAATGCTACCCACTGAGCCGAGCCATTCGACCGAGAGAGACTTGGCTACATAGGCACCCGTGAAGGCTTTGCCAGTAGCAGCGTCGGCAACACCATTCTCGGCAAAGAAAGCCGTGGCTGCAGCTGCCCAGATGAGAGCTACAACGCCCTCGGTTACCATGGCACCATAGAAAACTCGTCGACCATGGCGAGCATTGGTCAAGCAACGTGCCATGAGTGGCGACTGAGTGGCATGGAAACCACTAATGGCACCACAAGCGATGGAAACGAACATCATGGGGAAAATGGGGTACGTCTCGTACTTAGTGCCAAAACCGTCACACATTTCGGGCAAGGCGGGATGATTGTAGTAGAGCCCCCAAAGTATGCCAACAGCCATAAAGATTAGCGCAATGGCAAAGAGTGGATAAAACCGACCTATTATCTTGTCGATAGGCAACATGGTGGCCAAGACATAGTAGACAAATATGACGGCAATCCAAACCACAGCATCGAGATAATCGGGCGTCATGCCAGCGAGCAATTCAGCTGGGCCGGACACGAATACGGCTCCGACAAGAATCATCAAGACTACGGTAAAGACACCAAATACTTTCTTGGTAGTCAGACCGAGGTAGCGACCAATAATTTCGGGCAAACTTTCGCCATCGTGCGCAAGCGACATCATGGCAGCTACGAAATCGTGTACTGCACCTGCGAATATGGTTCCGAAGACTATCCAGAGGTAGCTTGCCGTGCCAAACTTAGCACCCATTATGGCGCCAAAGATAGGACCGAGACCAGCAATGTTGAGAAATTGTATCATGTAGACTTTCCACGTTGGGAGAGGCAGAAAGTCGACGCCATCGGGGTGTGCGACAGCTGGCGTAGGCTTAGAATAGTCGTAGGCGACGACACGTTCTACGAAACTGCCGTAGAAAATGTAGCCCAAGACAAGAGCAATGAGTGCAATGGTAAAAGTTATCATGATTGTGTTTTTTTTTATTTCTTTTTGCTGAGACAGACCAAAGATGTGTAGCGAGATTCGCTTTGCAGACATGTTAGCGAGAGCCCGCATTGCGTAGCAACGTCTTCGAGGACGTCGTAGCCGAGGAATAGCCAATCGTATTGGGCTGTGGCTCGGCCGTATTTTATGACGTAATCTATTTGCCCATAATAGCGGTCGGAGAGTGGCAAAGCAATGCTTCCGTCTTCTTCTTCGTAGAGGTAGGCGAGGTCGGTTATGTCGGTTAGAATCTTGCCGTCGGGCGATAGAAGCGATGAGAGCTTGCGGAGCAGTCGTGGCAGATTGTCAAGAGAACCTGCTATGCCCAATCCATTCATTAAGAGCAAGATGGTAGAATACCTTTTTTGAGTCTCGTAGGTAAATATGTCGGAATTGACTACGGAATGCAGACCCCGACTTTTCATAACTCGGCACGCTCCGCACGAGACGTCGAGCGCATCGACTAAGATGCCATTACTTTGTAGCCAAAGCGAGTGACTGCCACCGCAAGCACCGATGTCGAGTGTCGTACTACGACACATTTCGAGGGCTTCACACGTCAGAGGCGACATTTGGTCGTGAGCAAGAAAGAATTCGGACACTGCCCATTGCTCATCGTCTATTGTCTGGCTACTGACGTCGAAATGTGCATCGAGAAGACCATTGTAGTAGTCTTCGAGAGCGAGCCCGAAGACATCTTCATTTTCGCTCATTGCTCAAAAGTATATGATTAAGAAGTCCACAGACTCCATCTTCGATAAGTTCGAGTGCGAGTTCAAAGTCGCGTTCGTCACCATAGTATGGGTCGGGGATTGTGGTATATTCGTTGTGGTTTGTCATGTAGTCGGCAAGACAGACCACCTTGCGCTTTTGCGTGTCTGTTGTGACCTTACTGAGCAAGCTACGCATGTTTTCGTTGTCCATACCGACAATGAGGTCGAACTTGTCGAAATCGGCAGAACAGACTTGACGAGCTACGTGATTGAATGTGTAGCCGTGTCGAGCCCCACAGCGTCTCATCCGACTGTCGGGGAGGTCGCCCACATGCCATGGTCCGATGCCAGCCGAGTCTATAAACAAACAGACGCGACGCTTGGCACAAACGTCACGCATAACCCCATCGGCAGCTGGAGAACGACAGATATTGCCTAAGCAGACAAAGAGTATGCTACTGATTTTCGGCATCGGGTCGCAGCTTTAAGAAGTCTATGTCGGGTAGAGAGCCACAAGGCTTACGTTTACTCCACAAGAGCCGACTATCGAGCGAGATGAACGAAGAGTCGTTAAGGTCCATATCGGGCATAAAAGTGTTGCCCTCAACCTTGCATTGCGAAGGGTCTATCATTGCATATTCGTTGCGACGGCCATTGTAGGACACGTTGCCACATAGGACGTGGTCGTAGCCACCGACATCGACATTATCGTCGTAGCTTTTCTGGTTGACCATATTGAAGTTGCAAGCATTTTCTGCAGCACGATTGTTCTGCCAATGGTTGCCAGCAAGATGGTGGTTGGCATAGAAGCCATTATTTTTGTTGTACCATGCAATGCAGTTGGTGATGACATTGATTGGTGCGTTGGGGCTAACTGCCATTTTGCGTAGTCCGTAGCCACCAGCTTTGAAACCAGCGCCGTCGGCACGTCTTGTCAGAGTGCTGTCGTATCCGTTTTGCCAAGCCCAACAACTGTCGATAACTACGGGTGCAAGGCTATTGATGAGGTCGAAGCCGTCGTCGCTATTGCGCCAAGCTCGACAGCCACGCAACATGTTGCCATAGCACTGACTATCGGGCAAATGGAATCCGAAGCCGTCACAATTGCCACCTTTGCCGTTTTCGGACACAGGGTCGTAGTTGTTGTAGGCATCGCAATTGAGAATGAGATTATCGTGTCCGCCTTTGGCATAGACTCCGATACCCATGCCGTCGTGCATATTTACTTGTTCTATGATGCAGTGACTGCCTGTAAGGCTGATATATTCGCTTTGTGTGTGTCCTGTCTGCGTAACCTGAATGCCAACAATGTCGAATTTTCGCAGTCGCCAATAGTCTCCACTGATAAAGAAACCGCTGACACGTTTATTCTCTGGTTTTACATTGCTAAGGTCAATGACTACTTTCTCGTTGGCAAAAGCACTTATGGTTAGTGGTCGAAACTCTGAGCCATTGGCATTGAGCATATAGACGCATGCATACAACCCTCGAAGAGCAGAGCCCATTATGTCCGATTCTTGTGGGCGGTAGGTACCTTCGCGTAGCCAAATTGTTTCGCCAGGACGTATTTCGCTAATGGCCTTGCCGAGTGTCTGATAGGGGTGAGCAATTGTTCCGTCGCCCACATCGTCGCCACTTGGCGAGACGTATATGTCTTTACGTGTACAACCTTGCAAAAAAAGAGCTAAGAGAAGTACGCACATGCAGTGCAGACGTAAAGAAAGAATATGATGTAAGTAGTGCAAACCTTTAAGAATCAGAGATAGAGAATACACACAAAGTTAATGCGTTTTAATTAGACAAAACCTAAATTTTACAATTCTTTTCGTTATGAAAAGTATTTGACGTAAAATTGCAAAAGTCAAAAATAATCCAAAGAACAAATTCATAGGTTATGGCAAAATTTATATGCACCGTATGTGGCTATGTCCACGAGGGCGACGCACCGCCCGAAAGATGTCCGCAATGTAAAGTACCCGCATCGAAATTTAAAGTTCTTGACGAGTCGTCAGTTCTTAATTTTGAGACGGAGCATGTTGTTGGCTCGGCAAAAGGTACTGACGCAGAGATGATAAAAGACCTCAATGCACACTTCAATGGAGAGTGTTCGGAGGTGGGTATGTACCTTGCGATGAGTCGTCAGGCTGACCGCGAAGGATACCCTGAGATTGCTGAAGCTTTCAAGCGTTATGCGTTTGAAGAGGCTGAGCACGCAGCCAAGTTTGCCGAGTTGCTGGGCGACGTGGTGTGGGACACTAAGACCAACCTTGAGAAGCGCATGAACGCTGAGGCTGGAGCATGTGCAGACAAGTTCCGCATTGCAAAGCGAGCCAAAGAGATGGGGCATGATGCTATCCACGACACAGTACACGAGATGGCAAAAGACGAAGCTCGTCATGGTCAAGGTTTCTACGGACTCTACCAACGCTACTTTGGCAAGAAATAGACCGACGTAGAAAATTATTTACAAAAGCAATCCGCCAACGCTTAAGATTAGGCTTTGGCGGATTGCTTTTATGTATGTATACTGGATAATTATCTTTTGGCAGAGGTCAGAGCAAGATATTCGCTGACGGTCTTTTCGAGCCCGAGATAGAGTGCGTCGCAGATGAGTTGATGACCTATTGAGACTTCTTTTACGAATGGTATTTGGTCGAGGAAATAGCCCAAGTTGACAAGGCTGAGGTCGTGACCTGCGTTGACACTCAAACCGAGACGACGGGCTGCTTGAGCAGCCAAGACATAGGGCGCAACGGCAGCTTCGCGATTTGTGGCATAGGCGGAGGCATAGGGCTCGGTGTAGAGTTCGACACGGTCGGCACCGATACGGGCTGCTGCTTCGACCATTTTGATGTCGGGGTCGACAAAGATACTGGTGCGAATGCCTGCGTCGTTGAGTCGGAGGACTATGTCGCGTAGCTCGGCTTCGTGGGAGATTGTGTCCCAACCAGCGTTGCTGGTGAGCGCATCGGGCGCATCGGGGACGAGTGTTACTTGTGTAGGCTTGACGCGGAGGACAAGTTCTAAGAAACGATCGGAAGGATAGCCTTCGATGTTAAATTCGGTGCGGATAACTTTTGTTAGGTCAACAACATCGGCATAACGGATGTGCCTTTCGTCGGGACGAGGGTGAACAGTGATGCCTTCTGCGCCAAAGCGTTGGAGGTCGTCGGCAACGCGACAGACATCAGGAGCATTGCCACCACGAGCATTGCGAAGAGTAGCAATTTTGTTGATATTGACACTAAGTTTTGTCATCTTTTGTCGTTCTTTGCAGTGGCAAAATTACACAAAAGAGAGATAACCTATCATCTACGAGCGACATAATTAGACTCGACTCGAAAAAGGCTCACACAAACTATAATGAATAAACAGCTGATTATTAAGACCTTACGCACACTTCCGATGATATTTATATTGTCGTGCAGTTGGTACTTGTCGTCGCAAGAGAGAATAGAGATGATGCCTGGATTTGACGGTTCGGACAAACTTGTTCACCTGATTTGCTTTGGAGGATTGGCAGGGTCGGTGTGCATGGCACTCGGTCAAAGGGGTTGGCGACGAGTGTGGCTTCCGATATTGCTTGTGTCGGTGTATGGCATTGTAGATGAAATACACCAAAGTTACACACCAGGCAGAACGAGTTCGGCGGCAGATTGGGTAGCCGACACGGTGGGCGCAACGCTTGGTACGATTGCGTACGTAGTCTTGACAACGAAATTATTTTATAAAACGTCGCAAACGGAAAAGAAGTAGCGAACATGCGACAATAAGCCCACTGACGTAGCCCATCCAAATGCCGACGGGTCCGAAATCGAGCGTAAAAGCAAAGAGATAGCCTATGGGCAAGCCACATAACACAAAAGCCAATCCGGCAGCAAGAGCTGGGAAACGGAAGTCGGCATAGCCACGAAGTGCGCCGATGGCAGTTACTTGCAAGCCGTCGAAAATCTCACAAGCACCACCAGCAAGCATGAGTTGTGCACCGATGGCGACAGCGGCTGCGGAGTCTATGATTAGACCCGGCAAGACGTTGCGAAGAGAAATGAAAAGCACGGTGCTGCAAGACATGAAAAGTAGCGAAACGAGCATCCCATAGAGTGCATAGCTACGAGCGAGACGGAAATTGCCAACGCCACAATTGACAGAAACTTTGATGGTTACGGCAGTGGCCACACCGCCTGCCATGAGATAGGTAAGGCTTATGAAGAGGTTGACGACTTGGTGTGCTGCAAGAGCGTCGGCACCAAGCCAGCCCATCATCAGTCCACCCAAAGCAAAGCCACACATCTCGAGGACGGTTTGCAGACCGATGGGCAGACCACAAAGAAAGAGTCGCCACGAGAGGGAGCCTCGACTGATGGTGGTGGACGACAATTTAAGGGTACGAAGCTTGCGACGGAGGATGATTTCCATCGTTATCCACATGAGGAATCGACTAATGAGCGTACTGAGAGCTGCGCCGTAGACACCCATGGGACTTATGGGACCAAATCCAAAGATGAAGACGTAGTTTCCGACAATGTTGAGGACGTTGGCACAGACGGATATAGCCATTGGGGTGCGCGTGTCTTGCAGACCTTCGCAAATGGCTTTGCCGCCCATGAAGAGTTGTTGGCAGAAAACAGACGCTGTCAGCAGTGGCAGATAGGTGAGGGCAATGTTGCACACTTCGCGAGGTTGCCCCATGTATGGCATAAGAGCATTAAGGACGATGAGTATGGCAGTCAGAGCAAAGGCCAGCACAAGATTTAGGCGTCGTGAATGACCAATGAGACGAGAAATGGACTGCATGTCGCCACGCCCGAAGCGACGGGATATAAAAGGTGTTGCGATGGTGGCAATACCTATGCCGAAGAAAGAAACGGGGACAGAGATGTTGGTGGCAAAAGAGACTGCGCCAAGAGGCTCGTTGCCAAGTCGACCGACCATTAGGGTGTCGGCAATGGAGACCATCATTGAGGCTGCTTGCGAGGCAACGACAGGAGCAGCAAGGGCAAGCAACGAGCGAACAATGCGAACAGACATAAATAAGTGTGTATGAAAAGATTAGCAAAATTACGTTATCTTTGCAACTGTTAAAAATTTATTTGTAACTATCAAAGTGTCAAAGACTTTCGCACTCTGCTGTTTGCTAACGCTAACCACGCTTTGCGTGGCACAAAAAGTGGACACGACATTCGTAGCGAACGGCAATCCTTTTGTCAAGTATAAGTATTTGGGCGACCCAGCTGCACTTGTCGATGGTGGCACAGTGTATATCTACGCTGGACATGACCAATGCCCCGACCGCGAAAACAGATATGTACTAAACGAGTGGTGCATACTGAAAACGCAAGATATGAAAACGTTTAGCGAGCTAAGCTACAAGTTGCGAGCAGTAGATTTTCCGTGGGCAAGTGGACAAGCATGGGCGAGTCAGGTCATTAAACGCGGAGAGAAATATTTTTGGTACGTTACGGCAGAGCATAAGACCATACATGGCAAGGCAATAGGCGTGGCAGTGGCCGACAGACCAGAAGGACCGTTTGTGCCCGTAGAGAAGCCTCTCGTAACCAACGATATGACAACAAAGTGGACTCGTATTTCGTGGGACGACATTGACCCAACTGCCTTTGTAGACGAAGACGGGCAGGCATATCTGATTTGGGGCAACACACAAATCTACATGGCAAAGTTGGCAGACAACATGACAGAATTGGCGAGCGAGGTTATGCCGATAAGTATAGAGGGCATACATCAGCCATCGTTAGTGGCCGAGGGGAAAGATTTTTATACCGAAGCGCCATGGATTCACAAGCGAAAAGGGCTATACTACCTATCGTTTTCGGTAGGTTTCCCAGAAAAGACGGCGTATGCTGTGGCAAAGAACATCAATGGTCCGTGGGAATATAAGGGGATAGTAAATGAAATTGCGGGCAACTGCAACACGAATCATCATTCAATATTTGAGTTTGGTGGCAAATGGTACTTTTTGTATCACAACGGAGCCATTAATACGGCTGGCAGTAGTTTCCGTAGGAGTTTGTGCCTTGAAGAGTTGAGGTATGACCGCAAAGGAAACATAGAGAAAATACAGATGACCACTGAAGGCATTTGGGGTAAAAGTAAGAAGAAGTAAGACACCGATGAAAAAGATTATATGTCTGCTAATGCTTGCCACTTGTTTGACGGAGATTAGCGCAAAAGACAAGACAACAGTAAGCATTGTTGAAGTCAATAAGGATGCCGATGCTGCCAATGGAGGATTGATATATTCGTTGCCACAGACGGTTGTCAGAATAAAGCTGACGGCACGGGTGGTGGTGCAGACGGCTGGTCCTTTTTACAAGTATTCGACTCGCTACTTGAACATGACCGACGTGGTGACGGCGAACTCAATGAAGTGGCAAATGGTGAGTGCAGAGGTGTCTTCGAAAGGCATAGCCGACCCTGCCAAAAGATATAAGATAAGTAGCGAACAAGCCAGTCAATTGCCATTTGTATGCACCGACACTGACGGCAAAATATTGGCATTCAACAAACAGATAAAAAACCACAGAAAGCACAGAAAAGAAAGGTACGAAGCTACGCCGACTTATTTCGACATGTCGAAAATTAGTTTGCCGGGACAAGTGCTTCAACGCACGTCGACTGCAAGCATGGCAGAGGAATGCGCCAACGTCATATATTCGCTACGAGAGGCACGCATAGACCTCATTTCGGGCGATAAAGAGACACGTTTGCCCGACGCTGGCGCATATAAGACAGCACTTGACAGACTCGACAAAGAGGAGGCTGACCTTGTGTCTCTCTTTGCGGGAAGACGCGACACACTCTATATTAGTCGGATAGTAGAGATTGTGCCAGACTATGCAGGGTCGGACAGCAATGTACCTGTGCGTTTTTCGGAGACGACAGGATTTGTGGACGCGATGGATTTGAGTGGCAAGCCTATATATGTCGACATGACCTTTGACGACACCAATAAGGTAAGCGTATACGCCGAAGGCTCGAAGCAACGAAAGTCGGCACCAATTGGCGGACTGCAATATTACATTCCGTCGAACTTGACAATTAAGGTGTTAGACCGCAATCATTTGCTGACAGAAGCACGCATACGTTGCACTCAAAATGCACAGATTGCAACACTACCGACAGAATATGCTGCTGAGAAGGAAGTGATTTTTGACCCGACAACAGGAGCAATAGTGTCGGTCGGCACAAAAGGAGAGAAAGAAGAATTGCCTAAGGGCAAAAAATAAAAAGAGTACGATGTCATTAGATTCTGAATTGTGGCGACACTTTAAGAACCTGTCGGGCATACCTCGCCCATCGGGACATGAAGGTGCAGCCATAGACTATGTGGCAAACGTGGCCAAAGAAGCAGGTTGCGAAACGGTTCGCGATGACTTTGGCAGCATATTGATACGCGTGGGAGCCACGAAGGGCATGTCTGATAGACCCACGACAATCTTGCAAGGGCACATAGATATGGTGCCACAGAAAGAGCCAGAGAGCGAGCACAACTTCTTGACAGACAGCATAAAGCTTATTGAAGATGGGCAGTGGCTACATGCCGACCGCACGACACTTGGTGCAGACAATGGCATAGGTGTGGCGGCAGCACTTGCCACGATGACCGACCCCAAGGTTGAGCATGGACCGCTCGAAATACTCATTACGACACAAGAAGAGACCACAATGGGCGGTGCAAATGCATTGTCGCCCAATGTGTTGAGTGGCAAATTGCTTCTTAACCTCGACACCGAAGAAGAGGGTAAGATTTTTATAGGTTGTGCAGGCGGATTGGACGTGAGCGCACGCATACATCATAGTCGTGTAGAAACGGCACCAGCAGACATCTGCATGAAGCTATGCATAGGAGGTCTGCATGGAGGACATTCTGGGATGGACATACAACTTGGACGTGCAAACGCCATAAAGTTGATGACCCGATTTTTAAAGTTTTCGGCAGCGACATACGAGTCGATGCTGTGCGAGATAAGCGGTGGCACGGCACGCAATGCCATTCCACGTAACTGTACGGCACTCGTGACCATAGACGAAGAGGACGAAGAAGATTTTCGCGAAGCTGTTGAAGAGTTTGAAGAAATTTTCCGCTCGGAATATGCAAGCATAGAGCCTTCGCTTTCTTTTACGACAGAACGTGTGGAATGTCCGAGCACTGTATTGGACGAGATGAGTACGGACGACCTAATAAACGCTCTTCAGGCAGCGCCATCGGGCGTGTGCCAGATGAGCGCAGATGTCGACGGACTTGTCGAGACCTCGGTATGCTTGTCGATTGTGGAGACTGAGGGAGACGTCAGTTCGGTACACTTCTTGGTGCGCAGTGCGACAGACAGTCGGAAGGCAGATGTGGCATCGTCTATTGAGAGCCTATTTAGCCTTGCAGGAGCTGAAATAGAGACTTTTGGTGAATATCCGGGATGGGCGCCACGTCCACATTCGGCGAACATAGCATTTGTGAGCCAAATAATGAAAGAAAAACTTGGTTATGAGCCACAGATAACGGCTGTGCATGCGGGGCTTGAATGCGCCATCATAGGCAGTAAATATCCGAATTTGGACATGCTATCGTTTGGTCCGACAATAGAACACCCACATTCGCCATCGGAAAGAGTAAACATTGCGACGGTAGACAGATTTTACGACATACTCTGCGCTATCCTCAGAAACATAAAAAATTAAAAGACAATTAATTATGGAACTAAATAGCCTTACGGCCATATCGCCTATCGACGGACGCTACCGCTCGAAAGCAGAAGCACTATCGGAATATTTTTCGGAGTATGCACTGATACGCTACCGCGTGCGTGTCGAAATTGAATATTTCATAGCGCTATCGGAAATCCCACTGCCACAGATCGGGACACTCACAGAAGTGCAGAAAGCCGACCTAAGAAAAATATACACCAACTTTACTACGGCTGATGCTGGCAGAGTAAAGGCGATTGAGAACACGACGAACCACGACGTCAAGGCAGTAGAATATTTCATCAAAGAACGTTTTGACGCACTTGGACTGACGGGCATAAAAGAGTTTATTCACTTCGGACTGACGAGTCAGGACATAAACAACACATCGGTCCCACTGAGCATAAAAGAAGCTTTGGCGAACGTTGTCGTGCCAGCCTACGAAGAGCTAAAAGCAAAACTTATGAGCCTATCGGAAGAGTGGGCAGACGTGTCGATGCTTGCACGCACACATGGTCAGCCTGCGTCGCCGACGCGTCTTGGCAAAGAAATTCGCGTGTTCGTCTCGCGAATGGAGCGTCAGCTTGACGAGCTACGTTCGCTGAGCTTGCCAGCAAAGTTTGGTGGAGCGACGGGCAACTTCAACGCACACAATGTGGCATACCCCCAAATTGATTGGGTGGGCTTTGCCAACCAATTTGTTGGGGAAAAGCTTGGGCTACGTAGGGAGCCATATACAACCCAGATTTCGAACTACGACGACCTATCAGCAGTGTTCGACAACGTGCGTCGCGTAAACGTGATAATAATGGACCTATGTCGCGACTTCTGGATGTATATAATGAACGAATATTTCAAACAGAAAATAAAGAAAGGCGAGGTGGGTAGCAGTGCGATGCCCCATAAGGTCAACCCGATAGACTATGAGAATGCCGAAGGCAATATAGGCATTGCGAACGCCATTTTGGACCACCTCTCGAACAAGTTGCCAGTAAGCCGTTTGCAACGCGACTTGACGGACTCGACGGTGCTGCGCAACATCGGAGTGCCATTGTCACACACACTCATTGCGGTGCAGTCGGTCATGAAGGGACTTGGCAAACTAATCTTGAACCCTGAAGCCATAGAACGCGACCTTGAAGACAACTGGGCTGTCGTGGCCGAGGGCATACAGACCATCTTGCGTCGAGAGGCATATCCGAACCCATACGAGACTCTGAAAGCTCTCACACGCACGGGTGGACACATAGACAAACAAAGCATAGCCGACTTCATAGAGAGTCTGCAAGTAAGCGAGAGCGTAAAAGCAGAGCTTCGTGCCATTACACCACAAAGCTATACGGGCATATATAAGTAAACACACGCAAAGAAAAGCAGATGAGATATTTCTTCAGCGTCATGCGACGCTACATGCCACCGTACATACATCAGGTAATTCTGACATTTGTTTTCAACATTCTTTCGGCAGTCTTTTCTGTGCTGAGCATGGCACTAATGATCCCTGTGTTGGAAATAATCTTTCAGCAAGACCATGAGGTTACGACACTTATGCCGTGGGCAGTAAGTACGGAGGCTGTGGTAAACAACTTCTACTACTACGTGACAGAAATAAAGCACACGTCGGGAGCAGGCATGGCGTTGCTATACTCTGGTCTTTTCATGGTCATAGGCACAGCACTGAAGTGTGGCACGTCGTTTTTGGCGGCCTACACAAGTGTGGGGCTTCGGAACAACGTGGTACGCGACATCCGCAAACAGATATTCAACAAGATTGTAACCTTGCCAGTGGGTTACTTTCAGGCTGAGCGCAAGGGCGACGTACTCCAGACGGCGACGGGCGACGTGGCAGAAGTAGAGAACTCGGTTGTCTCGTCGGTAGAACTTTTCTTGAAGAACCCGATACTGATAATCGTTTACTTGTCTGCAATGTTCTTCGTGAGCGTAAAGCTGACACTGTTTGCCTTTATTTTGTTGCCAATAGCAGGCACGATAATAGGCAAGATAGGTAAGACACTCAAACGTGAGTCGCGAGCAGGGCAAGACAAACATGCCGAACTGATGGGCATCCTTGACGAGACGTTGTCGGGGCTCAGAATAGTGAAAGCTTTTAATGCTGAAAAACGCATGTGCGGTAGGTATGCCGAAGAGGCACAGAACTTGTGCAGAATATCGAAACACATGACACGCCGACGCGAACTTGCTCACCCAATGAGCGAACTATTGGGTACACTGGTTGTGATAATTGTGGTGTGGTACGGCGGTTCGCTAATCCTTAATGGGACAGGGACACTTTCGGTGGCAGAGTTCTTGGCATATTTGGGTATCTTTTATCAGATAATAAACCCAGCCAAAGCGTTTTCGACAGTCATGTTTAGCATACAGAAGGGCATGGCAGCCATGGAACGCATAGACCGAATCTTGATGGCCGACGACCGCATATTTGAGAATCCGGACGGACTACCACTAAAAGGTTTGACGAACAAAATTACGTATGCAAATGTAGGTTTCTCGTACGACGACGAACGCGAAGTATTGACCGACGTCAACGTCGAAATCCCACGAGGCAAGATGTTGGCTCTTGTGGGTCAGAGTGGCGGTGGCAAGTCGACATTCGTAGATCTTTTGCCACGTTTTTGGGACATACAGAAAGGTAGCATCAGCATAGATGGGCATGACATTCGCGACTATAAGCTATATGACTTGCGACATTGCATGGGAATTGTAAGTCAGGACCCTGTGCTCTTCAACGACACGATATACAACAACATTGCCTTTGGCGTAGAGAATGCGACACCCGAACAAGTGGAGCATGCGGCACGAGTGGCCAACGCGCACGACTTCATAATGCAACAAGAGAAAGGCTACGAGACAATGGCAGGCGAGCGAGGTAGCAAGCTATCAGGCGGACAACGTCAGCGCATAAGCATTGCACGAGCCGTGTTGCGCAACCCCGACATATTGATACTCGACGAAGCAACGTCGGCACTTGACACCGAAAGTGAACGACTGGTACAGGATGCACTGAGTAAGTTGCTCAAGGACCGCACGTCGATAGTGGTGGCACACCGACTGAGCACCATACGCAATGCTGACCTTATTTGCGTCTTCCACGAAGGAAGGATTGTGGAGCGAGGCACTCACGAAGAGCTAATTGCTCAAAACGGTTATTATAAGAAATTGCACGACATGCAAAACACATAGACCGATGCTAAACTTGCGACACACTTATTATACCACACTATGCGCCAGTGTGCTGAGCCTTGGCTTAGGACTGCTGACGAATGCATGCAGCAGTCTTGAAGCTGCACAAAAAGCATACGCACTTGGCGAATATAGTCGAGCAGCTTCGCTATACGACGGTCTGCAAAAAAGCGAAAAGAACAAAGTTCGCCGTGCAGAAGAATGCTTTATATTGGGCGAATGTTATCGTCAGTTGGGGCTTGACAATAAAGCAGCCATGGCATATCAGAAAGCCGTGCGCTACAATCATAACGACGACATTGTATACCTTAGGCTTGGCGATGCGCTACGTTCGCAAGGCAAGTTTGACGAAGCAGAGCAAGCCTATGCCGAATATCGCAATCGGCGTAAGACCGACAAACGCATAATAGCAGCAGAAGAAAGTTTGCAGCTAATTCGCGACAATTGGTCAGAGATGGGCAAAGAGGTCGGTCGGGAAAAACAAGATAGCGGATATGTGATTGAACGAGTGCGTGAGTTTGCATCGCGAGAGTCGGACTATTGCCCGATGTACGTGTCGGATACGTATGACGTGGTGTACTTCACGTCGATGCGCAAGATGAAAAAACGTAGCAAGAGTAGTAAGATTACTGGGCAAGGAGCGTCGGCACTATATATGAGCAAGATAGACGGCAAAGGCAAATGGACACTGCCAGAGCCATTGGGCGAGCCTTTTGGTATGCCACACACCGACGATGGTGCAGCCTACGTCAGTGCCGACGGACACACGATGTTCTTCACGCGTTGCCCTATGGACGACCAACAAGGCAACGGAGCTCACACCTACGTCAGCACACGTGAGGGCGGACGATGGAGCGAACCAGTGCGTGTGGTGCCTGGTGGCGACTCGACAATGATGGTGGCTCACCCTACCCTATCGCCCGATGGCAACACACTATACTTTGTTAGCGACAAAGAGGAAGGTGGCATGGGCGGAAAAGACATTTGGCGTTCGACACGCAATGCGGACGACACATGGAGCGAGGCTGAGAATCTGGGCGCAATAGTCAATACGGCAGGCGACGAAATGTTTCCCTATGTACGCACAGACGGCACCCTGTATTTCAGTAGCGACGGGCATAAGGGTTTTGGCGGATTGGACATCTACAAAGCCGAGTTGGGCGAAGACAAACTATACAGAGTCAGCAATATGGGGCTGCCAATCAATAGCCAAGGCGACGACTTCGGCATAGCCTTTATGGGTATGGCGGAAGAGGGACTGTTGAGTAGCAACAGAGCAAGTGCAAAAGGAATCGACGACATATATTCGTTCTACTTGCCACCAGTAATCCTAACCATCGAAGGACACATAGGACAAAAAAGCACAAAGAAAAACACTGCCACGACCACCAAGACAAACACACGCAAGAGCAACAAAGGACAAACGACAGCCAAACAGCCAACAAAAGTGGGCGACTACGAGCCCATAAAGGGAGCGTTTGTGCGCATTGTGGGCACCGACGGCACCAACGTCAAGCTAAACGCAACAGAAAAGGGCGTGGTGTCTTTCGTGGCAGAACGTGGAGTTAAATACATAATCTTGGCAGGGGCTCCGGGCTATGCCAATGCACGCACAGAACTGACTACCGAAGGCCTTAATAAGACGCAGACACTAACGTTTGATGCTATGCTGGAAAAGGTGAATTAGGAGCGCAATAGCACAACTTTATGAGAATAGCCCACATCGACTCTCTGAAGGGATTTTTGACAATAGTTGTCGTCTTGGGACACATTATTGGGGGCTACAGAGAAAGCCATCTTCTCTCGGCAGAACACGACATACTAAGATACATTTTCAACTTTATATATGGATTTCACATGCCCGCGTTCATATTGCTGAACGGATATGTGGCAAGATATGCTTTTGTGACTGACGAAGGCATTGTGAAAGTCAGAAAACTGGCGATACAGACGCTAAACCTTGTCTTTGTATATCTTGTATTTAGGTGTATAGGTCAAAATGCAGGCTAAAAAAAGTTTATATGTTGAGGTGGGTCAAAATGCAGGCTGCGCATAGTCTCAAGAGCGCATAATTGTT
>FLNY01002461.1_pt1 | contig 22522 bp, 11 predicted proteins | sample 1140381 | NCBI WGS metagenome assembly FLNY01 (sample SAMEA3878172, study PRJEB12797) | bioreactor metagenome | biome: Moose rumen | place: Sweden | collected 2011-10
CCCGTCCGTGTGAAGCCCGCTTTTCACCACACCTGGTGGTTCGCCCTGCTGCTGGTCTCGGGCGTCGTCCTGCTGGTGTGGCTTTTCATCCGCTGGCGCACGCGCACCATCCGGCGCCGGCAGACGGACCTGGAGCATACGGTGGCGGAGCGGACCAGGGAAATTTCGGCCCAGAAGCGGCTGGTAGAGGCCAAGGCCGACGAGCTTCGCCGCCAGAACGAGGTGTTGCTGCACCAGAACGAGGAACTGGCCTCGCGCAAGATGCTCAGCCTGCGGCAGGAAGACCCTTTCAAGGGGAAGGTGCTGGAGACGCTGCGCAGCCTGTACAAGGACCCGGACCTGGACGTGAACCGCTTCTGCCAGGCCATGGGCATGAGCAAGACGCTGTTGAATACGCACCTGCAGGAGGCGTTCGGGCAGTCCATCGGCCAGATTATCCGCACCTACCGGCTCACCGTGGCACGGGAAATGCTGGAAAGCGGCAGCGGCATAACCGTTGCCGAGGTGGCCTACGAAGTGGGCTTCAACGACCCCAAATACTTCACCCGCTGCTTCACCAAAGAGTTCGGCTTCACGCCCAGCAGCGCCGCCAAAGGGTAAAAACCGATTGTCCAAAAATCCACCTTTTCCGTTTTTTTGTACACCATTTAGTTGAATATAGTCCGTATCTTTGCTTCGGTTAACCAACATCATTCATGACACTGAAGCAGATTCTGGCCCCCGTTGCTGCCTTTTTCGTCTTTTCGGGCGTGTTTGCACAGCCTCCCGGACGTTTTCCGGCATACCATCCTGCGTATCCGCCCTCGCACGACCCGGTGGCCATCCAGTGTGACGGAACCTGGTATCTGTTCTGCACGGGAATGGGCATAGGGGTATTCACCTCCCCGGACCTGCAGAGTTGGACGCACGCCCAGCCCGTTTTTCTGCCCCCCCCATCCTGGACTGAAGACCTTGTCCCGGGTTTCCGGGGCCATATCTGGGCGCCGGACGTCAGCTTCCACAACGGCCTGTACTATCTGTACTATTCCTGTTCTTCGTTCGGCAAGAACGACAGCGCCATCGGCGTAGCCACCAACAAAACCCTCAATCCCGCTTCCCCGGACTACAAGTGGGAAGACCGGGGCTGCGTGGTGCGCTCCGTGGCCGGACGGGACAATTGGAACGCCATAGACCCCAACCTGTTCGTAGATACGGACGGGACGGCCTGGCTCAGCTTCGGCTCTTTCTGGGACGGCATCAAGCTGGTGAAGCTGGACAGCACCCTCACCCGCCCGGCCGAGCCGCAGACGTGGTTCCCGCTGTGCCGCCGTCCGGAGGGTACGGCCGAGGACACCTCCAAGACCGACGATGCCATCAAGGCGGACCCCCGCGGCAAGGACTTCGACCCCGGCAACGGGGCCGTGGAGGCGCCCTTCATCGTGAAGCGGGACGGCTGGTACTACCTTTTTGTGAGTTACGACCTTTGCTGCCGCGGCCCCAGAAGCACCTACAAGGTGGTCTGCGGCCGTGCGAAGAAGGTTACCGGCCCCTATTATGACAAGGACGGCGTCCCCCTGCTGGAAGGCGGCGGCACCGTGGTGGTGAAAGGCAATGAACGCTATCCCGGCGTGGGCCACTGCGCCGTGGTGCCCACGGCGGAAGGCGACAAGCTCTTCTTCCACGGTTACGATGCGGAAATGGACTACAACGCCCACCTGCTGGTGAGGCCCCTCCGCTGGGAGGACGGATGGCCCTCGGCCACTTTGAATGACTGAACGAAAACCATTATCATATTAACCAATTAAACTCAACCATTATGCAAATTCGAAAATTGATGCTCAGCGCATTTTGCGCGGCTGCCGTGGCAGCAGTGTCAGTCGGTTGCTCGGATGTGTCCCTCTACAAGATCGAGGCTCCGGAAGATCTTCAGGCCCGGATCGACGAGATTGCAGAGCGGAACAAGCCGCAGACAAGCGAGGACGGAAAGACGTCCGTGGTGGTGACCAAGTTCGAGATTGGCGAAAGCGACTACTCCACCGGCTGGTGGGGCGACCACTCCCAGTCCTTCGAGGTGGCGCCCGGCACCCTGCTCCACATCGAGTTCGACAACTACGGTTCCCAGGCCAACAACTGGAACAACTGGAACCTCGCCCTGGTTTCCGTGGGCGGCGGCGCCCACAGCACCGACGACGACTCCTCCTATTCGGAGTACTTCGTCATCCGCAGCGACGCCTACGGCTGGGGCAACGCAGACTACGCCAGCAGCCTCCTTTCCTCCGACTATGCCGAGGTAATCGGCGACGTGGACGACATGTGGGCTGTGTTCCGCGAGCTCATGTACGGGGCCCGCGTAGCCATCGAGCTGGACCATTCCTCCACCGGCTACACGTACTTCACCGCCACGGCCACCAGCGCCGACGGGGCCTACACCATTACCGAAACCTACAACCATCCCACCCCCAGCACCTCCAGCGTGTATGCCTTCCTCGTCACCGACAGTTCCTATATGGTGATGGACGCCGACAACTGCTGGACCGAACCTTCCAAGGTCACCGCCGTGGAAGACTTCAATGCCGTGTCGCTCACGCTCTCCGGATGCCCGCTGACGGTTGCGCTGGGTGAGGAGGATTATTGGGGCGGAACCATTGCCACCGTCACCTTCGAGGATGGCTACATGATGGATGTCCCCAAGGAGGAACTCCATATCATCGAGCCCGACATGAGCGGGATTGGCAGCAAGACCGTGGTGGTCTCCTATGCCAAGACCAAGCTGGGCAATGCCGGCGAACCTGTCGCCGCCTATTACAATTTCGAGGTTACGGACTTCGCTTCCATTTCCATCAGCAAATTCCCCGTGACCACCACTTACTATGTCTATGACGCGCCCGTTCCTTTCTATGCAGAAGGACTGGAAGTGGTGGGTGTCAAGTCCGACGGTTCCACCTCTGTCATTGACAACGCCGCCCTCAGCTTCGGCGAGGTGCAGCCTGTCTCCGGTGCCCAGGAGATAGAGATTACCTTCTCCGGCTACTCCACCACCTGCCCCGTCACCGTGAAAATGGGGACCGAGGCCATCGGCGCCACCGACTTCACCAACGGCTGGTGGACCACCTTCCTCTCGGCCGACAAGCCCGTCGCGGCAGGAGAGAGCGTCACCCTGCACATGTTCCTGTATTCCGACAACCTGGCCAACTGGCACAGCCCGTGCACCATCCTGCGCAACGCCGCCCTGGGCGAATATGCCGTGGTGCGCATGGACAACTTCGGCTGGGGTGACGGTTACGGCACCGCCACGCTGGAAGGCGACTGGAACTGGGACATCTTCATGGCGAACCAGAACATGTCGGCCATCAGCATCACCGTCACCAACAACGGCGACAACACCGCCGACATCACCTACAACGTGACCTACGCCACCGGTGAAACCCACTTCCAGAAGTACAGCGGCATCACCGTGGACAGCGCCGACCTCCAGGTGGGCATCGTCACGGAGGAATCCTACATCATCATGCTGGACCAGCCGGCCGTGGACGCCAAGCTCACCGGCATCGAGGCCGTGGCCGAAGCCTACCTGATTGGCGGGGCAAAGGGCGTCGTCCTCTCGGCCGAAGGGGTGAAGGTGAACGGCCTTTACAGCGACGGATCCAAAATCCAGGTCCAGAACGGGGAGTTGGCCTACTCCTTTGACGAGCCCTACCTGAGCGTCACGCCCGGCGTGTACAACAATGTGGGTACAGTAGAATATACGGCTCCTACCGGTGAAACCTACACCGCTTCGGTCACCCTTGCCGTCAAGGCCGGCGACCAGGGGGCCCAGACGGAAATGGTGGGCGCCGAAGATTTCTCCAACGGCTGGTGGACCACCTTCTCCAAGGACTGGAATGTTCCTGCCGGCACCTCCCAGACCGTGAGCATGACGGTGGGTTCCGACAATGCCGGCAACTGGCACAGCCCCTGCACCATCCTCAGGAAGGCCGACGGGGCCGAATATGTCGTCGTCCGCCAGGACAACTGGGGCTGGGGCGCATCGTGGGATGACAGCCTGAAACTCTGCGACTGGAACTGGGATACCTTCGCCAGTGCCATCAACGGTTCCAAGGTGGTTGTCACCGTAGCCAACGACGGCCTCGGCAAGGCCAGCATCCGCTACCACGTGGTGGACGGCAACGGGGAAGTACACTACCAATACTATGACAACATTGCGGTGGATTCGGCCGATGTCACCTTTGCCTTCGTGACAGAAGAGTCTTACCTTATCTTCGACTAACCTAAAGACAGAGCTATCATGAAAAAAATATTTACAAGCATCGTGTTGCTGCTCAGCGTCATTACGCTGGCTCTGGCGCAAAACAACGTGACTGTCAGCGGTACCGTGGTGGACGAGACCGGTGAGCCCGCCCTGGGCGCCGGCGTCGTTGTGAAGGGGACAACCCTGGGCACCACCACCGACTTTGACGGCAAGTTCTCCCTGTCCGTCCCCCAGGGTTCCACCATCCAGATTGTTTCCGTGGGATATGAGACCCTGGAAATGGTGGTCACCCGCGGCGGAGACCTGGGCACCATCGCCATCCAGACAGAGAACACCCTCCTGGACCAGGTGGTGGTCATCGGTTACGGATCCCAGAAGAAAGTGGACCTCACCGGTTCGGTGGCCATCGTGGATGCCGACGAGATGAAGAAAGTCTCCCACTCCAACATCTCCACCATGCTGGAAGGCAAGGTGGCCGGCGTGCAGATTACCTCCGACGGCCAGCCGGGCGCCGACCCGGCCGTGCGCATCCGCGGTCTGGGCAGCTTCGGCGACACCAGCCCGCTGTACGTGATTGACGGCGTGCCCATGGGTACTTCCATCCGCGACTTCTCCCCCAACGACATCGAGACCATCCAGGTCCTCAAGGACGCTTCCGCGGCCGCCATCTACGGTTCCCGTGCCGCCAACGGCGTGGTCATCATCACCACCAAGAGCGGCAAGAAGAACCAGTCCATGAAGGTGGACTACCGCGGCTACGTGGGTGTGGACCAGATCCGCAGGGGCGTGTACAATGTGATGAATGCCGAGCAGTACGGCGACTACATCCGCATGGCCTATGCCAACAGCGGCCAGAACATCCCTTCCGGCTATGTGGTGGGGGACCCCAACTACCTGGACCCGGCCACCAACAATACCGACTGGTTCGGTGAAATGTTCAAGCCCGGCATCCGCCAGAACCACAATGTGAACCTCTCCGGCGGCGGCGAAAACAACACCTACAACATCGGCCTGGACTACTTCTCCCAGCGCGGCACCATGGTGGGCGCCGGTCCCAACTTCGACCGTTTCACCGCCCGCGTGAACAACACCATGGACACCAAGTACGTCAAGTTCCGCACCGGCCTGGTCTATTCCCACAGCAAGCAGGACAACATGGCCCTGTCCAACGCCAACGAGTATGTGCAGGGCCTCTACGGCGGCCAGTACCCCGTGATGGCTTCGGCCCTCATCATGCCGCCCACCTACAAGGCCTACGACGAAAGCACCTGGGTGCTGGACGAGCTCATCCCCATGGCCAGCGAATATACCTACGACTCCTTCGGCTACGGCACCTATTATACGGACATCCACGGCGACCTGCGTCTGGCCAATCCGCTGCTGTACAACAACCTCCTTACCCGCAACACCACGGTAGACCGTATAGTGGCCACCGGCACCGCCACGGCCGACATTCTTAAGATCCTGCAGGCAGAGTCGGCCAACCACAGCCTCACCTACAACGTGAACCTTTCCTACAGCCGCACCTATGCCAAGGACTTCACCTTCGTGCCGTCGTTCATCGCGTCCAACTTCAACTACCTGGACAAGAACAACGAGCGCCTGAGCGAAGGCTACCGCAGCTACACCGACGGCCTGGTGGAAAACTACCTCACCTACGACGGCAAGTTCGGCAGGCACCATCTGAACGGCGTGGTGGGCATGACCTTTGAACGGGAAAGCTACCACACCCTCACCGGCACCGGCATCAACATGCCCGAACCCTATTACCTGCAGGTGAGCAACGGCAACACCCGCGACGCCGGCTCCTACGAAAGCGAGCATGTGCTGGCCTCCTACATCGGCCGTGTCAACTACGACTTCGACAGCCGCTACCTCTTCCAGTTCACCGTCCGCCGGGACGGCAGCTCCCGCCTTTCCGCCGCCGACCGCTGGGACTGGTTCCCTTCGGCTTCCCTGGGCTGGCGCATCGACAAGGAGCCCTTCTTCACGGTGGATCCCCAGCTGGTGAGCCTCCTGAAGCTGCGCGCCTCCTACGGCGTGCTGGGTAACGAGAACATCGGCGAGTACCAGTACATGGCCACCATGGCCCGCAACAACTACACCTACAGCTTTGGCGGAACCAAGGTGAACGGCTCGGCCATCGTGGACTTCGTGAACCAGAACATCCGCTGGGAAAAGAAGAAGACCCTGGACTTCGGCTTGGACTATGCCATGTGGGGCGGCAAACTGGAAGTGACGGCCGACTACTACAATGCCAAGTCGGAGGACTTGCTCTACGGCGTGTCCGTTCCGGCCGAGGCCGGCGTCCGTAACGAGACCGTGACCATGAATGCGGCCACCATGGTGAACTCCGGCTTCGAGCTGGCAGCTTCCTACCACGACTACGGCGGCGACCTCAAATACGACGTTTCCGCCAACCTCACCCTCCCTAGGAACAAGGTGACCTCCCTGGGCATCACCAACGAGCCCTACAGCGCCGCCTACACCCGCACCGTGGTGGGCGAGGAAGTGGGCCGCTTCTACGGCTATGTCTATGAAGGTATCTTCCAGACCCAGGCCGAGATTGACGGCCATGCGGTGCAGGGCTCCGGCGCCCAGCCGGGCGACGTGGCCTACAAGGACATCGCCGGTTACGACGCCGACGGCAACCTGGTGATGGAGCCGGACGGCCAGATTACCGACGCCGACCAGACCTTCATCGGCAGCGGCATGTCCAAGGTCCAGTTCGGCCTGAGCTTCCGCCTGGAATACAAGGGCTTCGACCTGAGCGTGGCCACCTTCGGCGCCGCCGGGTTCAAGGTGTTGGACTATGTGGACATGACCCTGCGCAGCTCCTACGGCGCCCTGAACAAGAGCACCGAGCTGGTGAATGCCTGGACGCCTTCCAACCCCAGCACCACCACCCCGCGCGTGGCCTACTCTACCGGCAACTCCATTACCAACGACATGTTCAGCTCCCGTTACCTCCAGAACGGCACCTATTGGAAGATCGCTACCGTGGAACTGGGGTACAACATCCCCGACAAGGTGTTCGGCGGCTACCTCAGCGGTGTCCGCGTGTACCTGTCCGGCCAGAACCTGGCCACCCTCACCAAGTACAGGGGTTACAACATAGACTTTGCAGGCGGCACCTTCACGCCGGGTTACAACTATTGCTCGTTCCCCACCCCGATGACGCTGATGCTGGGTGTGAACCTTTCCTTCTAAGTCCAACCAGAAAACAAGAGCAACATGAAAAAATATAGTATTATCCTCTCTGTCGCCGTTTTGGCCGCCGCCCTCGTTTCCTGCGAGAGCCAGCTGAACGTGCAGAATCCGAACAACCAGACGACGGAAGACTTTGGCAATTCTGAGGCCGACTTGGAAGAAGCCCTCATAGCCTGTTACAACCATACCCGCATGGAGGGGACCACCGCCCGTGTGGGCTACACCATGGACGCCGTCCGCGGGGACGAGGTGTGGAACGCCTCCCAGGTATGGTACCTCCCGTACGACAACCTGAATTCCCCGAACACCGACGAAATCGGCAACCAGTGGATCTGGCGCGACTGGTTCTATGCCATCAACCGCTGCAACTTCGTCCTGACCAAGGTGGGCGACAGCGCTTCCGTGCTGGGCCTTTCCGACGCCGCCTACAAGCGCATCAAGGGCCAGGCCCTCTTCATCCGGGGTTTCTCCTACTACGAACTGGCCACCTATTACCAGACCGTTCCGCTGTTCACGGACTATGCCGACTACGGCTCCCTGGAGACCATTTTTGCCGGCAGCGCATCGCAGGACGAGATTTTCGACCAGATTGAGGCCGACTTCAAGGAGGCCATGGAAATCCTTCCTTCCCGCGACAGCGGCGGCGAGTTCGCCAAGGGCCGTGCCACCTGCGGGGCCGCAGCCGGCTACTATGCCCGCGCCCTGATGTTCCGCCACAAGTACAGCGAGGCCCTCGACGTCCTCAAAGACATCATCGGCGGCACCTATGGGCACTATCAGCTGATGGCCGACTATGGCGACAACTTCCGCGAAGGGGCCGCCTACGAGAACAATGCCGAGAGCCTCTACGAAGTGCAGTACATGGATTACGGCACCCAGGGCACCGACGACGAGTGGACCCCGGTGAACGTCTCGTCCAACGCCACCAACGGCCACGCCGTGGAGTCCAACTTCGCCCCCGCCTACTTCGGCGGCTGGGCCGACCTCTCCATGGCCCCCTGGCTGTACAGCCTGTTCAAGAGCGAGACCTGCACGGACGGCACCATCGACCCGCGCCTGTACTGGACCAGCTCTGTGTATGAGGCCGATTACGACTACTACAAGGGCGCCCACACCGCCGCCTACCCCAGTGGCGACGTGCGCGACAACGTGGTGTACATGGAGCAGATTACCGCAGAGACCAAGGACGCCATCTGCACCAACGGCACCAACGGCGGCATCCCCGTGGCCAAGCACACCTATGCCCGCCTGAACACCATCTCCAGCGTGGTCACCGGCCTGCACTGCGGGGTGAACCTGCGGATGATGCGCTACAGCGACGTGCTCCTGCGCGCCGCCGAGTGCATCAACGAGGTGAGCGGCCCCTCGGCCGAAGCCATCGGCTACATCAACCAGGTGCGCAACCGCGCCGGCCTTGCCAGCCTGAACCTTTCCGACTTCGGCTCCAAGGACAAGCTCTTCGAGCAGATTGCCAATGTGGAGCGCCCGAAGGAGTTCGGCTGCGAGAACGGCCGTGGAATAGACCTCATCCGCTGGGGCTTCTTCTACGATGACGCCCGCCTGGCCCAGCTGGTGGAACACGGCTCCTACCTGAAGGTGCCCTACGTGTCCACCGACTACCCCGTGGACAAGAGCGACCCGTCTTACGACTCCTCGTTCAACTACTTCCGCCCCGGGCATGAGTATTTCCCCATCGCCCAGAGCACCCTCAACGCCAATCCGCACGTGAGCGGCAACTCCGCCAACACCAACACCGACAACGGTCCGGCCTGGAAGGAGAAGTACGGCAGCGTGCATCCGGTTGTGCAACTGTAGGTTTTTTGCTTCGATTTTACTAACTTTGTAAGGAGGCCCGTCCTGTGGGCGGGTCTTCCTTTTTAAAAGCGCCGCCACCATGAAATGCATCAAATACCTGGGCCTGGCCCTCGTTGCGGCCGTCCTGGCCTGGTCTTGTACGGAAGAGTATCCCTCCTCCGGAACGGGCATCACCACCACCGGCACAGACAACAACAGCAACAGCAACAGCGGGAACACTACCACCGAAAGCGGCTACACGGCCATCACGCCCTACAGCACCGGAAACTGGACGGGCACGGCCGCAGAACCGGCGGTTTCGGATGGCGTAACCCCTCCCGGCTATGCCGACGACTACCGCAGCATAGCCGGCTGGGCCAACCGTGACAAATGGAACCTGGCCAATGTGCACGACCCTTCCGTGGCCTACTTCAACGGCTATTACTATATGTTCAACACGGACGCGTCCTACGGCAACGCGCATGCGGAAGGCCCCAACCACACCCATTTCCCGGGCAAGCGCTCCAAGGACCTGGTGAACTGGACCTATGTTCCCGGCCCCTTCACCAACGCTCCCTCCTGGGTGGCCACGCGCCTCAATGAAATCCGGGACCGGATGGGCCTGGACCCCATTGCCTCGGCCAACATAGCCTGGGGTTTCTGGGCCCCGGTCATCCGCACCGTCACGGTGAACGGCCAGCAGCGGCTGCGCATGTACTACTGCATCATCGTAGACAACTACATCAAGACGGGGAAGAAGGCGACGGAGTCCTTCGACGGCTCCTGGGGAGAGCGTGCCTTCATCGGCATGTGCGAAACCACCACCCCGGAAACCGGCAACTGGACGGACTATGGCTTCGTGACCTGCTCGTCCTCGGACAAGGGCAAGGACGGCTGGGCCCGCGCCAGCACCGGCGACTGGGACGCTTACTTCTACTACAATGCCATCGACCCCACCTACATCATAGATCCCAAAAACGGCAAGCATTACCTCATCCACGGCTCCTGGCACAGCGGTTTTGCCCTGCTGGAGCTGAATCCGGAGACGGGCATGCCGGTAAAGGACCTGGGAGACCCCTGGTCTTCCAGCGTGTCAGACCTCACCGCCCGCTTCGGCGTACGGGTGGGCACCCGCACCGCCAGTTCCCGCTGGCAGGGGAGCGAGGCCCCGGAGATTATCTATAAAGACGGCTACTATTACCTGTTCATGGCCTACGACGGCCTGGATGTGCCGTACAACACCCGCGTGGTAAGGGCCGATGCCATCGAAGGGCCTTATTACGACATCACCGGCCGCAATTTCACCAACGGCCGGGGCGACTGCTTCCCCATTGTGACGCACCCGTACAAATTCTCCAAAGGATACGGCTGGGTGGGCTTCTCGCACTGCTGCATCTTCCAGCAGGAAGGCACCGGAGACTGGTTCTATGCCTCGCAGGCGCGTTTCCCCACCACGGCCGGCGGCAACGCCCCCAATGCCGTGATGATGGGCCACGTGCGCCGCATCGTGTGGTGTCCCGCCTCGGCCGACGAGCCGGACAACCTCTGGCCCATCGCCCTGCCGGAGCGCTACGGCGGCCTCACCAAAAAGACGGTGAAGGCCGATGAAATCCCAGGGGAGTGGGAGCACATCAACCTCAAGTACGAATACGGCGTGCAGGACGCCTCCTCGGCCCTTACCCTGAAAGCCGACGGAAGCCTCTCCGGCGCCCTCAGCGGCAGCTGGAGCTTCGACCAGGACAGGCAGCTGCTCACCTTCACCTCCGGCGGCAAGAAGGTGGCGCTGGTGGTGGCCAAGGAAGTGGACTGGGAGGCCTCTCCGCGCGTGGAAACCCTGGTCTATGCCGGCACGGAAAAAACCCTCAACGCCACCTGGTGGGGAAAGAAAACCAACTGAAAACACTAAGATATGAAAAGAATCGTCACCCTGCTCGCGGCCCTGTCCGCCGTTGCCCTGGCCTCGGCCCAGGTAAAGGTCTCCGTCCATGAGACCCTCCCGGACCAGCCTGTCATTCCGGCCGAAATCTACGGTCAGTTCTCCGAACATCTGGGACGTTGCATCTATGAGGGAATCTGGGTGGGCCCGGACTCGGCCATCCCCAACGTGGACGGCTACCGCACCGACGTGCTGGAAGCCCTCAAGGAGCTCAAAGTGCCTGTCCTGCGCTGGCCCGGCGGCTGTTTTGCCGACGAGTACCACTGGATGGACGGCATCGGCCCTCAGGAGAACCGGCCCAAGCTGGTGAACAACAACTGGGGCAGCACCATAGAAGACAACTCCTTCGGCACGCACGAGTTCCTGAACCTGTGCGAACTGCTGGGCACGGAGCCCTACATCAGCGGCAACGTGGGTTCCGGCACTGTGGAAGAGCTGGCCAAGTGGGTAGAGTACATGACGGCCGAAAACGGCTCCATGGCCGAACTCCGCGCCAAAAACGGCCGGGAGAAGCCCTGGAAGGTCAAATACCTGGGCGTGGGCAACGAGAGCTGGGGCTGCGGCGGCGACATGACGGCCCAGTATTATGCCGATGTCTATAAGCGCTATGCCCTGTATGCCCGCAACTACAGCGACAACCGCCTGTTCAAGGTGGCCTGCGGCGCATCGGACTACAATTACGACTGGACCCGCACCCTCATGCAGGCCGACCGCCGCAAGATGGACGGCCTTTCCCTGCACTATTACACCTGCAAGACCTGGAACGGCAGCAAGGGTTCCGCCACGGAGTTCACCCCGGAAGAGTACTACAACACCCTGGCCAAGGCCGTGGAGATAGACGAAGTGCTGCGCAACCACGAGGCCATCATGGATGCCTACGACCCGCAGCGCCGGGTGGCCCTCCTGCTGGACGAATGGGGCACCTGGTTCGACGTGGAGCCCGGCTCCAACCCCGGCCACCTGTACCAGCAGAACACCATGCGGGATGCCATGGTGGCCGCCCTGTCGCTGAACATTTTCAACAAGCACACCCAGCGCCTCAAGATGGCCAACATCGCCCAAATTGTGAACGTGCTGCAGGCCATGATCCTCACCCGGGGTCCCCAGATGGTGCTCACGCCCACCTACCATGTGTTCCGCATGTACAACGTGCACCAGGACGCCACATACGTGCCGTCGGAATACAGCTGCGGCACCCTGGTGTCGGCCGAGGGCCGCGTGATGGAAAGCTTCAGCGCCAGCAGCTCGCGGGACGCCTCCGGCCTCCTGCACGTCTCCCTGGCCAACCCTTCCCTGGACAAGCCCGTCACGGTAGAGCTCTCCTTCGACCAGCTTAAGCCCAAGGCCGTTTCCGGAGAAATCCTCCAGGCCCCGGCCGTGAACGCTTTCAACGACTTCGGCCAGGCTCCGGCCGTGGCTCCCGCGCCCTTCACCGGCGCCAAGCTCTCCGGCAAAACCGTCAGGCTCACCCTTCCCGCCGCCTCCGTGGTGGTATTGGAGGTGAAGTAGCCCCCCTTCCGGGCGGGGGCCGGCTGCTAGTAAGGCTGCTGGTGGAACCAGTCGAAGTAGGCGGCCCCGCCTTCCCCCGAGCCGAAGCTGTTGAAGCAGTAGAGGCCGGTCCGGTAGCCGGTGAAATAATCCAGGCTGAAACGCATTTCCAGGGCGTAATTCAGGTGCGTCCAGTTCTCTCCGTCGGCCGACCAGCTAAAGAAGGCCGTGTCCGGGACGTCGCCCTTGTCTACCGGGGTGAACACGTAGCGGATGCGAAGATAGACCTGGTCCCCGTCTCCCAGGGGCATCTGTGAAAGGATTTGCTCTTTCTCCCGCAGGGTGACCAGGCGGGCGCCGCTTCGGTGCACCTCTATGCCGATCCGGGCGCTGAGGCTCTGGAAGGCGCAGATGCCGGCCTGGTCTCCGGGCTTCATGGCCGATGCGTCCAGCAGGACCTCGCTCACGCAGCGGGGACCCACGGTCCGTTGGGTCAGGGTGCCGCGGGCGTCCTGGAGGCCCGTCTCGCAGTCGGCCGCCTGCAGCTTGAGCCAGCCAGGGCGCTCCGTGAGGGACCAGCCGTCCGGCTCCTTGTGGTTCCACTGCCACACCAGGGCCAGCTTCTTGCTGTCGAATTCGTCCGGGGCCCATACGTAGTCTTCTCCGTCGGCCTTCAGGTTCACGGTCACTTCCTCTTCCGGTACCCCGTCCTGCCCCATGACGGGCCAGCCGTCTTCCCAGCTCACGCGCTGGATGGTGGGGATCCGGCCCACGGCGCCGTGGTCCTGGAACTGGATGGCATACCAGTCGCCCAGCGGCGTGTCCACCAGGGGCCCCTGCGCAATGCCGTCCTGGCGGCCGCCCAAAGTGCCCTGCAGCACCACCCGGCTCTGGTAGGGGCCCTGGAGGCTGTGGCTGCGCCAGCAGGTGGCCGTGCGCACCCCGTCCCGGGGCCAGTCAATTTCCAACAGGTAGTAATAGTCGCCGATGTGGTACAGGTGCGAGCCCTCGGCCCGGAGCATCCAGCCCTCGCGCGGGGACTCGATGATAACCTGTTCCCGGGCCCCGGCCTTTACCCCGGAACCGTCCGGCTCCAGCTCTATCAGGTGGATTTCCCCGTTGCCCCAGGCCACCCACAGGCGATTGTCGTCGTCGAACAGCAGGGAGGCGTCGTGCATGAAATAGCCTTCTATCACCTGGCGCTTCCAGGGGCCTTTTTCTATGTTCCGGGTTTTGTAGAGATAGGTCTTGTTCTGGTCGTTGGCCACGAAGAGCGCATACCAGGTGCCCTTGTGGTAGCGCAGCGTGGTGGCCCACTGGCCTTTCCCGTAGGCCAGCCCGGTGCGCATGTTGTAGATGCCGTCGTCTTCCAGGACATCGTAGATGTAACTGACAATCCTCCAGTGCACCAGGTCCCGGGAATGCATGATGGGCGCCCCGGGGCAGTAGAACATGGTGGTGCTCACCATGTAGTAGTCTTCTCCCACGCGGACAATGTCCGGGTCCGGAATGTCTGTATAGGTAAGGGGATTTACGGCCACCTGGGAACCGGGCTCCAGTGTGGCGGTGCAGCCGGCCGCCAAGAGGGCCAGGGCGCAGCAGAGTAGCATTTTGTTCATATTTCAAAGGTACGGCTTTTTCTTGGTTTTCCCAAGGCGTGGAGCTAAGTGACAATCAGTTATCTCCACGGGCCCTCCGCTTGCTTTCTATCCTGATATTGCTTATTTTTGTAAAAACACAAGACATGAGATGGAATCATTGGGCTCAGGCCCTTGCCGCCGTGGTTTGCCTGGCGGGATGCAAAACCGGGGAGCCCCGGGAACTGTTGCTGCACTATGACGCTCCGGCCACTTACTTCGAGGAAGCGCTGCCTCTGGGGAACGGCCGCCTGGGCGCCATGGTCTATGGCCGGGTACAGCAGCAGGAGCGCATTTCCCTGAACGACATCACCCTCTGGACCGGGGAGCCGGACCGGGGGGCGCTGCATCCGGACCTGGTCCGGAACGGTCTGGACGGATCGGCCGAGGAAGCCCTGCAGGCCGTCCGGGAGGCCCTGGACCAGGAAGACTACCGGAAGGCCGAGCAGCTGCAGCTCGGCCTCCAGGGGCATTACTCGGAGAGCTACCAGCCGCTGGGTACCCTGTATATCCAATACCTGGATTCGGCCCGGGTCACCGCTTACCGCCGGGAGCTGGACCTGTCCCGCGCCACGGCCACGGTCTCCTGCCTCAAGGACGGCCGGCCTTTCCGGGCCAGCTGCTTTGTGTCGGCCCCGGATTCGGCCATCGTGATCCGGCTCACGTCCCCGGCGGGCATCCAGGCCGATGTGCGTCTGGACAGCCCGCAGGCCCATGGGATTGAGTCTTACCCGGACCGCCTGGCCCTGGACGGCTATGTCCCCTGGCACTCTTACCCGGGCTATTACGGCGGACCGCGTTGGGAAGGCCCCCTGCAGGACCCGGGGCGGGGCATCCATTTCCGTACGCTGCTGGGCTGCCGGTCCCGGGACGGTGAAGCGCGGGTAGAAGACGGCGTCCTGAAACTGCGCGGCTGCCGCGACGTAGTGCTGTATGTGGTCAATGCCACCAGCTTCAACGGCTCAGACAAAGACCCCGTGCAGGAAGGCAAGGACTACAAAGCCCTGTCCGAAGCCCAGTTCCAGCGGGTGGCCGGCAAGACCTATAACGCCCTCCGGAAGGCTCATGAGGCCGATTTCGGCCGCTTCTTCTCCCGCGTGAGCCTGGATTTGGGCGCCACGCCGGACTCCGTGAGGGCCCTCCCCACGGACGTGCAGCTGAAGCGCTATGCCGACCTCCAGGAAGCCAACCCGGAGCTGGAGGCGCTGTACTACCAGTACGGCCGGTACCTCCTGATCTCCAGTTCCCGCACCGAAGGCGTCCCCGCCAACCTGCAGGGCCTGTGGAACGAGAGCGTGGACCCGCCGTGGAGCTGCAACTACACCCTTAACATCAACCTGGAAGAGAATTACTGGCCGGCCGAGGCGGCGGCCCTGCCGGAAATGCACGAGCCCCTGCTGTCCTTCGTGCGCAAGCTCGCCCGGAACGGGGCCCCCGCGGCCCGGCGCCTGTACGGGGCCACCCGCGGCTGGAACGCCGGCCACAACTCCGACATCTGGGCCATGGCCACGCCGGTGGGCCTGGGAACGGGAACGCCCCAGTGGGCCAACTGGACCATGGGCGGCGCCTGGCTCTCTACCCACTTCTGGGAGCACTACCTCTATACCCGGGACCGGGAGGCGTTGGAGCGGGACTATCCCGTCCTGAAGGGAGCGGCCGAATTCTGCCTGGACTTCCTGACAGAGAAGGACGGGGAGCTCATCACCTCTCCGGGAACCTCGCCGGAGAACGACTACGTGACGCCGGACGGTTTCACCGGATCTACGCTTTACGGCGCCACGGCCGACCTGGCCCTGGTGCGGGAATGCCTTACGGATGCCGTGAAAGCCGCCCGGGAGCTGTCCCGGGACCCGGATTTTGTCCAGGAGGCCCAGGAGGCCCTGTCCCGTCTGCGCGGCTACCAGCTGGGCTCCCAGGGCCAGCTGCGGGAGTGGTACTACGACTGGGCCGACAGGGACCCGCGCCACCGTCACCAGTCCCATCTGATTGGGGCCTACCCCGGCCACCAGATCCCGGCGGGAAGCGAATATGCCTCGGCTGCGCTCAAGACACTGGAAATCAGGGGATTTGAAACGACGGGCTGGAGCTGCGGCTGGCGCATCAACCTCTATGCGCGCCTGGGAGACGGGGAAAATGCCTACAAGATGTACCGCCGGCTGCTCCGCTACGTGAGCCCGGACCGCTACCAGGGCCCGGATGCGCGCCGGGGCGGCGGCACTTATCCCAACCTGCTGGACGCCCACCAGCCCTTCCAGATAGACGGCAACTTCGGCGGCTGTGCCGGCGTAATGGAAATGCTTCTGCAAAGCGCCGAGGATGGGTCGGTGCAGGCCCTGCCCGCCCTGCCGCAGGCCTGGCCCAATGGCCGGGTGAAAGGCCTCCGCACCCGCGGCGGCCAAACCGTAGACCTGGTCTGGAAGGACGGAAAGGTAGAGAAACTCTCCTTCCGCTAGTAGTCAAACCAGTCAGAGAGGTCCACGTCCTGGAACATGGGGGCCTTGCGTACGCGGGTTTCCACGTCCGGGACGCCCAGCAGGAACTTGTCCAGGTAGGCTTCCACTTCCGGATACTGGCCTTCCGGCAGCAGGCAGTGCGGATGGCCGTCCTGGATGGACCAGCCCATGCGGTCTCCAATACCAAAGCGCTCCCACACGGTAAGAGCCGCAGCCGCCGACACATAGCCGGACCGGTCGGCCAGCCAGGGGTAGTCCGGGTTCCCCAGCACCAGCAGGGCGCGGGGGCACACCAGCGCGCACAGGGCGTGGCGGTCGTAGGGGATGAACGCTTCCCGGTCGCTGAACCTGTCCCGGAAGCTCTCCTTGAACCAGTGATAGTCTGTGTGTTCCAGGTCTTCCACGCCTTCCAGGGTGTGGGAGACGCGCCAGGCCGCCGCCCCGCCGCCGCCCGGTTCCTGGGCGATGGTCAGGGCCACCCGCTGGTCGAAGGCCCCGCAGAACAGGGCCATCTTGCCGGCATAGGAGCAGCCCGTGACGCCAATGTGGTCCATGTCTATGCGCGTCACCTCCGGTCCCAGCTGCTCCAGGCCGTCCAGCAGGCGGCTGAAGCCCCAGGCCCACTCAATGTAGGCCCCGTTCTCCGTCAGGTGGGGGAACAGGCGGTCGAACTGGTACTGTCCGCGGTCGTCCCGCGGGCCGAACTGCCCGTAATTGGTCACCTGCCGTTCGTGGAAATTCAGGACGGCGATGGGGCGGCCCTCCAGCACGGCCGGGGGAAGCCCCATCCAGCTGGCGCCTATCATCAGGGGGAAAGGTCCGGCGCCCTCCGGGTAATGGATGGCAGAGCTCAGGTGCAGGACCGCTTCCCCCACCGTCACATCCACTTTCAAGGTGTCGCCGTCCATGCGGGCGGCCACCCGGGAGCAGGAGGGGGCCGGTTTCACGCCCAGCTCGTAATACTGCAACATGGTGGCCAGCTGCGCCCGCCGGGCCGGCCAGTCCTTGAAACTCCTAACCCCTTCCAACGGGTCCGGAAGGGTGGAAACGGCCTCTGCCAGGCCTTCCGGTGCATATTCCGGCAGGCAGTAGACGGCGGCAGGATTCTCCTCCTGGTAAACCAGGGGCAACGCGGAAGGCTGGCATGCAAAGGCCAGCAAGCCCGCAACCAAGATGATAGGTCTTCTCATGGATTTTGTGCTAATGCTGGGGCAAAGATAGAAAAGATTCGTTATTGCGCAAAACGCTTTTTTTTTAATATGGAATGAATTATTAAAGGAAATTTTATTATCTTTGGCTCAAATCCAAAGAGACTATGAACAAGCGCCTCTTTTCTGTTTTGCTGTGGCTTCTTTGCGCTGTGCCGCCGGTGGCCGCAAACGGTTGTCGTACCCTTACCCTGGAAGCGGCCCCGCCCTTCTGGCGTTCCTGGTGGGCCTGTCTGCTGTATGCGCTGGTGCTGCTGGGCCTGGTGTCCCTGTTCTTCTACCTGCGCGAGCGGCGCCTCAAGGCCCAGCTGGACAAGCAGCTCTCGCAGATGGAGAGCGACAAGCAGAAGGAAATCACAGACGCCAAGCTCCAGTTCTTCACCAACATTACGCAGGAGATCCGTACGCCGCTCACGCTCATCAAGATGCCGCTGGACAAGCTGGTCTCCAGTGAAGAAATCCCCCAGGAGTTCCGGCAGGACCTGCTTACCATGCAGTCCAACACAAACCGCCTGCTCACGCTCACCAACCAGCTTCTGGACATGCGCAAGATGGAGAAGTATGAGCTCAAGCCCAACTTCGTAACCCAGGACCTGGTCTCGCTGGTGCAGGAGGTGTGTTCCTGGTACTACCAGGTGGCCGAAGACCAGCACATCCATCTGGTGTTCAACCAGCCCGGCAACCCCGTGATGGTCCAGTGCGCCAAGGACATGATAGAGAACATCATGAACAACCTCCTGTCCAATGCCTGCAAGTACGGCTCCGGCCAGGTCCGGACAGACATTGTGCTGTCGGCCGACGGGGAAACCGTGAAGGTGCGCGTGGACAGCAACGGTCCGCGCATTCCGGAACGGGACGCGGAGCGAATCTTCGACTCCTTCTACCAGACCCCGGACGCCCTGCAGCGGAAGAAGCAGGGAACCGGCCTGGGCCTGCCGTACGCCCGTTCGCTGGCCGTGTTGCACCACGGCCGTCTGTACCTGGACACCTGGGTGCCGGAATGGAACTCCTTTGTCTTGGAACTGCCTGTGCATCAGCCAAATGCAGTGGCAATGCCCGTTTCGGAACCCCTGGCCGAAGAAGCAGCCCCGGCAGAAGTCTCAGAGGAAAATGCCCAGGAAACCAACCATCGGCATGTCATTCTCATAGCCGACGACTCCCAGGAAATGCGTGGTTACCTGGCCAAGGAACTCTCCGAATTCTACAGTGTATTGGTGGCCCCCAACGGCCAGGAAGCCCTGGACATCCTGCACAAGCAGCGTGTAGATGTGGTGGTGTCGGACATCATGATGCCCGTCATGGACGGCTGCACCCTGTGCAACAACATCAAGTCAGACGTGGAACTCAGCCACATCCCGGTCATTCTCCTGACGGCCGCCGTGGGCATGGAAACCCACATAGAAACCCTGGAGGCCGGGGCCGACGGCTACATAGAGGAGCCCTTCTCCCTGGAGCTGCTGCAGGCCACCATCGACAACCTGTTCCGGAACCGGGAAATTGCCAACCAGCAGTTCATCCATTCCCCGCTGGCCCACTTCAACAGCGTGGTCACGGGAGACCTGGACCATGACTTCATGGAGCGCCTGCACCAGGTGGTCATGCAGCACCTGAGCAACCCGGACCTGGGCACAGATACCCTTGCCCAGGAGCTGGGCGTGGGCAAGTCCACCCTGTACTGGAAGGTGCGTGCCAACCTGGGGCTCAATATCGACGAATACATCCGGGTGTGCCGGCTCAAGAAGGCCGCCGAAATGCTTTCTACCCAGCGGTACCGCATCAATGAGGTGGCCTATCAGACCGGCTTCTCCAGCCCGTCCTACTTTGCCACCTGCTTCCAAAAACAGTTCAACGTAGCCCCTTCCGCTTTCCTGAAGGGCTAAAGCAGCGCTGCGTTATTGTTTGCACCCTACAGCTGCCTCCTCTATGGGGAGGCAGGCTTTGTAATTGGCCAGATAGGTTTCGAATCCGGCCACATCCTCCGGGTCCGGCGCTATTTCCGTACCGGCCAGGCCGGCGAACACCACCTGGTCCAGGAAGTCTGCCAGGCTAAGCTGGCGGCTGTTGTTCACCAGGTAGGAGGCCAGCAGGGCAATACCCCAGGCACCGCCTTCCCCGGCCGTTTCCATGACGGAAATGGGGGAGTTCAGGGCAGCTGCCAGCACGCGCTGGCCCACCCCGGGCGTCTTGAACAGGCCGCCGTGGCCGGTGATACGGTCCACCTTCACCTTCTCTTCCTTGAACAGGACGTCGTTCCCTATCTTCAGGACGCCCACGGAGGCGTACAGGTGGGCCCGCATGAAATTGGCCAGGCTGAACTTGTCCAGGGCGTTGCGCACAAACAGGGGCCGTCCTTCCGAGAGCCCCGTCACGGGCTCTCCGGAGAAGTAGTTGAAGGCAACCAGTCCGCCGCAGTCGGCATCGCCCTTGAGGGCGTTGTTGTACAGTTTGCCGAACACCTCGTTCATGTCTACCGGAACGCCCAGCAGCTGCTGGTATTCCTTGAACAGATTCACCCAGGCATTCAGGTCGCTGGTGCAGTTGTTACAGTGCACCATGGCCACGGGCGCGCCGTCGGGGGTGGTGACAATGTCTATTACCTCGTAAGGCTTGGACAGGTCTTTTTCCATGACAATCATGGAGAAGGAAGAAGTGCCGGCCGATACGTTGCCCGTGCGGGGCTTGACGGCGTTGGTGGCCACCATGCCCGTTCCGGCGTCGCCTTCCGGCGGGCAGAACGGGACCCCGGGCTTCAGGTGCCCGGAGATGTCCAGGTAGCGGGCGCCGTCTTCCGTGAGCACGCCGGCGTCTTCCCCGGCGAGCAGCACCTTGGGCAGGATTTCCCGCAGTCTCCAGGGATACCCCTTGGGGGCCACCAGCTTATCGAAGGCGGCGATGCGTTTTTCGTCGAAGTCCTTGGTGCGGGCGTCGATGGGCATCATGCCGGAGGCATCGCCCACGCCCAGCACCTTGCGGCCGGTGAGTTTCCAGTGGATGTAGCCGGCCAGGGTGGTGAAGAACACCACGTCTTTCACATGCGGCTCCCGGTCCAGGATGCACTGGTACAGGTGCGACAGGCTCCAGCGCAGGGGCATGTTGAAGTTGAACAGGGCGCTCAGCTCCTTGGCGGCCGCGCCGGTGTTGGTGTTGCGCCAGGTACGGAAGGGGACCAGCAGCTGGTCGGCGCTGTTGAAGGCCATGTAGCCGTGCATCATGGCGCTGATGCCGATGGCGGCAAGGCTCACGATTTCCGTGTTGTAGTGAACGCGGACGTCTTCCCGCAGGTTGCTGTAGCATTGCTGCAGGCCGGTCCAGATGGCATCCAGGCTGTAGGTCCAGTAGCCGCCCTCGAACTGGTTTTCCCACTCATGGCTGCCCTGGGCGATGGGATTGTGATCCTGGTCGATCAGGACAGCCTTGATGCGGGTGCTGCCGAATTCGATACCCAGGATGGCTTTCCCGGTATCGATGGTTTCACGTGCGGTCATGCTATTGCAGGGCTTTGTTCAGAAGATAGTAAACCTCGTTCATCCTGAGCTCCTTCTTGAAGCCTTCGATGGTGGTGTCCTTGCCGATGTGGACAAACTCGATGCCGGTGATTTCGGCAAAGTCGGCCCAGTATTCGGCGGTGATGTCGTAGCTGAAGGCGCTGTGGTGGGTGCCACCGGCCAGGATCCAGGCGCCGGCGCCCACCTCAAACGTGGGCTGCGGGACCCAGAGGGCCGATGCGACGGGAAGCTTCGGCATGGGCTTGGGCTCGATGCATTCCACGTCCTGCGCGATGAGGCGGAAGCGGTTCCCGAGGTCCACCACGGTGGCCTTGATGCCGGGGCCGGTCTTGGAGGTGAACACCAGCCGAGCCGTGGGCTGTTTGCGGATGCCGATACCCAGGAAGTGCACTTCCAGCTTGGGACAGTCGCTGGCAATGAGCGGGCACACCTCCAGCATGTGGCTCTGGAGGGCCGAGCTGCGGTCGCCGGCGAAGTTGAGGGTGTAGTCCTCCAGGAAGGAGTTGCCGCCCGGCAGGCCCTGGGATATTACCCAGAGGGTGCGGTATAGGCAGGCGGTCTTCCAGTCGCCCTCGGCGCCGAAGCCGATGCCCTCTTCCATGAGCCGCTGGCTGGCGAGGCCGGGAATCTGGTCGAAGCCGCAGAAGTCGCTCTGGGAGATGTCGGCGTCGCCCAGGTCGTCGAAGTTGGTGGTGAAGGCGGTGGCGCCTTCGTCGGCAAGGACCTTGCGGATGGCGACCTCGGCCTTGGCGGCATTGCGCACCTTCTCCCAGTAAACGGCTTCGCCGGTTTCGTCAATCTTGATGGTGTAGCGCTGCTTGTAGTCCTCTACCATGGCCTCCACCTCGGCGTCCGTCACCTTCTTGAAGTACTCCATGAGGGAGCTCACGGGGTAGTAGTCCACATGGTAACCCAGCCGCTGTTCGAACTCCACGCGGTCGCCGTCCGTGACGGAAACGTTGTTCATGTTCATGCCGAACATGAGGCAGCGCACCTGCCTTGCGTCGGCCACGCCGGCGGCCACGCGGGCCCACACGGCTATCTTCTTCTGGGCCTCGGGGT
>FLNY01003795.1_pt1 | contig 22517 bp, 23 predicted proteins | sample 1140381 | NCBI WGS metagenome assembly FLNY01 (sample SAMEA3878172, study PRJEB12797) | bioreactor metagenome | biome: Moose rumen | place: Sweden | collected 2011-10
GAACTTGTTCGCTCATTCTTCAGGTATGAAGCGTCTCTACGAGCCGAGCGCGAACGAAGTGAGTCTTGAGAAGAAGCGTCGCAAGCGCCGAGCGAAGGGTTTTGTGTGGAAGGGTTATGTAAGGATTAGTTTGTCTATCAATAATGACCGCAGCAATAAAAAAACTGTCCATTTTCGGACACTCGGGTGTTCAGAAATGGACAGTTGTTAGGTTCTGATATGTTAGGGAAAAACTATTGCAGAGCAAGGAACAGGGCATCGAGGGCAAGGTCGGCGTTGCCAGTCTGTTCGAGAAGCTCAACGAAGCGCGAACCGATGATGGCTCCGTCGGCAGCCGACTGTGCGGCCTCGAGCGTTTGTCGGTTGCTTATTCCGAAACCTATCATGCGCGGGTTGCGGAGCTGCATGGCGTCGATGCGTCGGAAGTAGGCTTGCTTCTGCTCGTCGAAAGAGCGCTGTGCGCCGGTCGTGGCTGCAGAGCTGACCATATAGATGAAGCCTCGCGTGTTGGCGTCGATGAGGCGTATGCGCTCGTCGCTTGTCTCAGGTGTGATGAGCATGATGACGTGCAGACCATAGCGCTCGGCCACGGGCCTGACATCGCGCAGGTAGTCGTCGAAGGGCAGGTCGGGGATGATCATTGCAGCCACGCCGGCCTCGGCACATGAGCGGCAGAAGGGCTCTATGCCGTAGTGGAGGATTGGGTTGAGGTAGCCCATAAGTATGAGCGGTATGTGCACCTGTGGGCGTATGTCAGCGAGCTGCGCAAACAGCTTGCGTAGCGTCATTCCATTGCGTAGGGCGTGCGTCGCTGCGTCCTGGATTACGGGGCCGTCGGCGAGCGGGTCGCTGAACGGTATGCCTACCTCAATGAAATCTATGCCACGGCGTTGCATGGCCAGGATGACATCTGACGTGCTCTCGAGCGTAGGAGTGCCGGCGCAGAAATAGAGGCTGAGGAGTTTCTTGTCGCCACGTTCCTGAAAAACTTTGTCGAGAATATTCGTTTCCATATAAGTCGTGAGTTCTTGTTGTTAAATATCTCTTATTTCCCGGATGAATGTGCGGAGTGATGCCACGTCCTTGACAGCTGGCGCGGATTCGAAGCGCGAGTTGAGGTCGATGCCGATGCACCGAGGATGGCTGAAGAGGTGCAGACGGCTTACATCGTCGGGGCCTATACCTCCGCTGAGCATGAAAGGCGTCTGGAGGTCGTAGTCGCTGAGGAGGTGCCAGTCGAACTGTCGTCCGGAGCCGCCGGGCAGCGTCGAGCGCGTGTCGAAGAGGAAGGCGTCGACGCAGGCAGCGTATGCCTTAGCTACAGCGAGGTCGGCTGCGGAGGCTATGGTAAGCGCCTTGATGATGAATGATGAGTGATGATTGACGAGTCTTTCGCGCAGACGCATGATAAAGTCTGCTGTCTCGCCGCCGTGGAGCTGCACGGCATCGAGGGCGAAATCGGCCGTGCGGTTCAGAATGGTGTCTATGGTGGCATCTACGAACACGCCGGCGCGCCGGGCTCGCGTGGGCAGGTAGGCCGGGGGAGCGGCAACGTAGCGTGACGACTGCGGCCAGAAGATGAAGCCTATGTAGTCGACGCCCAAAGCTTCCACGGCCCTAATGTTTTCGGGCTCGCGCATGCCGCACACTTTTATCAGTTCGTAGTGCATAGGGGAAGGGGGAGGAGTGATGAGTGACGAGTGACGAATGACGAGTGACGAATGATTTCAATTTTGCATTACCTGAATGAATTGGCTGAGTGCCAGTCCAGGGTCGGGGGTGCGCATGAAGGCTTCGCCGATGAGGAAGCCGCGGAAGCCAGCCTGACGCAGCAGGCGGGCAGTGTGCGGATCATTGATGCCGCTCTCGCTGACTTTGACGATGTCTGTCGGCAGGCGCTCTGCGAGGCGGAATGAGGTGTCGACGTCGGTGATGAATGACCCGAGGTGTCGGTTGTTGATGCCGCATAGGTCGGGCTGCAGTCCGACGTAGTCCAGCTCACTCTCGTCGTGGATCTCAAGCAACACCTCAAGTCCGAGGCTGTGGGCTGTGGCGATGAACGTGCGTGCCTGAGCTGTCGTGAGGCATGCGGCAATGAGCAGCACGGCCGAGGCGCCGCAGAGGGCGGCATCGTAGAGCTGAAGTGGGTCGATGATGAATTCCTTGTAGAGGATAGGCAGCGTGACGCCGTTGCTTCGGGCCTGACGAATATACAGTGAACAGCCTCCGAAGAACTGCTTGTCGACGAGTATGCTGAGGGCTGCGGCTCCGTGGCGCTGATAGGTGAGCGGGATGACATCGGCTGAGCCGCCTTCTTTTATCCATCCCTTCGATGGGGAGCGCCGCTTGAATTCAGCGATGATGCCTGTCTCCGAGTCGAGTAGCGCCTGCCGCAGCGACGCCTTGGGCGCCTTCATCAGTTCTATCTCGCGCCGCTTGTTAGCGATGATTTCCTCCAGGATGTCTGCCATAGTGCGTTGTCATTAAGAGTTCAGTTCGACAAATTTGCGGAATGTCCGCAGAGCCGCTCCGCTGTCGATGGACTCGCGGGCTATTGCTAAGCAGTCGTCGAGGCTACATTGTCCGTTCTCCAACACATGAATGCCGAAGGCCGCGTTGGCGAGCACGATATTTTTCTGTGCGGGCAAGGCGCGGTTCTCGAGCACGGCATCGAAGATATCCTTGGCCTCAGCCTCCGTGGCTCCGGCCACGAGTTCCTCGGGCAGTGCAGGGCTGAAGCCCAGGTCGCGCGGCTCGAAGATGCGCTCAAAGGTGTTGGTAGTGACCTTGAACGGTCCCGTGAGCGAAATCTCGTCGTAGCCATCGATGCTGTTGACGATGCCATAGTCGATGCCCAGCCGCTGATAGACCTGTTGGTATAGTCGCATCTGGTCGAGGTTGGCCACGCCAAGCAGTTGGCATTGAGGCTGGCTTGGGTTGACGAGCGGCCCGAGGAGGTTGAAGATTGTAGGGAACTGCAGCGCTTTGCGTATCGGCCCGACGTATTTCATGGCACGTGCGAACAGTTGTGCATGGAGGTACACGATGCCGGCTTCGTCAAGACAGCGGTTGAGGCGCTCTATGTCATCGGTGAAGCGCACACCATGCTGGGCGATGACGTTCGACGCTCCCGACGTAGAAGTGGCAGCGTAGTTGCCGTGCTTAGCCACCTTGTAACCTGCTCCTGCGATGACGAAACAGCTGGTGGTGGAAATATTAAAGGTGTTCTTGCGGTCGCCGCCAGTGCCTACGACGTCGATGTATCTGTCGCACGCCAGCGGCACAGGCACGCCTGTCTCGAGGATGCCGTCGCGGAAGCCCAGCAGTTCGTCGACGGTGACGCCCCTCATCTGCAGCGCCGTTAGCAGCGCCGTCACCTGTTCGGTCGGATATTCGCTTTGGGTGATGCCTACGAGGACGCGTCGCATCTCTTCGCGCGTAAGCTCCTCGTGGTTGAGTAGTTTCGTAAGTATCTCTTTCATAGTGATAAGAAGTTTTTTATGATTGTTGCTCCGTTGGGCGTCAGCACGCTCTCTGGATGAAATTGAATACCGTGGACATTGAAATGTATGTGGCGCAGCGCCATAATCTGGCCTTCGTCGCTGATGGCCGTAACCTCAAGGCATGCTGGCAAGTTGTCGGTAGCTACGACCCACGAGTGGTAGCGTCCGACGGTGATGTCTGCCGTCAGGCCCGCGAAGATGGGGTCGGGGGCTACGATGTGGCAGGGCGTGGCTACGCCGTGGACTACGTCGTGGAGGTTTTGGAGTCGTGCGCCGAAGGCTTCGCCTATGGCCTGGTGGCCGAGACATACTCCGAGCATAGGCTTGACGGGGGCATAGCGCTTGATGACGTCGAGGAGCAAGCCTGCCTCGCACGGAATCCCAGGCCCCGGACTGAGTATGATTTTGTCGAAGACCTCGAGGTCGTCGAGGCTGAAACGGTCGTTGCGCAGGACGCTGACGTCAGCCCCTAATCCTTTCACCAGATGACTCAGATTGAAGGTGAAAGAGTCGTAGTTGTCAATAATAACTATTTTCACTTTGGATAGGATTTTTGTTTAAAGCGACAATTCCATAGCCCGGCGCAGGGCTCCGAGCTTGTTGTTTACTTCTTGCAGTTCATAGTCCTCGTTGCTCTTGGCTACGATGCCACCTCCAGCCTGAAACCAGAGCTCGCCATTGCGAGCGACGAACGTGCGTATGGTGATGGCCTGGTTCAGGCTGCCGTCGAGGCCAATGATACCGATGCATCCTCCGTAGGCTCCTCGGTTGTGCGGCTCATATTCAGAGATGAGTTGCATCGCCCTCACTTTGGGCGCTCCGGAGAGCGTCCCGGCAGGGAAGGTGTCGAAGAACGCGCGGATGGGGTCAGCATCGTCGTAGAGCGTACCGCTGACGCGGCTTACGAGGTGAATGACGTGAGAGTAGTACTGAATATCCTTGTAGTAGTCGACGCTGACGTCGTGGCAGTTGCGTGAGAGGTCGTTGCGAGCCAGGTCTACGAGCATGACGTGTTCGGCATTCTCCTTGGGGTCGTTGCGCAGGAATTCTGCGCCGCGGCGGTCGGCCTCGGCATCGCCGGTGCGGCGAGTGGTGCCGGCTATCGGGTCGATGAATGCCTTTCGGCCTTCGATGCGGCAATGCGTCTCGGGCGACGAGCCGAAGATGCGGAATCCGCCGAAGTCGAAGTAGAAAAGGTAGGGCGAGGGGTTGATGCTGCGTAAGGCACGGTAGAGTCGGAAATCGTCGCCCTCGTAGCGCTGTACGAATCGTCGGCTGAGCACAATCTGGAAGACGTCGCCCCGCAAACAGTGCTCTATGCCACGGCGTATGTTGGACTTGTGCTGCTCATCGGTGAGCGTTGAGGTGGCTTCGCCTATGATTCGGAAATCGTAGGCATTAATGTTGTTGCGGTTGATAACCTTGAGAATGTCGTCGACTGCTTGCTCTGCCGCTGCACGCTCAGTTGCTATGTCCTCGTCGCTGCCGTCGGCTCTGGCAAGGGAAACAATGGTGAGGCGGTTGTTGTGGTGGTCGAAGGCGATGACCTGTCGGTAGAGGATATAGAGAATGTCGGGAGCGTCATTCTCATCCTGTGTCTCGTCCTTGACGCTGATGGGCTCGAGGTAGCGAACGGCGTTGAAGGAAGTGTAGCCGAAGAGACCGCAGAGTCCGGCGTCGCTGCCCTCGACGCTTATGTTGTCGATGAGCTCATGGATAGCGTCGGCTATGCCGAAGTCGTCATTGATAAGGCGCTCGCGACTCGTGGCATCGGGCAGGCGTACGAGCGCCTTACCGTGTGCTACGGCTACTGATGCCATGGGGTTTATGGCTATGAACGAGCGCGAGTTGCTCTGCTCGTGATAGTCGGAACTCTCCATGAGCGTGCTCTGTGGATAGAGGTCGCGCAGCTTCATATACGCCGATACCGGCGTGACGAGGTCGCCCAGAATGGTACGACTGACGGTAGTATATTTGTACATCAGATTTAAACTTTAGACTTTATAAACTTTATACCTTAAATCGCAGGTACGTCTCAATGTCCTTGTCGCCGCGTCCGCTCACGGTCAGCACGACTACGTCGTCGGGCTTGAACGTGAGTTTCTGCAATGCAGCTAAGGCGTGAGCACTCTCGATGGCCGGGATGATGCCTTCGAGGCGCGTCAGTTCGTAGCCAGCCTGCAGCGCCTCGTCGTCGTTGATGCTCAGGACTTGGGTGCGTCCTTGCCGAGCCATATTGCAGTGCATAGGTCCGACACCCGGATAATCCAGTCCGGCGCTGATGGTGAAGGCCTCTTCAATCTGTCCGTCGTCATCTTGCATCACAAGCATCTTGGCTCCGTGAAGGATACCAACCGTGCCACGGTGAAGTGTGGCGGCTGTGTGGTCGGTTTGCCACCCGTGGCCTCCGGCTTCTGCGAGCACGATGCGTACGCGTTCGTCGTCGACATAGTGGTAGATTGTGCCGGCGGCGTTGCTGCCGCCTCCGATGCAAGCCATGAGGTAGTCGGGGTAGTCGCGTCCCACCTTCTCCTGCAGCTGCCAGCGTATCTCTTCCGAGATGACGCTCTGCAGGCGTGCTACTAAGTCGGGGTAGGGGTGAGGCCCCATGGTGCTGCCTACGATATAGAATGTGTCAGAGGGGTGGCAACACCAGTCGCGGATAGCTTCAGAGCAGGCATCGGAGAGCGTCATATTGCCAGTCCTGACGGGATGGACCTCGGCGCCGAGCATTCGCATACGCTCGACATTAGTGTGCTGACGTTCGACGTCGGTGGCGCCCATAAACACCTCGCATCGCAAGCCCATGAGAGCGCACACTGTAGCAGTGGCCACGCCGTGTTGACCAGCACCTGTCTCGGCAATGATGCGCGTCTTGCCCATACGCTTCGCCATCAGGATTTGGCCTATGGTGTTGTTAATCTTATGGGCTCCCGTGTGGTTGAGGTCCTCGCGTTTAAGAAAGAGCTGACAGCCATAGCGTTCGCTCATGCGGCGTGCAAAATAGAGAGGCGACGGGCGTCCTACATAATCCTTGAGTAATTGATGATATTCGCGGCGGAACGACTCTGACTCCAAGATACCTTTGTACTGCTGCTGCAGATCATGAACCGTGGCATAAAGTATTTCGGGGATATATGCCCCGCCGAATTCTCCGTAGAATCCTTTTTCGTCAACGTGGTATGACATATCGTTTTAATCAAATAAAGAAGGCGGTGACGTCCGCTTAGTGTGGCGCCTGCCGCCTTGTAGAAGTGTTTGTGTTGTGCTTTGCCAGAGACTGAAGTTGTGCTTGTCAGAGCATTAAAACCGAGGGCAAAGGTATGTCTTTATGCGATAACAACGTAATTTTTATCACTAATCAGCTGATTTCATCTGTGAATACAACTTCCACTTATAGCTTTGGACTGCAGGACAAAAGAATCCCGTAAGTGATAATTGTCTTCTGCTGCATCTGTTGCTGTAAATCGTTGAATAAAAGCATTAGCTCAACCAACACTTTGTATGTTAAAAGAGAGAACCGCTGTTCGTCGGTATGTGAGGCGTTGATGTTGTCTGTAGTAGCTCCTCGTTTCTTGATGTAAATCGTCTTTTTCGGCAGCTTACAAAAAAAGTGATAGGAAAGGTCGCGCGCGTACGACTTTTTATTTATCTTTGCGCCCGATATGGAAGTAGCTATCGTAAAATACAACGCAGGAAACATCTACTCCGTCGTCCACGCCCTGAGGCGTCTGGGCGTAGAGCCGGTGCTTACCGACGATGCCGCCCGCCTCACCACTGCCGACAAGGTGCTCTTCCCAGGCCAGGGTGAGGCCGGACAAGCTATGAGTTACCTGCGCAGCCGCGGCCTCGACAGTGTGATACGCTCGCTCAGGCAGCCCGTACTCGGCATCTGTATTGGCCAGCAGCTTATGTGTCGCCATTCAGAAGAGAGCGACACAGCGTGTCTCGGCATATTTCCAGTGGATGTGCTGCGCTTCCGCCCCGAACGCCATGAGCAGAAAGTGCCCCACATGGGATGGAACGAGATTAGGGTAAAGAAAGAGATGTCTGACGCCGCTGATTTGTTCGCCGACAATAGCTTCGTATATTTTGTCCACAGCTTTTACGTGCCTGTGTGCGAGTTCACGGCAGCAACATGCGACTACATCGTACCCTTCAGCGCAGCCCTGCGCAAGGACAACTTCTTCGCCACGCAGTTTCACCCCGAGAAGAGCGGAGCCGTTGGCGAACAAATTCTGAAGAGGTTCTTAGAACTATAATCTATATACATGCTCCTAATTCCAGCCATAGATATAATAAACGGACGCTGTGTGCGCCTGACGAAGGGCGACTACGCTACAGAGAAAGTCTACGCCCACGACCCTGTAATCGTAGCCATGGAGATGGAGGCTTTGGGCTTCCGGCGTCTGCACGTCGTAGACCTCGACGGTGCCCGCCAGCGCCACGTGGTGAACATAGGCGTTCTCCAGCGCATCTGCCGTGAGACGAGTCTTACGATTGACTTCGGCGGTGGCATCAAGAGCGAAGAGGATCTGGAGCGAGTCTTGGACGCCGGAGCCCAGATGGTGACGCTCGGCAGTATCGCCGTGACGGAGCCCGAGCGCGTACTCAGCTGGTTACAGCGCTTCGGGACGGAGCAGATAGTCATCGGGGCAGACGTGCGCGAGGGATACGTGAGTATAAACGGATGGCGCGAGGATAGCCCACAGCAGCTACTGCCTTTCCTCAAAGGATATATCGACCGAGGTGTGCGCCACGTGCTCTGCACAGACATCAGCCGCGATGGCATGCTGCAAGGACCAGCCACAGACCTCTATGCCGATATCATGAAGGCTTTCCCCGCCTGCCAGCTCATAGCCTCAGGTGGCGTGAGCGCCATCGACGACATTAGGGCCCTGGAACAATCAGGTGTCCCCGCCGTAGTCATCGGCAAGGCCATATACGAAGGGCGTATCGACCTGAACGAGTTGCTCAACGAATTCCCTCAGTAAAATAATCGAACATCCAATAACAAACACACACATTGTTAGCAAAACGCATCATACCCTGCTTGGATGTCAAGGACGGACAGACCGTCAAAGGAACCAATTTCGTAAACCTGCGCCACGCCGGCGACCCGGTAGCCCTGGGCCGTGCCTATAGCGAGCAGGGTGCCGACGAACTGGTGTTTCTCGACATCACCGCCTCCCACGAAGGCCGTAAGACCTTCACTGACATGGTCACGCGTGTAGCCGCAGAAATCAATATACCCTTCACCGTGGGCGGAGGCATCGGCTCCCTCGCTGACGTCGACCGCCTGCTCAACGCTGGTGCCGACAAGGTAAGCGTCAACAGCGCCGCCCTGCGCCGGCCCGAACTTATTGACGAGATAACCTCGCATTTCGGCTCGCAAGTCTGTGTCTGCGCCATCGATGCTCGCGAGGAAGAACCTGGACGCTGGACCTGCTATCTCAATGGCGGGCGTGTGCCCACGAACCGCTCGCTCTTCGATTGGGCTCATGAAGCACAGGAGCGCGGGGCTGGCGAGATTCTTTTCACATCAATGGATCACGACGGCGTGAAGCACGGATTCGCCAACGAAGCCCTGTGCCGCCTGGCCGACTCGCTCGCCATTCCCATAATAGCCTCGGGCGGAGCCGGAGCCCCAGAGCACTTCCGCGATGCCTTCACGCTCGGACACGCCGACGCCGCACTTGCCGCATCTGTCTTCCACTTCGGCGAGATACCCATACCTGAGCTCAAGTGTTATCTGCGAAACGAAGGAATCTGCGTGCGCTGACAGCCTGCTTAGGTAAGACCGGTCGAAAAGGCATATTCAACCGCTCGTCGGGAGCGACAAAGAACATTCAGAATAAACAAACATGCAACTATGCAACCGATAGAAATAGATTTTGAGAAAGCTGGTGGACTCGTGCCCGCCATAATTCAAGACGCAGACACACGCCAGGTGCTGATGCTCGGATATATGAACCGCGAGGCTTATGCCAAGACGCTTGCCGAAGGCCGCGTGACTTTCTTCTCGCGCTCGCGGCAATGCTTGTGGACTAAAGGCGAGACGAGCGGCAACTATCTCGAAGTAGTAAGCATAAAAGCCGACTGCGACAGCGACACACTGCTCGTGCGCGTTCACCCCGCAGGTCCCGTCTGCCACACCGGTACGGACACCTGCTGGGGCGAGTCCAACCGCCCGGCCGAGGGCCTTAGCGCCTTGCAGCAGGCCGATGAGCCATCGCCATTGCTTTTCCTGGCCGAGCTGCAGGACTTCATAGAGCAGCGTCATCGCGAGATGCCTGAAGGCTCCTACACTACAAGCCTCTTCCGCGACGGCCTCAACCGTATGGCACAGAAGGTCGGCGAAGAAGCTCTCGAGCTCGTCATAGAGGCTTGTAATGGCACCAATGAGCGTCTCATCTACGAAGGCTCGGATATGCTATATCACCTACTCGTCCTACTAACCCATAAAGGCCTGCGCATCGAACAGCTGGCGGCAGAGCTCGTAACAAGACATAATCCAGGATGGAAAAAACATTAATCATCAACTACAGAGAAGTAGACATCTGTCGCGAAGACAAGACACTACTCTACAACGTCAACTTCAACGTCGGAGAGGGTGAGTTCGTTTATCTCACGGGCGTTGTAGGCAGCGGCAAATCGTCGTTGCTCAAGACCTTCTACGGAGAACTCGACATAGCCAACGGCACGGCTGAGGTTCTTGGCTACGACATGCGGCACATCAAGCGCCGCCAGCTGCCCTCACTGCGCCGCCAGCTCGGCATCGTCTTTCAGGACTTCCGCCTGCTCACCGACCGCAACGTGCGGCGCAACCTCGACTTTGTGCTACGTTCCACTGGATGGAAGAGCCGCACCGAGCGTGCCGAACGTATTAGGCAGGTGCTTGAGACCGTAGGTCTGGCCGACAAGCAGGAGTCTATGCCCTTCGAGCTCTCGGGCGGCGAGCAGCAGCGAGTCTGCATAGCGCGCGCCATCCTAAACCGTCCTCTGCTCATCTTGGCTGACGAGGCCACAGGCAATCAGGACAGCCAGTCGGGCACCCAAACAGCCCGCATCCTCTATGAGCTGGCCCAGCAGGGCACAGCCGTAGTCTTTGCCACACACAACAACGCCCTCATCGAGCAGTTCCCCGGTCGCGTTTATGAGTGCAACAACAACCAGCTCATCTGTCACGAAGGCATTCGCACATCTGCAGCCACGAAACCTGAGGTGAAGCCCTTGCAAGAGCCTGGCCAAGCGCTCACGCAGCCACTGCCACCCATGCAGCCTGCCACCCCTGCTACCGAGACCGTTTCGGACCAATCCCGTGCAGAGGCTCTGCCCGTTGCCCCTGCTGATGATGCTACTATTGCCGTAGCCGATGACATCCCCGTGGCAACAATCTCCAGCAATAGCTTAGAACAATAACCCAAACAAGAATACGACAAGATTATGAAAGTAATGAAATTCGGAGGCACCAGCGTTGGCTCGCCCCAGCGGATGCAAGATGTGTCGAAGCTCATAACGGCCGATGGCGAGCCGCGCTTCGTCGTCCTCTCAGCCATGAGCGGCACTACAAACACCCTTGTAGAAATAGCCGACTACCTCTACAAGAAGAACCCCGAGGGCGCAAACACGGTAATCAACGCCCTCGAGCAAAAATATCTGCAACACATCGAGCAACTGTATTCCACTGACGAGTGGCGCCAACGCACCGAAGACTTCATCAAGGAGGTCTTCGCCAGCCTGCGAAACATCACCAAGGGACTCTTCACCTCGTTCGAAGAGAAGGTTATCTTGGCTCAAGGCGAGATCCTCTCAACAAATATGGTCGTCAACTACATGAGCGAGCAAGGCATTAAAGCCGTGTTGCTCTCGGCACTCGACATCGTGCGCACCGACAAGAATGCAGAGCCTGACTTCAATTACATTCGCGATAAGGCTCTCGAGCAGCTGCAGGCTAATCCCGGCTATGATGTTTATGTTACACAGGGATTCATATGTCGCAACGCCTATGGCGAAATAGACAACCTGCTGCGCGGCGGCTCGGACTATACCGCCTGCCTCATCGGAGCAGCCATACAGGCTGAAGAGATTCAAATCTGGACCGACATCGACGGCATGCACAACAACGACCCGCGCATCGTAGAAGGTACGGAGCCCGTGCGCCAGCTCTATTTTGAGGAAGCTGCTGAGTTGGCCTACTTCGGAGCCAAGATTTTGCATCCGACCTGTATCCAGCCAGCCAAATTTGCCGGTGTGCCCGTGCGGCTGCTCAACACTATGGACCCTGAAGCCCCAGGCACCATCATTAACAACCGGATGCACCGAGGGACCATCAAGGCCGTCGCCGCCAAATCAGGCATAACTTGCATAGGCATCCAGAGCTCTCGCATGCTTCTGGCTTCCGGCTTCCTCCGCAAAGTTTTCGAGATATTCGAGACGTATAAAACCAGTATTGACGTCATCGCTACATCTGAGGTCGGCGTGAGCGTGACCATCGACAACACCTCTAACCTCTCACAAATTGTCGATGAGCTGAAGAAGTACGGCACGGTAAGCATCGACAGCGACATGTGCATCGTTTGCGTCGTCGGTGACCTTTCGAGCCAGAACGTAGGCTTCGAGACTGTAGCCACGGATGCCCTGAAGCAGATTCCTGTGCGTATGATCAGCTACGGAGGCTCGGCCCACAATATTTCATTTGTCGTGGCTGAAGCAGACAAGCAACGCACACTGCGTGCCCTCCAGCAGACTCTATTCACCTACAACGACCACGTGCGCAGACCGTCGTAAGTGAAGAATGAAGAGTGGAGAGTGAAGATTGGAGAATGAATAATGAATAATGAAGAGTGAATAATGAGATTTGACACGACACAGCTTGCCGGACTGCCTACACCTTCGTATGTCTACGATAAGACCCTTTTGGCAGAGACCTTGGCTGCCATAAAAAGCCAGACGCGCGACAATGCCGACTACCACGTCCACTACGCCATCAAGGCTAACGACAACCCCGACATCCTCGCTACGATAGCCCGCGAGGGCTTCGGAGCCGACTGCGTCAGCGGTGGCGAGATTAGGGCTGCCCTTGATGCCGGCTTCGCAGCATCCGACATTGCCTTTGCCGGCGTAGGCAAGGCCGACTGGGAGATCCGCTTAGCTCTCGACGCCGGCATAGGAATGTTCAACGTAGAGAGCCGTGAGGAACTGGAGGTAATCAGCCATCTGGCTGCAGAAGCCCAGACGGAGGCTCGCGTCAGTCTGCGGATTAACCCCGACGTGGAGGCTTCAACGCACGCTCACATCACTACCGGTCGCGCCGAAAACAAATTCGGCATCGCATACGAGGAGATGATTCCTACCATACGCCTGGCAAGCCAGTTGCCGAACATCACCTGCGTAGGACTGCACTTTCACATAGGCTCGCAGCTGCTCGACATGAGTGACTTCGAAGCCTTATGCCATCGCATCAACGAGCTGCAAGAACTCATGGACGAGCAAGGCATCAGCCTCGGCAATATCAATGTAGGCGGGGGCTTAGGCGTGGACTACACAGAACCCGACGGTCACCCCATAGCTGACTTTGCAGCATACTTTGCCACATTCCGCGACCATCTGCTCCTCAGACCCGGGCAGCAGTTGCACTTCGAGCTCGGGCGGGCTATTGTCGCCCAGATGGGCTCTCTGCTCACACGTGTGCTCTACGTTAAACATACTTCTGCGAAGGACTTCGTAATCCTCGATGCCGGAATGACGGAGCTGATCCGTCCTGCCCTCTACGGCGCCCTTCACAAGATTGAGAACATCTCGGCCGCAGAGCGCAACGACGCAGTCCCAAGCCATAGCTACGACGTCGTAGGCCCTATCTGCGAATCATCGGACGTCTTCGCCCGCGACTATGCCTTGCCAAGGACTGAGCGCGGAGACCTCTTCTTGCTACGCTCGGCAGGAGCTTACGGGCAGACCATGGCTTCGACCTACAACCATCGGCCTCTGCCTCAGGTCTTCATGCTCTAAGGCAGCTATTATATTTCATCCGCCTCGCTGCTTCCACTAAATCATATTAACGACCCGCCTTCAAACTTCTGCAATGCTATTTGTGAAAATCTACATCTTAGCGTTCCTGGCCATCTGGGTTATCGCCATAATAGTCGCCTACGGCTACGGTCGGGTAGGGCGGCGTATCAGCAACTTTCAGAAGTTTGCCTCCGTGGATAAGCAGCTACCGCCGCTGAGCGTGATTATTCCGGCCCACAATCAGGCGCAAGCTCTACGCCGTCACCTCTCGGCTATCTTGTCGCAAGACTACGACCTGTTTGAAGTAATCGTCATAAATACGGGTTCTACAGATGACACAAAAGACGTCATAGAGCGTTTTGAACTTCAGCATGCCAATCTGCACCATACGTTCACGCCCCTCTCAGCCCGCGACATAAGCCTCGACCGACTTGCGCTGACGCTCGGTTTTCGTGCTTCGACCTACGACTGGGTCGTCATCACTCATGCCGACTGCGAGCCCGCTTCGCCCTATTGGCTGATGCGCATCGGTGAGACGATAGTGGCTCCTCAATGCGGGCCCCAAAGCAAGCGCCTGAAAGGCGAGCCAGACATCGTTGTGGGCCCGGCCGTCTATGCCGTTAGTCGCCATTCGTGGCTCAGCCGGCGAAGTTCGTTCGGTCGCCTTTGGACAGACTTCTCGAACTACGACCATGTGCTCACTGGTCATGCCGCAATAGGCGCTGACGGCTGCAACCTCGCATATCGCAAGCAGTTTTTCATCGACAACCAAGGCTTTTCGGAGCACCACAACCTCGAGATGGGCGCCGAGGACCTGCTCGTCAACTACAACTCTAAGGCTGCGAACACAGCCCTCATGCTCGTGCCATCAGCAACGGTTATCCAGGACCCGCTGCCCGACGAGCGCTCGTGGAAGAAGAAGCGCGTCTATGAATGTGAGACTCGCCGCCACCGTCGCCACACTTGGCTTTACAACGCAAAGCAACGCCTGCGCCTGCTGATGCCATGGTTGCTCGCCGCAGCAGTGGCGGTGGGGGGCCTGTTGCCGTTTGTCGTGGATTTGGAACTTGATGCCACTACGCTTTGCCTCACTCTTGTCGTCTTAGCGTTGCTGATTATCGTATACATCAGCGTGAAGTTGTCGGCCTTCAACCGTACGGCACGCGCTTTGGGCTATCGAGGCTACTTCCTCACGTTCCTAATTCTCGAACTCCGTCTGCCATTCTGGCTGCTTGCCGACACTATAAGCCGACGGCGCGCTTCGCGCAACGAGTTCCGCAAGAAATTTGTCTGACCTGTAGCTATTTGTTTTTTCTATTCTTACATTTTATACGTAATGTCCTCTTTTATTGCTTGGTGTATCGATCACCTCAACTATTGGACCATAACCTTCCTGATGACCCTTGAGAGCACAGTCATTCCCGTGCCCAGCGAGCTCGTAGTGCCGCCTGCAGCCTATCGCGCAGCAGCTGCCGGCTCTGGCATGAATGTAGTCCTTGTAGTTCTTTGTGCTACTCTCGGCGCCGTTCTGGGCGCCCTCATCAATTACACTGCAGCCCGCTATCTCGGACGCCCCGTCGTCTATGCCTTTGCTCGCAGTGCCGTAGGCCGAATGTGCCTGCTCAACGAACAGAAAGTGGAGCGCACCGAGCACTATTTTACAGCTCACGGGGCAATAGCTACGCTCATTGGGCGCCTCGTGCCAGGCATACGTCACCTCATTTCAATTCCAGCCGGTCTGGCACGGATGCGACTCTCGCATTTCATTCTGTATACAGCCATCGGCGCTGGTATGTGGAATATAATCCTTGCCGCTTTGGGCTACGCGTTGGCCAGTGTCGTTCCCGAGGACCAACTGCTGTCCACCGTCAGCCACTACAGCCACCAGTTAGGCTATGCCATGATAGCCGTGGCCATCGTCGTCATCGCCTACTTTATCTATAAGGCTCGTAAGGAATAGACTATTTTATACATTTTTACCTTAAACTCCATAACTGGCTCCGGCCCACACGACCGGTTGAATCGGCTCACACATCCGGTTGAATTGCCACATACATCCGGTTGAATCGGCTCACACATCCGGTTGAATCGGCCTCTGCTGCCGCATGTGCGGACAAACGCCTACTGACGTGTTTACCGAAAGAGCCAAGGGGCAGCTTAAGGGCATTAGAAAAAAGGCTTAAGGGTTTCGTGCAAAAGGCTTAAGGGTTTCGTGCAAAAGGCTTAAGGGTTTCTGGGAAAAGGCTTAAGGGTTTCTGGGAAAAGGCTTAAGGGTTTCTGGGAAAAAGAAACGCTGAGATGTCATGAATAGGCAGCAAAATTTTGCAAGAATGAACATAGGGTCAGCCTAATGACCGATTTGGCGTTAAGGTCAAATCATATTTAATTGCCAAAAAATAACTCGTCACCTTATTCGGCTCGGCAAGTCAGCGGACATCAACGTCGTCACACTTTAGTCACTACTCGGCAGAACACATCGAAGTCCGTATCTATGCGCGAGAGCTCGTATGCCTCTGTCGACAGCGAGAAAGTGCCTCGCACGTCAGGTAGGTCGAAAAAGCTGCGCAGCAGACTTGCCAGGTTAAAACTTAGGCTTCGTGCCCGCGAATCCGTCTGATTAGAAGCCCTACGAATCAGTGCTCTGCATACGCCCGTGAGGTACTCCTTGTCGTGTTCCTCGTAGCGTGCCGTCCGCAGCAGCACGAAAGCAGCCGTGAGCCCTTCGGTGTGTACGAGAAACTCCATTCGCCGGCGTGCATCCCCGAAGCCTAGACTCTCAAACAGGTTCTCCATTGCTGCGTAGTTGTCAACGACAGGCAGCCACACCGCCAACAATTTGCGGCGGTCGACTTCGTGAGTGCTGTCAGACAAGGCCTTCGTCAAACGTGCGAAGCCGTCGTCAGTAAGACTCAGGGTAGTGGAGTGCAGGCGCCGAGCCGCCGCCTTGGCAATGGTGACGACGAATGCCTTGGGCTGCCACAGCATCAGTCGGCCTGCGACATCCCAAAACGTCTCCCTGCTTACGTCGGCCAGCAGACGTTCGCCTATGATGTACCCTGCTGTTCGGAACTGCGCGTTCGACAGGCTGTCGAGATAAGCCTGCAGCCCCTCCCAGTCGGATGCCGCAAACAGGGTCCTTAGGCGTGCGAAAAGCAAAGGATCATAATGTCGGTCCATATCCTCTCTTACTTTAACACATATTATCTACTTCATCATCTCCAGAGCCTCAGCCGTTGTGATTTGCTTGTCGCCAAGGAACGCAACGATGAAAGCTTCGGGGAAGGTCTCGCGTACGCCTACGAGTTCATTCTTTATCACCTGGTAGTCAGTGGCACGGCTATAGATAACCTTGAAGCGGTCGCCAGCTGCCACATAAGTCACGCCCTTGAAGCCCTTCAAGCGGTAGTCGCCCTCCTTTAATTTTGTAGCCGTATTCATCAGCTGAATGGCAAAATAAGGTCTTTGCTCTGCTGCGGCAGCAACTTTCTTATCTGACGCAGAGATGCCTTCAGCCACAGCTTTCTTTGCCGACACTGCGGCAGCCTCAGCCGTGGCTTTAGTTTGCTTCTCATCCTCAGTCTTGGTCGCAACAGTAGCCTCAGCCTTTGCGGCTCCTTCAGCCTTGGCCTTAGCCTCAGCTTTGGCGGCAGCTTCCGCTTCAGCCTTGGCCAGAGCTTCCGCTTTGGAGCGCTCTTCAGCCTCAGCCTTCGCCTTGGCCTCGGCCAGCGCCTTCTCTCTTGCGCGCTCCTCGGCGGCAGCCTTGGCCTTAGCTTCAGCCTCGGCTTTCGCCTTCTTTGCAGCCTCAGCCTTCGCCTTATTGTCCTTAGCCACTTCTATAGCCTCCTCCGCAGCCTCTTTGGCCTGCTCTGCCTCTGTAGGTATCTTTTCAACAACCGGCTTATTCTTCTGAGCGGCCACCGTCAGCGGAGCATAATGGCTATATCTCAGGTTGCGCAGCTTTGCTTTGTCGACGCTGCCGTTCTTCGTCAGTTCTCTATATTCGGCAAGGGCTTTGTATATCGCATCAGCCAGCTCTTTCTGCCCGGCCTCAGATGCCATATATGCCTCTTCGGTGTCGTTCGTGATAAAACCTATTTCGGTCAGGACGCTCGGCATATTCGTGTTCTCGCAGACATACAGCTCGCGCTGCTTCACGCCACGGCTGATCTCGCGGCCATGAGCCAGATACTGGCGTTGCAGCAGCAAGGCCAGCAGCTCGCTCTTGCCGGCCTGCGTGCCCGAGAGCGGCACGTTGGTGGCATAGAACGACTCGGTGCCGCGGACGTAGGGGTTAGGGGCTGAATTCACGTGAATAGACACGAAGAGTTCTGCGCCACGGGCATTGGCCATGTGGCATCTCTCTGAGAGCGAGGGATATTTGTCCTTCTCACGCGTGAAGACGACGCGTACGCCGCTGATGTTCTGCTTCACCAGGCGCCCCACCTCTTTAGCCACTGCCAGCGAGATTGTCTTCTCGTTGCTGCGACGGCCCTCGCAACCAGTGTCGTGGCCGCCATGGCCAGGGTCAATGACCCACGTTACCTTCTTCGCCCCAAAGGCTACAAGAGGTACCAGGCATAGCAAGATTAATGCAATGCGTTTCATGCTTTCTACTCCTTTTACGGTGGCAAAGATAATAAAAACCATAAACGGCCAACATTTATCGCCTATCTTTTTGCACGAAAGCTATAACTTTTTTGTACTTTTGTCATCGAAAACAAGCTTTTACGACTATGAGCGACGGAAACTTCAACAGGGCGCTGCTGCCACACACACCCTACGCCAGCGGTCTCAAGGCCGGGCGAGCCATGGCAATGGCTAAGGCCGAGCAGGCGTTCCGACAGTGGCTGTGTACAGAGCTTCCAAACCTCGACGCCGACGAACTGGCCCGGAAGCTGGCCTCGTTCCGGCAACTGCTGCGATAAACCCCACTCATCTCAGACGTGTCTCCTACCCAGCGACGACGTATCATCCACGTCGACATGGACGCATTCTTTGCCAGCGTGGAACAGCGCGACTTCCCAGAGTTGCGAGGGCGGCCATTGGCCGTAGGCTACGATGGACCGCGCGGAGTCGTTGCCACGGCCAGCTATGAGGCGCGACGATTCGGAGTCCACAGCGCTCAAGCCATGCTGACGGCCAAACGCCTGTGCCCAGAGCTTACCGTCGTACCAGGGAGATATAAAGTCTACAAAGAGGTGTCGGCTCAGATGCACGAGATATTCCATGAGTACACCGACCTCGTTGAACCCATCTCGCTCGACGAAGCTTTCCTCGACGTCACAGAGAACAAACCGGGGATAGCCCTGGCCGTAGACATCGCGCGAGAGATTAAGGCTAAGATACGCGAACGCCTTCAGCTGACAGCCTCGGCGGGCGTGTCGTATAATAAATTCTTGGCTAAGATAGCGTCGGACTTCCGCAAGCCCGACGGCCTCACGGTAATCCACCCCGCACGAGCCGCCGCGTTCATCGGAGCCTTGCGCATCGAGAAATTCTGGGGCGTAGGGCCGCGCACGGCGGAGCAGATGCACCGCCTGGGAATCTTCACCGGAGCCGACCTGAGGGCCAAATCCCTCGACTACCTCTCCGAGCGCTTCGGCAAGATGGGGGCCATTCTCTACGGCTTCGCTCGTGGGCAGGACAGTCGCCCCGTCGTAACCGAGTGGGAACGTAAGAGCGTGAGCTGCGAGCACACTTTCGAGCGCGACATCAGTTCCGACGCCGACGTCGCAGAGAAACTACGCCTCTGCGCCGAGGACTTGAAAGGCAGGATGCTGAAAGCTGCGTTTCAAGGGCAGACGCTGACTCTGAAAGTGAAGTTCAGCGACTTCACACAAATCACACGCAGCCTCACATTGTTGAAGCACCAGCGCATTCCCGCTGACGCTGCCTTTATCCTCAAAATGGCCCTCCGCCTCATGGGCAGGGTGGATTATGCAGCACGGCCGATACGCCTCATAGGGCTCGGAGTTTCCAACCCTGGCGCCGACGACGAACCGGCAACCGACCGATGGATTCAGCTGCAGCTTGACTTCAAACCATAAATCCTTAACAGGCTCAATAAATCATCATCGCCAAAGCATAGGCAACCAGCGTCGAGACGCCAACGCTGATGAGGCCCGGCATCATGAATGAGTGGTTGAGCAGGTATTTGCCAATCACCGTTGTTCCCGAGCGATCGAAATTCACCGTAGCGATGTCTGAGGGGTAGTTGGGGATAAAGAAATAGCCGTAGACCGATGGGAAAACGCCCAGCAACACCGGCCCCGGGATGCCTAACTTATAAGCCAGTGGCAGCATCGCCACGACGACGGCACCCTGAGAGTTGATCAGAACTGACACCAGGAAGAAGACAATGGCTATCGTCCATGGCCACTGGGCCACGATGCCCTCAAGGGCCTTCTGAATCTCAAACATATAATTCGAGAAATACGTGTCGGCCATCCATGCTATGCCGTAGATGGCCACTACGGCCACCATACCCGACTGCCACACCGGACCGCCCACAGCTTTCTTGGGCTGAGCCTTGCAGAAGATAATCATCAGCGCTGCTGCTGTGATCATGACGACCTGAATCACCACGTTCATCTTCAAGTCTACGATGCCCTCCTCTGTGTAGCCTTTGACTACGACGCCCGCACGGGCCAGCTCCTGAGCAGAGATGGCGGCGCCGTCAGTCAGCGAGAGGTCGCCGGCGCCATTGATGGCCATTACCTGCCCGTAGTCTGGCAGCAGATTTGGGAAGATGGCAAACAGCACAATCACGGCCAAGGCTCCGAAAAAAATAAAGACGGCATTTCGGGCCGATTGCGGAACCTCCTGGTCCAAGGTCGTAGCACCGCCGCCGTAGATATATTTATACTGCTCTGGGTCGGCCAACTTTGCCTGAAACACAGGGTCCTTGTCAAGATCCAGCCCTCGATGGTAGCTCGCAGCAGCTGCTGCCAGCAGACCGCAGAGGCACGCCGGCAGCGAGATCATCAGCACCCCGGGAATAGTGACGTCGAAACCGTTCAGGTTTGAAATACTCACGAAAGCCACCACCGCCGCAGCTATGGGCGAGCACGTTATGCCAACCTGCGATGCCACGGATGCCACGCCACAGGGGCGCTCCGGGCGGATGCCTTTCTTCAGCGCTATGTCGCAGATGATAGGCATCAGCGTGTAGACGACGTGTCCCGTGCCTACCAACACCGTAAGGAAGAACGTACACAAGGGGGCCAGGAATGTGATGCGGTCGGGGTGGCGGCGAAGCAGGCGCTCAGCAATCTGTATGAGCCAGTTCATGCCCCCTGATGCCTGCAAGATACCCGCACATGTGACGGCAGCGATAATAATATAAATAACGTCAGTAGGCGGGGAGCCAGGCTTCAGCCCGAAACCGAATACGAGAATGGCCAGACCTATGCCGGAGATGGCACCAAGCGCCAAGGAACCATAGCGCGAACCAACCCACAGCGCACCGAGCACTACGAGGAGCTGCAGAATCATAGAAAAAGAAAACATAGCTAAGGGAATAAAGTAAGTTAGAGGTGATTTCCGTCAGCAAAAATAAGAGAAAAAAGTGGCACGAACAAATATTATTCGTAAAATATGGCCTTCCACGGAGGATTTCACGTATCTTTGCCGTGGAAAACTTTACAAACAGCACCGCTTTTATGAACCTATGACAAAAACTGAAGCCCCCGACTACCTCTTCATCGATGCCATACTCTTGGCCTATCGCCTCGGACACGTACGCTATGGAGAGTCAAAGGCAGCACTGCTGGCTGCGGCGCGCGCCGCCACTGATGCCCTGACGTTCCTCTCGGCAGTAGAGAACTTCGGTGTAGGCCGCCGCACGTCCCTCCACCGTTTCCTCGGAGATTTCATGGCAGCGCCTGACCATTGGCGCAGTCTTTATCCCGGAGCCCTCGGCATCCGTCGTCAGGGCGAGGTTGCCGAGCCGCTGCTCAGGAGCGGGCGAGCCGCGTTCCTGGTTGAGCCGGTCCTCAACGCTCGGCAGCAACAGCTGTTCTACGATGCCTACTGGTGGTTCGTGCGTAATTATCAGGACGCTTTCTACGACCCTAAGCGCGGTCACTGCATTGGCGCCTATGCCACCTATCCGAAGGATAACGCTCCGGTGCTGGCCAACTTCAACGACTATTTGTCGCGCCTCATCAACCACTCTTCGCAGCGCATTCGCGAGCGCTACGAAGGTTTCCCCGCCGATATCGTCATTGCCATCCTCGAGCGTGCGTATCTCTGAGGTGTCCGCTACAATTTGCTTGGGAGTTGCTTACTTGGGAGTTGCTTACTTGGGAGTTAAGAAGTTAAGGAGTTAAGAAGTTAAGACGAATGTCTTGTGAACTGCAATCCAACTAAGTGATAACAACCTGTAAGTGTATCGTCTTAACTTCTTAACTCCTTCATAACAACCGAAACTTGAAAAATCTAAAATACAGGCGCAGGGGGGATTCTCCGTGGATGCCCCACACAGCTACCAACCGCCACCTAACCAAATATCTTGGCGCAACGGAACATGAAGAAGGGCAGGTCGTTTACCCCATGCACCTGGGCACGCAGCCTCTTCACCTTTGAGTTGAAGGACTCTGCGGATGCATTGGTCGACCTGTTGTTGAAGTAGTTCAGTATATACTCCTCCTTGCTCTTGATGGTGTCACGCACGGAGATGATTTCCCTGATGCGGGTCTTTCCCACATTCTTGTACCACCTGTGCAATGCTTTCTTGGCCTTCTTTCTGTCCTTTGTCTTGCTGAAGATGTTGCGCAAGGCGCAGAGCAGTCCGTATGCCACCCTCATCTTCGGCTCAATCTCAAAGAGCAGGTGCATTTCCTCTCTCTGGAAGTCTGTCCAATCGTCAGGACTCTTCATCAGCGGATACCTCACGTGTGTCAGCAGGTCGGCCTTCGTCTCTCCGTTGCTCAGTTTGGGAGGCTCGAACTCTCATTCTTGCGCTTGGGCGGACGGCCTATGCGCTTGCCGTTCTTGCTCTTC
>FLNY01001612.1_pt1 | contig 22488 bp, 20 predicted proteins | sample 1140381 | NCBI WGS metagenome assembly FLNY01 (sample SAMEA3878172, study PRJEB12797) | bioreactor metagenome | biome: Moose rumen | place: Sweden | collected 2011-10
TATCTTCCTGTCTGCTGGACGACGAGAATACTCGGCATAGCTGAAATATAGTCCTGATTCGTTATCTAGTTTGTGTTCCGTTTCTGATATTTTGGAGAAAACAGAAAAATCAATTACAGGGAAATAGGCATCTGCGTCAAAATCTTGCCAAACCCATGTCGCATAAATCCTTTTCGCCAATGGTAAAAATTGACGATACACGTTTGCACCACCTATCACAAATGATTCTTCTTCGTCGACAATCAAATCGAGCACTCCTTGAATTGAATAAGCGACTTCCACTCCTTGGTCTGAAAAGGAATGGTCGTGGGTAAGAATTATATTCCGACGTTTAGGAAGTGGTTTTTTCGGCAACGATTCCCACGTATTCCGACCCATGATAATCGGATGTCCCGAAGTGAGAGTTTTGAAACGTTTCAAGTCATCAGAAATATGCCACAAAAGCGAGTTATCTTTGCCTATGGCGTTATTACGAGCAATAGCCACTATGATCGAAATATTCGGGATTTTATTTGTATTATACATCATTAGTAAAGATTTAAGGTTAAAAGTTAAAGATTTTTAGCGTTTTAACTATCAAAAAAACATTTGTGTCAATTTACTTTTTACATTTTGTTAATTATTACCTATTATTAAAAACGCGCATAGAGCGTTCAAAGATACCGTTCAAGTAAGCAAGAGCGAGACCATAATTGGAAACCGGCACGCCGGCATCGATGGCAGGTGCAAGGCGAGAAACCAACTGTCTCGGTGTCACGACACAACCTCCACATTGGATAACGAGCGCATAGTCAGAGAGAGGACGTTCTATAGCTGATAATCCGGCAACGACATCGAAGTGCAATGCAACTCCTGAAAAATCCGATAATAGCTTAGGTAGTTTCACCCGTCCGATATCCTCGCATGTGACGTTATGGGTACAAGATTCCAACAGCAGCACTCGGTCTCCAGACTTCAGACGGCTTATGGCCGGAGTGCCTTTCACATAGTCATCAAAAAGTCCCTTGGCTCGTGCTAACACAACACTGAACGAGGTCAGATACACATCGTCGGGGACTATCTTGGACACCAGACCGTACACCTGACTATCGGTAATCACCAGCCGCGGTGGAGCCGACATTGAATCTAGTGTTTGTTGCAGCTCTGTCTCTTTGCATACGATGGCGACGGCATCATTGTCAAGTATGTCGCGCAATACCTGCACTTGAGGCAGAATCATCCTTCCTTCGGGAGCCGAACTGTCGATTGGAGTAACCATAACCACACGGTCACCAGAATGGATTACATCTCCCAGCAAGGATTTGTGCAAGTAGGCTGATTCAGGTAGAGCTTCCCGAATCATTTCTAAAATCTTTTCCTTGAATGACGGCTCCTTGACATTGAACACAAACGGGCGTTGTCCGAAACGCATCTCCATTTCATCGAGAAATGACACTTTCGGAGCAACCACATCAGAAAGAGAATAGAATAAAAGGAAAGGCACTTTATCTCGCCTGCAGGCATCCACTATCGTAGCCTCCCACTCACCGAATCTGTTTTCTGCCAGAAGTATCAATGCTAAATCGCACTGTTTCAATTCCGCCAACGACTTCTTCACGCGTTCGTAACCTAATCTGCCATTATCATCAATTCCTGCGGTATCAATCCAAACCACGGGTCCTATTCCTCCGAGTTCCATGGTCTTACGTACTGGGTCAGTTGTAGCACCAGGTGTTTCGGAAACAATAGCTATTTCCTGACCAGTAAGATAATTGATAAAGGAACTCTTACCATAATTGCGACGACCAAAGATACCAATACGAGGTTTCCATTCATTGCCTTTCATATCGACGATTTCATTAACATTCGAATTTGCAAAATTACAACAAAAAGGTCATGTGACAAAATAAAAAACGCATTTGTCAGTTTTTTATAAAAATGTCAACAGCCGCAACAAATACGTCTATCCGTCACGCCCAATACAAAGACATCGAAACCATGATGTCTATGTATGAACATTCCCGTTTAATCATGCGAAACAACGGCAACCAAAACCAATGGGTTGGCGGATACCCATCGATGGAACTTATAGTCAACGACATCAGACGTGACATCGGCTATGTTATAGAATCCGACGGTTCTCTTGTAGGGTGCTTTGCATTCATTATTGGTCGCGACCCAACATACGAATACATAGAAAGCGGCGAATGGGAGGAGGATGATAGACCCTACGGGACAATACACCGACTAGCCTGTGCCGCTGGCCGACATAATATTTTTGAAACTTGTATCGACTGGTGTAAAACCCAAACGACATCTCTGCGCCTCGACACTCATGCCGACAATGAAATCATGCTACATTTAGCAGAAAAACACGGATTTGCATATCGCGGCATCATATATATTGACGACGGCACCCAGCGAAAAGCTTTTCAAATGTTTAACGACAAGACTCTATGCTTGCCGTTGAAAGAATACATAGAATCCGAAATATTGACAAGGTACAACGACTTTGATAGTGCTCACCAGCGCAACCACGCAGAAACAGTAATCAACAACAGCCTACGACTGGCAGAATACTACACAGTCGACATCAACATGGTTTACGTCATAGCCGCCTATCACGACTTGGGTTTGTGCGAGGGACGCGAGCGACATCATATAGTGTCGGGCGAAATAATGCTAAACGATAAAAAATTGCAAAAATGGTTCAGTCAACGACAAATCAAAATGATGATTGAAGCCGTGGAAGATCACCGTGCATCATCGAGTTGTGAACCCAGAAGCATCTATGGCAAAATAGTGGCCGAAGCCGACAGAGACATTGAGCCGATGAAAATATTACAACGTACTGTTCAATTCGGATTAGAGTACTATTCAGAGTTGAGTTATGAAGAGCAACGGCTTAGATTCGTTAAGCATCTGAAAGAAAAATACGGTAGAAACGGTTATATAAAACTCTGGGTACCCGAATCAGATAACGCTATACAATTATTACATTTACAGGATATTATAGACAACACCCATCTACTTTATGACGAATTCGAAAAATTTTATAACATAGAAAAAACGAGACAAAAAACATATTGATTTTTCAAAAAAAATAAATCTTGTTTCTATTTTTTCAGACAATTATATGAGCTTAATTTATAGATTTAGTAAAAACGCACTCCTATGAAAGTATTATATTTCAATATTTTCCAACAATATAATAAACACAAACTACAAAACTTTTGGATATTTTTTTGCCAAATACAAAAAAAAATGTACTTTTGCAGCCGTTTTTAAGAGGGATAATAAACAATGATGGTCTGTTAGCTCAGTCGGTTCAGAGCGCTTCCTTCACACGGAAGAGGTCTACAGTTCGAATCTGTAACAGACCACACTCAAGTCTCCAATGAGGAGACTTTTTTTATACTCATCACTAACGTCTACAATAACACCTCACAATATTCAGTAAGCAAAAAATTCATGATAAAAATTAATAATAATTTGTGTCAAATTCTTGAATTAGGAAGAAAAAAACAGAGACATAAAGGTGTCTCTTTTTTATTTTCAGACGATTTTATCCGCGAGAGTTGTATGATTGAAAACACTGAATAACAACATACTAATTCAAATCAGTCAACATTTCTCAAAAAAAAATTATTACAAATTATTGTCATATCAAAAAAAACGTATACTTTTGCACACGATTTTGAAAGAAAAAATGATCTGCTAGCTCAGTTGGTTTAGAGCGCTTGCTTGACAGGCAAGAGGTCACAAGTTCAAATCTTGTGCAGATCACTATAACCGCCTCAAAAGGGCGGTTTTTTCATGCCTAATTGTGCACCTCTCTTCCATTGACATAGATAGCACTGAAAGGACGCGACGGACACAAATACTCACAAGCACCACAACCCAAACATTTGTCAGTAATGACCGAAGGTATCATTATCTGTGATGTCGATTGGGAATTGGCATCAGAATTCTTAGGAACCATGAGAATGGCTTCAACGGGACAATGGCGGGCACAATTACCGCACTCCACCCCCCTACTCCACGGAAGGCAATTGTCTGGCACAACAACGGCATAGCCTATATGAATATCAGTCTTCTCTTCCTTTGAAATATGATGGATTGCACCTGTAGGACAAACCTCGCTACAACGTGTACACTCAGGGCGACACCATCCGCGTTCGTATGACATTTCGGGTTGTAGTAACGAATCAAATTTATCGGATGGTCTCAGCACATGATTAGGGCATTCACTTACACATAATTGGCAGCTAGTGCAACAAATGCTGAAATTCTTCAGACTAAGTGCCCCTGCAGGCTTGAGCGGCACATCACGATTCGGTATTTTCTTTTGCGTAATTGCAGCCAATCCTCCATCGATTTTCTTCTCCTGAGCAGAGACAGCCGCTCCTACAGTGACCATTGCCGTGGTGACAAGAAAAGTACGTTTCGACTCATCCACCCGGATCTCATCATGATGCACAACGGCAGGATTAAGACGAAAACGAGTGTTCCGATAGTGCAACGCATCGAACTTGCACTCATCAAGGCAATCCATACACGCCACGCAACGGGAATAATCAATTTGATGATTGTCTATATCAATACATGAAGCCTTGCAATTATGTTCACACTTACGGCAGTTTTTGCATTTATTTGAATCTATCACAGGACGAAAAAGTGAGAAACGCGACACAAGTCCAAGAACAGTGCCCACAGGACATACAGTATTGCACCACGTACGACCACGTCGAAGTGCTAGAAAAACGACCAATATCAAAGTGACGGCTGCCACAACCAGCGACACTCCGCTTTTCAACCATACATCAACATGGTAGAAGGAATAACTTCCTGCACGTTCAGCCATACTTGCCAAAATATTATTAATCCAAAGATACACAGGCTGTAAAAGATTCGTAACTATACGTCCATAAGCACTATATGGTGCAACCAGTACTGCCAGGGGACTAAGTCCGATAAACATCAGCACCACAAACGCAGCAAAAACAATATATCTGAGCCATTTAATCTCACGAATAAAATGGAACCTGTTTTTTTTCACCTTACGAGCCACAAAATTAAAACCGTCCTGCATAATTCCGAGAGGACAGATGATAGAGCAATAGAAACGTCCGAACAACAAAGTGAACAACAATATGCTACCGACTATGAGCAAATTGGATGCCATTACGGCAGGCAGGAACTGAATACCGGCAATCCATGAAAGATAATAGTGGAGGACACCGCTAAAATCCAAAAACATAGCTGTGATAGAAACAAAAAAGATAACAGATAGTACGGTACGCAGTTTTCTTAGCATATTATCAAATATTTAAAGACAAATTTAGAATTTATTTATAAATTGCAAAGATATTTAAATTTCTGCAAATTATGTAACTTTGCATTTCCAAAGAAAACACAGATTACAAACAATTTATTGTAATTCAAATTTATAACAGAACAATCAACAATCTATCAATGGCATTTATTTCAACAAAAAACATCAAAGGAGATATTTTTGGCGGCATCACTGCCGGTATTGTAGCATTGCCTCTAGCATTAGCATTCGGCATACAGGCTTTTGGAGGTATTGATGACCCTGCTGCAAGTTCGATGGGAGCTCTGGCCGGTCTGGTTGGAGCTACACTTTTAGGTTTTTTTGCAGCTCTTTTCGGTGGTACACATGCACAAATAAGTGGTCCCACAGGCCCTATGACTGTAATTACAGCCTCACTCATTTCAGGTGTTTGGGCTTCATCGAACAGCTCTTTTTCAGAAGTGCTTATTGCCATGTCTATGGCGGGTCTCTTCTGCGGTCTGTTTCAAATACTATTTGGAATCATCAAGATAGGAAAGTATGTACGTTATATTCCTTATCCTGTATTGTCTGGCTTTATGAGCGGCATTGGAGTCATCATCATTCTTCAACAGCTTTATCCTCTTGTCGGACTTAAATCGCCAGTACTTGCTATTGATATGATTACCGAACTGCCCACACGCATAGCCGCAGGCATATCACTCAACGCATTGTGGCTTGGATTAGGCACTATACTTATAATATACCTCTTTCCGCTGATAACCAAGAAGATACCAGCTACACTTATTGCACTTATTGTGATGACCTTAATATCTCTATTCTTAGACATTCCTGAAAAACTAACCATCGGTAAAATTCCATCAGGTATACCGATGCCCTTCTTTGCCAAAGAAGGCATTGAACTGGCGGGCATCGATTGGCTTGGAGTTCTGAAAGCAAGCATAATACCAGGTTTGACTTTGGCTGGTTTAGGTTCAATCGACACCCTGCTTACATCCGTCGTGGCCGATAACATAACAAAGACCCATCATAACAGCAACCGTGAACTTATAGGTCAAGGCATTGGAAATATGATTAGCGGACTCTTCTGTGGTATAGCTGGTGCCGGTGCAACCATGCGCACCGTTGTCAACGTGAAAAGCGGAGGGCGTAGCCAAATCAGCGGAATGGTTCATTCATTGTTTTTGCTGGCTATTCTATTGGGACTCGGGCGTTTGGTCAGATTTGTCCCTCTATCGGTTTTGGCTGGCATTCTGATAACCGTCGGATGGGGTATCATCGATTTTAAAGGTTTTAAGGACTTGTTAAAAATACCTCGTGCTGATGCCTTCGTTCTTGTAACAGTATTCCTACTCACGGTCTTTGTCGACCTGCTTACTGCAGTAGGGATAGGCATGGTTATAGCATGTGTACTCTTTATGAAACGTGCCAGCGACCTCGTTGAGGGAGGCTACAGTTCGTCGGTTATGACAGATAGCGACTTGCATAGAGGACTGCCAGCTCCACCAGTAGCTAATTTCGACAAGACCAAGCCTTGGAGTGACGAAGGCGGCATAACCGACGAGATGCTGAAGCACATATACATACAGCGCCTGAATGGACCCATCTTCTTTGGAACAATAACAAAATTCCAAGAAGTGATGGATGATGTTCCCGATCATGCAAAAATTGTAATCATCCGCATGAAATTAGTGAGTTTCATGGATCAGTCAGGTCTTTACGCTATGGAGACAGCAATCAAGAATCTGCAATCACGAGGCATAATGGTACTTATGACCATAATACAACCTCAACCTATGTATATGCTGAAGACCATGAAACTCATACCGCTAATAGTTCCGGAAGAAAATACTTTCAAGACATTCGAGGAATGTACTGAGTTTCTAAAAAAAACCGAGCTGAAATAGTCTTATAACGATATCTATTATTTATTGTCATAATCATCCATCAAGTTGTGAATCATAGCGTAAACCGCTAAACCTGCGACAGATTTGATACCCGTTTTATGAGTGATATTTTTACGGTGAGAATTTACCGTATGAATAGATATATGTAGTCTTGAAGCGATTTCCTTGCTACTCAAGCCCTTGGCCACTAATACCAAAACATCCGTTTCCCTGTCGCTGAGTTCATAGTTTTCAGTCTGGTCGAATGATTCCGGTTCATCCGACAATGCCTTTAAAGCATTGTTTATTGATGCGACAATGGACCCTCGACTGGCTCTTATGTCAATTACAAAGCGGAAATTATCCATCAAAACACTTTCGACATACTGATATAGCAACGCTATAACAGCCATTGACGAGCGTGTCTGAGCAATGGAAACCAACTGTTGCTTTGGAGTGGACGAAAGTATTGTCGGATTGATTATTAAAACATCGGGACGAATAATCGGGAGCCTTTCTACCAAATTGGTTGCATCATGCATAGGAGCTAGGAAATTAAACTTTCCCGACTGTTCCAGAATAGAGCGTAGACCTTCTAAAATAATTTCAGAGGGCTCTACCACAAGAACCGATATTAATGCTTTCATTTCTTATTCCTTTCCAACCACTTAACATATGGAGTAAGTATTCTTTCTTCAACCAAAGCATGTTTCTGGATATCGGCAGATAGTTGCAGAATATCGAACACTAGTTCCATTGTCTCCTCCGGCATCACATTACCAGGAAGATACTTATAGACAATCTGCGTCAAATCGCTCAATTTGTCGACAAGCATCTTATGGGAGTCTTCGTAATGTCTTTTCAAGCCACCTTTAACCTTCTTGCCCTGCTGTAGACTCAAAAGTCTCGGAAAATCATAACTTTCTTCACATTGAAAATGAGCGGCAATCTCTTTACGGAAATCGGAATAGAAATGTTTCAGTATATCGCCATACCTTCCTCCGATTTTATCAGCTATATGTTTCAAATGTTCTTCGATATGCGGCAAACGTTCTTTGGTGTAATAATCGTGCGATGAGACGAGATAAGGGACTAACATTTCCATGTTGGTGTCTGCCAAATCATCGACATCAGGTAAATAGTCGTTAAAAGTATATACATTGCATATCAATAGCATAAAATCAGGTGAGACATTATTTGCAAGGCACACATCACGGACTGATTTTTCTCCAAACCCAAGTGGGATATTAAAACGTGGCAATAACAGTATCAAATTGTGATTGGCTGCTATCAGGTCAGCCAATTTCATCTTGGAACTAAAATACCTATTATTCATAAGATTAAAAATTATCCATAGAAAGATTATTCACTAACATAAACCCTTTTCACGCGCGGTGATACAGAAGTTAGAATTTCATAAGGAATAGTATCCGCTGCCTCGGCCATTTGGAAAAGCAGATGTGCCGAACCGAAAAGTATCACTTCGTCACCCTCACTGCACGTCAGATTGGTAATATCGACAAAACACATATCCATACAAACACTGCCTATGATAGGGGCTTCTTGTCCATTTATTTCAACACGACCTTTGCCATAACCCAAGCGGCGAGACAATCCATCGGCATATCCGATTGGAATAATTGCTATTTGCGAGTTTCGTTCTGCTACCCACCGACGATTATATCCTACAGAATCACCCATCGGGATATCCTTGATTTGCGAGATACGGGTCTTCAACGTGCTTACAGGCCGCAGATGTCGTTGAATTTCGGGTTCTGGCGAAATTCCATACAAGCCTATACCTAACCGTACCATATCCATTTGAGCCCCAGGGAAGCGTGTTATTCCCGACGAATTGAGAATATGACACAATATAGAATCGTTAGATAGCAACGACTTTAATCGCGGAGCACCTTCCCTGAATCGGGCTATTTGCGTTTGTGTAAAAACATCCATCGTTTCATCCTCGCTACATGCAAGATGCGAGAAAATAGACTTCACTTTCAATGAACAATCCTCTGATTTAAGTTTACGTGCCAGTTCTGTAATTTCACTTTCCATGAAACCCAATCGGTGCATACCAGTATCCAGTTCGATGTGAATTGACACTTTACGCTGATTTCCGGCATAGAGGCGTACTGCATTCGAAAAGAGATCTAGAATACGAAAACTGTATATGTCGGGTTCTAGGTCATATCGAATAATATTGTCAAAGCTTTCTTCTTCTGGATTCATAACCATAATAGGCAAGGTGATGCCGTTGCGTCGCAACTCAACACCTTCGTCTGTATAAGCAACAGTCAGGTAATCAACATGATTGAATTGCAGTGTATTGGCTATTTCAACCTTACCGGCACCATACGACGAAGCCTTAACCATAGCCATGAGTTTGGTTGTCGGCTCAATCAATGAGCGGTAATAATTGACATTCTGCACCAATGCATCAAGGTCGACCTCCATAATCGTCTCATGTGACTTTCGTTGCAGCAACTTGGCAATATTTTCGAATCCAAACACACGGGCTCCTTTCAGTAATATTGTCTCATTCTGGAATTCCGATATCGGATGCTTGAGAATGAAATCGTCAGTACTACTATAGAAGTATGTCTTCAAATCTGCAAACTGTTCTCTGTTTCGGCTGAGGGCATCCCCTATCCCTATGAGTTTTGTTATTCCACGTTGTCTGACAAGCGACGAGACTTGAGAATATAACTCTTGTTCAGGCATTCCAGACTGAAGAAAATCGCTTATGATTAAAGTCTTATGAAAATGCTGGTGTTCGTGCTGCAAAAAGTCTAAAGCAATTGACAAAGAATTGATATCCAAACTATAGCTATCGTTAATAAGCATGCAGTTGTTGATACCTTCGTCCATTTCGAGGCGCATGGCGATCGGAGTAAGAAGCCTACATCGCTCTGCAATCTCATCACCTTCATATCCAAGATAGAACATCAGAGTGATGCAATGCATTGCATTTTCTACAGAGGCGCGGTCTACAAAAGGTATTTCGATATAGTAAACAATACTATTATATTCAACTTTCAGCGACGTGGAGTGATCTTGCAGCTGTGTTTCAATCAATCGGACTTGATTTTCATCACTGATGCCCCACGTAAAACGGTTCAGTTGACGCAGACTTTCTTTCTCTGACACGACAGAATGGATATCCTTATGGTCAGCACAGTATACAAGTACCTCACAGTGTGTAAACAGCAACAACTTTTCAGCAATTTTTTGATAGCGTGTCAAGAAATTTTCATCGTGTGCTTGTCCAATATTGGTAAAAATACCTATCGTAGGACGAATAATGTTTTTGAGAGCTTCCATTTTGCCCGTTTCCGAAATACCGGCTTCGAAAACGGCGAAGTCGTTTTCAGATGACATCTGCCATACTGACAAAGGTACACCAATCTGTGAATTATAGCTTTTGGGACTGGAAACTATATTATGATCATTCGATAGCAGCTGTACAATCCAGTCTTTTACTATTGTCTTTCCGTTGCTACCCGTGATACCGACTACTGGGATATCGAACTGTTGACGATGATATTCTGCTAATTTTTGTAATTTAACAACCACATCGTCGACAAACCAATAGTTTGCATCTTTCAGCATCTGAAGTTCTGTCTGTAAGTTGTCGTCTATATCATTGCTAACCACGAAACAACGAACACCTTTTGCATATAATTCTGGTATATATTTAGCACCATTATTACGTTTTGTACGTATGGCAAAGAACAGAGTATCACCCGCATCTGTTACTTTACGGCTGTCGGTGAGGATACGTGTAAAGGTGGCATTGGACTTGCCAATACTTGATACAGAGGGTTTCAACACAGATGATAGTTCGTCAACAGTCATTTATTTATTCTGATTTGTTGTTTTGATAAGCTTGAATGCCAATTGACAATCAAGACATTGTTTTCGACTACAATATTCATTATAACGTTGTATTAATGCTTGGGATTCCGCAGCGTTATGAGGTTCAATACCTTCGGCATTCCATAGTTTCACGATACGATTATGTTCCGGTGGCAACTGCTGAAGCAAGGAGAAAGCCTGCTCCTTGCGGCTATTATCATCATGTAACATACCATATTCAAACAGCAACGGCACCCATGCATTAATCAATATGTTATCAACCAAACTGATACCTAACGATTTGACACGACGTGGCTTTGTGTTATCAAACGTGTAATGAGTCAGCCAGTATTCTGTGGTCTCGACTTCGAACAAGCGGCGTAGCGCTTTCACATCGCTAGTTTCCAGTAATTTGGAAAATAAATTACATGACTTGACAATAAGATTGGAGAACTGGCTTATACGAAGAGTAGGAAAACTGGCAGGATAAATTCTGAAAAACTTCCATAAGTGTCCTGACATGGGCCTAAGATTATATGCAGCACTCATATAGTTATATTCACGCTGCATTGCCTTGGGATAGTCATCATCAAAATCGTCTTCCAGCAATCCGGCCTGACCGAAAAACAACGACTCAACACGGAATGGATTGTCTTTTATTTTAGCCAAAATGGTCATTGGCGTGAGTTTGGCCAGCAACTCAAATGGAAAAGCATTGGTTTTGCCTCCAAAATAACGTGCTGTGAGCCAATAGCAAGTCTGTTCCCAGCTACCTTTTGACTCATGTAGCAAACGTTGCACATCACCAGACTTGCGTTCCATTCGTTCCACCATAAGACGGTCTTGGCTGAGTTGAAATAAAAAATTAGGAATCTCTGACAAGCGTGAAGCACAGGGTATTTCAGTTTCCTCTTGGGGATTCATAAGTTGGTCGTAATTCGACCACACTTCATCAGAAATAGCATTTGAAATATCGAGGGTAGGGATTTTCTTGCCATTTTCCAATGTAACATCAGCATCATGAATATATACAACATGCAGTATTACATTGTTATAATTCTTATCTTCCGAATGGTGATGCTTATTCCAATCCGAGGCGCGAATATGAACCTCAACATTGCCGGCCCAACGGATGCCTCCAATAACTATACGTGAATCAAAGAAATCGGGACCCGCATCATGGTTTTGCTCTCCAGCTCGCTCAACGACAACCGTCAAGCCCTCCACTGTTGTAAGAGGGCCTTCCAACAGTTTGTGTCGCCATACGTATTGCAGGAAAGCCTCATTCATTGGATGTCGGTATTATTGGAAAAGGTCTTTCATCTTATCAAAAAAACCTTTTTCCTGCTTAGATGGATTAGGCTGGAAATTGGGGCGTTTAGACAAATCTTCGAGAATGGCTTTTTCTTCCTTAGTTATATTTTTCGGCACCCAGACATTGATACTAACCAACATATCGCCTCGCGAATAGCCGTTGATATCAGGCAAGCCTTTACCTTTCAAACGTATGACCTTCCCCGATGGCATCCCTTGTTCCAATTTCACACGCACACGACCATTAAGTGTCGGTATCTCGATAGAACCACCCATAGCGGCTTCTGCAAAGGTAACAAACGTATTGTAGAACAAATTATTCTCCTGGCGTTCAAACAGTTCATGGGGAATCTCCTCGACCTGTATTATAAGATCGCCCGGTACACCATTATGAGGTCCTGCATTGCCTTGTCCACGCATAGACAATTGCATGCCGTCACTTACTCCTGCGGGTATGTTTATTGTAATGATATCATCATCCTTAACTATACCATCACCATGACAATCACGACATTTATCCTTAATTATCCGTCCTTGACCTCCGCAATAAGGACAAGCTGACTGAGTCTGCATTTGACCGAACAGCGAGCGGCGCATCTCGGTGATTACACCTGTGCCATGACAATGCGAACAAGTTTCGTAACTATTGCCACGAGCTCCGCTGCCGCCACAAGTTTTGCATGGTATATATTTGCTGACCTTGATTTTCTTCTCCACACCTTTATCTATCTCTTCAAGGGTAAGTTTCACCTTGATGCGTAAATTCGACCCTCGCTGTACATTGCGACGGCCACTGCTGCTTCGCGAGTCGCCAAAACCACTAAAACTGAATCCTCCACCTCCGAACAAGTCACCAAAGATGCTTCCGAATGACGAGAATATGTCATCCATGCTCATTCCCTGACCATTAAAGCCACCCATACCCTCAAGGCCTGCATGTCCGAACTGGTCATAACGAGCCTTTTTGTCGGGATTGCTCAACACGTCGTATGCTTCCGCAGCCTCTTTGAATTTCTCTTCAGCATCTTTATCACCAGGATTACGATCGGGATGGTATTTAAGAGCGAGCTTACGATAAGCTTTCTTCAAATCCTCCGGTGAGACATTTTTGTCGACGCCCAGAACTTCATAATAATCTCGTTTTGTTGTCATAATTTTTCAATCTCCTAATTAGCCACAACTACTTGTGCAAATCGCAACACCTCGTCATTGAGGAAATACCCCTTTTTAATGACATCAATCACAGTGCCTTTGGTTTCAGGTGATGGTGATGGAATTTGGGTTATTGCTTCATGGTAGTTTTCATCAAACTTTACTCCAAGCACATCCATGGCTTTCAAGCCTTTTTGTTGCAATGCATTAAGCATATTCTTCAAAATAAGCTCCATGCCTTCCCGCGATGAATCGTCTTTCGACATATTGGTCAAGGCACGTTCCATATCGTCAATCACGGGTAACATCAACTTGATTACATCCTTGCCACCATTCAGTATCAGACCAGCTTTCTCCGCATTAGTGCGTTTACGGTAATTCTCATATTCTGAATAGATTCGCATGTATTTGTCGTTCATCTCGGCCAATTTCATACCCATCTCTTCAACCTTGTCGTTCAGTTCTTCAATCTGACGTTCTGCACGTCTCTTTCTGCCTCTATGGTTGCCGTTTTCTACTGTATCCTCAACATTGTCAGTGGTTCCCGATTCCGATGCGTCGTCATTTTCGGAAATCTTTTCGGCCTCGACATGAATATTATCTTCTATAATATTCTCCTGTTCTTGTGTTGTGGCATTGTTTTCTTCCTGTTCTATATTCTTTTCTTCTTCCATTCTTATATTAATTTATTCTATTTAACAAACAAATCTGTTGCCAAAACAGACATCTGACATTTTGTCACTATATATCTTTAAAGATTTCGTATCGGTCGTGCGGTCTGCGTTCCTCCTGCCACACAAATCCCGGCAAGTTCTTTTCTTCCTCAGGTAATTTGTCTGGTGGATACATCTTCATGTCGGGCGTGCCATAGGTAGTGACACGCTGAGGTTTACGGTCTTCAAAATAGATTCGCATATCCGATCCAACACCACAATTCACACCAAGCAACTCGCGACGACCCTCTTTATCTTCGTCCAAAACATAATACACCATTCTGGCAGATCCCCGAATATCTGCATAAAGAGGTTCGTTTTCATGGCAATATATTTCAGCATTGTGACCTTTGAGCTGACTAAATTTTAACGAGTCTACTTTTTCTATCGCAAAAACATTGTTCTTTAATAGTATCAATCTCACACCGTTGCTATCATAATAGCACTGAATCGTATCTGCAGAGCATTGATAGTCCTCATACCACACAACAGGGTTTTGATAAAGAGTGACACATGAATCCTGTGCAGAAAAAAACAGAGAATCACAAACACTTTGTGAGTCGTTGCGATACAGGCGAACATTTCGGTATGCTTTGGCAGCATCGAATTCATTGTCGTCGTTATTGTATGCCCAAATAGTGTCTGCATGCAAAAAAAGAGAATCACCGTCGTCTACATATATTATAAGTGCTGAATCTGTTACGAAAGAATAATGTTGTTTTTGGTCAGTAATACCCATATTTCCATAACACGTTACATTATTGAGAGTGTCGGTAATCACAACATGTCCGTATGCTTCACCGTGTTCATTGTTATCATCGAAATAAAGTGTATCGGCTGTCAACCACGTGTCTCGATTGGATAGTTTAGTAGCCTTGAACGAACTTGCGAAATGAGAATCGGTATTATATGTACCTTCTTCGCTATAGATTGTAGAAGAATCGCTATAGATGAAAGTCGGGGATACGAATGTAGCCACAGAGGTGCGGGTGTTGTATTGCAAGGTATCTGTTTCCAACCAAGAGTTCGAATCCTGCAAAAGGACTTCGTTGTAAAGGAACAGATCGCGTGTGTCCGAGTGATAGAAGCCTCTGAGACTGTACAGAGAAGCGCTGTCATGTACCGTATACCCCCAGTGGTAATAGGCAGCGGTACTGGTATTACGGTCATAACTCAGAATATCGGTACGGAGAATTGTCTTGCCATCAACTAGTCGCACCGTATCACCCCATATATCAGCAATACGTGTAGTACCATCATATATAGCGTTATCACCATACAATATCGTCGTATCAGTGACAACTATTTTCACTCTGCCGTATGCAATGAAGATGTTGTTTTTCGTATCGAACGAAGCCGAATCAGTATACAGCGTCATTCCGTCATGCATCGCTTTAACATTTTGGTACAGAATCCAGATATCCGGATTATCGCGATCTCTTGTACCCATGCCTGCAACATATTCTATGACACGCTGAGCACATACTGTCGGTCCAATACCGACAAGTATTACTATTAACAATATAATTCTCAACTTATTCAAGCGTACTCAATACAAATAATACAATTTGCAAAAATACGAAAAAAGTTGAATATCATCTATTATAAAGGATTGTTTTCGATAGCCTGACGACCAAAAGGAACTTTTTCATCATGATAATGAAATGACTTATTCTCCTTCTTTTGCATTCATCTGTAGTTCCATCTTGCCGAAACGCAGGGTCAACGAGAGGCTGATGAAGCGGCTGTCGGTATGTGCGTCGCTATAGCTGAGCAACAGCGGATTGGTGTTCCATGACTGTGAGCGATTCCAATCGAAGAGGTCGCTAACGTTAAGCGTGAGGGAAAGCCGTTTGTCGAAGAAGTCGCCGCTGAGTCCTAGGTCGACAGTATAGCTGCCTTGCTGTTCGGCAAAGAGCGACTGGGTTGGCGAGGCGTAGTTGCTCGAGAGGTTGAGCCGTACTCGTTTGGCTATGTTCGTCCAGACGTTGAGGCGGAGGCTGTAGGATGTCATGTCGCTGCGGTAATGACCCGCTTTAGGGTGGTCCACTTCGTAGCCGGAGCGGTAGATGTTGGCATAAAGCCTGAAATTGAGCCAGGCGGCGGGACGGTAAGTGATATTGCTCTCAATGCCGGTCTTGTAGCTCGAGCCCACATTGTAGGGTATGCTGTAGCTCACTATCCGTCCGAGGTAAGGGTCGATGTCGTCGGTGGCTTCCGTGCAGTAGCTGACATCGTTGTCCGAAAGCTGCGCGTAGCTCTCAATGCCCACCGAGCCGTGCTTGGAGAAGTAGCGGTTCCAGCTCAGGTTGGCTTTATGTGTGTACCCGTTCTTGAGAAGAGGGTTGCCCACCTTGTAGGAGTCCTCGTCGTAGCGACGGCTTGAGGAGAGGCTTTCTGCCGAAGGCACGAGGGTGGTGAGCGAATAGTTGAAGCGGAAATAGTGCATGCTCTTGGTGCGGTAGGTAAGGCCTATGGTGGGACGAAAAGTGAAGTAGGAGAGCGTGGTGTCGTCCGGGAAGAGGGCATCGAAGGTGTAATGGCTTGCGGTCCAGTTGCCGCTCAGTCCCACTGTCAAGGTCAGCGACATCCATTTGTGGCGCCAGCTAACGGAAGTGCCCACCTGTTGGCGGCTCTCGCTCTTCACGTAGCAACGCAGGGTGTCGACTATACTGTAGGTTGCCGTGGCCGAATCGAAATAGCTGGGGCTCGAGAAGCTGCGGTTGTATGATGGCGTGAGAATCAGTCCAAGCGTAAGTTCGTCGGCAGTGCTGAGAGGGCGGCTGTAGTTGGCGCTAAGCGAGAGGCTGTTGTTGGTCATTCCGCCGGAGGACGACTTGTCGTAGTCGCCCAGCAGTGGTGGCAGCATACCTGCCAAGGGTGTGTAATTCCGGATACGTGTCTGTTCGCCGTGGCTGTAGTTGAGGTTGTCGTAGAGGCTTAGCGAGAAGTTGTGTCCGTCGTTGTCGAATTTGTGTCTCCACGACAGGTTGGCCATACTCAAGAGGTTGAAATCCAAGGCATCAGTGCTGTTGAAAGAGGTGTAGTGAAGCGTCTGCGGATAGTAGTACCACTGGTCGGTGGAGGTCTGGGTGATGCTCTTCGACGGGAACGCCATTGCCATCCCGAAGAGAGAGATGTCGTTCATCGAGTCGATGTTGTAGCTCAGCGTAAGGAAGAGGTTGCCGTTCAGCCTGTCTATGTCTTGCGTGGTGGCCGAGGTGCTGAGGGCGGTGGTGTCGAAGCCGGAAGCTGTCTCCTGCCGCATCACCGACGAGGATTGTTCGGTGCGGTGTTTTGGCGTATAGCCTGCACCGAGATAGATATTGGTCGTCAGTCTCTCGTTTTTCAGCACATAGCTCAGCCAAGGCGAGAGCGAGGGGCGGTTGCTGCCGCCCATGCCGAACGACAGGAAGTGGCTGTTGCGTATCTTCGCGCTGGTGACGATGTTGATGATATGGCAACCTTCGGCAACCATGTATTTTGCCGATGGGTTCTTGATGACCTCGATGCGGTCGATGGCATCGGCAGGCAGCGACTCGAGGTAGACCTTGAGTGTAGGGCCGTTCATGTGTGTAGGGTAGCCGTTGAGCCATATCTCGATGTTTGAGGAGCCCCTCATGGTGACGTTGCCTTCGATGTCGACCTCTACGCTGGGGGCGTTCTGTAGGGCGTCGAGAGCGGTGAGGCCCCTGACGGTCTCATCGTTCGAGACGTTGTAGTTCACCACCTCGTCGTCCATGCTGTATACCGGACGCGGTGCCCTGATGGAGATGGCCTTCAGTGTGCGCATTTGTTGCTGCATCAGCATGCTGTCGCGTCGCAGCGAGTCGCGGAGCGAGACAACCGAGAGACTGTCGTTGCCTCTCTTGACGGTGTCGCCTTGCGCCGTTGCTATTTCGGACACCGCTGAGCGCAGAGCGTCGATAACCTCAATGGGAATCTGCGCCATTCCTTTGGCGAAAGGGAACAGAAATAGAGCTAACAGCGAAAAATGGATGACGTTTTTTTTCATATTACTTGCGAAAGTTGAATTTATATTATTCAGATTTTGCTTTCTCGATAGTCTTTTGGAGTACATAGCGCACCACTTGGGCATACACGTCGTTGTCGGGGCAGTGGAACACGAGTACCGTCATCAGGTCGGTGGAGTTGTAGATAAGGTACTGTCCGTTGTCGCCCGGCAGCGGGTCGCGACAAAAGAAATAGAGGTTCACAGGGCTGTGGGTGGCGGGGTGTGCGCTGCCGTCGTCGACGAGCGTCACATCAACGTTGGCACTCTCTATCATGCCCAGTGGCCAATTCCCACCTTTCTTTTTATGGTAAGGCAAAGCCTTGAGTTGGTTCATCAAGTTCCGAAACGATGCCGAGTCGTTGGCTTCGAGCATGGTGACAGTCGCCGACAGCCCTTTGCCGATAGGCAGTTGCTCGATGCACGAAGGCGTAATACCTTTGTGGTTAATATAGCTCTTATACAGAGCCGTTTGTGCAATGGCAGCAGGTGTGTTACACAGTAAGACGATAAGGATGGCAGTCAGTGGTTTTGGCGCTTTCATATCTTATAATTTCTCGATGACGTTATTCATTCTTTCCAAGACTTCGTCGGCGTTGCAATTGTCTTCGCAATAGACCTTGATGCCTTGGGATGTGATGTTGTAGGCGTAGGTCTGGCCTCCCGTGTTTGCCTGGCTGTTCTGTTGCGTTGTGTTTGCAACATGGCGCAAATAGCCTATACCGACTACTGCAACAACAGCTGCTGCCGCATAGCGCCAGACGTGATGCCTCTTTGAACCTTGAACCTTGAACCTTGAACTTTGAACCTGTTCCTCCTCCAATCTTGTCCTGGCTTCATCGTGGATTTGTTCTATTATATGGTCAATATCTTTCATCAGATAGTTGTTTTAGTTTGTTTTTTATTCTCATCAGTCGGGTTTGGACGTTGCTTTCAGTCATTCCTACCATTTGGGCTATCTCGGCTTGTTTCCAGCCATCCAAGTAGAGACGGAGCAGTTTCTGGTCGCGGGGTTCCAAGAGCTTTATAAGGTCGTACAAGTAGTTTCTTTCGTCACACATCTCCCAGTCGTCGTGTAGGTCGACTCCCTCTATCGGCACTATCTCCACCTGTCTTCGTTTGTGCCGATACCACGATATGGCGGTATTGAGGGCCACACGCCACACCCATGTCATCGGTTTAGCTGTCGGACGGTAACGGTGCCATCCTAACCATAGGTTTACAACGATGTCCTGACGCAGGTCTCTGTGGTCCTCCTCGCTATGGCAGAAAGAGCGGCACACGCGGTCTATCGCTGCCGAGTGTTGCTCTACCAATGTCAGAAAGGGATGCTGCATGAGGAATCAGACTTTTCTGACATTAAACGCAGAAACAGTGGAAAAATCACAACAGCACGAAAAAAAATCTTTCTTCACCATTTCGGGACCTGGGGAAGTTCGTTTCTTCGAAACAGTTGTTGACTCGCTTTATTTGTTTTTCTTTCAGCGGTACTCGCAGACTCTGGCATTCTCGCCTCGGTATAGTGCAAACACTACGTGATTTGCACTATGCGCTCGGCTTAACAAAACGTTGTATTTTTCCGCATAGCTCCGAAAAAGCCTCGAAGAGGCTTAATCTCAATAACCCCAGACTAACGGAGTGCAGTCTGAGGACTGACAATCAAATCTATCCATGCGTCTCGGAGAGACGCGACCTCGATGTTTCGGGTATTAGCGGATAATCTTTTTTTCAATAAATTGCAGTGTGCCGCCGATGGGGACAGAGGTGTCGTAGAGGGTTGTGCTGTACTCCAAAGAGAGGATTCCTGTCGACGGGTCGTAGGTGAAGGGGTAGGTCGAGCTGTTAATCAAGATGCTACCGGAATGGGAATTGCTGTCGTACAGCCAAAGCGCGGAGGTGCTCCAGCAGGTACCGTTGGCGCTGTAGGACAGGGCGGCACCCAACGAATAGTCCCAGAATTCGAACCTCCATTGCACCGACATCAGCGTGTCGCTGACCGTCAGATACTGTTCGGTGTTCCAGACGGTGTTTGCCGGGAAGTCTGCCGTAGGCATCTGTCCGCGAGAATGGAAGACGGTGGTGCCGCCTAACGAGGTTGTGCCGTCACTGATATAGAGTTCCATTGTCAGCGTGTTTGTTGTGGAATCATAGTCGAACGAGTAGGGCTCAGAGAAGACCTCGTCATAAATCCAGCCTTCTGTGCCGTCGAATGTGTAACGGAACGACGAGCTCATCGAAGGCTGTTCCGTACCGGCTATGACCAACTCTAAAAGCAGTTCGCCGGTGCTGTCGGTCAGAAAGTTGAAGTTCCATGTCAGGGTGGCTGGGTATTCCTGTCCATGATAGGTATAGATGTCATCGAAACAGCCCACCCACGAGGTGCCGGACAGCGAGACGGTAGGTGTAGGGTCAGGACCGGGATTGGGCGTGGGTGCAGCCTCTTCCTTTTGGCAGGCAACGAAGAGCAGTGCCGATATCATTGCAAATGTTATACGTTTCATTGATGTCCAATTGTTGATGTTATATGATTAAGGATCTGTTCTTTCTCGGCTTCTGTGCTGTAGAAAAAGAGCCAGAGGGTGAGTGCGTCGCTGTCGTCGTGGATAATGTAGCCACATTCGCCGTGCCGTAAGGCATTTTGTAGCAAGTCGTTGTCTAAAAAGTGAGAGACTGTGTCAGTGCTTGTGGCCGAATCTACCAATGCACCGTGGTCATAGCTTTCACGGTGTGTAAAGGAATAGATTGTATCGACGACAACCGGGCCAGACATATTCCCAGAACGCAAGATATCAGTCATTACGCTGTCGATAATAGTCTGCAACAGTGCATCGCTCACGTCGAATATGCTGTCTACATTGCGGATTACGCCACCAGTATGCGACACTGTTGTGAGACTCGACACCCTTGTCGAGTCCAGTGCCGATGCGTCGACGTGTTTCGTTACACCGAACTCCGTGCACAAGTGCAACCACTCCTCTGGGTTGTCGGCCTGGAGCATGACAGCGTTGTAGCCCTTGTAGTCGCCGATAAGTGCCACCGTGAGCTCCTTGCGGTCGGCATACTGGCGGTATACCTCCATAGCTGCCGAAGTGGCCTCGGGCAACTCATCCTCACGCTGGCAACTGACAGCCAGCAGTATCACCAAAAACAAAAATAACAATCGTCTCATTTGATTAAAGTTTTGAAGGTTTCTATAGTGGCATCCGGAGAACATCCGCTGTTGCAGGCAAAAAACACACTCTCGCCATCGACATTAACGGTCTTGAAGCTTTCGGTTGCACCAGGATGTAAATCTGTTGCAACGGTGTGCATTACCAACGGTAGCAGCAACGCAGCCACACAGGCGGCAGCCGCAGCGGGCCAGAGTTTGCGTTGGGTTGTAGCGGATTTTTGTTCTGTCAAAGTATTGTCATCCTGTTCCGTATTCCAAATCACTCTGCGGATCTCCCGGTCCAGTTCCGCCTCGCTGTAGGGGTAGCGGACATCGTTAAGCTCATCGCCAAAGCGATGCAATTGTTTGTCAAAATCTTTCATATATTGTATTGTTTTCTTAATTTGCGCAGGGCGCGTGACAGGCGCATGCTCACAGCACCTACTGTGAGTCCGGTGATTTTGGCTATCTCAGCATAGCAATAGCCTTGTGCGTGAGTTTTGACGATGGTGCGGTCGGGTTCTGGAGTGTTCTCGATAAGTTCCACCAGGTCGTGGTGGCCATCGTCGTTGTGTATAGGGTCTTGGATTTCGGGATGTGGAGCTGTCGGCTGGTTTCCCATCTTCCTCGTCAACGAAATCATGGTGTTGTTCGCCACACGGTAGACCCAGGTGCTTTCGCTGCTGCGTCGGTCGAAGCTCTTGAGCCCACGCCACAGGTTGCAGAGCACCTCATGAAATGCGTCTTCGGTAGTCCATGCCGCACTCATCCGGTAACTGCTGCACACGCGCCATATTAGGTCACGTTGGCGGTGTATTATGTCTCTGAATATTTGCTCGTCAGTGTCCATGCCATCAAAAAACGGTTGTTTTGAGGTTTTATTACGACTTATTAGACGCGACGAGAATATAAATCACAACATGTAGATTGAAATTGAAAATAATTGGAATAAAAAATAAAAACAATCGAGTAGGAGGAAAATGAAGTAGTTTTCCTCCTACTTCATTTTTCGACCTCTCACACCACCGTACGTGCGGTTCCGCATACGGCGGTTCTTAACACGGATGCAGCTTCACATAGTAATCCATCAGACAAGGGTAGCCTTC
>FLNY01004862.1_pt1 | contig 22468 bp, 26 predicted proteins | sample 1140381 | NCBI WGS metagenome assembly FLNY01 (sample SAMEA3878172, study PRJEB12797) | bioreactor metagenome | biome: Moose rumen | place: Sweden | collected 2011-10
TTTATTATGCAGGCTACAAGAACGGTAAGCAGCGGAGTTTTAGAATCTCCCATTCCCCGGAAAACGCCCCCCATCATATTGTAGGCAGTTATAAAAACCGTTCCCGCCGAACAGATGTGAACATAGAGGCAGGTTTTATCCAGAGCCTCTTTTGGCGTCTGCATCAGGAGGGCGAACGGTTCCGTTAAAAAAATCATCAGGACAGTAACCACAAGCGCAAGCAGGGCAAAGAAAATTATGCTCGTTCCCACAATATCAGCCGCCCTTTCATTTTTACCGGCCCCCAGAGCCTGAGCCATTTGAATGGTTGTTCCCATGGCAAGCCCAACGATGATAAAAGTGATGGTCTGCATCATCATAGTTCCCGTGGCAACGGCAGAAACATCCGAGGCATTTCCGAACTGCCCCACAATCAATAAATCCACCGCACCGTAAAAAGACTGCAAAAACAAAGCCCCCAGAACCGGAAGCGCGAATCGCAAAAGCCTGGGAGCAATTTTCCCTGATGTAAACAAAGCCGTATCTGACATAAATCCCCAAAAATAAAAAAAAGCTGGACAAAATTCAGGCATTTCAACCTGCACCTTATCCAGCCTGCCATTTCCATTTGAATGACACGCCCTCCGCGTGAACAAACTCATCTTATAAAGTTTTATAGAAAAAATCAACGAAGAGTTTCGGTATGATTATTCTGTAAATCACAGATGTTCACGGCAAAGGAACCGGCACAGAACTGATGAAATATGCAATCAGAGAGCTGAAGACTAAAACCGGCTGCAAAAAAATCATTATGGATGCCCAGAGCCACGCAATTTCTTTTTACCAGCGACTGGGCTTTAAAATCACATCAGAGGAATATCTTGAAGAAGGAATTCCGCATGTTGATATGGAGCTTTCATTTTAATCAAAAAAACGAAAAACCCAAGGCTTTAAGTTTTCATGGCGTTGCGTCAGCTTTGCTGCCGCCGGGCTTTGCGGGGTTACGCTGCCGCTCCATTCGTCCGCCCCTACAATCCCTAACGCTCACTCCCCTCCCCCGCCAGAAGTTCGTATACCTTGAACAGCTGCGGGGAAAAAGACAGACTTTCATTTACAAATAAGAAACCGCGTTGGTAAGAATGTCTGACATTATGGCCGTGTAACCTTTACCCAAGGCTTTATAACGGGAAAGGACATTTTCCGGGATTCTAATGGCAACTGTCGGCATCGGCTCCCTTTTTCTCTTTGCCATTGCAACAACGGCCTTTAATTGAGCAGGAGTAAGTTCAGGAATATCTGAAGTGTCGATTTTTGAATCCGAAATATTTTTTGCATATTCAATTTCTGCCATATTGATTTCCGGCAAATCATTTTCTCTAATTATCTTGTCCATAATAAGCCTTCCTTTCTGCACCAGTAGCAGGCCGGGCAGAAATTATCCGAATCAAGTCTTCGCTGATTTCTGTTTCCACCACAAACAAAACAGCCCCACTTACACAACCGATAACTTGCCACCGCTCTTCATCTATACTGTGAAGTTCATCGTAAATCTGAATCCTCATCTGGTCTTTAAAAACATAAGCAGCGGTTTCAAAACTGATTCCGTGCTTTTTCTTGTTCAAAGCATTTTTATTTTCATCCCAAATGAAGTTCATATCAAGATTATAACACTGCGTATGGCAAAACGCAATACTTGTTTTCCCATCATGCTTACGGACAGGGGAACATCATCACGAGTAGGCTTACGAAAATCCTTTTGCCGCACACTTAACAATGTTTATTTTGTCTAGTTTTTGTATTTTTCTTGTTTATTCATTATATATCATTTGTATATCTTTTGTTTATTTTGCATAGTGTTTTTCTATACAGTGTAAGGACTTCCTGAGAATAAAATTTTCCCCTTCCCCATTTCCTTTTTTCCGTAACAACCACACGATTAAAAGTTAAATTTGACGATTTTTCGTATTAAACTTTTATATACTTTGTTTATAATTTTATATAGATTTTATCTATCTTTTGTTTATACGATGTCTATTTTATCATTATACATTGTATATTTTGTCTTGCATTTTTGTCAGACAAGGTATATAATGTCTATATTGTATAAACAAAGTTTAGAATAATCAGGTGGTGGGAATAAAAAATGAAAACTTACACATTTGCCATTCAGAAGGGAGGAACCGGAAAAACTTCCGTATCAGTCTCAGTTGCCGTAGAGCTTGCAAAACTCGGACGAACAATCTTAATCGACGCCGACCCTCAGGGAAACACCACGGACTGGATGAACCTTCCAAAACTTGAATATGAGCTTTCTGACGTCCTTTCAGACAAATGCACAATCAAGGACGTAATTCAGCCGACACAGGTCGAAAATCTGTTTATTATTCCCACAGCAGGAATTGACGGCGGACTCAGGACATATCAGGAAACAATCGCCCAGAAAGAGCAGTTCAAACTGGCTCAGCTTAAGAACGAACTTTCCGCAGCTTTTGACTACTGCGTAATTGACACTTCCCCGGCCTTTGGCGCCCTTGAAGAAAGCTGCTTTATTGCCAGTGACGAAGTAATCAACGTTCTCAAACTTGACCGCTTCAGCTATGACGGGCTAAAGACTTTCAAGACAAACCTTGAGGCCATGAAAAAACGCTACGACAACTGTTATGGAGTCAGCGTAAACGGAAAGCCCTATCTTAAAAAACTCGTACTGAACGAGAACAACAACGCAATCGCTCAGTGCCGTGACCTGGTCGCTCAGTACAAGAGTCTTGAACCAAACGGTTACCAGATTTTCGTAATTCCCACAGACACAGGCTTCAGAAAAGCCCAGACAACATCGGTTCCGGTGCAGGCAATGGCAGGTACCAAAAAAGACACGTTGGAAGCTCTTTCAAAAATAGCAGAAGCGCTCAAATAGGGCAGGGGAGTTTTAAGGGAGATTAAAATGCAGAAAGTACAGCCGGCGAAAAATAATTTTGACATGGACTTCTTGAACAGTTTTGATAAGCCACTCGGTGGAAATGCTGGAACGACAGCAGAAACACAGCCTGTAAAAACCGAAGTTCAGGCGGAAGATGTTACGGAAATAGACATTGAAGACGAAGTTCCAGTTTCACGCACAATAAAGGCGACTCAGATTGTTGTCCGCACGACAGAAAAGGAACGTGAATCTTTAAAAGCCTATTTTATGAAACACGGTCTTTCACTTTCAAAGGGAATCAAGATTGCAATCAAATATCTTGAGCAGCAGGAGAAAAAAGGACTTGTACATTTCTCTGATATAGGTCTTTACTAGGAGCATAAGACCAATGGACGAGAATAAAAATAACTTACCTGCAGAAATCAAAAAAGGCAGCGTCAAAAAAAATGAAGACCGCTCAAAATGGTTCAGCTTTCCCAACAGCCCGGCCTCAAATACTGTCATCAGCGTCGTAAGCCATGTCGGAGACCTTGAGACTTTTGGTAAGCGTCTTGAGCATAACAGCCATTCAACCCAGATTGATTTTTTTGATCCGCCTGAAGGAACTCAGAAAAACTTGAGCCAGCGGGTCAAATACTCGACTGACAACACGGAAACAACAATCCATCTGGATAACATCGACCTTTTTACAAAGGCAAACAAGCCTCTTAAAAAAATTCTGACTTATACGCTGGTTCAGCTGAGCAAAGAAAATGTGACGGAGAACCTTGAGAATGATATAAGCATCAAGTTTCCGCTGGAAGATTTTGTTACCCTTGGCTGCTACAAGACAATCAGGACTGCGCGACAGGCTTTTAATCAGGCGCAGCACCCATTGACCTCTATCAAGATTGAAGGTGTAGTCCGGGATAAAAAAGACCAGAAACAGATTACAGACAGCGGTATTGAAGTCCTCTTTACGGGTGCCCATATCAAAAAAGGAATCGTAGAAATCTACCTGAACAAGCGCATTAACTGGCAGCTGTTCGCCCTCCAGTATTTTTCAATCCTGCCGAAGGAATATTTCTCCCTTTCGGATAACGCGGCTGACACTCTGCTCAACATCGTCATGCTTGCCCGGAAACGCCTCAATGATATCGGCAAGAACGGCAGCTTCAACATAAGCTTTAAGACATTGCAGCAGATTCTGGACCTTCCTGATGAAACAGCGACAAAGAATCCAGGCCGCGACATCAAAGAGCCTATTCTGAACGCAATCAATGAGATTTCAAGAATGCTGAACGGAGATATTGTTGTCGAGCCGATTTACAACACGAACGGCAACATCATAGAATTCCTGGAAAACGGATATGCAAAAGTTTCGCTTTACAATGAGTATCTTGAGCACTTTGGAGAACTTGCGAAAACAAAGAAACTCAAGATTGAAAACACAATGAAAAAGCGTGAAGAAATTGCAGAAAGGGCAAAGGTAAAAGCTCTTGCCAGCAAACTTGAAAAAACGCGGAAAAGCAAGACAGAATAGCAAGAGCCATTAAGTCATATTTTAGGTGGAAGCTCCATACTATAAGAAAGAAAAAGTCATATTTTAGGTGGGAAAAAAGCCCTGAAAAACATTGAATTTTGTCATTTTTTCCGCGAAATTTGGCTGATTTCTAAGAGTTTTGGCCTTATCAGGCGGTTTTTGGGCTAAAATCAGTTTTTTCAGATTAAAAAGTCATATTTTAGGTGGGAGAATTCCAGAATTTTCAGCAGTCATAATTTGCGTGGAAAAAAGCTAACTCCTTATATTGTATAAATTTAGGAAGGTATCATTACTTTTCAAAAAGTCATATTTTGCGTGGGAGATTTGCCAGAATTCTCGGTATTTCTGCCTGTTTTTTAAGGTTTTCAGCCCAAATTTCCCTCTTTTCTGCGAAATTAGAAAAGGATGCCAGAAAAATCCAGCCCAAAAACGGCGAAATTTGGGATAAAAAGCCCGAAAAAGGCCTAAAAGTGTCTGAATTTAGTCATATTTTGCGTGGGAAAAAAGGCCTGAAAGTCATAAAAGACGTGGAATATGTTATATTTTGGGTGGAATTTGGACTATTCTATGTGGAATTTGTCATATTTTAGGTGGAAGTAAAAGTGGTCTAAATATCTATAACATATAGATTTAGCTAATATCATGAAATCCTAATAGCTTATTATATAGCTTTTAAAGAGCTATATTAAATTCAGAGGGTGACGTATTGCAAATGCGTCTAACCCGATTTATCTTAGAGTTAAGAAAAATTAGTTCAAATGGATAAAGGGTGGGGACCAGATGAATCCAGAAGAAGCCAAAGAGAAAGCCAAAGAGCATCTCTTGGACTATCTTAACGCTAAAGGTATCAACACATCAACAAATTTCTCGTGTTTAAATCCGACTCATGAGGATAAGCATCCAAGTATGTCTTTTGATTCAAGACGTAACAGGTGTCATTGTTTTTCATGTGGGGTGGATTATGACATTTTTGATGTTGTGGCCATTGATACGGGCTTATCAGGCAAAGAGCTTTTTGAACATGTTTATAAAATGTTCGGCATCAGTGTTGACTATCAGAATTATGCTTCCAAAACTCCTTCAAAATTCATTCCTCAGCCAGAATCAGCGGCAAAGCCTGCAACTAAAATTGACATAAAAAAGATTCCCGCATCAAGTGCGGAAATGACCGGTAGTGAAAATCGGGAAAACCTTACAGACTTTTTCGGAAAATGCCATGAGGCGGTTGAAAAAACTGACTACTGGAAAAAGCGCGGGCTTTCCAAAGCCACGGTTGACGCCTACAATCTGGGGTACTGGGAAGAAAAACGCCGTTTCGTAATTCCTACGGGAGAGTTCAGCTACAATGCGCGGGCAACCTGGGAGGCCGACAAGAAAGAGCGCTACCTAAAGCCAAAAGGACAGTTCGAGCTTTTTAACTTAAAGTCCATTCCGTTTGCCGAGCAGCCGGTTTTTGTAGTGGAAGGTGAGTTTGATGCCTTGAGCATCATTGAAGCCGGGGGTATCGCAGTAGCTTTGGGCTCTAGCAGTAACTTACGCTTTATTGAGTTCTTAAAATCAAACAAGCCAAAATATCCGATGATTCTGGCGCTTGATAATGACGAGGCGGGGAGGGCAGGGGAAGAAAGGCTTTCGGAAGAATTGGCAGAGATTCATGTTGATTTTGTAGTGGCCGACATCACGCTAGGATTCAAGGACGCAAATGAAGCACTGGTCGGGGACAGGGAAAATTTTATTCAGGCAGTGTTGAGTGCGAAAAACAATGTTCTTAGTCTGCTGGAAGAAAAACGGCAGAAAGAAGCAGAGGCTTATTACAGGACATCTGCGGTAAACGGACTTGGCGACTTTATTGCTGACATTGAAAGACGAAAGAACAAGGACTGTGTTTCCACCGGCTTTGAAAACCTTGACGAGATTCTGGACGGGGGCTTTTATCCGGGGCTTTACATCATCGGTGCTATTTCCAGCCTTGGTAAGACAACATTTGCCCTGCAGGTTGCGGATAATGCGGCAAAGATGGGGCAGGATGTTCTTGTATTCAGCCTTGAGATGGGAAAGCAGGAACTGATTGCAAAATCTATCAGTCGGCTTTCATTCCAGAAATGCAGAAGCTGGGGAAGTGATTTGGAATTTGCGACGACAACCCGAAACCTTATGAACGGAAAATCCCTTGACTCAAAAGAGCGGGTGGATTTCTTAAACGAATGCATTAAGGGGTATTCGGATTATGCAGGACGGATTTTCTATCACATCGGAATAGGGGACATCGGGGTTGAAAAAATCAAGTCTGTAATCGACCGACACATAAGGATAACAGGCAGAAAGCCATTGGTAATTATTGACTATCTGCAGATTATAGCCCCATTTGACATGAGGGCTACCGATAAGCAGAACACAGATAAGGCTGTAGTTGAACTGAAGCGTGCTAGCCGTGACTATGATGTTCCAATTTTTGCGATTTCAAGCTTTAACCGTGAAAACTACACAAGCCCGGTAAACATTGCAAGCTTTAAGGAATCTGGGGCAATTGAATATACCAGTGATGTTCTGATGGCACTGCAGTTTAAGGGCATGGATTACCTTAAAAAAGAGGACGGCAAGTACGAGGATGAAAAGTCCCGAACTGCCAGAATCATTCAGCTCAGGAATGAACAGGAAAAGAACGCAGAGATTCCTGGAAAGGCCCAGGAACTTCAGCTTAAGATATTAAAAAACCGAAACGGACGGAAGGGCGGGGTAGAATTAGAATTCCATCCGATGTTCAACTGCTTTGAGGTACCAAAAAAGAAAGTGGAAAACGGTGGCTGGAAGGTAAGGGAAAGGAAATAGGCTAGGGCGTGAAGCAGCCGCGAAGCGGGCCACTTAGGGAGCGACGGCTGAAAGCCGGCAAAATGCTCCACTGGAGCATTTTGAGCGAGTCTCCGAGCAGCTGTGCTGCGAAGGGAGCGAGGGAAGGAATCTGACCGAGTGAAGAGGCTGACCGTTAGGGAACTGCGGAAGGGCCGACCCGCGAAGCGGGTAGCCCCCAGAAGGAAAAATCAGTATGACAGAAAAGAAGCCGGAGGAAGAAAAATTGACTTACAAATCCCTTTCAATGGCAGAAGGAATAAAGCTGATGTCAAAAGATTCTGATTTTATCCTACTGGATGTAAGACGACCAGATGAATTTGTAGCAGGCCATATTCCGGGAGCTGTTCAGCTTACAAATGAAAGCATGACAAAAGAAAATACAGCAGAAGTTCTGCCGGATAAGGCTCAAAAGATTTATGTATATTGCCGGAGCGGAAGACGGAGTAAAGAGGCCAGTCAAAAGCTGGTGGATTGGGGATATTCAAATATTGTTGAGATTGGCGGGATAATCGATTACGAAGGGGAAATTGAGAAGTGAAAAAGGCAGTAATTTTTTTATTGAGATGTTTGATTTCAATTTGTTGTTTTGCTCAAGATTTTGAGATGAAGCTGATTGCAAAGTTTGAGAATGATAAGAATAAAGTTTATATACGACGATATGAAGAAGTCGCACCACAAGATGATATTTCTAAAAATTATTTGATTTTCACAACAAAAGGTGATACATCCAAAATGATATATTTAAACAAGAAGTTTGCTCTTGAAAAAGATGTAAAGATGAATCTTCTTATTGGACCTTATGATTGTAAGTATACAGAGAATCATTTATTAATGTCTGATAAATCAGGAAGAATTTATCTGTTTGATTTACAGTTAAATCGTAAAGCGTATTTTGAAACATTTAATGTATTAGACACAAATAATACAGGAATATGGTTAGGCGAGTGTTATTATGACGAATCCGCTGATATTTTGTTTTTTCGTGATACAAAACAGGCCATGCACAGTATAGTTCATCCGGGAATGAATGATGCTGAGAATAGCAAAAATTATAAAAATCCAGGCCAAACGATAGAATATCTGGCTTCAAATTCTGATAATGCAACTTCTCATCTTGGTTTGTATAAAGGAAAATATCTTACTGTCGATGGCTTGGTTTATTATTGGGCAGGAACAACAGTAAATAAAATCAACTATCAAATATTTGATAATAAAGAAGTAGATATCTGGAATGATGATGAACTGGAAATAAAATGTACATCTCCAAATGAACAAATTGAATCCATAGCAATTCATCCATGCGGCGATATTTACATCCTTCGCATGAAATGGCAAACAAATACCCATAATTTATATTACATAGAAAACACCTGGGATTCAGAATGGCGTGAGCAGTGGTACAAAGAACATACTGATGCTGTAAGGCCATAGGGGGCGTTACGGGGGATTCCCCCGTTAGAAGGGGTAGGGCGCAACGAAGTGCGACCGCAGGGGGAGACTTCCCCCATCATGAATCTTGTTAATCCAATCTTACCGGCAAAATAAAACCTTGCAGATTATCTCTTTTTTACCTTTATATTTTGCCGATAGCATGCTATAATATTTCCTATGAGTAAGGTTCAGTATATCCTTGTAGAAGAAGCAGCTCAGTCATGGCAAATCAGCGAACGCAGTGCACGAAATTATTGTGCTCAGGGAAGGGTAGAAGGTGCGCTTCTTGAAGGCAAAACCTGGAAGATTCCTTCGACGGCAAAAAAGCCTGATCGAAAGCCACGTCATTCAAAAACAGAAGAAACCCTTTTAACATTTCTCAAGCGCGAGAAGGATGCCGCCCTTAAAGGTGGAATCTATCATAAAATCCAGATTGACCTCACTTATAATTCCAACCATATTGAAGGCTCAAAGCTTACTCACGATCAAACCCGCTATATCTTTGAAACAAAAACTCTTGGTGTTACGGATAAGGCTGTTAAGGTTGATGATATTATTGAAACTGTAAATCATTTCCGCTGCATTGACCTTATCATTGAAGGCGCTCATTCAAAACTTTCGGAAAGCTTCATCAAACAGCTGCATTTTATCTTGAAATCCGGAACTACAGACAGCCAGAAATCCTGGTTCAGGGTTGGAGAATATAAGCAATTGGAAAATGAAGTAGGGGGAAGTGAAACTTCAAAACCTGCGGAAGTTCCATCTGCAATCAAGGCGCTTCTTAAAGAATATAATTCCAAATCAAAAATCACTTTTGATGATATTCTGGATTTTCATGTACGCTTTGAATCAATTCACCCGTTTCAGGATGGAAATGGCCGTGTTGGCAGATTAATTATGTTCAAGGAATGCCTCAAGCATAACATTGTTCCATTTATGATTACTGATGAACTCAAAATTTTTTACAACCGGGGCATAAAGAACTGGAAGGATGAACGCGGTTATTTGCGAGACACCTGTTTAACAGGTCAGGATGCTATGAAAGCTACACTGGATTATTTTGGAATAAAATATAAAGGGTGAGATAGAAAGGGGCGGCGATCAATGAAGGCAGCGATATTAAAGGGCTACAATAAGAACGGATGCGATCTGGAGATCAGGGGGGATCGTGTATATGGCAGAATGCCGCTTCAGAAAATCGGGGCATTTGCGGAATATGCCGCAATTGACGCTTCAGCAATCGCAAAGGTGCCAGAGTATCTTTCCGATGAAGAAGCGGCCTGTGTTCCACTGACAGCTCTTACAGCTAAGGATGCAGGGAAGAAGTGCTTTGGCATTTCACTATTGTAATAACAACAAAAATTTGTATAATATCATGCAACTAGGGGAGCTTGGTAAAAACCTTGCTGAGAGTAGACTGTGTGTCTTGACCCATAACCTGATTTGGATAATGCCAACGTAGGGAAACAGTTTCTAGCCGTTCTCGGCAAACAGCATTTTATTCAAACAGGCAACTTTATTAAAAAAAAGAGGCTTGTTATGTTCTCAAAAATCTTATCTAACGTGCGGGAAAAATGCCCGCTTATTCACAACATTACAAATTATGTAACAGTAAACGATGTTGCAAACATCTTGCTTGCCTGCGGCGGAAGCCCTATCATGAGCGATGATGAGGGTGAAGTTGAAGAAATCACTGCAATTTGTGGTGGTCTCAACATCAACATTGGTACACTTGACAAAAATACTATTCCTTCAATGTTCCTTGCAGGAAAAAAAGCAAACAAACTTGGACATAAAGTTCTGCTTGACCCGGTTGGAGCAGGAGCTTCTGCTTTGCGAACAAATACCGCTCTGGACCTTCTTAAAAAAGTTAAGTTTGATGTAATCCGCGGAAATATTTCCGAAATAAAAACTCTTGCTGTTGGAAGCGGCACTACAAAGGGTGTTGATGCAGATGTAAGCGATGCGGTAACAGAAGAGAATCTTGATAAATCAATTGCTTTTGCAAAAGAATTTGCTGCAAAAACCGCAGCTGTTATTGCAATTACCGGAGCCATAGATTTAGTTTGTAATTCAGAAAAATGTTATGTAATCAAAAATGGCCGGGCAGAAATGGGAAAAATCACTGGAACCGGCTGCCAGCTCAGCGGAATGACTGCTGCTTTTATAACAGCTAATCCTGACAATGTTCTTGAGGCTACCGCTGCCGCCGTATGTGCTATGGGGCTTGCAGGTCAGATTGCCTGGAAAAAAATGCAGGAAGGGGAAGGTAACTCAACTTACAGAAACAGAATCATTGACGCTATTTACAACATGACCGGCAAAGAACTCGAAGAAGGCGCAATTTATGAAATCAGATAATTTTGCTCTTCGCTCTGCACTCCTGCTTTATGCTGTTACAGACCGCCATTGGACAGGAGAAAAGAATCTTCTGGAACAGACTCGGGATGCTTTAAATGGCGGCGCAACAATGGTTCAGATTCGTGAAAAAGATCTGGACGAAGCTGATTTTGAAAAAGAAGCGCTTGAACTTAAAAAACTCTGCAAGGAATTTCATATTCCTTTTATCGTGAACGACAATGTTGTTCTTGCAAAAAAAATAGATGCTGACGGCGTTCATGTGGGGCAGGATGATATGAATGCTCTTGAGGTTCGTAAAATTCTTGGTCCTGATAAAATTGTTGGAGTTAGTGCTCAGACTGTGGAAGAAGCTCTTCTTGCTGAAAAAGAAGGAGCCGATTATCTTGGCGTTGGAGCTGTTTTTCCGACTGGAAGTAAATCCGATGCAATTGATGTTCCGCACGAGACTCTAAAGGCTATCTGCTCTGCTGTAAAGATTCCTGTGGTTGCAATAGGCGGAATCACAAAAGATAATCTGTGCCAGTTAAAGGGTAGTGGAATTGCAGGCATTTCTGTAATCAGTGCTCTTTATGCTCAAAAAGATATCAAAGCTGCTGCAGAAGATCTGGTAAAAAGAACTCGGGAAATTATAGATTAATTACGGAAAAAAATGAAAAAAATTACTGCTGCCATTTTTGATCTGGACGGAACTCTTTTAGATTCTATGCCTATGTGGATGACTTGTGCTGAACGATACATTTCATCTTTAGGCATGGAAGCAGAAGCTGCACTTGGGGAAAAACTTTTTTCAATGAACATGAAAGAGGGAGCTGATTATTTAAGAAAAAATTATAAGCTGACTTTTTCTGATGAAGAAATATTTTCCTGTATTAATTCCATTCTTGCTGAATCTTATAGAGAAGAGGTTCTATTCAAAGATGGAGCAGAAGCTTTTCTTTCTAAGTTGAAAAACTCTGGAACAAAAATTGCACTCTGCACAAACACTGACAGAGTTTTGTTTTCTCCGGCATTAAAGAGGCTTGATGCAGAAAAGTACTTTGACTTTATTTTTACTACAAGTGAAATGGGAATGAGTAAGCAGCATAAAGAAACTTTTTTGTCGGTTTGCGATGCACTGGGAACTGAAAAGGAAGAAACCTGGGTTTTTGAAGATGCTCTATATTCGATAAAAACAGCATTCCAGGCAGGCCTGAAAACCTGCGGAATTTATGATGAGACTTCAAAATCTGATATCGCACAAATTAGAAAATTCAGCACAGTTTACTGTAAAAACTACGAAGAAGTGCAAAAGTATTTCTTCGGATAAAAATAAAAATCTTCTTGAGGGCACCGCCTGAAGATTTAATACACATATAAGAGGTATGTTTTATGAAAACCGCATTAACAATCGCAGGAAGCGATTCAAGCGGAGGCGCCGGAATTCAAGCTGACATCAAGACCATGACTTGCAATGGCGTTTTCGCCATGAGTGCAATCACGGCTTTGACGGCACAGAATACCACCGGCGTTACCGCAATCAAAGAAGTGGAGCCTGAATTCCTTAAAGAAGAAATTAAGGCTGTAGTAACAGATATTTTTCCGGATGCAGTAAAAACCGGAATGGTTTCATCTACTCCACTTATAAAAGTTATATCAGATTCAATTAAAGAGTATGGTCTAAAAAATCTTGTAGTCGATCCTGTTATGGTTGCAACCAGCGGAGCAAAACTTATAAGTGATGAAGCTATTGAAACTCTCAAAAAAAAACTTCTTCCTTTAGCCACTGTAATTACCCCAAATATTCCAGAAGCAGAAGTTTTATTTGGAAGAAAAATCACAAATGAAAAGGAAATGGAAGAAGCCGCAAAAAAAATCCATGAAGATTATGGTTGTGCTGTTTTGCTTAAGGGCGGCCACAGCTTAAATGATGCAAATGATTTTCTGTATCCGGGAAATGAAAATGGCAAAAATCAGGAAGGCATCTGGTTTTATGGAAAGAAAATAAACAATCCTAATACTCACGGAACCGGCTGTACACTTTCTTCGGCAATCGCTTCAAATCTTGCAAAGGGCTTTACTCTTGCTGAGTCCGTAAAAAATGCAAAAGACTATATAAGCGGTGCTCTTGAAGCAATGCTGGACTTAGGAAAAGGTTCAGGCCCGCTTGCACACAACTGGAATATTAAATAGGAAGTATTATTTATGAAAGATAATGGAATAAAAGAAACAAAAAAAGGAACAAGTATTTTATCAAATTCAATTATATGGTTTGGAGCCGGAGTTTCTATTGCTGAAATTCTTACTGGAACTTATTTTGCTCCACTTGGTTTTGCAAAGGGAATTCTTGCAATTTTAATCGGACACGTAATCGGCTGCAGCCTTTTGTTTTTTGCAGGATATATTGGAGCACTTTCAAAAAAATCTGCGATGGACTCAACAGCAATCAGCTTTGGAAAAATTGGTGCAAAAATTTTTGCATTGTTTAATGTAATTCAGCTCGTGGGTTGGACAGGCATAATGATTTACGATGCTTCTCTTTCATTAAATGAAATTTTTGCAACACAAAAATGGGTGTGGGCTGTAATTACGGGACTGCTTATAATTTTGTGGGTTATTGCCGGAATTACAAACATCGGAAAATTTTCTTTTGGAGTAATGATTGCACTTTTTGTACTTACAATCGTGATGTGTAAAGTTGTATTTTTCGGTGGAAACAGTTCGATATCAGCTGAATTCCAGGAAGCCCTCTCGTTTGGACAGGCAATTGAACTTGCAGTTGCCATGCCACTTTCCTGGCTTCCATTAATCAGCGATTACACAAAAGAAGCTGAAAAACCATTTGCCGCAACTTTTGCTTCCAGCGTAACTTACTGCCTTGTTTCCTGCTGGATGTACATAATCGGAATGGGGCTTGCAATTCTTACTTCTGAAAGTGATATTGCAAAAATCATGACAGCTGCCGGACTTGGAAAAATTGCCCTTGTAATCATAATTTTATCTACAGTTACAACAACCTTCCTTGATGCCTGGAGTGCGGCTATTTCATTTAAGACAATTGTTGAAAAAGCTCAGGAAAAAATTACTGCAATTATTGTTACAGTAATCGGAACTCTTGCAGCAGTTTGCTTTCCAATGGACAATATCACAGACTTTCTTTATTTGATTGGTTCAATTTTTGCACCAATGATAGCAATTCTTCTCGCAGATTTTTTTATCCTTAAAAGCGATTTCTCTGAGAAAAAAATAAAAATCTCGAGAGTCCTTATCTGGCTGATTGGTTTTGTGCTTTACAGACTTTTGATGCAGACAGATTTGATTACCGGCTGCACAATTCCTGATATGGTTATGACATTTGCATTAACTGCAATAGTAAGATTTAGGTTTTAGTGCCAAACACGATAAGCTAGAGTAATACTTTAATAAATTCTTCAACCTTTGCGATCCTGCCTGAATGTATTCCTCAACAATTTTCTGACGTTCTTCACGACTGTAATTTGATCTCATAATTTCTTTCATCTTGGGTAGAAGTTTAGAGCAAAGATTTATTTTTGGAAAATACATGTGAATTGACGGTTACCTATATCCTGACTTCAATTTCTTCTTTTGCTTCAAGGCTGTTTGGCTGGACCTGACATTCTACGCATCTGCACAATCAAAAGAATCATACTTTCATATTCGCCGCTTTTTGTAAGGGACGTGAGTTCCCGCACATGGCAATTAAATCGTATTTTGTTTTTCTCAGGGGATTTTCGCTTTCTTCAAGGTAGACTGTGGCTTCCGGTAGCAGCAGTTCACGGCAGCGGCCTGTGTTTTTTACATGAACCGTTTCGGTCTTACCTTCCAGCAGGACATGGGCGATAAAGCGGTTGGGGCGGTCTATGAAAATGGCTTTTCGAATGTGCTTGTAGTGCATGAAAGCGGGGCTGTTTTGGCTGGCGACGAAGAAAAAATCAAATATCTGATGAACCAGTTTTATTTTGAGTCAGCCGCAACAATTCTCACTCTGATTACTGTGGGAAAGATGCTTGAGGCAAAATCAAAGGGAAAGACGACTGATGCACTGAAGTCCTTGATGAAGATGGCTCCGAAAACTGCCGTGCTTGTTGAAGGAGAAGGGGAGTCTAGAACAGAAAGGACTGTGCCGGTTGAGCAGGTGAAAAAAGGCGATCTTTTTGCAGTACGCCCGGGAGACAGCATCCCGGTTGACGGAATCGTAATAGAAGGAGAGAGTGCCGTTAATGAAGCCGCTCTCACTGGAGAAAGCCTTCCCGTAGAAAAAAGTGCCCTTGGCCTGGCTACACCTGTTGCAATCATGGTTGGAAACGGAATGGGCGCCAAGTCCGGCATTTTGTTCAAGACTGCAGCCGCTCAGGAAATGGCGGGAAAAACGCAGATTGTCGCCCTCGACAAAACAGGCACTGTCACGACGGGAATCATGAAAGTTACGGATGTCATTGTCTCTGAAGGTGTGGCGGAAAATGATTTGCTTGAAGCTGCTTACGCACTGGAAGCAAAAAGTGAGCACCCCATTTCAAAAGCGATTGTCGAATATGCCGAAAAAAAGCAGATTAAACTTTTGCAATCGGGGCTGGAAACGGACTTTCAGCCAGACTCGACGGGAAAACAATCATCGGCGGAAACGCAAGATATATCGAATCTGTCGTAAACAAGATTCCGAATCAAGTTCGGAATGACAATTATCAGACAGAGCTTGAAAAACTTGCTTCCCAGGGAAAAACGCCGGTTCTTTTTGCCAGCGACAAGATTCTGCTGGGTATAATTGCCGTTGCGGACACAATTAAAGAGGATTCAGAGCAGGCAATTAGCGAGCTGAAAAACATGGGAATCCACACCGTGCTTTTGACTGGTGACAACGAAATCACCGCCCGTGCGATTGCCGCTCAGGCTGGCGTTGACGAGGTTGTGCTTGATGTGAGCGGAGCAATCAGGCTTTCCCGTGCCGTCATCAAAAATATCCACGAAAACCTCTTCTGGGCATTTTTCTACAATGTGATTGGAATCCCTCTGGCGGCCGGCTGCTATGTTGCGGCTTTCGGATGGAGCTTAAATCCTATGTTTGGGGCTGCTGCAATGGGGCTTTCAAGTTTCTGCGCAGTTTCAAATGCCCTGCGCCTGAACTTCCTGAAAATTCACGATTCAGGGCGCGATAAAAAAGTAAAAAATCCCGTTTGGGGAAATCTTATATCAAAGGCTGGCCAGGAAAAGGCCAAAGAAGTCGACGAAAGCGCGATTAAAGCCGCTGTTGAAGAAGCAGGCTACGAATACGTTGGGATAATTGCGTAATACTACATTCCAAGAACTTAGGCAAGGAGATAAAAGGAACTAAAAATGGAAATCATATCAACTGAAAAAGCACCGAAAGCTATCGGACCATATTCACAGGCAATCGTTACAGGGAACCTTGTTTACACATCAGGCCAGATTCCAATCAATCCTGCAAGCGGGAATATTGCACATACAGGATTTTGCAACTTTCAATTCAGTCTATGAAAAATACTTCACGCTTAAACCAGCCCGAAGCTGCGTAGAAGTCGCGGCCCTTCCTAAAGGTGCCCTGCTGGAAATTGAAGTGATTGCAGAAAAGTAAAAAAAGCAAGAAATCAGGGGCTGTACAAAAAGTATCGTCATACCAATTTTATTTCGCTATCTAGACAAGGTCAGGATAACAGTATGATTTAAACTTATTGGAAGGCCCCTTCTGCGGGAGTACCCGTAACGCCCCATTTACAGCAGTTTTTCCACCTTATCAAGAATCGTAATGTCAGCAGGCAGCCAATTTACGGATTTAAGGGTCTCTTTCGAAAGCCAGCATGCATTTTCGTGCTCCAAAAGTTCCAGCTTTCCGCTTAGAATAGAGCATTCATAGCAGCGCATGGAAAGATGGAAAGCGGGGTAGTCGTATTCGATTGTATCGATATAATCGCCCACGCTGATTTCTGTGGCAAGTTCTTCCCTGATTTCACGGGCAAGGGCTGATTCCGGGCTTTCGCCGGCTTCGATTTTACCGCCTGGAAATTCCCACCAGTCTTTATACTCGCCGTAGCCACGCTGGGTGGCAAAAACTTCTTTGGTGCCGTCGCTGTCTGTGCGGATGATAACGGCCGCTACTACATTTATGGTTTTCATTTTATTTATTCTCCTGTTTTCCTAGCATATCAGTTCTTGTGGTAAAATCCAAATACATGTCATCTGGGTGATATAAAATACTGCATTATTGACAATGGGGAAGAAATTTTGCATAATGCAAGTGGTATATCCCATTTTTTTTGAGGTAATCATGGAAAAAACATATATACAAGGTTCGGTTAAAGAACTTCTTGAGCAATCTGCACAATATTATTCTATTGCAGATATTGCAACTGAATTCCAGGTAAATCAAAGCACTATTCACCGTTGGATGAACGGAAGCGTTGAACCAAAAAGTTTCATAGCTGATAGACTTGTAAATATGCTTGCTCGTAAAATTTCAGCACAGGAAAATGATGAAAGACAAGGCGACTTTACATTCATTGACTTATTTGCAGGAATCGGCGGAATTCGTAAAGGCTTTGAACAGGCAGGAGGAAAATGTCTTTATACCTCAGAATGGGATGAGTACGCACAAAAGACTTATAGCAATAATTACCCCTCAAAGCATCAAATTAACGGCGACATCACAAAAGTGAATGCAGCGGATATACCTGACCACGATGTTCTTCTTGCAGGTTTTCCTTGTCAGCCATTTTCTATTGCAGGAGTGTCAAAAAAGAAATCTCTTGGCAGACCAACTGGTTTTGAAGATAAAACACAAGGAACACTTTTCTTTGATGTTGCAAGAATTATAAAAGAGAAACAACCGAAAGCCTTTGTTCTTGAAAATGTGAAGAATTTAAAATCTCATGACAAAGGTCGTACTTTTGAAGTTATTTGGGAAACACTTACGAAGGATTTGGGCTATACTTGCGATTACAAAATTATTGATGGACAGAGCTGGGTTCCTCAGCATAGAGAAAGAATTGTAATTGTTGGATTTAAAAACAAAATAGATTTTTCACTTGAAAACATGATTATTCCGCCAAAGGGAGAAATAAAGCTTTCAAGTATTTTGCATAAGACAGACGGGACAGAGCCAAAGTTGATACAAGATGGTGACAAGTATTTTGATTTTGAGAACAACAAAGTACTTGATAAATACACATTGACTGATAATCTTTGGGCATATTTACAGGCTTATGCACAGAAGCATCGTTCAATGGGAAACGGATTTGGTTATGGTTTGGTAAAGCCTGATGATATTGCAAGAACTTTGTCGGCAAGGTATTACAAGGATGGCTCAGAAATTCTGGTATGGCAAGGGGAGGGTAAAAATCCTCGCAGATTGACACCAAGGGAATGTGCAAGATTAATGGGCTATCCAGATGATTATATCATTCCTGTATCGGATACAAGGGCGTACAAACAATTTGGAAATTCTGTTGTTGTTCCTCTTTTTCATGCAGTTGCTGAATTTATAAAACCGTATATTGTTGAAAACAAAGATATAAAGCAAGTCAAAGAAAATCGAAAGCAATCTGCTTAGGAGAATTATAATGGAAACTTTATCGTCACTTGCAATAACGGATGCAATTAATAGCGAAAAGATTTTCTGTAAATTTCTATCCGCTAACGACACTGGAGAAACCGGAGGTCATCAAGACGGTATTTATATCCCTAAAAACTCTATCCCGCTTATTTTTGACAAGCCAGGTATAAAAGGTCAAAATAAAGAATTTCTCAACGAAATTATCTGGCAGAATGATTTTAAAACTCCTGCTTGTTTTAAATATTACGGACAAGGCACAAGAAACGAATACAGAATCACAAGATTCGGTAGGGGATTTCCTTTTTTGCAACCTGAATATACAGGTGCTTTGGTAATTATTCTAAAATTGAAAGATACATCGTATAAAGCATATGTTCTTAATCTGGAAGATGATATAAACGCATTTCTTGATTACTTTGGATTAAGCCCTGCGGAAACAAATCGACTTATTGAGCAAAAAACTATTCAATTGGAAGAAAAAGAGTCTATTGCCATCGCTGAATTCATAAGAAATCTGAAAGTCGATTTTCCAAGTTCAGAAGAAATGTCGATTACTGCTCAATCAATCCAAAATAAAGTTTATAATCACAACGAGTATATTCAAACAAATCCCGACAAAAAATTGCTTGATTGGACGGCGGTTGAATATAATCTTTTTCGTGCAGTTGAACACGCTCGATATGGAGAAACTATTACAAAAGGATTTAAAGATGTAGATGCCTTTATTGAAATGGCAAATCAAGTTTTGAATCGCAGGAAAAGTCGCGCTGGAAAAAGCCTTGAACATCATCTTACAACACTTTTTAATGGCAATAATCTTGCATTTACGGCCCAAGCAGTAACAGAGGGGAATAAGCGTCCAGACTTTATTTTTCCATCTGAAAAAGCATATCACGATATGACATTTTCTACAGATAAGTTGATTTCTCTTGCCGCTAAGACAACTTGCAAAGATCGTTGGAGGCAAGTACTAAATGAAGCTGATAGATTAAGGTCTAAACAGAAATTTCTTTGTACTTTACAACAGGGAATATCTAGTCCACAGTTAAAAGAAATGCAAGCTGAAAATGTTGTCCTTGTTGTTCCGACTGATTACATTTCAAAATATCCGCAACAATATCAAAGTGAAATCTGGTCTTTGAAGAAATTTATTGATTATGTAAAAGAAGTTGAGAACTAAACAATGCGTTAGGGATTGTAGGGGCGGTGTTAGCCGTTGCGAAGCAATGAAGCGTTAGCGGAACCCCGAAAAGCCCGACCGCCGTCAGGCGGGAACGCCCAAAATTTACAAGGTTTTTGTATGATATAAGCGATATTTAAAACCGACGTTTAAAATGCTGTTTTATTCTTTGCCCTTTCGGGTATTTTTCATTATCTTAAGGACATGACCTACGGATATATTCGAGTGAGCACAAACAGGCAGACTGTGGAGAACCAGCGGTTTGAGATTCTTGAGTTCTGCAAAAAACAGGGAATTACCGTCGATTCTTGGATTGAAGAGACTATCAGCGGGACAGTTGAGCCGAAAAAGCGGGAACTTGGGAAACTGCTCGAGGGCGTAAAAAAGGATGACCTTATAATCTGCTCGGAACTTTCACGGCTGGGGCGAAGTCTTTTTATGATTATGTCAGTGCTGAACATTCTGATGGAAAAAGGTGCGCGGGTCTGGACTATCAAGGACAACTACCGGCTTGGTAACGACATTCAGAGCAAGGTTCTGGCCTTTGCATTCGGCCTGAGCGCAGAAATCGAGCGGAACCTGATAAGCCAGCGCACAAAAGAAGCCCTAGCGCTCAGGAAAAATGAGGGGGTAAAACTCGGTCGGCCTCTTGGCTCTACAAACACAAAAAGCAAGCTTGACGGGGCGGAACTTGCGGTGAGCGTGATGATTCTTGCCGGAACTAGCGTAAATCAGATGGCGAAACTGTACGGAACGCACCGGAAAACTGTAAAGCTTTTTATCAGGAAAAAATCCCTTGACTCACAGGGCAACCTGAACAAAGTGCAGGAGATGTTTGCCGGATAAAAGCAGATTATATTATGGAAGAAAAATTGGATTCATGGTATAATTCTTTTGATTTAAGTGATGGAGGTGTACTTATGTGCCAGGTTGCCGTTCAAATACCAGAAGCTGTCTTATATGATACTCACATGACAAGCATTCAAGTCAATGATTATGCTAAAAAATTGATTGCGCTTGATTACTACACTCGCCATCATGTTTCAATAGGCTATTGTTCCCAAATTGCAGAAATGACAGAAGAAGATTTTATAAAACTTTTAGGTCAAAATAACATCTCTATTTTTCAGTTTGATGATAAAAATGAATTCATGGAAGAGTTAAAAAATGCCTAGAGTTATAGTCAATTCAACTCCGCTGATAATTCTAAGCAACATAAATCACTTGAATTTGCTAAAAAAATTATATTCGGAGATTTATATTCCCGAAGCAGTATTTAATGAAGTCACGGAAAAAGCAGATTCCGCCTGTCAGCAGATAAAAAGTAATACGGACTGGATTCATGTATGCAAAATCACGGATGAAAGCCAAAAAAGAATGTATCAGGCAAAATTACATGCTGGTGAAGTTGAAGTAATGATTCTTGCACAGGAAAAGCCTGAAGCCGACCTTGTAATTTTAGATGATAATGCCGCAAAAAAGACCGCAAAATTCTTAGGTCTGAAAGTTACTGGCTCGCTCGGAATAATTTTAAAAGCCAAGAAAACAGGAATTATAAAAGAAGTCACGCCTCTTATGAATCAACTTATTTCTAATGGATTTTATATTACAAAAGAAATCTACGATTTGGTAAAATCTGAAGCTGGAGAATAAAATGTCAAACCAAAAGAAAATAAACACCACAGATATAAACACAATTTCTGCCACAAAAAACGTCGGTTTAAAGGATACAAGTGAAGGAGGGGAAGGCCTTCCCCTCGCTCCAGCCGGTAAACCGTCTTCCGCTACCCCTTCTGCGGGGGACACCCCCGCAACGCCCCCGAAGTGCCACACGGATTCGATTTCGCTAACGCGAAATCAGGGGAAGCATAATTCAAGAAAAAAGAATTACGAAGAATTAAAAGCATTTATTCCACAGACTGGAAATGAAGAAAACTATGCCCTGCTTACTCATTATCTGATGATGAAAAATGATTCTGCCAAGGCAAATAAACGGAAGGAACTTATTGAAAAATTTTCGTTCGCAGAGGAAAAAATAACCGAGGCTGAGAATTTCTTCAATGCAAAAAAAATTCCGTTCACAAGCAAACCTGATTCTAGTTTTACATTCATTGACTTGTTCGCAGGCATTGGAGGCTTTCGACTTGCCATGCAGGCAAACGGCGGGCGCTGTGTTTTCTCTTCAGAATGGGACGATGCTGCAAAACAGACTTACTATGAAAACTACGGTGAAGTTCCTTTTGGGGATATAACGAAAGAAGAAACAAAAGCGTTGATACCGGAACATTTTGATGTGCTCTGTGCGGGGTTTCCGTGCCAACCTTTTAGTTATTCAGGACAGAAACTTGGATTTAAAGATAAAACTAAAGGAACACTTTTTTTTGATATTTGTGAAATTCTAAAGAAACATCAGCCGAAAGTTTTTTTTCTTGAGAACGTAAAAGGTCTGGTGTCTCATGAAAATGGGAAAACCATAGATACTATAAGAACAATTTTAGGAGATGAACTTCATTATGATATTCATGAAGCAATTCTTTCATCATTAGATTTTGGATTACCACAAAAAAGGGAACGTTGGTACTGTGTTGGTTTTAGGGAAGAAACTGCTTTTAATTTTCCAGTTGGCCAAAAAAAGATAGTAACACTTCGCTCTATTATTGATATTAA
>FLNY01000183.1_pt1 | contig 22412 bp, 11 predicted proteins | sample 1140381 | NCBI WGS metagenome assembly FLNY01 (sample SAMEA3878172, study PRJEB12797) | bioreactor metagenome | biome: Moose rumen | place: Sweden | collected 2011-10
AGGCGAGCACCTGCGGGTGCCGAAATCTTATAGTTGCCATTGGCATCGGTCATGGTGCCAGTCGCCGAGCCTTCGACTACAACGACTGCGCCTGCCAACGGACGTCCTTGTGGGTCGAGCACCCGACCAGTGATGTCGGCTGTCTGCGCTCCGACAGGTAGTGCAAGAGCGAGGGCTACCAAGCTGGTCAGCAGATGTCTATATTTTATTTTCGTGTTCATTGATGTTTTTTCTATTGTGGATATGGGTGTTGTTATCCTGCTACAAAAGTTTCTTTGTGTGGCTTACCAACCAGGGTTTTGGACAAGTCCGTAACCCTTGTTGACCTCGTCGGAGGGGAAAGGCATAAGGAACCACTTCTTTATCTCTTGCGAGTTGGGGTCTTTGCCCCACTGTGCGCGGTCGTAGAGTTGGAACTTTTCGTAGCTGAAATAGATTGGGTGGTCGGAGCCACCATCACGTTCGGCACCTATGTAGGCTTGGTAGACGTGAGTAAACGTGCCGTTGGAGTTGAAGTTGTCGCGGTAGACGAGCAAGCCGTGCAAAGGCTTCGTGAGCCAGTCGCCATGCTTGTAGCGGCAGAGGTCGTGGTAGCGAGCATTGCTCATGCCAAGCTCGCAAGCGCGTTCTTGCAATATGCGTTCAACCAGTTGGCTCTTGCCTTCGGCAGATGTAAGGTTCTCGTCGGGGTATGCTTCGCCAAGGTTAAGGCTCAGACCTACGCGATCGCGATTCTTTTGTGCCCACTTGATGGCTTCGGCTGGCTTGTCGCATTGAGCCAAGCACTCGGCATACATAAGATACATTTCGGGCAAGCTAAGCTGCACCCATTGCACTGGGTAGCGATACATCTGCGATGATCCACCTAGTGAGTTGTTGGTAAAGCCACACACATACTTGTTCATGGCAAAGCCTGTGCTGACTGGCGTGGTCATCATTTGGTTAATCTGAATCTTATCGACCGAGTCTTGTTTCTCCTCGTCCCATACGCGTAGGCGTTGGGCTACACTCTGGCCTGCGTGCACACCGCCAACCCAGAGTTCGACTTCGTCGGCCGAAGGACTTCCTTCGAAAGATATTGACGCATAGTCGCCGTTGACAATCATGTTTTCATACATACGTGGGTCGCGACTTGCCACCTTATTTTTGCTGTCGGGGTAGCGGAAGAAGAGTCGTGCATTTTTGCGCTGATTGCCTGTGCCATTAATTTTCTTTTGGTCGGCTTCCCAGTCGAATGGAGTGCCATCGCTCCAAGGGTATAGCTCCATATATTCGCACGTAGGCAAGTAGCTATGTCGACCAATGCCGACCCACTTTACCCAGTCGTAGCGAGCACCTGAGCCTTCGTATTCGTGGACGCGACTAACATGCAAGTTTTCGCGACTGCTCCAGTTGATGTAGCCTTTGCGATAGGCAATTCGATAGTCAATATTACTGGTACCTGTTGGCTGATTTAGTTCGTAATATCCTTCGGCATCGAGGCGCGTCATGAAGTCTTCACATGCTTTGAGGGCACGTTCCCAACGGCTTTGCTGAAAGTCGCCATACCAGACATATTTGCCCGTCTCGGCATCAGAACCGCCGTAGTAGCTTTCGTCGGCATTGAATATTGGCGAGGCAGCGAAGAGTAGCACTTTGGCTTTGAGCGCCATGGCGGCAGCTGCTGTCCAACGAGCGATGTTCTTCTCTTCAGAGTTGGTGTCGTGGCTGCCATTGTAGGCCCAAGGGAGGTCGGGAATGGCTTTATCGAGGATGGATACGATGGAGTCGACTGTGGCTTCGAGCGTCTGACGTGGCAATTCAAAGCTGCTTTCAGAACCCGAAAAGTTATGCGTAAGCATCGGTATGCCACCATAACAGAAGAAAAGGTCGGCATACTTGGCTGCCATAAGGCATCGCGCTTCAGCTTTCCAGCGCTTGCGCAGTTCGTCGCCGCTGTATATTTTGTTTCCGTCTTTGTCTTCCTTGGTCGAAAGCTCGGCAATAGGCACACGGTCGAGGTTGTCGATAAGCAACAAGGCTTCGCGTGCTGTTTGCCACACATAGTCGTTGATGTAGGAGTAGGGTGCGTCTATGGCGCTTGTCATGGAGCCATTGTAGTAGCTGCCATACATGGTCGTGCTGGCATAGTAGCACTGGTAGAGGTCGGTAAAGCAATCGAGTTTGCCGACGTAAGAGCTGGCAGAGTGGTTGTAGCCATCGGAGCGACCAGTGTAGGGCAAGCCATAGTATTGCATGCTGTATATACCAGTCAAGAAGTTGCCTGTATATATTTCGCTTGCCCAAATGGTGTCGAGGTTGGCAGTTCCGCCAGGTGCTTTGTCGACAAAGGCGGAGCCAAACTCAATGTCGTCGGTACACGACACTGCAATGGCAGACAATGGCAAGCAGAGAGCTATGGCTGCACGACGCAGGGTGCTATGTAGTTTGTTCTTTTGCATATTATCTTAGAAGCAGGGGGTTAGAAGTTGAGTTTCAGGCTTGCCGTGTAGGTGCGTTGCAACGGATAGGACGGTGCACTGCTGGCACGAGCTTCGGGGTCGCCCCAGAGGTAGGGAGTGAACGTGAGTAGGTTGTAGCCGTTGAGCGAGAACTGGAATTTTTTCAGCCCGACGGTCTTCATCCAAGGGAAGTCGAAGTCGTAGGCTATTTCGGCAGTCTTGAGGCGCAAGTACTTAGCGTCTTTCTCGAAGAGTGTGCTACCTGCATAGTTTTGGTCTTTATAATCAAACGACGGCAGAGGGTATTCGGCATCTTGCGAAGGATTCTCGGGGTCGTAAGAGTTGTCGATGTGGTAGACGAGCAAGCCACCGTCGCTCATGTCGCCTTTTTGGTTGATGAACGGAGTACGGAAGACATCGCTAATGACGCGAGTTACATTCCATGCGCCAGTCCACTGCATGCTCAGCGTCAGGCGTTTCCACGAAGCACCGAGGTTAAGACCTGCAATGTATTCGGGGTCGTCGGTGTGTCCGTAGTCGCGGCTAAGGTCGTCGGTGTCGACAATGCCATCGCCGTTGAGGTCGACGTAGACTGCATCACCCTTACGCAGTGCGCCCTTGGCAAGGCTTTGTGTTGGCAGTGGTTGTCCGAACTCGGCTTGGTAGAGTGCTTCGGCATCTTCGTCGTAGAAACGCCAGAACTTATATTGGCTACGACTGCCGATGCGTCGACCTGCCGTGTACATATAATCCTCATTTTGGGGCGCCTGACGGTCGACTTTTATCTCGTTCTGATTGTAAGAGATGTTGAGCTTAGCCCAAACGCGCCAATCTTCGTTGATTGAGTTGTTGTAGCCAACCGAAGCTTCCCAACCCCAACTATCGACCTCACCGAGGTTGCTTACGGGGTAGGCCATAAAGCCAAGTATGCGTGGCTGCAAATTGTCTTGGCAGATGATGTCTTTGCGGTGTTCAAGGTAGTAGTCGAACGACGTGGTCAGGTGATTATCCATGAAGTTCATGTCGATACCATAGTCTTGCTTGAAGGCTTTTTCCCACGTTACGTCTGGGTTGTTCTTGCCTGTCTCCCAACCACCATTCGAAACAGGGTTGTTGCCGTAGGTGTCGTTGTTGGTAAAGAAGTAGGCAGGACCAGCAGCGGTGGTGTTCGAGTGGTCTTGACTTGACGAAGCAGTAACAGGGTCGGGCAAGTAGAGGAATCGTCCGTTGCCTATCTTATCGTTGCCGACCAAACCCCACGAAGCACGAAGTTTTAAGAAGCTAACAACTGTCTTCAGTGGGTCGAAGAATCCTTCTTCGGAGACTGCCCAACCCACAGAGCCTGCGGGGAAAGCACCAAAGCGATTGTTTTCGGCAAAGTTCTCGGAGCCGTTGTAGCCAAAGTTGACTTCTGCCATGTACTTATTGCGGTAGTCGTAGGACAGACGACCAACAAGACCTACGTAGGCGCGAGGAATGTCGGAATAAGAAGAGAGGTAGTATTGCTTACTCTGGTTGTAGAGAGCAAGCGCCGAGATGTTGTGCTTTTCGGCAAAAGAGCGATGATAGTTGAGGCTTGCTTCGAAATACCAGTCGCGGGCCTTGCCATACGAGCGGCTAAAGCTTGTTGGGTTGAGTTCCTCACCACTCATAAGCAGATACATGTCTTTTTCGGAACTTCCCAAGTCGATCTTGGGAATATAAGTTGCCGTCGATGCGCCACTGGCATTCAGTCGGTTAGTAAACTGCGAATTGTAAGCACCCTTGACTTTGAACGACAAGCCTTCGGTCAGCATGTCGAGTTTTTGGTCGACAATGAGGTCGATAGACACTTTGTTGACATCGTCTTGATAGTAGCCACCCGAGACGTAGTAGCCCATACCATTGGCACCAATGAATGGCAACTTCTCGATGTTGTTCGGGATTTCGTCGTTAGAGTTGACTATGAACTTACCATCGACAATACCCGGCGACGAGAATGGCGTAGCGTAGTATATCAACTTGATGAGCTGCGACGTGCCACTACCATTAATGGGTCGATTTTGGCGACTATATAGTCCACTGACATTGACACTCAACGTGGTGTATTTCGTTACGTCGATGTCGACATTGGAGCGATAGTTCATACGCTTATAGCGGAAGTCGAAGTGGTAGGGCTTATTAAATTCTTCAAATCCGCCGCCAGCAGTGTAAAGACCAATGCTGGTGAAGTAGCGCACCTTGTCGTTACCACCCGACACACTTATGTTACTCTGTGTTTGCAGGGTAACTTTTTTCATGATGTAGTCTGCCCAGTCGGTACTCGGGAAGCGTATGGGGTCGGAGCCAGTGCGGAATTTTTCTATTATTGACTCCGTAAAGTATTGCACGGGTTCGCCACCGTTGTCGTTGGTCTTTGCCTTGTTGTAGAACTTGGCATAGTCGTACGAATTGGCCATCTCGACCATCTTGGTGGGCATGTTGGCCGTAAAGTTGGCGCTGACGTTGATGTTGGCTTTGCCTTCCTTACCACGCTTGGTGGTTATCAGAATGACGCCGTTGGCACCACGTACACCGAAAACGGCAGTGGCAGAAGCGTCTTTAAGGACTGTAATTGACTCTATTTCGTTGGGGTCTATATCCCACATTTCGCGTTCGACACCGTCGACTTGAATAAGAGGTTTTTGTCCACCGCCATCGGTCTGGAAAGTAGCCTTACCACGCACGAATATATCAGTCTCGTTTGCACCGGGTTCGCCACCGTTCTGGATTGTCGTTACGCCCGATAGCTGACCAGCGAGGACGTTGTTGACGTTCGAGACAGGTGTGCGAAGCAGGTCTTCGCTCTTGACGGAGCTAATGGCACCCGTCACGGTTACTTTTTTTTGCGCGCCGTAGGCCACGACGGCAATTTCTTCAATTTGTTTGCTGTCGTCTTCGAGGACGACTTTCATGCCATCGGCGGCTGGTGTGGTTACACTCTGATAGCCAATGTAGGAGAAGACGAGGTTGGCACCCGTGGCCACGGAGATGCTAAAGTTGCCATCGAAGTCGGTGATGGTGCCGGTGGTGGTGCCTTCGACCACAACGTAGGCTCCTGGCACTGGGGCGCCATTTTGGTCGACAACGATGCCTCGGATGGTGCCTTGGCGTGCGGACACTGTCGACTGCTCGGCGTGTGCTACGACTGTCAGCGGTGGGCAAAAAAGCGTGCCGACTGCCGTAAGTGAGAGAGCCAGAAGCCACCGGTGTGTTCCTTCGTGCGGAATTGTGGTATTAATTCCCATGCTCATGTCTGTTGTTTAGGGTTTCTTTTTGGGCAAATTCTGTAGGTTGTTTCTTCGTGTGTTTTTTGCCTCTCTGAGTGGACTACTTTAATCGACCGTTTAATTTAGTCCAAACGGTGTTGGCAAAATGATTAGTCTGATGAGTGTGGGGTAAGAGACATTAGACTATCAGAACAAAATTATAACATAAATTAAGAGTTGAAAAGAAAAAAGTGTAAAAACTGACTACAAAGGGTGAAAATTATTCAACAAAAGGTAGAAAAAGGGGTGCGATTGTACTTTAAACGTGTGAAATATTAAATTTTTTGTAGACGAAGTGTAGTTGAATAAATTTAAGAAAAAAAAACGTTTCGACAACAGCAAACAGAAAAGAAAAATGTAAGCGATGTGCATGAGGAGAAAAAATATGAAAGATAGGGTGCGTGGCAAGCCCAGAGAGAGGAGAAAGAAGAGGGCGAAGAGAAGACGAGCAGAAAGATAAGCGACTGAAAAATAAAAAGATATGAGCGTTGGGGCATTCTCGGAGACGAGGGTGCTCCAATGCTTTTTGTTGTGGCAGGTGGGGTGGCGAGAAAAAACGGTCGATTAAAGTAGTCCACTCAGAGAGGCAAAAAACACACGAAGAAACAACCTACAGAATTTGCCCAAAAAGAAACCCTAAACAACAGACATGAGCATGGGAATTAATACCACAATTCCGCACGAAGGAACACACCGGTGGCTTCTGGCTCTCTCACTTACGGCAGTCGGCACGCTTTTTTGCCCACCGCTGACAGTCGTAGCACACGCCGAGCAGTCGACAGTGTCCGCACGCCAAGGCACCATCCGAGGCATCGTTGTCGACCAAAATGGCGCCCCAGTGCCAGGAGCCTACGTTGTGGTCGAAGGCACCACCACCGGCACCATCACCGACTTCGATGGCAACTTTAGCATCTCCGTGGCCACGGGTGCCAACCTCGTCTTCTCCTACATTGGCTATCAGAGTGTAACCACACCAGCCGCCGATGGCATGAAAGTCGTCCTCGAAGACGACAGCAAACAAATTGAAGAAATTGCCGTCGTGGCCTACGGCGCGCAAAAAAAAGTAACCGTGACGGGTGCCATTAGCTCCGTCAAGAGCGAAGACCTGCTTCGCACACCTGTCTCGAACGTCAACAACGTCCTCGCTGGTCAGCTATCGGGCGTAACGACGGTGCAATATTCGGGTGAGCCAGGTTCTGACGCAGCCGACATCTTCGTACGTGGTAAAGCAACGTTCAACGATGCCGACGATGCCGTCAAACCTCTTATTCAGGTCGATGGAGTCGAACGTGAAATGTTCGACATCGACCCAAGCGAAATCGAAAGTGTAACTGTCCTCAAAGACGCTTCTGCCACTGCCGTTTTCGGTGTACGTGGTGCCAACGGCGTCATCCTCGTAACGACCAAGCGCGGTAAGGAAGGCAAAGCCAACATCAACGTCAGCACAGCTTTTTCTGCCCTCATGCCCACTAAGATGGTCGAGATGGTCAACTCGGTAGAGTATGCAGAGTTCTACAATAAGCAACTTGCCAACGACGGAAACAACGCTCTGTTCTCTGACGCCATTATCGAAAAATTCCGCAACCCACAGAGCGCAGAAGACCTAATACGCTTCCCGAGTGTCGACTGGGCAGACTACATAATGAAGGACGTTACGCTCCAAACGCAAAGCAACATAAGCATAGACGGTGGCAACGACAAGGTTAAATACTTCGCTTCCGTAGGTCTGTTTACGCAAGGTGGCGTATTCGACCAGTTCGACCAGCCCTACGACTTCGACTACCGCTACAAGCGTTTCAACTATCGTTCAAACATCGACATCGACGTAACGAAATATACCCGAATCAGCGTCAACGTCAGCGGTAAGGTCGACCGCACGTTGAAACCTATCACAGGACAAGGCTCTGCAGGCATGATAAAGCAAATATACTTTGCAACGCCATTCGTGAGCCCTGGCTTTGTCGATGGTAAGCTAATCTACACGTCGTCATCTGCTGCCGACAATATGGACAAGCTTGTGTTGCCATTTACTGGCAATAGCGACCCTCTGAACTACCTACGCACAGGCGGTTGCTACCGACAAGACAACAATAAAATTCAGATGGACCTCGTCTTCGACCAGAAACTCGACATGCTAACCGAAGGCTTGTCGTTCAAGATGAAAGGTGCCTACAACAGCTCGTTCTACGTGCAGAAGACCATCAAAGGTGGTAGCGTTGCGACCTACACTCCTGTGCTTCAGTCCGATGGCTCTTTGCTACTCCGCAAAAATAGCGAAGACAAGAAGCCTATGGCCACAAGCCACAATACAGGCAAGGGACGCGACTGGTATTTCGAGGCAAGCCTCAACTATCATCGCACTTTTGCCGAGAAACACAACTTGACTGCACTTGCACTCTACAACCAGAGCAAGACCTATTATCCCAACACATATTCCGACATTCCTCGCACCTATGTTGGCATAGTCGGACGTGTATCCTACGACTACAACAACAAGTATATGGCTGAGTTTAACTTCGGTCGTAATGGCTCAGAAAACTTTGCCGAGGGCAAGCGATTCGGCAGTTTCCCCGCAGCTTCCGTGGGTTGGGCAGTCTCCGAAGAATCTTTCATGGACAATCTTAAGCCAGTTGTTACGTTCCTCAAGCTACGTGCATCGTGGGGACTTGTTGGCAACGACAAGACAAAGAACCGATTCATGTATACACAAGACCCCTACTTGGTCAATGGTAAGAAGATGAACAATAACGACCCGAATGTCGACCACGGTGGTGCTAACTACTACTTCGGAGCGTCTACGACCTACGGAAGTAACACCTCATACATGGGTGCAACCGAACAACAGACTCAGCTCAACAATGCCGACGTGTCGTGGGAAAAAGCCTTCAAGCAAGACTATGGTATCGACATCAACTTCCTCGACAATCGTCTCAGCACTTCGTTCGACTACTACTACGAAAAGCGTACCGACATCTTGGCAATCGACCACAACGCGCCGTCGATCCTCGGCTTCGACCAACCATACAAGAACTTTGGCGAAGTGCATAGCTGGGGTTGGGAAGCCTCGGTAGGTTGGAATAGTTCAATCAACGAAGATTGGCGTATATGGGCCAAGCTCAACCTGTCCTACAACCAAAACGAAATCATCGAAGACGGTCAGGTTACACAGAAAAACGACTATCAATATACCAAAGGACATCGCATCGGCAGCCGTGAGCAATATAAGTTCTGGCGATTCTCCGAAGGTGCCGAACGCGACAACGAGCTCTATCAGAGTGAGTTCGGACAAAGCCTGCCACAACAATCTCTTGTCAGCAAGCTAAAACCGGGCGATGCAATATTCATCGACCTCGACGGCTCGGGCATTGTCGACCCCGACGATAAGAGCCGCGACTATGGTCATACCGACGACCCCGAATACATTGCTGGTCTGAACTTCGGATTCTCGTGGAAGAACCTTACCGTCAGCACACAATGGACAGCCGCATGGAACGTCAGCCGCATGATAGAGAGTGTCTTCCGTCAGCCATTCACCAACGCAGCTGGCACCACACAAGGTGGCTTGCTCAAATATCACATCGAGAACACATGGACAGAAGAAAACCCATCGCAAAGTTCTGAATATCCACGTGCCACATGGACCAATGCTGCACAGAACTACGCTGTCAACACGCTCTACGAGAAAGACTCCAAATACCTCCGTCTGAAGACAGCCGAAATTGGCTACAACTTCGACCTCCCATTCATGAAAGTTATCGGTCTGAGGCGCATGCAGCTTTCGCTTAGTGGATACAACCTCGTAACCTTCACACCCTACCTTTGGGGAGACCCCGAAAGTCGTGCCACAGGCTCGCCAACATATCCATTACAACGCACCTACACGGCAAGTTTGAAACTAGCTTTCTGATGCTTAAAAACCTTCTCATAAAACAGGATATTCTGTCATGAAAAAATCGACCATATACGGCAAGTCTTTATCGATAGCTTGTCTGCTCGGAGCTCTTTGTTCGCCTGCTTGCACAGACGAGATTGAGTTTGGCGACAACTTCATCGAAAAGGCTCCTGGCGGCACAGTCTCTATAGACACCGTCTTTGGCAACGCCACCTATACCGAGCAATACCTCACGGGTATCTACGCACTGCAATATTACGGTTTGCCCTACAACAACACATACACTTCGTGGAGTCATAACCCCTATCGTGGCAAACTCGATGGCTTCACCGACCTCTATCACCTACACTGGTCATCAACAACTCTCTACAACGCCTACTATGTTGGCACGCTGACCTCGTCCGAGAACCCACTCATAGCCTACATCGACGACAACGTATGGGTGGCCGTCAAGCACGGCTGGCTTCTCATCGAGAACCTCGATAATGTGCCCGGACTTTCCGACGACCAGAAAAAACGTTTCGCTGCCGAAGCTAAGTGTCTTATCGCAGCTCGCTACTTCGACCTCTTCGCATGCTACGGTGGTCTGCCCATTGTCGACCACACGTTTACTGGCACAGAGACCTCCTACGATCTCCCACGTGCCACCATCGGTGAGACTGTCGACTTTATGGTCGGACTGCTCGACGAGGCCATTCCCAACCTCCCTTGGGCATGCGATGGCTCTGGCTCATACACCATAAACGATGTCGGACGCTGGACAGCCGCTGGCGCTATGGCTCTCAAAGCCAAGATACTCACCTTTGCTGCGTCGCCACTCTACAATAGCGAACAAGGCTATTTCGGCGGCAAGACCGAAGCCGAGCAACAAAACTTAGTCTGGTACGGCAACTACGACGAAAGCCGTTGGCAAAGAGCCAAAACAGCTTGCAAAGAGTTCTTCGACCGTCTTGCCTCCGATGGCTACTATGCTCTCGAACGTGCAAGTGGCACCTCTACCAACGCCTACCGACTTGCATATCGCAAAGGCTACATATACCAGACCAGCCACGAGCCTCTCCACACCACCCGTGTGCGCGACTACGACAACTGGTCAAACGGCTACTACTGCTGGTCCAACTGGGTCAACATCGGTCGTAACAGCTACCTACCCACATTCGAATATATGGAAATGTTCCCTTGGAAAGATGGTATGCCTTTCGATTGGAAAGCCGACTCCACCAAGATTTTTGGCACAGTCTCGTTCATTACGGGCAAGCTTGGCTCTGGTCGTCTGTTCTATTCCTACAACACACAAGGCGTTGCAACAGCCACTCGCGACCCTCGCCTCTACGAAAATATGATCGTCACTGGCACGACTGCCACCATGGACTGGTCGTCGGGTGCAACTTCGGGCGACGAATATGAACTATGGGTCGGTGGATACCACGAAAAGTTCCAAGTGGCCAACCAAGAGATTGATGAAGAAGGCAATGCACACACCATCATCAACGAGCAGATGGTCTGCAACTACTCCACGGGCTTCGGCGTCTGCAAATACATGCTCACAGGCACCGACTATCAGCGCATGCCTCTCCAATGGGTCTACCTCGGTCTTAACGAAATGTACCTTATGTACGCTGAATGTCTTGCTCAGACTGGCGAACTCGAAGCTGCCATCAAGCAAGTCGACGTCGTGCGCGAACGCGTCGGTCTGTCGACAAGCCTTGGCGTAGCCTACGAAGATGTCAAGACAGACAAAGACGCTCTAATTGAGCAAATCCTTCGTGAACGCGCTTGCGAACTTGGCATGAGCAACAACCGCTACTACGACATGTGTCGCTACAAACGTGCCGACTGGATTACAAAACGTCTTCACGGACTTGTAACATATCGACTCACCGAAGACCCTTCGACGGGCAAATATAGCGACGACCTCAACCCATACATTGGCGAAGAGAAAAACAATGGTGCTCAACACCCAACACGCTTCCGCTACGAAAAGTTCGAGCTTCAACAACCTGGCGAAGGTCGTGCTCAGTGGGCATTCTCGCCCGACGACGACCAAGTCAAGAAGTGGTTCCTTATGCCACTGCCTAAGTCCGAACTCAACAAAAACTACGGTCTCGTCCAAAACCCCGGCTGGTAAGCCACCATTCAAGTGTTTTTCACTATTCACGTTTAAGCAAAGCAAATGAAAACATATATAAACAAACGATTGCTTACCACGGCCAGTGCCACTCTGCTGTGCTTCTCGCTATGGGCGCAAAGCACTGTCCGCGGTCGTGTCGTCGACCCTCAGGGCAAACCGCTTGCTGGGGCAGTAGTCGTTGTCGAAGGCACATCGACTGGCACCATGACCGATGCCGATGGCAACTATCAACTCGCAGTACCCGAAGGCGCCAAAATCAACTACTCTTATGGCTCTTTCGCACCCGAAACGCTTAGCGTTGGCTCTGCCGACACCTACAACGTTACTCTCGGTCTTGCCAAGACTGCCGAGGCTGCTCCAGCCGAAGCCACTTCGCAAAGTGCATCCGACAAAAATATCAACCTAACAGGTCGCGTAACCGACAAAGACGGCAACCCCATTGCTGGTGCGTCCATCGTTGTTGTCGGCACAACCATTGGCACCATATCCGACCCCGACGGCAACTACTCTATGACCGTCCCTGCCAATGCCAAGATTGCCACATCTTTCGTTGGCTACAACACGTCCAACGACAAAGTCGAGGGTCGCTCGACGGTCAACATTGTCCTCCTATCCGACGACGATAACGCCCAATACGACTTCGTAAATCAAAAAATCAGCGTTGGTGCCAACCGCACATTCAGTCGCACAGAGTCGGCAGCTGCAGTCTCCGTTATCGGTCAGAATGGCGACCACCGCTCGGCCAAAAACATTGCTTGGTCCACCATTGGCGAAGGTCATGGCCTTATTTCGCTGGACAATGTCGGCACATACTATGGTGCCGAGCCCACATGGTATGTCCGCGGACTTCAGAGCCTCAACGGCAGTTCTCCACTCGTGCTTGTCGATGGCATCGAACGCGACATCACGACCCTCAGCCCCTTCGAAGTCGAAGAAGTCCAAATCCTTAAAGACGCAGCAGCTGTTGCCCTCTATGGCTACAAAGGTGTCAACAATGCCGTCCTCATCAAGACCAAACGTGGCTTACCCGAGCAAAACACAGTAAGCGTAACCTACGACCACGCCATCAAAAGATATGTCGATAAACCCGAATTTATCGACGCAACCACCTTTGCTCGCGCTCGCAACGAAGCTCTTGCCAACGAAGGCTCTGCCGCACAATATTCTGACCGTCAGATTAAAGCCTTTGAAGATGGAGACATGCCATACTATTACCCCAATGTCGATTGGGTAGGCGAAGTATTCCGTCAGAATAGCTACACCAATCGCTATGCAGTCGACTTCCGTGGTGGTGGCAAGAAGTTCCGCTACTTCACTGCTCTCAACCTGACGTCCGACAAAGGCTTCATTGCCAATCATGACATAAACAGTGGCTACGACACACAAGATATGTATAGCCGTGGCAATTTGCGTTCTAATCTCGACATCGACATGACCGACTACACCAAGTTGCAAATCAACGTTGGCGGTGTGCTGAGCGAAATGTCTTGTCCGGGTTCGCAGTTCAACTTGTGGTCTACTGTCTATGCAGTGCCTGCCGCCGCCTATCCCGTCAAGAACGAACGCGACGTATGGGGCGGCAACGCCACGTGGGACGGCGTCAGCAACCCTGTGGCTAACGCTGTTGGCGCAGGCTACTACAAAATCCACGAGCGTGCACTCTTTGCCGACATCGACCTCAAACAAAGTCTCGGCATGTTTGTCGACGGATTGGGCATGTTCGGTCGCCTCGCCTTCGACAACTACTCGACACTCTACGAAGACCACAGCAAAACATTTAGCTATGGTCAGACCGCAACATCTTTCGACGAGTCGGGCAACTTGGTCTTGGGCGACTACTATACATCGGGCTCCGATGGCGTTTTAGGCAGTGGCGCTGCCACCAGCTCTTGGCGTCGTCGTGGAACAATCAACGCAGGCTTCGACTACGACCACCAGTTCAACGACGACAATAGCCTCTTTGCACAAATAAAGTGGGACTACGAGTTTGAAGATGCCACCAGCACCAACACGACCATATATCGTCAGAACTTCTCGTGGTATAGCCACTACGGACTGATGAATAAATATTTTGTCGACCTTGCTCTCGTTGGCTCCGAAAGTAGCAAACTTGTCGATGGCACCAAGTGGGCTTTCGCACCCACTGTCGCTGTGGCTTGGGCCATCAACAAAGAAGACTTCATGAGTGGTCTCGATTGGGTCAACTTTATGAAGCTTCGCGCATCGTTCGGCAAAATCAATAGCGACTACACTCCCTCTTGGACCTACGACACGCAACTCTACGACGGCACCGCCTCGCAATACTTCTGGGATAGCAAAAACAATAGCACGACAAACGCTGCCGTCCGCTCGCTCGGACAGATGGCCACAACCGACCCAACAAACGAAAAGGCATACAAGCTCAACGTGGGTCTCGACGCTCGTCTCTTTGGTGGTCTCGATGTCGAGTTCGACTACTTCCACCAAAAGAATAAAGATGCCTTCATCTCTGGCGCAGGTGCTTATAGCTCCGTCATCGGCTTCACTGCCCCCTATGTCAATCAGGGCGAAACGACCAGCAGTGGTGTAGAATTGGCTCTGGACTACAACCACATGTTTGGCGATGTTTGCCTCAATGTCGGTGGCAACATTCTTTACTCACACAGCAAAATTGATGAGCAAAAAGAAGAACCACGCCTCTACCCCAATCTCGTAACAACGGGCAACCCACTCAGCTCCACCTATGGTCTCATTGCCGAAGGCCTCTTTAAAGATCAGGCAGACGTAGACAATAGCCCCAAGCAAAGTTTTACGACCACACGCCCTGGCGACATCAAATATACCGATGTCAATGGCGATGGCGTTGTCGATGCCAACGACGTTTGTCGCATCGGATATAGCACCGCAATCCCCGAAGTATACTACAGTTTTCATGTTGGTGCAGGTTGGAAAGGCTTGTCTTTCAGCGCAATGTTCCAAGGTGTAGGTCGCTACACGGCCATTCTCAACACTCCAGGCTACTACTGGGGACTCATCGGCAACACCAACCTCTCGCAAGAAGTGTACGACAATCGTTGGACAGCCGACAACACATCCGCCAAGTATCCACGACTCAGTAGCGCCTCCAACGCCAACAACTACACGACCAGCACTTTCTGGATGGAAGACCGCTCGTTCCTCAAACTTCGCAATGTCGAGCTCTCCTACGACTTCGCAAAGTCTATCTTGGACAACACTTTTGTAACCAAAGCCCAACTCTACGTTCGTGGCGTCGACCTCTTCACTTGGGATAAGATAGACGATCGCGATGCTGCCACACTTGGCTACACTCCCACAACTCGTAGCCTCATTGTCGGACTATCGCTCGGGTTCTAATAGCTTCCTCAAACTAATTACACACGGTTAAACTATGAAATTCTGCAAAATAATGACCAGCCTTCTCGCAGCAAGCGCCACCTTGGCAGCTTGCTCCGACGAGATGGACTACAAAGAAGTCGACACTTCGGTCACTATGGACTATATCAAAGAAAAGTGGGATAAAGTAGCGGGGCTTTTAAGCCCCATCTACTACCAACTCGACTACGATTTCGGCAACTATAGCGGTGCTATGCTCGCCTCAGCAACCGACGAAGCTGTCTACTCGCACGCTGGCAACAGCATCGAAGGCTTCTACAACGGCGCTTGGAGTCCCACCAACAGTCTCTCTACCATTTGGTCGTCTTCGTGGAGTGGCATTAGCCAGTGCAACCACTATCTCGACAACTTTCTTGGTCTTACTTTCGACGACTACATCCTCGACGAACACTACGCACAAGAAGTCTTCCGCTACCAAAACTTTGAATACGAAGTTCGTGCCTTGCGCGCCTACTTCTATTTCACCCTTGTGCGCTCCTATGGTGGCGTACCCCTAAAAACTGCCGACCTCGACGCCGACGCTGCCAACGCTCTTCCACGAGCCTCGGCCGACGAAATATTCAACTTCATCGATAGCGAATGTGCTGCCATTGCCGATAGCATCATAAAAGACTATGGCGACCTCGGCAACCTTGCTCTTGCCGAAATTGAGTCAGGTCGCGTCAACGACATCTTCGTACTTGCCCTCCGAGCTCGCGCTGCTCTATATCACGCAAGCCCTCTTTTCAACACCTCAAACGACAAGTCTTTGTGGGAAAAGGCAGCATTGGCAAACAAAGCCGTCATCGACTCTTGTCTTTCGCGTGGCATGACCTTGCTCCCCATGAGCAGCAGCATGAGCGATGTGATCAACACGCTCTTCGGCACCGACGAGAACTATGTCAATTGCCAGCCTGGCGGCGAAATAATATTTAGCCGTCGCACCACCGTTACCAACGCTTTCGAAAAATACAACTTCCCCATTGGCATGGCCAATGCAAACGGTGGCAACTGCCCCACACAAAACCTTGTAGATGCCTTCGAAATGCGCAACGGCAAAGCTATCGACGATGCCGAAAGTGGCTACGACCCAGCTAATCCTTATGCCGACCGCGACCTCCGACTTGCAGCCACCGTGGCCGTCAATGGCGACGAATGGCCCACGTCCGACAATAAGCTCCAGACCTACTATGGTGGCGCCAACGCCTTGCCAATAACCTACGCAACGCCAACAGGCTACTACCTCAAAAAATTGGTCAATAAGGACCAAGTAATCACCACCACTGGTGCCACCACCAAAAAGCACAACTGGATAACATTCCGTCTGGCCGAGTTCTACCTCAACTATGCCGAAGCCATGCTCAACCTCACAGGCGATGGCTATCAGACCGCAACTGTCGATGGTGTTAACCTCGACATGACAGCTGCACAAGCCATCAACGCAATCCGCGCTCGTGCTGGTCAGCCCGACATTGCCGAAGGACTTAGTGCCGACGACTTTAAGCAGCGCTACGAAAACGAACGCTACGTCGAACTCGCTTTTGAAGGCCACCGTTTCTTCGATGTCCGCCGATGGAAAGAAGCTCCCAAATACTTCACCACAATCAAGACTATGGACATCACCATGAACGCCGACTCAACCTTCAACTACACCCCGAAAGTCGACAACACCACTCGCGCCACTTGGAACGACAAGATGTATCTCTTCCCAATACCACAAAGCGATCTGCTGAAGTCGGCTGGCGGATGGAGTCAAAACCCAGGGTGGTAGCCCTTGCTTGCCTCTTCTCTGAAAGGAAAATATCAACCAAAACAATCTAAATGAATATGAACTACAAGTTTTCAACATTGCTTGCAGCTCTTTGCGTGGCAGCATCTGCCGATGCTGGCATCTACAAAGGCTACAAACAATCGTTCTCAAACGTAACCAACCTTTCCGACGCTGGTTGGTCTTTCGGTGCAAACTCTGCTTCCACCGTGTCCGACGGTCAAGCTTTCATCGCCATCTCTGGTGCTGGAGGCAACCGTGGCGCTGTCCTCAACTGGGGCAATGAAGCTTTCTCAAGTGTCGAAGAACTCGCTCCCGGCACCGACAACAACATTGTTGCTTTCGACTTTGCTGTGCCAAGCGTTGGTGCTGACCGCACTGGCAACCAGTCCATTACAATCTGCACAGCAGGTGGTCCCTACAATGGCTCTTTCGCCGCAAGCAATCAGAACTACATCTTTGAACTCTGCGATGTGCCCATCGGCAATGTAAAAAGTGAGCGCAACTTCTACATCCGCACTCCTAAATATCCCAATGGTCTCGACTACGTTGCAGCCGATGAAGAGGCTGGAACTGCAGCCGTCTACAAGACCTACAACATCCGCGAGGGCGTAACCTACCACCTCGAAGTAAAAATAGACGTTACCAATAAAGTCGCCAACTGGACCATCGTCAGCACCACCGATGCTGCCGATAGTTGGAGTGGCTCTATCGCAATAAGCGATGACGACATCGTTTTGCCCAATGCTCTTCACATCGGTATGAACCGTAACAATGGCTCCGTCATGCTCGACAACATCGCTGTCGGCAAGTGGGTCAGCACCGCTGTCGTCGAGACTCCCACTGCTGCCATCGTAGGCCTTGGCACCACCCTCACGGGCGACCTCCCCTATCGCATCTACAACATCGAATGGGCTTTTGAAGATGGCGACGTCCTCAACTACCAGTGGACTGGCGAAGAAGGCACTCTCTACCAAGGCGATGTCGACCTGCCAACATCTGGCAAGATAACTGCCGCAAGCGCCACCACCGACGGACACGAACTGACGTTCCTCCAAAGTGGCAAGCTCACCGTTTGGGCTTCCAACTCCGAAGGCGAATCCACCAAAGTAGAAGTCGACATCGACTGCACAAAACTTACCGTACCTCAGCCTTCTACCACCATCACTGGTGTCGAAGCTGGCTTTGCCAAGACCTACACCGTCAACATCGACAACAGCGAAATTCCGACCAAGCCCACCATGTACTTCAACTACGAGTTCACCAATCTCGACACCAAAAAAGTTACCACAGGTGGTCCTCTCGCCTCTGGCTCCAAAGTCAGTGTCGATGCAGCTGGCACTCTCGTCATAACTGGTGTCGCTTCTGGCTTCAACAACTCTGCCCCGCTCACTGTCTACAACGACACGAAGTTCGAAGTAGCCTACGACTTCGACTTCCAACACATGACTGCTGAGCAAATCACCTCCTATGGTTTTGTTGACAATGGTGGTCTCCAAACCGTAGACGTAAACGGAACAGCAACAACAGTAATTGGCCCTAACTACATGCGTGCCGAATGGTACACCGGCTATGGCTTCGGCTACTACACCGCTCCTCTTGTTGACGAAGTCGACGAAGAGGGCAACCCAACAGGCAACAAAGTTGCTGGCACAAAGTCCGAGCGTGTCAACATCAACGCCGCTTCTCACGACTACCTACGCGTAGGCTCTTCGTTCATCGGCGAAAATGTCGACTCTACCATCTTCTCGCCCATTGTCAACTACCACAATGTCATCACCGAAGTATGCTCCTACTCTGGTCATAGTGGCGTAGCCGAAGGTCAGAACCTCCACATACTCCAAGGCATAGGTCTCATCACAGCCCTCCAACGTGGCGATGAAGAAATCTACGACAAAACAGCTTCCTACACAGCCCAAAATGGCGACAACGCTGGACACTATGCAGCCAATAATGTAACTTTCTACATCGACACAGCAGCAGCTGGTCTTTCCGCAAGCGACTTCTACGTAGTTTACAAGGTTAGCAACTATGGTCGCGACGATTCCAACTCCTATGGCATGGCTTCGACAGTCTATACCTACGACCCCGAATCAGATGAATTCAAAGACAAGACCGCCGAAGAAATCGCAGCTTGGGGTCTCGAACAGTTCAACGCTCAATACCCCAACAAATACTTCTCTGTTGAAGTTTATCCCGCAACCGAATCGTTCACTCTCTATCGCTACTCCGATGCCATCACCCGCGTTGTACTCCTCAAAGCTGGCGAAGTCATCGCTTCTGCACTCCCAACAACTGCAGCCGACAAAGTAGCTCCTGCCGACAACACCATCTACAACCTCCAAGGTCAAGTAGTTAGCCCGTCGGCTCTCCGTCCTGGCATCTACATCCAGAACGGTAAGAAGTTCATCGTCCGCTAATCTCTCGTTTAGCTCACATCTGCAAATACCACAATAAGAAAAAAGATTTCTTTCCGCCTGCACCACTCGTGCAGGCGGTTTCGTTTTCGCAACAATAATCTGCACCCAAAAACATAACCATAAAAAACACCACACTTTTGCATAATCATTCAAAAATATATACCTTTGCAAACTGAAAAGTACACAAAAGCATACGCGTGCCGTATTGCGACCTACTTTCCAACATTTTCGACCAAAAGAAAACAAACAAACCTAATTGTCTAATAATTCGAATTATGGCTAAAGAAGCGTTTCAAAGAACAAAGCCACACGTAAACATCGGTACCATCGGTCACGTCGACCACGGCAAGACCACCCTTACCGCTGCTATCACCACCGTCCTCGCTAAGCAAGGTCTCTCCGAGGTTAAGTCTTTCGACTCAATCGATAGCGCACCCGAAGAAAAAGAGCGCGGTATCACCATCAACACCGCTCACGTAGAATACCAAACGGCTAACCGCCACTACGCTCACGTAGACTGCCCGGGCCACGCCGACTACGTCAAGAACATGGTAACTGGTGCAGCTCAGATGGACGGTGCTATCCTCGTCTGCGCAGCAACCGACGGTCCTATGCCCCAAACTCGCGAACACATTCTCCTCGCTCGTCAGGTTAACGTTCCTCGTATCGTTGTCTTCATGAACAAGGTAGACCTCGTTGACGACGCCGAACTCCTCGACCTCGTCGAAATGGAACTCCGCGAGCTCCTCTCTTTCTACGAATACGACGGCGACAACACTCCCGTTATCCGTGGCTCAGCTCTCGGCGCTCTCAACGGCGAAAAGCAATGGGAAGACAAAGTCCTCGAGCTCATGGCTGCTGTTGACGAATGGATACCCCTCCCAGTACGCGACACCGACAAGCCTTTCCTTATGCCTGTCGAAGACGCTATGACCATCACCGGTCGTGGTACTGTCGCAACTGGTCGTATCGAAACTGGTATCGTTCACGTCGGCGACGAACTCCAAATCGTCGGTCTCGGTGAAGAAGCCAAGAAGACCACTTGTACTGGTGTCGAAATGTTCCGCAAGACCCTCGACGAAGGTCAAGCAGGCGACAACGTAGGTCTTCTCCTCCGCGGTATCGACAAGAGCGAAATGAAGCGTGGTATGGTTCTCTGCAAGCCCGGTTCAATCACTCCTCACACCAAGTTCAAAGCTACCCTCTACGTCCTCAAGAAGGAAGAAGGTGGTCGCCACACTCCTTTCAAGAACAACTATCGTCCTCAGTTCTACATCCGTACACTCGACATCACTGGCGAAATCAAACTCCAAGATGGTGTTGAAGTCGTAATGCCTGGCGACAACGTTGTCATCGAAGTCGACCTCATCTACCCTGTAGCACTCAACGTAGGTCTCCGTTTCGCTGTCCGCGAAGGTGGTCGTACAGTCGGTGCAGGTCAGATCACCGAAATCGTTGAATAATACGATAAATCATTTCCAAGGAAACCGGGCGGAACATATCGCTCCTTCCGGTTTCTTTTTAAAAATACGGGTGTAGTTCAGTTGGTAGAGCATCGGTCTCCAAAACCGAGTGTCGGGCGTTCGAGTCGCTCCACCCGTGCATAAAAAAGACACACATTAACCAATGAATAAAGTCATTAACTACTTCAAGAACGTCTACAAAGAACTCGTAGAAAAAACATCTTGGCCCACTTGGAACGACTTGTTCAACTCTGCTCGAGTCGTCATGATAGCCTCCATAATCATAGCTATCATAGTCCTTGCTATGGACTGGACCTTTATGAACGTTCTCAAAGTAATCTACAACGCACTCTAAACAAATCACGTCAAAGAGTAGAGATATGGCTAACGCAGAGAAACATTGGTACGTACTCAAAGCAATTGGCGGCAAAGAAAAGAAAGCCAAAGAAGCACTCGATGCCGAAGTTAAACGTCGCGGACTCGAAGACCTCGTTACGCAGACTGTTGTCCCAGTCGAGAAAGTCTACGTCCAGCGAAACGGCAAAAAAGTTGTCAAAGAAAACGTACTATATTCAGGCTACGTCTTCGTAGAGTGTGCACTCATAGGCGAAGTAGCTGCCGTCATATCCAACGTTCCTAACGTCATCGGATTCCTTGCCGAAGGTGGCAAACCCAATCCAATGCGTGCCTCCGAAGTTAGCCGCATGATAGGTCGTGTCGACGAACTAATCGACGACAACAACGAAGTCGACATACCATACTTCGTCGGTGAAAACGTCAAAGTAATCGACGGACCATTCAACAACTTCACTGGCACAATCGAGCAAGTAGACGAAGAAAAGAAAAAACTCTCCGTCACAGTCAAAATATTCGGACGTAACACTCCGCTCGAACTCAACTACTACCAAGTAGAAAAAATATCCTAACCTCACCAATCCAATACTGATAGTAAGAATAGTCAAGTATCGAATGCTTCCGTCAGACAACGGGTCTGATATTATACGGGCTATTGTTATTATAATATTTCAATATCTTAATCGCTACAATGGCAAAAGAAGTAGAAACCTTTATCAAACTTCAAGTTAAAGGTGGTGCTGCAAACCCCTCACCCCCTATCGGTCCCGCTCTCGGCTCCAAGGGTGTCAACATCATGGAGTTCTGCAAGCAGTTCAATGCCCGCACACAAGACAAAGCAGGCAAAATCCTGCCAGTCGTCATCACTGTCTACAACGACAAGTCTTTCGAGTTCGTCATCAAGACACCTCCTGCTGCCGTCCAAATAATGGAAGCTGCTAAAATCAAAGGTGGCTCTGCCGAACCTAACCGAAAGAAAGTTGCCAGCATCACTTGGGAACAAGTAAAAGCTATCGCAACAGACAAAATGCCGGACCTTAACTGCTTTACAGTCGAAGCTGCCATGAAAATGGTCGCTGGTACAGCACGAAGCATGGGCGTCACCGTCTCCGGAGATTTCCCTGCCAATAACTAACTGATAAAAACGATTCGAATCAAATGACCAAACAATCGAAAAATAGAAAGTTAGCTTTGGCAAAACTCGACAAGACTAAGCTCTATACCCTCGACGAAGCCGCTGCTCTCGTCAAAGATATGACGACAACAAAGTTCGACGCCTCTGTC
>FLNY01000184.1_pt1 | contig 22398 bp, 17 predicted proteins | sample 1140381 | NCBI WGS metagenome assembly FLNY01 (sample SAMEA3878172, study PRJEB12797) | bioreactor metagenome | biome: Moose rumen | place: Sweden | collected 2011-10
ATTGCCAAAATAACTCACTACTTCCCCGAAGGTCAACAACTTACTCTAAGTAGCAAAGACAAAGCACGCCTCGCCGCCCAGCAGGCAACCGAAGCTGCCAAAGCAAAAGAAGAAGAAAAAGGTCCGCGAAACTATCTCGTAACTTTCACTCCTTTCGAGAGCTTGCTCAACAACGGCACCAACCCTCTCTTTATGCTCGATGACCTCACCGCACTCGGTGAGTATAAGACCGTAGCTTTTACAGGTGCAGTCCCAGCACTCGATAAACTCGAGCCTCTCAACCTATATGCTAAGTGGCAAGTCATCCTCTCTACCGAACAAGACGAAAACGAAATACAAGACGTCTTCATCTTTGTCGAAGATGAGTGCAAGATGGAAATAAAGCGGTTGCCCAATGCCGACATCCTTGGCGACACTGAGAAACTGCATGCCATCATCAGCCGTGCTGTTGAAACGCAAACAGAACTCACTGCCGAAGACTTTGCCGACTTCAAGCCAAAAGAAACAAACAAAGAAGAAGGAAAAGGTCCGCGAAACTATCTCGTAACGTTTGCTCCCTTCGAGAGTCTGCTCAACAACGGCACCAACCCACTCTTCATGCTCGACGATCTCACCGCCCTCGGTGAGTACAAAACCCTTGCCTTTACAAGTAAAGTCCCTGCACTCGACAAACTTGAGCCACTCAACCTATATGCCAAGTGGCAAGTCATACTCTCTACCGAACAAGACGAAAACGAAATACAAGATGTCTTCATCTTTGTCGAAGATGAGTGTAAGATGGAGGTTAAGCGTTTGCCCAACGCCGACATCCTTGGCGATTCTGACAAACTAACTCCTCTCATTAGTCGAGCCATCGAGACACAAACAGAGCTCAAAGCCGAAGACTTTGCCGACTTCAAGCCCAAGGCTAAACCTCAGGAAGTTGCGCAGCAACCAGCGCAACCAACTAAGTCAACATCAGCCCCTGCCGCCAAGCCTGCCACCACTTCAACTGGTGGCGCTGCTAAACCTCAGGACAATAAAATATCGAGCATACGTGTCTCGTCCGACAAGATTGACGACCTCGTAAACGCTGTCAGCGAACTTGTCACCATGCAGGCGCAACTTAACCTGCTTGCCGGCAAGCAAGACGACCAAAGCCTCATATCCATTGCCGAGCAAATGGAAAAGATTACTCGCCAATTGCGCGAAAATTCTTTCTCCATAAGCCTCATACCCTTGCAAGGCGAACTTATTCGTTTCCAACGTCTCGTCCGCGACCTCTGCAACAAGCTCGGTAAACAAATGGAATTCGTTGTCGAGGGTGGTGAAATAGAACTCGATAAGAACATTATCGACCACCTTACCGACCCCCTACTACATATCATTCGCAATTCTGGCGACCACGGTATCGAAATGCCCGAAGAGCGTGTCGCCAAAGGTAAGAATCCGACAGGTACCATACTCCTCAAAGCATTCTACTCGGGTTCGTCTGTCGTAGTTCAGGTCTCCGACGATGGTAAGGGTATGGACCCAGCTAAGATATTCAAAAAGGCAGTCGAGAAAGGTATTGTCGATCCCAACGCCAACTTGTCTAAAAAGGATACGCTAAACCTAATCTTTGCCAGCGGCTTCTCTACGGCCGAAAAAATTAGCGATGTCTCAGGACGTGGTGTCGGTATGGATGTTGTCAAAAGCAAAATTGCCGAAATACGTGGCGAGGTAACAATCGACTCCGAAGTCGACAAGGGCACCACTATCAGCATGGAGCTTCCTATGACGCTGTCCATAATCGATGGCTTGCTTACCAAAATAAACGGCGAACAATATGTCTTCCCCTTGTCCAACGTAGAACGCATACTCCAGCCTTCCGAAGTCGCATTCAGTCCTAGTGGCATGGGTAACTTCTTTACCTACGACGGACAGCAAATGATATATCTCGATCTCAATAAGATATTTGACAACAAAGACTTCGACCGACAAGAAGGTAAGTTGCTCATTGTCGGTCAGGGCGACAAGCGCGTTGGAATGCTTGTCGATGTTGTCATAGGCGAATATCAAATTGTTGTCAAGCCACTCGGCAGATTCCTGCGCAGCGTCGATATGATTTCTGGTGCTTCGGTCATGGGTGATGGCTCGCTATCGCTCATCATCGACACGGGAAGATTGATAAATTACTACAACCAACTCCGTATCCGCCGAAAAGAATAACGAGAAAAACCGACTATGGAAGAAAATAATTCAGTCACATCGTTCAAAGTAGGCGGCGAATATTTTGCCTTTGAAACCGACGCCGTCCGACACATACTCGAAAATGTCGAGCCAACGCCAGTGCCTTTGACGAAAAACTTCGTTCGTGGCATAATCAACAACCATGGCAACATGATTCCAGTCATCGACTTTCGTGTCCTGATTGGTAAGGAATCGTGCGACACATTACCAGAACAGTGCATTGTCGTTGTAGGCATAGCTTCCGAAAAAGGGGCAGAAGAAATGGTTGGTTTTAAAGTCGACGAAATGGACGACGTTTTTGAATATGATAAAGCCGACTATTCAACCGAAGTCGTGATAGATATTGACGTCAAGGTACAGCGTGCTCTTGCAGGCACAATTAAGAAGCTCGATGCAGATGGCAACCCTTGTTTCGTCTACAAAATAAAAACACAAGAAGTAGCCAAGGCACTCGAATAGATATAGCCGCCCTACTTTGTCTCCTACTACCGCTAACACATAAAAGAAAAACCGACCACATCACATAAGCATGGAAGAGGAAATTAACTCATACCTGACCTTTAAAGTCAACAATGGCATATACGGTCTACACGTATCGCGCGTAGTTGAAATACTCGCCTACGACAGCCCCAAAGCCAAAGCAGGCGATGTGCCCTACCTGCTCGGTTTGGTCGAACACCGTGGCTCGGTAGTTCCTCTTATCGACAGCGGAACGAAGTTCGATGCTGGTGCCATTAACCTTACCGAACAAACATACGTCATCGTAATTAACGTACACAATGCGAAGGGTGAAGAATTTAATGTGGCTCTCGCCGTCGACGAAGTTCGAGAAGTGCTCGAAATACCCGAAGAAGGCCGTCGGAGCATAGAAAACACCTATAAGCCAGGCTACGTTCATTTCGCAGCACCCATCGAAGGTGGTCTCGCTCTCATCATCAACCCCGACAAGATATTTACCGACAACGACATAATAAAGATGTCGGAGTTTGTTGGCAAAAACAAGTAATGCCAACACCCCATTTGCAAAAACGTTAAACATTAATAAAAAAAGAACGTAGAAACCTGTGATGCCAAACATCGTGGAAAATAACAGACTAAGCACGGCGGATAGCGACTACGACTGCTTCCGTGCCGAGTTGTCGCAAGCCGATTTTCGTCAGTTTAGCGACTATATCTACGAGCAATTCGGCATCAAGATGCCCGAAATAAAGCGAGTTATGCTGCAAGGAAGACTCCTCAAACGCATTCGACAACTCAAAATGAAGTCCTATACCGAGTATAAGAACTACTTTTTCTCGCCCGAAGGACAGAAAAACGAGTTGTACAACTTCCTTAGCGTTGTGACCACCAATAAAACCGATTTCTTTCGCGAGTCGGTACACTTCGATTTCCTCAGTGCCACAGCACTGCCCGACTTCGAAGCGCAAGGGCGACATAACATAAAAATATGGAGTGCGGCTTGCTCAAGTGGCGAAGAGCCCTACACCATTGCCATCGTTATGAGCGAATATATCGAGCGTCATCCACAACTGACGTTCTCCATCCTCGGCACAGACATCTCGGCCAACGTCCTCGAAAAAGCTTCGCATGGCGTCTACCCCGAAAAGTCAATCGAGATGATCCCCCTCAGCCTCAAAAAGAAATATTTCTTGCGGAGTAAAGATCGTGAGAACCCAACGGTGCGCATAAGCCCAGAGCTACAAAAGCACTTTCAGCTAAGGTATCTCAACCTTATGGACGCTTCTTATAATATCAACGAAGAGTTCGACGTCATCTTCTGTCGCAACGTCTTGATATATTTCGACCGCGAAACACAAGAAAAAGTCATCAACAAACTATGTAGCAAACTTCGCATAGGCGGGTACTTGTTCATAGGCCACTCAGAGTCTATGGCCAATATGGAAGTCCCGCTCAGCAACATTAAACCAACAATATTCAAGAAGATATAATATAGACACCATCGGGATATGAATAGTAATCTTACTGACAAGCAACTTCTCAAAGAGCTGAAGACAAGACTCGATGAGCGCTCCGAAGTGGAGAAAAAATATGCGGCTCTACAAGTCGAGTATCAGACTATGAGCAAGCGTCTCAAAGAATCTGAAGCTCTCAAAAGCCACTTTATCTCCAACGTTACCAACGAGATTGTCAATCCGTTTACCTCTATCATCGGTCTGAGCAAGGCTATACTCACCGTTGATAAGCAGGAGTGGAAGAAAATAGTCTCGATGGTTGCCCTCATCCACAACGAAGCTTTTAACCTCGACTTTCAGCTCAAGAACATCTTTACTGCTGCCAAAATTGAGGCAGGTGAGATATTGCCCAACGTACAAAAGGTGCACATCCGACAGCTCATACAGTCTGTCATCGACTCTTTCAATGTCGTAACGCGCAAAATGGGCATCGAAATCGATTTCGACTACCAAATACAACTTGGTTTTGGCGAAAAAGATTACTATTTCAACACCGACGCCGAAAAGCTCAAGCAGATAATCAGCAATATTCTTAACAACGCTGTCAAGTATAGTTACAAGGATAGCCACGTGCTTGTCAAAACTTGGATTGACGACGACCTGCTCTTCATATCCATACAAGACTTTGGCACAGGCATATCCGAAAAGAATCAAAATGTAATTTTCGAACGTTTCAAACGTCTCGATACAGGCATCAACTCCATCAACCAAGGTCATGGCTTGGGTCTTGCAATCGCCAAAGCCCTTCTCGATGTCATCGAAGGCACAATAGACATTAAGAGTGTCAAGGGCGAAGGCTCTACATTCACCATATCCATACCAAGGCTCAAGGTTGTCAATACAGACCCCTTCGGAGGCGATGATGCTGACATGTTCTTTACCGATACTGACGACGACGTAGACTTATTTTAGCGAAGCGCACGAATGGAATATTCTCAGCACTTCTTATATCCGTCGTCTTTCTTTGCGAGCAAGGAACCATACGTAGTCAAGACAGTTCTTGGTTCGTGCGTTGCTGTATGCCTTTGGGATAAGGTCTTGCATTTTGGTGGCATCAATCACTATATGCTCCCCACATGGACTGGCAACGACCTCGCTTCGCCTAAGTATGGCAACATTGCCATAGAAAAACTGATAGAGAAGATGCTCTTCATGGGAAGTCGCAAAGAAGACCTCATAGCCAAGGTCTTCGGAGGCGGCGAACTTCTGCAAGCCATTGATGGTGGACCCTCGGCCACCCAGATTGGCGAACGCAACATCCAAGTAGCCAAAAGCATGCTTCAAGAATACAATATCCCGATTGTGAGTTCATGCGTTGGCGGGAAAAAAGGTCGTAAGATACTCTTCTTTACCGACACAGGTGAGGTCCGACACAAATACTTGGATAAACGACAACTCTGACAAACACACTGTCTTCGTGGCGCATGGCAATGTGCTAAGAACTAAGACGGCAGCAAACAACACACAAAACTTGTAAGCGACATGGCAAACAAATACAGAGTGCTCATAGTAGACGACTCAGCAGTAGTCCGACAATCTCTTACCGCAATACTCGAGGCTGACCCTGAAATTGAGGTAATGGGGACTGCCGCCGACCCTATCATTGCCGTCAAAAAAATACAACGTGAGGTGCCCGATGTCATCACTCTCGACATCGAAATGCCTCGTATGGATGGACTCACGTTCCTTCGCAAGATAATGGCACAACGACCCATACCAGTTGTAGTCATTTCGTCGCTTACAACCAAAGGCACGGATGCTGCCATGAAAGCTCTTGAGTATGGAGCAAGTGAAGTCATTGGCAAGCCATCGATGAATCCTGATGTATTCTTTCAGGAGAGCCACATTATGCTCTGCGATGCCGTAAAAGCTGCAGCGCAAAGTAAACTCCGTCGCATACAAGCCGACGTAATTCAAGAACGTCTCAACCCGACAAAGCCTGTTGCTCCACCAGCGCCAACGGTATCCGTCAAGCCGACCACTCGCACAACCACAATCCCGACAGCCCAAATAGCCAATGTACAACCCAAGTACACTGCCGACGCCATCCTCGAAAAGTCGTCGGCTTCGGATGTTATTGTGGCTACCGAAAAAATAATAGTTCTTGGCTCATCTACTGGCGGAACAGAGGCCATTCGCGTGCTCTTGCGCACCATGTCCGAAGACATGCCCGGCATTGCCATTGTGCAACATATGCCCGAAGGCTTCACGCGCTCTTTCTCTAATGGTCTTAACCAAATCTCGCGTCTCGAAGTGAAGGAGGCCGAGAATGGCGACAAGCTGTATCGTGGACGTGTCTTGATAGCTCCGGGCAACAAGCACATGCTCCTCAAACGAGTCGGGAAAGAATATTTCGTAGAGATAAAAGAAGGTCCACTTGTCAATCGACATCGTCCTTCTGTCGATGTCCTATTCCGTTCGGCAGCTCGCTATGCTGGCAATAATGCCATTGGCGTTATCTTGACGGGCATGGGCAACGATGGTGCGCGAGGAATGAAAGAAATGCACGATGCTGGTGCACACACCATTGCTCAAGACGAGCAGTCTTGTGTTGTCTATGGCATGCCAAAAGAAGCCGTCAAGGCAGGTGGTGTCGACGACGTAGTAGCACTGGACAAAATAAACAACCGCTTAGTTGAACTACTAACTAAGAACAAGTTCTAAACAAAGCAAGATGAAAAATAAGAAAATAAAACGATTGGCGTACATCTACGCACTCCGAGGTCTGCTCTTCGGACTCATCTTTGCGCTTATCGTTTTCTTACTGGCCGCCAACTCCGATGCTTTCCACCAGAGCGACCGAACCCTGTCGGATTTCATACACTCTTTTCCGGCGTTTTGGGTAGTACTCGCCTTGCCTTTGCTATGTGGGCTGATGGGATTCTTGCTTGCACGCCAACTCGTTACTATCATTCGCCAACTGAAGAAAATGCTCAAGTCGGAAGCCACTCGCTCCGATGCAATCTTGCAATTTGTTGAAAACCTTAGTGCAGGGAGCACCAATGCCACGCTCAATATAGACGACAAAGACGATGACCTTGCAACATCGCTGCTTAAACTACAGAAAAGTCTTAAAGACAACGAAAAGAATGCCAACAATCGTCGCGAAGAAGAAAAGCAACGTACGTGGGTAACCAATGGTGTGGCGCAGTTTGGCGAAATTCTTCGTCGTAACAACGACAATCTGCAAGAACTCTCTTATAACATCATACGCTATTTGGTCGATTATATGAAAATCAACCAAGCAGGATTTTTCCTTCTTCACACCGGCAACGACAAGGGCGATGCCGGTCAGCGTTTCTTTGAACTGACAGCTTTTGTGGCCTACGACCGCAAGAAATATGCAAACAAGCGGATAGAGTGGGGCGAAGGTCTTGTCGGTCGTTGTGGACAAGAGCAACAGACCATCTACATGACCGACCTGCCTAAGGATTATATAACAGTAACTTCTGGATTGGGAGATGCCAACCCGGGAGCTTTGCTACTCGTACCCCTCAAAGTAAACGATGAGATTTATGGTGTCATAGAGATGGCATCGTTGTTGCCCTTGCTCGACTACGAAATTTCGTTTGTAGAGAAGACAGCCGAAAGTATTGCACAAACCATTTCGACCGTCAAGAGCAACATGCAGACACAAGAACTGCTACAAGAAACTCAAAAGCAAGCCAAGAAAAACCGCGAGCAAGAAGAGCGACTTATGCAGAACATCGAAGAGATGCGCGCCACCGAAGAGGAAAACAAGCGCAACGCTCTGGAGATGCAAGGCTTTATAGATGCCATCAACGAAGCCTCAATAAGTTGCCAATTTGATGTCGATGGCACCATTCGAACCGTTAACGAAAACTTCCTCCGTACTTTCGGTTATAAGGAAGAGGAAATTGCCAATCAGAACATGAGCATCTTCTTCCACAAAGACGATGCTGGTAAACTCGATGAACTGCTTAGCATTCTCTCCGAAGGCAAAACATATAGTGGGCGTGTACGTCGTCGCTCAAAGAAAGGCGAAGAAATTTGGCTACTCTCGACCTACACACCTGTCAAAGACATACACGGTGAGGTCATAAAAGTCATAAGTCTTGAGACTAATATAGCCGACCAAGTCAAGCTTGAACGCGAAATGCAAGATAGCCAGAAAGAACTCGACTATAAACTCAAAGAAACTCGCAAAGAAATAGAAGCACAATTCAAAGAAATAGAAGCCGTCAAAATACGCAACGAAAAGACACTCGATGGTATGCTCGATGCTATTATCACCACCAGCAACGATGGCAAACTTGAGTTCTTCAACGTTGCTGCTGAAAGTCTTTGGGGATATGACCGTAGCGAGGTTCTCGGACAAGATGTCAGCATGCTCTTCGATGTCAAAGACATACAGACCAACGACTTTGTGAAGGCCTTCGTAACGCCCGATATGCCTAAGGTTGTCGGAGAACGCAAGGAAATACCGATCAAAGATAAGTTTGGCGAGGAAAAGGCAGTCCTCTTCCTACTGAGCGAAGCCGAGGTAAATGGAGAACACTCCTTTACGGCCTTCATACAAAATGTTGAGGTAGAGCTCTTCTAAAAAAAGAAGATAATCTACTCAACCGCTACGAAAAAGAAAACTACAAAAACACTCATGACGATATGGATAACAAGACATTCCTAAAAGAATTTGGTTCGCATAGTGGCTACGACTTTAGCAACTATTCGAGCAACTCCATATCGCGTCGTCTGCAAAAACTTTGCGACGAGACTGGGCTTAGCTTCGAACAGATTCTTGACAAAATTGTTGCCGATCGTAAGTATGTCCGTCAGATTGTCGAAGACATAACAGTCAATACCACAGAACTTTTTCGCGACCCAGCAGTATGGATAGACCTTCGCCAATATATGTATCCGAAAATACCGACAGCCGTAACCGCAACCATTTGGCACATAGGCTGTTCGACTGGGCTCGAAGTCTATTCCGACCTTGTAATGTTGTCCGAACTCGGTATGCTCGACAAGGTGCGTGTCTACGCCACCGACATCAACGAGAGCGTGCTTGAGACGGCACGCAGTGGGCAATATGTCTATAGCTTTAATCGTGGCTACGTGGACAACTTTAACGAGGTTATGAAGGGCTGTGGCTTCAGTGCTACTTTCGACAAGTATTTCGATATTGACGAAGATGCCGACCTTATTAAGGTCAAAGATTGTTTGATGGGGAAGGCATCGTTTATGACACAAGACCTTGTGCGCGACCGAGCTCCATTCCCCTACAAGGTCGATGTGGCATTCTTTCGCAACGTCATGATATACTTCGATGAGGGCTTGCAAAACAAGATTCTTGCCGACGTCAAAGAACGTATGCATACGGGTGCAGTTCTAATCATGGGCAAACAAGAAGAAGTCCCGCCAGCGATGAAGATTTCGTTTAAGCGGATAGGACTCTTCTACAAGAAAAATTCGTGAGTTAGCCTATGTTTTTGAGTATTAACGAACTTCGCGAATTGGCCGCACTAATGTCGGGCAGGCTTCATGTGGACTACACGGGCTACAACTTGTCTTTCTTTGCTCGCCGATTGCAACATGTCTTCAAGAAAATGGGACTCAGACGCGCCCAAGACTTGAAGTCTGCACTTGGTTCGCTACCCAAAGACGATGAGGTGAATTATTATATGACCGTGCCGAGTACAGAACTCTTTCGTGCACCATCTTTTTGGCGACAGCTAATAAAGCTACTTTCGGAACGAGACATAAAAAATATTTGGGTGCCGTCGCTCAGTAGCTACCACGAGCTATATAGCCTAATGATTGTTCTCGACATTGTGGGCAAACATGATGTTGCAGTCGACGTCAACGTGTTGAGCGACCACATTGCAGCCGACATTCGGTCGCTTGCGCTGAGTAAGAACGATATTGAACTCGACAAGTCGAATTTTGAAAGATTGCAGACGCAGCACTCATTTGACGAGTATGCGTGTCAGTCTGAGAACGGGTCGTTGCTTCGTAGTGGACTCATTGACCATGCTGTCATAACAAACGGTTGGTTTATGAACACTGACGAAAAAAAATATGACCTAATCCTCTTCCGCAATACACTGATTGAATATAAGCGACCACTACACGTAAAAGCAGTAGAACGCATAATGTCTTCGCTTCGAGGACGCGGTTCGGTGCTTTGTCTTGGCACCATGGAGCGCCTCTTGACAAGCGAAGATTGGTTCGACAGCGAACTTGCATTCGATGGCATCTACGTCCGTAAATAGCATACACACACAATGGCAGACTATAAGATAATAGTTATCGGAGGTTCGGCAGGCAGTTTTTCTGTTGTCGGTCGAATATTGTCTGGCATAAGGCAAGACTTTCCGTTGCCTATAGTAGTTTGTATGCATAGGCTCAAACACATACGTTCTGGCTTTGTGGAAAGTCTTAACGATCGGTCGACACTACCTGTTGTGGAGCCCTACGACAAAGATGCCATAGAATCTGGTCGGGTATATTTGGCACCAGCCAACTACCACTTGCTTGTGGAGTATGACGATACGTTCTCGCTCTCTATCGAAGAGGCAAGCAACTTTTGCCGCCCAGCTCTCGACCGGACTTTTTCGTCGGTTGCAGAAGTGTATGGCTCATCGGCAGTCGGCATATTGCTTACAGGTGCAAACAAAGACGGGGCAGAGGGCCTGCGCGACATGTCTGACAGAGGAGCGACTACAATTGTGCAAGACCCCGAAAGTGCCGAAATGGCCACCATGCCACGTGCCGCACTGCGTCTTATGAAGCCCGACTATGTGTATAGTCCGCAGCAAATAGTAGAATATCTCAACAACATAGAAATATAACCCTCACCACTTCGGCAATGTCATTGGGACAATACATATTGCAGTTGATAGACGAATTCGCACCCACCGTACGTCAGACATTTGTCAGGCGTTGGGATGTATTTAAGAGTCGAGCAAGCGACTTCGCTACGTCTGCTCGCCAGCTATGGCGTCGAATATTGCTGGGCATCATACACATACGCGAGTGGAACGAATCGCTCACAATAACCTCGAAGTTGATTCTTGGGTTGGTGTTCTTCCTGACGTTATTTTTCTTTTGGCAGCTTATGGCCTACGAGCTTGAGCAAACGCTTTTCGTTACGGTAAACTTGCTGATGGTAACGGCCATATCGGTGGCAACGTGTTGGATACTTCTATACACGCAACGCGAGATTACAGATAAAGATCAGGACATCGAAGAACTCGACAAAAAGATAGAGCGGAACAAACAAAACTTGAAAAAAGTAAAGGCTGAACTATTTCAGCTTCGCGACAAGCAACGCAAAGAAACATCGGCCGAGAATATAGTTGAAAAACTATCGGACAACATAAAATCTGCCAAGGCCAAACGTGACACATCGGACGGCAGTTGGCAATGGTTGCTCGATGCCTTTGTGCGCAGTTTCGACCTTAGTGGTGGCACAATATATTCGCGTCCTGACGGTCAGAGCGACTATCATCTCGACGCGTCGTATGCTTTGTCGGAAGACCCACATGTTGAGACCATTAGTAGCGAGGTCGGTTATATAGGTCAGGTAACTGAAAGCAAGCGACCTTTGGTTTTGCGCAACGTGCCGTCGGACTATCTGATGGCCATTTCAGGTTTGGGCCGTAGTAAGAATCTCAACGTATATATATTCCCAATAATAAAAGAAGATGTTGTGCGTGGCGTGGTTGAGATAGCTACATTTGGTAAGTTGCCAATCATGGCTGGTTGGGACGGCATAAACAATTTGCTGCAGAAAGAGGCATGAAAGACAATAAAGGAAAAAGACGAAACATCATACTGAGCGAAGAAAGCCTATTTTCTTTGCGAGGCTTCTCAGAGTTGCAGTGGTATATTGCACTCATTTCGGTGCTTGCCGTATTGCTAACTGGTTGGACAAGCATAATGGGTCTGTTGGGCTTCAACGTGTCAATGTCCAACATTGTCTATATCCACCGCTTCTTCTTTGTGTGGATATTTGACATCGCAGTCGTTAGTCTGGTCGTAGGTGCACTCTATATATTAAACTTTAAGCGCATACGCATTGGTTCGTTAAAACGGAAAATAAAAGACCTTGAGGGACAAATAGAGAACAGTATAGACATTGCCGAAGAAATTCGCTCGGGACACGACATACCAGCCGACATAGAAAGGAATTCTAAGTTGGCGCGCACGTTGGTCGGGCTCGGCAATAGCTTGCACGAGACGACAGAAAAAGAACGTCAGTTTAGTTGGGTTACCAAGGGCAAGGAGACCATTTCGGATACACTCCGTAAACACACCAACATAGAACTCTTGGCCGATGAGACCACAGAGGTGATTGTAAAATACTATCGTGCTGCACAAGGAGCTTTTTACCTCTTGGAGGGCGACACGCTTCGAACAGTCACGCAATATGCCTACGATCGTAAGCGTTATGAAAAAGAAGAAATAAAGTTTGGGCATGGGCTTATTGGTGCAGCAGCATACGAGAAACAGCTGATATACAGAACCGAAATACCAGACGACTATTTTACAATAACTTCGGGGCTTATTAATGTCAGTAAGCCAAAGAGCTTGCTCATCATTCCGTTGGTGCAAGAAGAGGAGGTGCAGGGCGTAATAGAACTTTCGTTCTTTGCAGACAGCCTGCCAAAATATTACAAAGACTTGGCAGAAGAAGTTAGCCGTATAGTTGGCAGTACGCTCTACAACCTCAAGAGTAATGTGCGCACCGAGAAGCTCTTGCGCGAGTCGCAGGAAATGACGGCTACGCTCCGTCAGAACGAAGAAACTCTGCACCGCAACGCGCAAGAAATGCTCGAAGCCAAAGAAAACCTCGAGAAGACGAACTCAGAGTTGGCAAAAAAAATGGCCGAGGTAGAGCTTGCCACAAAGAAACAAGATGCCATGCTTCGCAATGCGTCTGAGTTTATCTCCATATACAATCGCGACCGTGAGTTAGAATATGAGAGCCCATCGCTGAAACGAATCCTTGGCTACGACCCAGAGGACGACATACACGGCATGGACGAGGAGTTTATGAGTCCGCGTAGCTGGAAGAAAATAGGAGAAATGTTCGACTACTTGCTGCAGACGCCAGGCGGCGAAATGGTGGAACAGTATACCTACTTGAAGAAAAACGGCAAAAAGATATTCTTGGAGACGCAGGGTAAGAACTTGCTACACGACCCTGCCATACGTGGTCTTATCTTCAACACTCGCGACGTGACGGAGCGTGAGCGAGCTAAGAAAGAAGAGAAGATGAAGAGCCGAATGCAGTCGCTCTCGGAAAACTCGCCCGACATCATCATCCGTACACAGACAAGTGGTAAGGTGGCTTATGCCAACCCAGCAGCTTCGCGCTTTGTGGGCGTAAGCGTGACGGACATGATGAACCGCAAGATAGACGAACTCGTGCAGAACGAAGACTATAAGCAGTTCCTTGTCGGTGCTCTAAAAATCGTGAAGCGTAGTCGCGAACAAGAGGTGACGGAAATCAAGATTGACGTCGACGGCGAAGAACACTTTATGGAGTGTAAGGCCATTCCCGAAGTTGAAGACGATACGGTGGAGTCGGTCCTCTTTACGGCGCACGATGTGACGGCAATCAAACGATTGGAGCAGGAGGCTCAGAAAGCCAAAGAAGATGTCATGGGCAGTATAAACTATGCCTTCCGCATACAAAGAGCTATATTGCCAAAGCAGCGCACGTTTAGTGAGCAATTCCCCGGGTCGTTTATGTTCTATCGCCCGAAGAATATTGTCAGTGGCGACTTCCCGTGGTTCTATCAGCACGAAAATACGAGTTTCTTTGCAGCTGTTGACTGTACGGGACACGGCGTGCCGGGTGCGCTATTGTCGTTCATAGGCTACCTTATGTTGAGTAAGATTGTAGAGTATGACCCCGAACAAACTGCGGCAGACATACTTAACAAACTACATGCGGCCGTCCGTCATACCTTGAAGCAAGACACGAGCGACGCCAACGCAGGCGACGGTATGGACCTTGCGCTCATACGAGTGGACAAAGACAAACATCAGCTACAATATTCTGGTGCTCACCGTCCGATGTATTATATGCACATGAATGCTGAGGGTGGTTTCGACGAGAAGTTTCAAGAGTATGAAGGCACACGTAAGGGCATAGGTGGCAAGCCATTGCCAGGCGGGCGCAAAGAAAAAGAGTTTGAGAATCATGTCATCGACTACGAGGTGGGTGATAGACTATATATCTTCTCGGACGGATTGCCCGACCAACTTGGTGGTCCGGAGCACAAAAAATTCTTTACGAAACAAGTTAAAGCGTGGCTTGGTCGGAACTTGGAGTCGGATATGATCAGTACAAAGCGCGACATTGTGAAAGACTTCTACAATTGGCGCGGTCTTAAAGATGGTGTGCGAGTAGACTACTCTATTTACGACGACTTTGAGGAATATGACAAGAGCGACGATGAGGAAAAGTTTATTGAGAAGCAAGTAGACGACGTCTTGTTGCTCGGCATTCAACTTTGATATCGAAAAATCTAAGGAGGACACAAAAATGGCAAAAAACATGACAAGCAGCGACTATCTCGACTTTGCCTACCAGATATATGAGGAACTCGGCGCAACCGAAGTTAATCTGATGTATGAGGGTGCAGTGACGCAAGACATCACTCGCAATTTTACGATGATGACGGAGGAGAATATGATTCGGCACAACGAAGCGAGCCAAGTCATGCGCAAGGTCTTTAATGTTATGGTCGAGAGTTTGCAGAACATTAGTCGTCATGCCGACGTACTCGACGGAGACCCAACGGGCGAGAAACGTGGCATTGTACTAATTAGTCATAATGATGCTGAGTATCATGTCGTTACGGGTAATGCTGTACTTGCCGAGCGCAGGAGCGTCATTGAGAGTAGGCTGACCAAAGTAAATAGTCAGGACCGCAATGGGCTCTCTGAAATGTATAAGAAACAAATACAAGAGGGGCAAATTTCGGAGAAAGGTGGTGCTGGATTGGGTTTTATCGACATCGCCAAAAAAAGTGGTAATAAGATAGATTTTCGGTTTGAAGACATAGGAGAGGGTTATCTGTTCTTCATTACCATTGCTCGCATTCCTCGTGTAAAAGCAGAAAAGAATTAAAATTGTAGGGTCGGGGAGTGGTCGTCCTCCATAAGTTTTCCTCACTCTTATAAAATCATAACTCCCGACACGCGCCACATTGGCACTTGTCGGGAGTTGCTTTTAGTGCTTATTATGGCTACGTTAGTAGCGATAGAAGTCGGGTTTGTAGGGTCCTTCGACTTTTACACCGATGTAGTCGGCTTGTTTCTGAGTGAGCTTGGTTAGGTGTACGCCGAGTTTTTCGAGGTGTAGGCGTGCAACTTCTTCGTCGAGCTCTTTTGGTAGGCGATAGACTCCGAGTTTGTAGTCTTTTTGCCAAAGCTCTATCTGAGCAAGTGTCTGGTTGGTAAACGAATTGCTCATGACAAAGCTGGCATGACCAGTAGCATTGCCAAGGTTGACGAGTCGACCACGGCTGAGGAGTATTATGCTATGTCCGTCGGGGAATATAAACTTGTCGACTTGAGGCTTTATGTTGTGCTCTTTTATGCCAGGCCATTGTTCGAGTGCCGACACTTGAATCTCGTTGTCGAAGTGCCCTATGTTGCAGACTATTGCTTGGTCTTTCATGTGGCTCATGTCGTCGGCTGTTATGATGTCGCAGTTGCCAGTGCAAGTAACGAATATATCGCCCAGGCTGACGACTTCTTGCAGAGTCTTGACTTCGTAGCCTTCCATGGCGGCTTGAAGGGCGCAAATGGGGTCGATTTCGGTTACGATGACACGTGCGCCAAAGCCACGCATGCTCTGAGCACATCCTTTGCCGACATCGCCATAGCCACAGACTACGACCACTTTGCCTGCAATCATGACGTCGGTGCCACGTTTGATGCCGTCGGCCAAACTTTCGCGGCAACCATATAGGTTGTCGAATTTACTCTTTGTGACAGAGTCGTTAACATTGATTGCAGGGAAAAGCAGTTCGCCACGTTCCATCATCTGATAGAGGCGATGAACGCCAGTGGTTGTCTCTTCGCTGACGCCCTTGACGCCTGCAGCAATGTCGGCCCACTTGACTCGTCCGCGCACGGTGCGGAGCAGTTCGACGAGTTCGCGAAAGTCTTCGCCACAGTCGGAGTAGTCTTTGTCGTAGAGGGCAGGGTTGGCTGCAAATTCTACGCCTTTGTGGATTAGTAGAGTGGCATCGCCACCGTCGTCGACAATGAGGTTAGGACCTTTGCCCCCACCAAAGTCGAGGGCTTTCATGGTGCACCACCAATATTCGGCAAGGCTTTCGCCCTTCCATGCAAAGACAGGTACGCCAGCCTTTGCAATGGCGGCTGCGGCGTGGTCTTGCGTAGAGAATATGTTGCAAGAGCACCAACGGACTTCGGCACCCAGAGCTACAAGGGTCTCGATGAGTACGGCTGTCTGTATGGTCATGTGGAGCGAGCCAGTTATGCGTGCACCTTTGAGCGGTTGCTGACCTTTGTAACGTTCGCGTAGGGCCATTAGACCGGGCATCTCGAGTTCTGAAATCGTGATTTCGTCGCGTCCGAAATCGGCAAGAGCAATGTCGGCCACTTTGTAGTTATATTCTTTTGTGTCTACGTATTCTATCATTTTAGGGTGATTATAGGATGTGAATTTATGCGAGCAAAGTTAGTGCTACGGGCGAAAAATACATAAATAACAGATAATTTTGTCGACATAAAAATAAGGAGTATAAAGTTGATGAAGTCAAGAGAACAGACTGTACGCGTCACAAAAGAGTTTAGGTTTGAGATGGCGCATTTGCTGACCGACTACGACGGCTTGTGCCGTAACATACATGGTCATTCGTATGTCTTGCAAGTGACGGTGAAGGGGAAAATGGAGCGCAATCCAGACTCGCCCAAAAATGGCATGGTGCTCGATTTTGGATTGCTTAAAAAGATTGTTAATGAGCAGATTGTCGATAGGTTAGACCATTCGCTGATGATACGTCGTGCGACACCATTTGCAGAGGCGTTAGACGCTTTGCCAGTGTCGACCGACATGCGTATAGTAGGTGTAGACTATCAGCCGACGTGCGAAAATATGGTGTGCGACTTTGCCGAAAAGATTGAACAGCGGTTGCCAGAGGGTGTAAGTCTTTGTGCCGTCAGGCTACACGAGACGGCAACATCGTATGCAGAGTGGCGTGCGGAAGATAATTTGTAAACAAAAAAGAGACACTTACTTCGAGTGTCTCTTTTTTGTTCTGTGTTTGCTATTTACTTTTCGTCGTGGTGGCAACGCTTAGAGTCGTCGACGGTGAAGCCGTTGGTGGCTGGCATAAACTTGCCTCGCTCGGTGAGGAAGTCGATTATCTCGTTGGCGTCGAGTCCAGAGACGCTGCAAGTGTGGAAACGTGTGTCGGCACCGAAGCGGCTGATGATGGCGTCGTAGAGCGACTCGCGAGTGTAGGAGTTGCCCTGCATCATGTCGAGAATGGCGTGTGCGTGGATGTCTTGCATGACTGTTATGAAAGTTTGAATGCGCGACGTACTTTGTCGACATAGTCGAGTTTTTCCCAACCGAAGAGTTCGACTTTTTGGCTATACTGCTTTCCGTTGACGTCTATTGTAACTTCGCGTACTTCGGGTTGGCGACCAAAGTGACCATAGGAGGCTGTCGGCTGATAGATTGGGGCTTTGAGGTTGAAGCGTTTGATGATGGCGTAGGGGCGCATGTCGAATATTCGGCTGACTTTTTGTGCTATTTGTCCGTCGGATAGGCGGACGTGCGACGTCCCGAAAGTGTTGACGTAGAGCCCTATGGGTTGTGCAATGCCAATGGCGTATGCCACTTCGATGAGTACTTCGTCGGCAAGCCCTGCAGCTACGAGGTTTTTGGCTACGTGGCGAGCTGCGTATGCAGCAGAGCGGTCGACTTTCGAGGGGTCTTTGCCAGAGAATGCGCCGCCACCATGTGCACCTTTGCCACCATAGGTGTCGACAATTATCTTGCGCCCAGTAAGTCCTGTGTCGCCATGAGGTCCGCCAATGACAAACTTGCCCGTTGGGTTGACAAAGAGTTTGAGGGCTTGGGAGCCTTGTGCTTCGGCTGCGTGCGCGTTGTCGAGAAGGAGTATGTCGGAGCTGAATAGCTTTTGTTGCTCGGGGCTTAGGCGTGCAACGACGCGAGGCAAAAGAATGTCGCGTACGTCGGCACTTATGCGAGCAATCATTTCGGCCTCGGGAGCAAAGTCGTCGTGCTGTGTTGAGATGACTATGGTGTCGATGCGTAGTGGGCGGTTGTCGTCGGAGTATTCGATGGTTACCTGACTTTTGGCATCGGGTCGGAGATAGGTCATCTGACGTCCTTCTTTGCGAATAGCAGAGAGCTCTTCGAGGAGTCGGTGTGCAAGGTAGATGGGCAGTGGCATGTAGTTGTCGGTGTCGCGACATGCGTAGCCGAACATCATGCCTTGGTCGCCAGCTCCTTGTAGTTCTTTTTTCGTGCGGACAACGCCCTGATTGATGTCGTGGCTTTGCTCGTGAAGTGCAGAGATGACGCCACACGACTGTGCGTCGAATTGGTATTCGGACTTGTTGTAGCCAATTTGGCTAATGACTTTGCGAGCCACGTCTTGTGGAGAGACGTAGCCACGTGTGTTGAGTTCGCCTGCGAGGACCACGAGACCTGTCGTGACGAGTGTCTCGCAAGCGACTTTGCTTTCGGGGTCTTGGATAAGGAGAGCGTCGAGGACTGCGTCGCTTATTTGGTCGGCGACTTTATCGGGGTGTCCTTCGGAGACTGATTCTGATGTAAAGAAGTAGCTCATCTGTATATTAAAATGAAAATATGAACGGACAATAGCAGATGAGATTTACGGATGCATTTTAGCACTTTTTTATAGTGGTTGCAATTGGCAAATCGTTCCACTGCCGATACACTTGTGTGTCTTTTTTGTCCGTTGAAGTTTTTGTGGAGATAAGGGGAGTCGAACCCCTGACCTTTTGAATGCCATTCAAACGCTCTAGCCAACTGAGCTATACCCCCAAGATGTCTTTTGTCCTCTTAACTATCTGAGGACGCGTGCAAAGGTATGTCTTATTTTTGAAATTGCAAGGGTTGTGAGTCCTTTTTTATCGTTTGCGCTGTCTGTTGCCTGTGAGAAAGGCACATAGGCGTGGGAAGAAGCGGTTGAGCAGATAGTATAGTAATAGGCAGATGACGATTGCGAGAGCTACACTGGCTATGTAGATGATTGTGTTGGCAATAGGATTTGTTGTCTGAAGGTGCAGACGAGTGATGTAGTTTATTATGATGATGTGCGACACGTAGACAAAGAATACGCTGCTGACGAGATATTGCATGACAAAAAAACAGCCTCACCCTATTGGGCGAGGCTGTCGGGGTATCTTGCAAGATTGTTTTCGATTAGATTTCTTGCGAGTAGTCTATACGGCTGAGGCGTACGTAGTTAGCGTAGCGTTCTTGAGCAGCTTTCTTGGTGGCTTCGTAGAGTTCGTCGGCCTTTTCGGGGAGAGCTTTACGGAGTGAGAGGAAGCGTACTTCGCCGTCAAGATACTCTTGGAACTTATCCCACTGTGGAGCTTTGCTGTCGAGTTGGAATGGGTTCTTGCCTTGCTCGGCGAGGCGTGGGTCGAAGCGCCAGAGGTGCCAGTATCCACATTCAACAGCTTTTGCTTCTTCGGCTTGGCTCTTGCCCATGCCACCCTTGGCTTTGAGGCCGTGGTTGATACATGGTGCGTAGGCAATGATGAGCGATGGACCAGGGTAGGCTTCGGCTTCACGGATGGCTTTGAGGCACTGTGCGTTGTCGGCACCCATAGCGATTTGTGCTACATATACATAGCCGTAGGTGGCTTGCATAAGACCGAGGTCTTTCTTCTTGATGCGCTTGCCAGCGGCTGCGAACTGAGCAACGGCAGCAATTGGGGTAGCTTTGGAAGACTGACCGCCAGTGTTGGAGTAGACTTCGGTGTCGATGACGAATACGTTGACATCTTCGCCAGAAGCGAGTACGTGGTCGAGACCGCCGTAACCGATGTCGTATGAAGCACCGTCGCCACCGATAATCCACTGACTACGCTTGACAAGGTAGTGGCTGAGCTCTTCGAGTTGCTTGCAAGTGGGGCAACCTGCGGCTGCGCTCTTCTTGATTTCGGGGATGAGCTTGTCGGCTGCTTTGCGGCTGCCTTCTGCGTCGTTCTGGTTGGCAATCCATTCTTTGGCTGCTTCTTTGTATGCTTCGCTTGTCTTGTCGGAAGCAATCATTTCTTCGAGCAGACGTTGGATGCGTTGTTTCATCTTCTTGTTGGCAAGTACCATACCCATGCCAAATTCGCCGAAGTCTTCGAAGAGTGAGTTGGCCCATGCAGGACCACGTCCTTGCTCGTTCTTGGTGTAGGGTGTTGAGGGTATAGAGCCAGAGTAGATAGAAGAGCAACCTGTTGCGTTGGCTACCATCTGACGGTCGCCAAAGAGTTGGCTGATGAGTTTGACGTAGGGCGTTTCGCCGCAGCCAGAGCATGCACCAGAGAACTCGAAGAGTGGGGTTGCGAACTGGCTGTTTTTGGGGTTAGCCTTTATGTCGACAAGGTTTTGCTTGCTCTTGACGTTCTTGACGCAGTATTCCCAGTTGGCAGCTTCGGCCATTTCGCCACTGAGGGGTACCATGGTGAGGGCTTTTTCTTTGGCCATACATACGTCGACGCAGTTGCCGCAACCGAGACAGTCCATAACGCCAACTTGAATGCGGAAGTGCATACCCTTCATGGCGGCAGGAGCTTTCATCTCGATTGTCTCGCCAGCGAAGTTTGCTTTTTCGTTTTGGTCGAGTACGAACGGACGGATACAGCTGTGGGGGCAGACGAAAGCACACTTGTTACACTGGATACACTTAGAGGCTTCCCATTTTGGTACGAAGGTGGCTACGCCACGTTTTTCGTAGGCTGCAGTGCCTTGTTCCCAAGTGCCATCTTCGATGCCTTTGTAGGCGCTGACGGGGAGTAGGTCGCCATCTTGTGCGTTGATGGTGCGGACGAGCTTGGAGATGTATTCGGGCTCATTGCGAACGACTAGTGCGTCGTCGGGGAGGTTGACCCAAGATGGGTCGACAGTGAGCGTCTTATATTCACCACCACGGTCGACAGCTGCATAGTTCTTGTCGACAACGTCTTGACCTTTCTTGCCGTAGCTCTTGACGATGAATTTCTTCATCTGCTCGACAGCGAGGTCGACGGGGATTACTTCGGTTATGCGGAAGAATGCAGACTGGAGGATTGTGTTGGTGCGGTTGCCGAGACCGATCTCCTGTGCTATCTTGGTAGCGTTGATGTAGTAGACGGTGATGTTGTTCTTGGCAAAGTATTTCTTGACCTTGTTGGGCAAGTTCTTTACAAGTTCGTCGCCTTCCCAGAGTGTGTTGAGCAAGAATGTGCCGTTCTTCTGAAGACCGCGAGTTACGTCGTACATGTTCAGGTAGGCCTGAACGTGGCAAGCTACGAAGTTAGGAGTCTTGATTTGGTAGGTTGAGCGGATTGGGTTGTCGCCAAAGCGGAGGTGCGAGCAGGTGAAGCCACCAGACTTCTTTGAGTCGTAGGAGAAGTAGGCTTGGCAGTGCTTGTTGGTGTTGTCGCCAATTATCTTGACGGAGTTCTTATTGGCACCTACAGTACCGTCGGCACCGAGACCAAAGAACTTGGCTTCGAACATGCCTTCGCCGCCCATTGGGACTTCTTCTTTGGCAGGTAGCGATGCGTAGGTTACGTCGTCGTTGATGCCGATTGTGAAGTGGTCTTTGGGTTGTGGCAGAGCGAGGTTCTCGTAGACAGATGTAATCATGGTAGGTGTGGTGTCGCACGAGCCGAGGCCGTAGCGTCCGCCTACGATGACGGGAGCGTTCTTGACGCCGTAGAATGCGTCTTTAACATCGAGGTAGAGTGGTTCGCCGTTGGCACCGGGTTCTTTGGTGCGGTCGAGGACAGCGATTGCCTTGACGGTCTTAGGTACGGCAGCGAGGAGTCGCTCGACAGAGAACGGACGGTAGAGGTGTACACTGACCATACCGACTTTTTGACCTTGCTTGCTGAGGTAGTCGATGGCTTCGCGAGCGGCTTCTGTGGCAGAGCCCATGAGGATGATTACTCGGTCGGCATCGGGTGCGCCATAGTAGGTGAATGGTTTGTATTC
>FLNY01000047.1_pt1 | contig 22331 bp, 21 predicted proteins | sample 1140381 | NCBI WGS metagenome assembly FLNY01 (sample SAMEA3878172, study PRJEB12797) | bioreactor metagenome | biome: Moose rumen | place: Sweden | collected 2011-10
CTGGGACAATTAAGAGTGTGAGATGAAAGATCTTCGCTACCGTGAACAATATTTCCTCGACAACGACGTTATAATAATAAGAGACAGTGATGCTTTGCAGGAAGTGAAAAGTGAATAACGAAAAGTGAAAAATACTTTCCTGTGAAGCTCGACAGTAATGTTGCGGTCTTTGACAACAAGCTCAACAGGGTATTCGAGGCTGAGTACGATGCATGGGGCAGACAGACCGTCATCAAGAATGAGATCGGCTTCAACCACGGCTTCACCGGTCACGAAATGCTGCCAGGGTTCGACCTCATCCACATGGACGGCAGGGTCTATGACCCGACCATCGGCAGGTTTCTGAGTCCGGATCGCTCGGCCGTAGGACGCTTGCCTAAGCAAGAACTGCGTGCAGCTGCCTGAATGCTCACAGAGCTTCAACCGCTACTCATACTGCATAAACAATCCGCAGAAATATACTGACCCGAGCGGAGAGAGTTTCCTTGCGGCATTGGCAATAAACGTGGGTGTAAGCATGTTCTGCGCTGCTGCGGAGGGACAAAACATCTGAAAAGCAGCCGCATTCGGTGCCTTAGGTTCCGGCATGATTTATGGCATAGGAGGATTGTTCGGTCATGCAGCAGGTGGGTAACAATTTGGACAAACATCGCAGACGACGTTGTCTATGGAATTAAAAAACAACGTATTGGTTTGGGCAATATCACAGATTTAGGTGTTACAGTTGCTTCTGTTTATGGAGGTCTTTATGGTTTCGCTGGTGGTTTGATATATTTAGGTTCTGACTATATGACATACAAATACACAGGTAAGGATATACGAGAACAACTTAATTTGAAATATTCAGTAAATTGGTAAGATTATGTGTTATCTTGATTATATGTTCTATCGAATGTATGTATATATGAAGAAGAATAAAGAGGCACCAGTAGCTACAGCATCGTTAGGTGTATCAGGCTTTTTGATAGCGGCATTTCCAATAATATGGATAGAAATACCTTATTTGTTATTTGGTTGGATGCCAGAAAATACGAAAGAAGACAGAAGGATTGCATCTGCAATAGCATGTGCTATTATTTATTTCTGTGTTTATTTCTGGTATAAGCCAAGGGAAAAGAAGATTATAACAAGATATGAACATTCTAAATATAATGATATCATCCCCTACTTTGTTTTTCCACTATCTACATTTGTGATTTTTTTGTAGCTCTCTTTATAGAAATTCCTATACATAGATGGATAGAAGACAACCATTATGATGGCATCGTTCTGAGATGGTTTTTAGGGTTATTCCAATAAGCAAATAATTTCGCCCTCATTGCTAAAAAATAGCAATGAGGGCGATTATAATAGCTCTGATGCACAATATTTTCGCAGTACAAGCGTCAATGGTTCCTACCTAAATAAAGAAAAAACGGCAGCATCACTCTCGTAATGCTGCCGTCTCTCATTCTGTGAGCCTCTTGTCGGATTCGAACCAACGACCCCGAGATTACAAATCACGTGCTCTGGCCAACTGAGCTAAAGAGGCGGGTGGGCAAGCTGCTTACATCGCACCGCTACAACCAAGTACCTTTGCTACGTTCCCGTCCTGGAGGATTCCGAGGGAGCTGGTCGTGCAAGACTTGCCCGTGTCAAACTGATTTGCCTACGTTTTCAGTAAGCGGGTGCAAAGTTACATAAAATATCCGAATAAATAAGCAAAAAGACATTAAAAACATCCTTGTTTTAAGGTTTATTAAGATAATTGCGGTTGTAAATTGTCGAAATACGAAATAAAATGAGTAACTTTGTAGCATGATTTCACCAGCAGAATACATACAATTAAAAGCCTTTGCGCGTCAGGACGGTTTTTTCGTCGGACTGCTATGGGTGTTTACCTTTGCCTGCTTTGTTGCCAGTATGCGCTCGCCTGGATTGCAAGTTGGTTTCATATCGGGCATGATGGTGTCGCCTTTCATTATCTATTTCCGCCTGAGACACTACCGCGATAAGGTGGTGGGGCATACGCTTTCGTTCAAGAGGGCTTTTGCTTATCTCTTCTATGTCATCGCCGATGCCTCGATAGTGTTGGCGGCAGCTACGTTCGTTTATTTCTGTTTTATAGACAATGGGCAGTTTATGTCGTATCTGAACCAGAGTATCGCGCAGCCAGAAGTAAGGCAGTCGATAGCTCAGGCAGGCATGAGTATAGATGAAGTGAGTCGGCAACTGCAGGCGTTCTCGCAGACAAGGCCCATTGATATAGCCTTTGGCATATTCTTTAACACGTTGCTCTTCGGACTGCTGCTGGCACTGTTGCTTAGTCTGCTGTGCCGACGTGCAGCCACTGCAAAACAATAAAAACCACGCAAGAGATGGATATATCAGTAGTAATACCACTATACAACGAGGAAGAGTCGATTCGTGAACTGTATGACTGGATTACACGCGTCATGAAGGAAAACGGCTTTTCCTACGAAATCATATTCGTAAATGACGGCTCTACCGACCACTCGTGGGATGTGATTGAAGGCCTTGCCACACAGGATACGTGTGTACATGGCATCAAGTTCCGCCGCAACTATGGAAAGTCACCGGCTCTGTACTGCGGATTCGAACAGGTAAGGGGTGATGTGGTCATTACCATGGATGCCGATTTGCAGGATTCTCCCGACGAGATACCCGAGTTGTACCGTATGATAAAGGAAGATGGCTACGACCTTGTGAGCGGCTATAAGCAGAATCGCAAGCAGGGCGACCCGCTGTCGAAGACCATTCCTACGAAACTCTTTAATGCCACTGCGCGCAAGGTGAGCGGCATACATAACCTGCATGACTTCAACTGCGGACTGAAAGCCTACCGCTATGACGTAGTGAAGAATATCGAAGTATATGGCGAGATGCACCGCTATATGCCCTATCTGGCAAAGAATGCCGGTTTTGACAAGATAGGTGAGAAACCCGTTCATCATCAGGCACGCAAGTTCGGAAAGTCAAAATTCATGGGGTGGAACCGCTTCGTCAATGGTTATCTCGACCTCATCACACTGTGGTTCCTGTCAACCTTCGGTCGTAAGCCTATGCACGTGTTCGGCTTCCTGGGTACATTGATGTTCTTCGTAGGTTTTGTTGCAGCCAGCATAATTGGCGTTGACAAACTGTGGGCGCTGGCTCACGGCATACCGCAGCGTCTCGTTACCGACTCGCCTTACTTCTATATCTCGCTGACGATGATGATAATCGGTACGCAATTATTTCTCACGGGCTTCGTGGCCGACCTCGTAAGTCGCTCTTCGCAGGGCAGAAACGAATATCAGATAGAGAAGACGGTGTAGGCAGACGCATGGTGCGTAATCCGTAATGTATAATTAGAAATTGTATGTTGTTTGACTTTTTCTTTCGTAACAGGATAATAAAGCGTTTTTTGCTGTGTGCAGTAGTAGCCTTGTCGCTTGCTGCCTGCTCGTCGGTAGATTGCAGCCTCAATGGCACTGTGTTGTGTCATTATGCCCTGCAGACAGCTGATGGCGAGGCGGCTACGCTCGTTTATCCGCTCAGCGTGACGTTTAACCGCAGGACAGAGTTTGGCGATACAGTGTATATAGATCGCTTGAAGGATGCTTCAATGATAGATTTGCCGATGAGCTATGACAGTGATATCGACGATATTACGCTTACGCTATACATTGACAGTACGCATACCGTGAGCGATGAGATACACGTAACCAAGACCAACGAGCCGTATTTTGAATCCGTGGACTGTGCTCCGCGCTATAATCACGTGTTGCAGGAGGTTACGCATACTACCAATTTCATAAAAGAAGTAATAATAAGCAATCCTGAGGTAAAGAATAATGTCACAGACACGAACATACTTATTCGCATTGCTGACGCTGATTAGTCTGTTGATGCCAGCGGTGGCTAATGCTGAAAGCCGTAAGGAAGATGCACTGGAGAGCGACAGTATTCAGCTCTTTCGTGGCGTGTCGGTGTCTTATGACCTTGCCGGCACGGTGATGCGTATGGTGGGCGACTACGGACAGTATGAGGGCGCGCTGCGCTTTAACCTGCGTGACAGGTACTTCCCTACCATAGAACTGGGTTTGGGTGATGCCAAACACGAAGTGGATGCCGTAACGGGCATAGAAGCAAAGGTGCGCGCTCCCTATGGAAGGATAGGCTGCGACTTCAACGTTTCAAAAAACAAACACGACATATACCGCGTAATGGTGGGCGCACGCTATGCGCTTACGTCGTTCAAGACAGAGGCGTATGGCAATGTGTCTGTGCCTGCTTGGGGAGGAACAGTAGATTACTCCGTTGAGACAGATAAGTGTTTCTATCACTGGGCGGAGTTCCTTTTCTCCGTGGATGCACAGATATGGGGTCCGGTGAGGCTCGGATGGAGCGTGAGATACCGTGCAAAACTCGGTAGTAGCGATATGGGCAACAACAGCCTTTGGTATGTGCCGGGATATGGAAAAGACGGATATAAATTAGGAGGCACGTTCAACGTGACTGTGGAATTAGGACGTAAAAACAAGAAAATATGAAGAGAAACAAACTGATACTTTTTCTGCTGCCACTCGTGGTCGTAGCAGCAGTCGTGGTACTCGCTTTCGGCAGACGCTCGCAGGTGCTGCAATATCAGAAGGACAGCGGCTTCATCTTTGGGACGACATACAACGTGACCTATCAGAGTAACGAAAATCTGAAGGCTGAGATAGAGCAGACACTGAAGGAGGTTGACTTCGCCTTGTCGCCTTTTAATAAACAGTCGATAATTACTGCGATAAACCAAAATCGTGATACTACTATCAATAGCCTGTTCCTTGATGTGTTCAAGACCGCAGGAAAGGTATTCGCTGATACTGAAGGAGCATTCGATATCACTGTGGCTCCGCTCGTTAATGCTTGGGGATTTGGCTTCAAGAACGGTACGATGCCTGATGACAGACAGATTGACAGCATAAAGGCTTTCGTGGGTTTCAATATGGTAAAGGTTGACGAAAAACTCATGAAGATAACGAAGGCAGACCCTCGGCTGATGCTTGACTGCGGTGCTGTAGCTAAAGGCTATGGCGTTGACCGCGTGGCGGCAATGCTGCGCTCTAAGGGTATCAGCAATTTCCTCGTGGAAATAGGTGGTGAGGTGGTTGCTGAAGGGGTGAACCCCGAAAAGCAGAAGTGGCGTATAGGAATTCTGCAGCCTAACGATGATTCTCTGTCTGTCAACGAAGAATTGCAAGCTATCGTGTCACTCAACAACGTGGCAATGGCTACTTCGGGCAACTATCGCAACTTCTATTATAAGGACGGACGTAAGTATGCCCATACAATCGACCCGGCTACTGGACGACCTGTGCAGCATAATATTCTTTCGGCTACGGTGCTCGCTCCTACTTGCGCAATGGCCGATGCCTATGCTACGGCCTTTATGGTAATGGGACTTGACAAAGCTAAAGAAGTACTCAGCCGACATGACGAAATGAAAGCATACTTAATATGCACTAATGACAAGGGCGGTTACTACGTATGGCACTCCCCTGAAATGTCTGACGATATAGCAGAATAGGTTTATGACACCAACGACTGATGATTTGGCACGGCTGCCGATGTTTATCGGGTTGAGCGAGGACGATTTGAAAAACGCATTGCTCCTGGCCAGAATGACGCTACAGCGCATTAAGAAAGGTAGCGTGATAGTGGAGGAGTACTCTCTGTGCGCCGCGCCTGTGTTTGTCTTAAATGGAAAGGTTGAGGTAGATACATATTCTGACAGTCGCTCATATCATGTGGTTGAACGTCTGGAGGCTCCATTCATGATTGAGCCTGACAGACTATATGGACTATCTACACACTATCGTTCCACGTACTATGCCGCTACAGCGTGTGATACCCTGTCTATGCCGAAAGAGGATTTCATGCTGCTGATTACTAAGTATGACATTGTAAGGTTCAACTTCTTTAATGCCATTTGCCGTAAGGCACAGCAAGCGGATAACTTGCTATGGTTGGGAAATAAGGGTTCTCTGAAAGAGGGAATGATAAATTTCTTCAGACGCCACTGCATAACACCAACAGGATATAAGACCTTTTATATAAAGATGGTGCAGATGGCAGATGAACTTAATGTTAAGCGACTTTATGTCTCTCAAGCCCTCAATGACTTGGATAAGGATGAGAAAATCATACTGAAGCGCGGTATTATAGAGATACCAGAGCTGCGTCTGCTTTCTGCATTAAGCAACAGGAGTATGGAAGACATAAAGGAAGAAACTACAACGCAACACGATGACAAATAATAACAATAAAAGATACATTTAAAAATGACAAATCCTTTCTTCGAGAAATACAACACCCTGCATGATACTGTGCCGTTTGATAAGATAAAACTGGAGCATTTCGAACCGGCATTTATTGAAGGTATTCGTCGTGAGAACGAGCAGATTGACAGAATAATCAACAACCCTGAGCCGCCTACGTTTGAGAATACCATAATCAATGAGGATATGGATGAGGAGTATTACTCGCTGCTCGGCAATGTGTCAACGGTATTTTTCAATCTGATGTCGGCAGAGACAAATGATGAATTGGAAGCTCTGGCGCAGAAGATACAACCGATGCTTACAAAGCACAGTAACGATGTGTCGCTCAATAGAAAGTTGTTTGAACGCATAAAAGCAGTTTATGATAATCACCGCGAACTGACTCCGGAAGAGGAAATGCTCCTCAACAAGACCTATGACGGTTTCGTGCGCTCTGGCGCTTTGCTTGATGAACAGGGAAAGGAGAAACTGCGTGCCCTGACAGAGGAAGGTAGTCTGCTGGCTTTACAGTTCTCGCAGAATCTGCTTAAGGAAAACAAAGCCTTCATTCTGCATATTACTCATGAGAAAGACCTTGCAGGTTTGCCAGAAACCCAACGCACGGCTGCTGCGCAGGCGGCAAAAGAACGTGAGATGGAAGGATGGGTATTTACACTCGATGCACCGTCATACGGACCGTTTATGCAGTATGCTGAAAATCGCGAGTTGCGCAGAAAACTTTATATGGCGCGCAATACAGAGTGTACGCATGATAATGATTCAAATAACCTTGAGATATGCAAACGACTTGTTAATATACGTCGTGAAACCGCACAACTGCTCGGTTACGAGACCTTCGCTGACTATGTGTTGAAGAAACGTATGGCTACGAATGTTGCCAACGTATATGATTTGCTACATAAGCTTATTGATGCCTATAAGCCAACGGCTATTAAAGAGCGTGAAGAGTTGAAAGATAAGGCTAAGCGTATGGAGGGGGAGGACTTCGAACTCGAACCGTGGGACTCCGCCTACTATTCGCATAAGCTGCAACTTGAAAAATATAACGTTGACTCCGAGATGCTGCGTCCATATCTTGAACTGTCGAAGGTTATCGGTGGTGTGTTTGGATTGGCTAATAAACTCTACGGTATCACATTCAAGGAGAATAAGGAAATTCCAGTATATCACCCTGATGTAAAAGCCTATGAGGTGTTTGACCGTGATGGTTCGTTCCTTGCTGTGTTCTATGCTGATTTCCATCCGCGCAAAGGAAAGCAGGGAGGCGCATGGATGACGTCGTATCAGGAACAGTTTATAAATAAGAAAGGTGAAAACGTACGGCCACATGTCAGCGTAGTAATGAACCTAACGAAGCCCACAGAGGATAAACCTGCACTGCTTACGCTGGGTGAGGTGGAGACGTTCCTGCATGAGTTTGGACATTCATTGCATGGAATGTTTGCCAATACCCGCTTTGAATCTCTGTCGGGAACAAACGTATGGTGGGATTTTGTTGAGTTGCCTTCTCAGTTTATGGAGAACTATTCGCTTGAGAAAGACTTCCTGCATACCTTCGCTTTCCATTATCTAACGGGTGAGCCTATGCCTGATGAACTTATCGACAGACTTGTTGCTGGTCGTAACTATAATGTGGCATCGGCTTGTTTGCGACAGGTGAGCCTGGGATTGCTTGATATGGCTTACTATACAAAAAAGGAAGAGTTTACCGATGATATCATTCCTTTTGAAAAGGAAGCATGGAAAGAGGCTATAATAGGTAAGCAACTGCCCGATACTTGCATGACGGTGCAGTTCTCTCACATAATGGCTGGCGGCTATTCTGCAGGCTACTATAGTTACAAATGGGCTGAGGTACTGGATGCAGATGCCTTTGCAGTATTCAAGAAAGAGGGTATATTCAACAGCGATACCGCACAGCGCTTCCGTGACTGCATACTTTCCAAGGGCGGTACGGAGCATCCTATGACATTGTATAAAAGGTTTAAAGGCAGTGAGCCGACTATCGACGCTCTGCTCGAACGTAATGGTATAAAGAAATGAATGATAAACAAAGGTCATTAGATATGAAGTACCTGCGCATGGCGAAGATATGGGCAGAGAATAGCTATTGTAAGCGTCGTCAGGTAGGAGCATTGGTTGTAAAGGACCACATGATAATCAGCGACGGATATAATGGAACGCCAAGCGGTTTCGATAATATCTGTGAAGAAAATAATGTGTCGTTTCCCTATGTGCTTCATGCTGAGGCCAATGCAATAACCAAACTGGCACGAAGCAATAATAACAGTGATGGAGCTACACTATATGTCACGGCTTCTCCCTGCATAGAATGTGCTAAACTCATCATTCAGTCAGGCATTAAGCGCGTGGTGTATGGTGAAGCATATCGTCTTGATGACGGACTGAAACTGCTAAGACGTGCGGGAATCGAGGCAACGTTATTGGAATTGAAAGACTGAAGAACTGCAAAACATGAATACTGATAACAAAAAATCAGTACAATATATTTTATAAATTCCTTAATCATAAATTAAAAGCAGTGAATAATAAATCAAGATACATGCCGTTGATAATGGCGTTGTGCGTAGTTGTGGGCATCCTGATTGGCACTTTCTATGCCAATCACTTCTCAGGCAACCGTCTGAACATTATCAACTCTGGTTCCAATCGATTGAACAACCTGCTCCATATCATTGATGATCAGTATGTGGACACTGTAAATATCAATAGTCTTGTGGAGAAAGCTATACCGCAGATACTCTCGGAACTCGACCCACATTCAGTATATATATCAGCAAAGGACGCACAGACTGCCAGTGATGACCTTAAAGGCTCGTTCTTTGGCATTGGCATAGAATTTACTATACGTGAGGATACGATTCACGTACAGAGCGTGATTGACGGCGGACCAGCACAGAAGGCTGGTCTTATAGCTGGCGATAAGATTGTCAGTGTAGATGGAAAAGCCTTTGTTGGCAAGGATGTAACTAATGAGGAGGCAGTGCGTAAACTGAAAGGACCTGACAAGTCTAAGGTCAAAGTGGGGGTGTTGCGCTATGGTTCTGTGAAGCCGCAGGAGTTTGAAATAACCCGTGGCGAGGTTAAGACAAAGAGCGTAACAGCTTCATATATGATAGATGATAAGACTGGTTACATTCGCGTTAAGAACTTCGGAGAGAATACTTACGCCGAGATGCTGGTGGGACTGGCAGAACTGTCGAGCCATAATATGCAGAATATTGTGATAGACCTGCGTGACAATGCCGGAGGGTATCTTGAAGCTGCTGTACAGATGGCAAACGAGTTTCTGCCTAAAGACCGTCTGATAGTATATACGGAAGGACGTCGCTCGAAGCGTAACGACTACAAGAGCGATGGTAGGGGAGCTTATCAGAAGATGCCACTTGTTGTGCTTATCAATGAAGGTTCGGCATCAGCCAGCGAGATATTTGCCGGTGCCATGCAGGATAATGATCGCGGCATAATTATAGGTCGCCGCTCGTTCGGCAAAGGACTTGTGCAGCAACAGATAGCCTTCCCTGACGGTTCTATGATAAGACTGACCGTGGCTCGTTATTATACTCCATCGGGACGATGCATACAGAAACCTTATGACAGCAGCGATGACTATCAGAAAGACTTGATAACACGCTATGAACATGGTGAATACTTCAACCAGGACAGTATAAAGCACAACGGTCCGCAATATAAGACTGTTGGTGGTCGCACAGTATATGGCGGCGGAGGTATCACGCCTGACATCTTCGTTGCAGAGGATACTACCAACGTTACGTCTTATTATCGTGAAGCTTCAATGACAGGTCTGATTATGCAATTTGCCTATACATATACTGATGATAACCGCATTAAGCTCAATACCTTCCGTGAGATGCAACAGATGGCAGACTATCTCGTAAAGCAGAACACTGTGGAACAGTTTGCTGTATATGCAGATAAGCGCGGTTTGAAGCGTCGCAATCTGATGATACAGAAGTCGCACACGTTGCTTGAACGCTATATCAACTCACGCATAATCTACAATATACTCAATGAGCAGGAGTGGATAAAGTACCTCAATCAGGACGATAAGGCTATACAGGCAGCTTTACAGCGTTTCTATAAGAAATAACAAATGTCAGTAGCTATGTATAGGTGGTAATTAGCAGCCCCCACCTAAAATAACTAACGAAGCAGGAGACGAAATACGCTCGTCTCCTGCTTCGTTAGTTATAAGTTCAATAACTGTAGGTATAGAATAACATCACCTGTCGTAATAGAATACTGTGGTGTTTGGTTATATAATCCGCTGCCCCGTTATAAACCCACTAAAAAACGAAACGCTCACATCTCACGATGTAAGCGTCCCAATCTCAATAGGTATTAGCTTTTTTGTTTAAGGTAAAAAGATTGTATTCAGGATAACACTTGCAAAGTTATAGTAAAAAAATTGTTTTTGCAAATTTTTATTATCTTTTTTTTATACCAAAACTGTGTTTTAACATTTTTATACGATTGTGTAGGCACACAATATTACACAGACGTTTCGGTATTTGATTTATTTCTCTTTTTCAGGTAATATTTAATCAAGAAATAAGTGACTGCAAGTATTACTGCCAGTAGTATGGCAATTTTGATATATTCGCTGTATTCCTCAATTTTATCGTTGAGCTGGTCTTTTGTCACGAATGTATGCAGCCACCATCCTAAGCCTGCGAGTATGCAATTCCACACGCCTGCTCCGAGTGTGGTGAAGAGCAGAAAACGCCAGTAGTTCATACGAGCCAGTCCAGCAGGGATTGAGATAAGGTGTCTGATGCCAGGCACAAGGCGACCTGTGATGGTAGCCACGGCACCATGATTGTCGAAATATTGCTCAGCCTGCTCTACCTTCTTTTGATTTAGCAGGCACATCTTTCCCCATTTACTGTTAGCGAAACTATAGATGATAGGACGCCCCAGGAAGTAGCCAGCCACATAGTTTATCGTGGCACCGCAGTCAGCTCCCACGGTAGCAAACAGTATTACGAGCCACACATTCATAGCTCCTTCGGCTGCATTGAATGCTGCTGGTGCTACTACGAGTTCTGATGGCACGGGTATCACTGTGCTCTCGAGTAACATCAGGAAATATACCCATCCGTAATTAAGGTTGTCAAGGGCGTAATTAAATAATTCGGTCATTGTTCTATAATATAAAAAGTGAAAAAGTGTAAATAGATGATTATAAATTATAATTCAAGGTATCGTGAACTGTGGATTGTATAAACACGATACCTTGTATTCTATGTGTTAGGCAGTGTATTGTCGTTATTGCCAAAACTAAATGGAATGAAGAGCTTATAGTATTCGGCTTCGTCATCTTTGCCCAGTTCCAGACAACTTAGGTATAACTGTCTTATCATTCTTTCGGGACATCCTGCAATGTCGCCACTTTGCTCAAAGTGTGAGAAGATAATTTTGAAAAGCCTGTAGGTTGCATCCACAAATCCCATATCGTAGAGCAACATTCCGAGGTCAGTAATCACTTCAGGATCAAGTCCTGACTTGAATATGGCTTTGTTGAACCCGTTCATTGCCGTATCCGTGTCGCCTTCCTCTAATGATATGGCTGCGAGTAGCAGGTGTATACGCACATTGTCGGGGTTGATTTCAAGCACTTTGTTGAAGCAGTCGCGTGCTTCCTGAAAACGCTTATTCTCCATCATACAGCAACCGCGGTATGACCAGGCATCCTCACACTTGGCATCGAGGGCTAAAATGAACTCCGTATTGCTCAGCGTGTCATCAATTCGTCCCAACTGATATTGTGCATCACATAGTTGCAGCCACGTGATTACGCTGTAAGAGTCTTCATCAAGAGCCTTGTTGATGGCTTCGATTGCCTGCTCCAGACGGTTTGTTGCAAGATTGATGCGCCCCCATGTTTCCCAATATTCAAATTCCTTCGCCTGGGGTATGCCATTGAGTTTGCCCATCCATTGCTCTGCTTGCACAGGATGGTCATAGTCGCAGAGAAGCATTGCTACGTCAAGCGGGTACTCTGCTGTTAGCTCTTTCAGGTCTTCGGCATCATCTTGCTCAATGTCATCGGTGTCAAAAGCGGAGTCTTCAGGAATATCCTCGTTTTCTCTGAGCAGTTTGTCGTATTCTGCCTGCATCTCGGTCAGAGCCTCGTCGAGTTGTCCGCGCATCAGCAGTACTTCTGCATATATGAGTACTCCCTCGGTGTTGTCCATGTAGTCATCCACCTGCTCTAAGTATTTCATTGCCTCGTCAGCATCCTTATGCTCAGTGAGTTCTACACGCGCAAGTATAAAAAGTGCTATATCTTCGTCGGGATACATGCTCAGACAGTATCTTGCAGCCTTTGCAGCCTGTTCTGCTTCGTTTCTGAGGTTGTAGAAATACTCACATATATCAACAAGGTCGTCAACATCGAAGTAACTCTGTACTCCGGTGCTGACGGCCTCCTCATACTGCTCGAGCTTCTCACGAAACTCGGCAGAGTGCGTATATTTGATGAAATCGGGTCTGTTCACGATGTGTAATCAGCCTTATTACTTTTTCCAAGTATCCTTCAGTCCTACGGTTTTGTTGAACACGAGGTGATCTGGTGTTGACTCGTAGTCAGGCGTATAATAGCCTATGCGCTGGAACTGCAGGTAGTCAAGCGGCTTGCGTGTGGCACACCATTTCTCCACGTATGCTTTCTTTATCTCCAGACTGTCGGGGTTAATGAAGTGGCGCATATCATCAGCGTCAATGCGGTCTTTGCCCTGCTGCTTGGAGTATGCTGCAACCTCGTCGCGCGGGTTCTCCACCATCCACAGGCGGTCATAGTTTCTTACCTCTGCCTCCAGACAGTGGCGGCAACTTACCCAGTGTATGGTTTTACCCTTTATCTTCATGTTAGAATTGGCCTCGCCAGTCTTTGTCTCTGGTATTAGTTCGGCATAAATCTCCACGATGTTGCCTTCGGCATCCTTCTTGCAGCATCCTTCTTCTGGACAACGGATGATATATGAATTCTTCAGGCGCACCTCCTTACCAGGACCAAGGCGGAAGAACTTCTTCGGAGCATCCTCCATGAAGTCGTCGCGCTCTATCCAAAGTTCGCGGCTGAATTCTATCTCGTGAGTGCCATCGGCCTCATTCTCTGGATTATTCTGTGCCTCATACACCTCTACAGCATCCTCAGGGAAGTTAGTGATTACGAGTTTCACAGGGTTGATGACTGCGCTGACGCGCTGTGCGCGCTTGTTGAGGTCGTCTCGCACGGCACTCTCGAAGAGCGACATCTGGTTTAGTGCGTCAAACTTCGTGTAGCCAATCTTGTCGATGAAAGCCTTGATGCCTTCTGGGCTGTATCCGCGTCGGCGGAAAGCACTTATTGTAGGCATGCGTGGGTCGTCCCACCCCTTGACTATGCCTTCGTTTACGAGAATCAGCAGGTTACGCTTTGAGAGCAGTATATGTGTCAGATTGAGTTTATTAAACTCCGTCTGTCGCGGACGGTTATCGTCCATTGGCTTGTCGTCTCCAGCACACTCCTTTGCCCAATCAACGAAAAGGTCGTACAGAGGGCGGTGGCTCGTAAACTCAAGTGTGCAGAGCGAGTGTGTCACGCCCTCCCAGTAGTCACACTGTCCGTGTGTGAAGTCGTACATAGGGTAGGCATTCCACTTAGAGCCAGTGCGCCAATGCGGTATATTGAGCGTGCGGTAGATGATAGGATCGCGGAAGTGCATATTGTCGCTTGCCATGTCAATCTTTGCCCTGAGCACCATCTTGCCTGGCTCAGCGTTGCCGCTGTTCATCTCATTAAACAGGCGCAGGCTTTCTTCTACTGGCCGGTCACGATATGGTGAGTTGGTGCCTGGCGTAGTCGGTGTGCCCTTCTGTGCAGCAATCTGCTCAGCCGTCTGCTCGTCAACGTAAGCCTTGCCACGCTTAATCAGTTCAACAGCCAGGTCCCATAACTGCTGGAAATAGTCGGAAGCATAGAGTATATTGCCCCATTTGAACCCCAACCACTCAATGTCGCGCTTAATAGCCTCCACATACTCGGTATCCTCCTTCTGCGGATTAGTGTCGTCCATACGCAGGTTGCAGACTCCGCCATACTTCTGGGCGATGCCGAAATCCAGTGCAATGGCCTTTGCATGACCGATATGCAGATAGCCGTTAGGCTCTGGTGGAAAGCGCGTCTGCACCCTGCCGTTATTCTTCCCTTCGGCCAAATCCTGTTCGATTATCTGCTCAATGAAGTTGAGTGACTTCTTTTCCTCGTTCCCTGTATTGACTGTTATATCTTCCATGTTTTATGTGGTTTATATCGTTACAAACTGCAAAGTTACAACATTTTCTTCAATTACGCAAGAACCATGTGCGTAAAAGCATATAGAATGCCGTGTAATCGCATGAACTCTTTCTACCTTATTATTCCTCAGGTAATCGCTCTTGGCCTCTTTTAAATACGTTCTTCTAACCAATAAATCGGTGATGCCCCACAACAGGAGCATCACCGATTTATTTCAATTCTTCAATCTTTCAACTTTTCAATCCTTCAATTCTACTTTCCACCCAGGAACATGTTTACTATCTGGTTGGCATCCGCCATGGTAATATCACCATCACCGTTTACATCTGCAGCCGTCGTGTCAAAGTCCTCAGGCTTATCCGTGGCAAGGAAATGGTTCACTACCATGTTTTCCATATTGAACCAATTTTGTTCTCCATAGATCCTTTTATTTCTTAATTATCCACACTCCATCATTGTCCTTACCTACACGCTCCAAAACACCATGTTTCTGCAAAGCAGAGAGATCGCGTTCTATGGTGCGCTGGCTCACCGACAAAGTCTTCGACATTTGTTTGCCGGTGATTGTCGGAGACTCTTTTATGAGATTGAGTATTTCCTGCTGACGCTCAGAGAGTTTCGTCTCCGACATATCTCCGTCATGGTCTCCGACATTTTGTGTGTCGGCAGCAGCATAGATAATGGTTTGAAATTGGGTTGGAGTAGATTTGAATACAGGTTTCAGTTCATCCTTGTATCCATCCAATGCTTTGGTCTCATTGCAGATGCGTGTGAGTCCACTACCTCGCTTCTCCATATAGTCTAATTGAGCCATCACGTTAGCAAGTATGGGATTACGTCTTTCGGAAGAAACGTCTGCAATGTCCAAATCCTGTATCAGTAAACCATTATACATTCCGCCTGGAGATGTAACCGTGAGGCGGTCATCATAAATGTCAAGATGAACTTCACTACCCATTATAGTGTAGTCGCGATGGATGAAATGGTTTACCATTGTTTCCAGAACAGCACGTTCCGCATACTCTGGTTTATTTTTTCTTCCATCAGGCAGTTTCTCCCAGCCTTTCTTTGTGTTGGATTTCACAAAGTTCATGGCTTCACGGAGCAGCATGAGGACATTGCCTGTAAACTCTGCATCGTTGATGGCATCGCCCTTTTCCGTTCCATCCCATCGGGTACAATAAAGGCGAGACTGCCATAAAGGACAATCATCGGCGAACAATGCACCAGCATTCGTTAGGTTCCCAGTGCCAGTTACCAGTCCAAACGACAAGAGATATTTCTTGTCCCATTCTTGTTTGGTGCGATCTTTGAACGAGTTCGCCAATATCGTAAAGGAATAGTCCTCTGCCTTATAGTCTGTATGAAGGGAATCAAAAGTTTTGTTTGAGCCTTTCAGTACCAAGCGAACCATCTGCTCTGCTGTGGCTGGCATGCTCTCATCACCGACACGAACAAATGCAATACGCTGACCATCTCCAATGTAGTAATAGGGGGTATAATGCCCTGCATCGACTTTGAGTTGCAAGACGTGTAAACCATCTATATCATGGGGTATCATTTCCACCTCTGGCAGGGGATCCATATAGTCACGAATCTTACTACTGATAGTTTCGCAAACATGCTGTACATCTTCAAGTCCTTTGACGATGCCGTCATTATCAATGCCAAAGAAAAGGGAACCACCCAAGCCATTGGCATAAGCACTTACGCTCTTCAACCAACTCTTAGTTTTCTTCTCTTCAAGCATCACCTTGTAATCGTATGCAGTACATTCTGCTATCAAAGTATTTAATTTCATTCTAAATGACTTGCCAATAATATGGTTCCTATACATTGCCTTGCAAAGGTACACATTTTTATTGTAAAGAAGGCATAAAATCATCGTTTCGCGCGTAATTTAAGCAAATTTTATCTAAAATCACACCTGTATAACACCAAAAGTTGCGATAATTGAGGAATTATGAGTACCTTTGCCAATAAAAGGTATGATATGAACAAGTTTCCTACATCATATGAGATATTTGGATTGGACTGCTTAGGAGAAGAAGCAAGTGAATCTTTGAAAATGGAATACATATTCCATTGTGTAGACGATTGTATTTCAGAAACACTTAATCCATACAAAGAAATTTTCAACAGCAAATCATTTCGATTCGAAGAAGGAGAAATGGAGTGGTTGTCTGGACCTACTGGATTTATCTTTGGTGAAGATGAATCTATTGCTCCTGTGAATAGTTTTATGCGATGTGATTCATTCATGAAACTTAAAGGATCAAAGTACGAACATCTATTATATCCAGACAACATTATCAAGCCATCTTCAGATGACGAAAGAGATTATTTGGAACCAATTGGAGTTGAATTAGATTATGCTGAAAATCACATAGATGCCAATTGTGATTATTATTCCGACATTGATGAAGAGTCATATCAAAGAGTTGTCTGTACCTATAGAGAAGCTGCTGAAGATGGCAATTTAAATGCCCTATGGTGTCTTGGCTGTGCCTTAAATCTTCGGAATAGTATCTTCAAAGAAAAATATGACGTATTCGGCTTAACTTATTATTATCTGTCTTTAGCTATACAAAAAGGACATCTTGCTTGTATTCCTTCATTATGTGAATTACTTATGCAAGATGGAATGCATAAAGAAGCATTTATGTTTACATATATTGGCGCTCAGAAAAAAGAAATCTATAGTATGTGGAATCTTGCTATGTATTATTTATGTGGAGTCATAGTTCCTAAGTCGGAAGATAGGGCTGTGGAATTATTTGAATCCATTCTGGATATTATAAATGCAAAAGATAGTGACAAAGCGGAATTCTACAACTCCCACTATGATGGTATAAACGAAGACGAGATTTTAGTGCTAAAAGAATATACAGAACACAATCTCAAAATCATTAAGTTTCATAGTGACTCGTGGAAAAAATATTTTGGTATCGAGGTTTGTAGAAAATATCAAAAAACACTTGATATGCTAATGAAGGAGCATTGTTTAGATCCATCGTTTACTGGCGAGATGTATGTAGAAAAGATTAAGGAATTAATGACTCAAGAACTATCTAAAAAGAATTAGTTACGTCCGAGAAACATAGTTAATTATTATTTTAATAAGTTATTGATAAAAGATGAAAACTTACACATTAGATCTTTCCGATTCCGCATCTGCTAGATTGGTTTATCATACTACTTATTTGGATGAAATATCGATTATGTGTGAAATTCCAGCAGACACTAACTGCGTAAAAGTTATTGGTACAATTAACTTCAAAAGTGTGGTGTTTGATAAGAAATTCTATAACGCTTTTAAGGGGGAAATAGACATCCTTGATTTGAGTGGACTCAAATCATCAAGTTCTTATACTTACTTAAATTTGGGTCTTAACCTATGTTCTGAATTTGGTTATGGGGGAAAGATACGTATAAATAAATATGAATGCCTTTCCCATGTCAAGGAAATTATTCTTCCTGACAGATTAGAAAATATACCAATGATACGTGGTCTTCAAGAGTTGAAAAAAATTGTCGGGCTTGGACTCAATACGTTTAAAAATGAAACTCGAACAGACTATAGAGGAGGCTCAAACTTAAGCGATTGTCCTAAACTTGAAGAAATAGTTTTCGGCTCTAACATTAAAAATATTACATTAAGAAACAGTACCATAAAGAGAATAAATATCCTTGAAACGAATGGCGAATTACAGTTGGAGCCTTATGGTATGGCTTATAATAAGGAATTAGAAGAAGTTCATATCCCTCAAGGACTTAAAAAACTGCCCACAAGATTGTTCGAAGGATGTACAAAATTAAGAACAATCACAGGAGGTAATGATATTGAAGAAATTGGATTTGGTGCCTTTGGAGGATGCACTAATTTACATAGCGTTCCATTTAAAATTGAGTTATTAAAGGAAAACCAATTTATTTCTTATGATGAATGGATGCAGTATGAACCCATAGACCATCAAACAAAATGGTGGAATCATGGAGATTGTGCTCATTGTCCTAAAGGTAAATGGGTAGAAGAGCGACACAGATGGGAAGCTGACTGTAATTATTCTATAAAAGAATACTGTCGTGATAATGAGCAGCAGATGTGGAAACCATATAAAAAAGGTGTCGTCTTAAGGAACGGTGATATTTGGTGTTTTAACGATTTTACCTATTATAAGAGAGAATTGACGGACATTGAATTAGAATTGTGGTTCACACCTACAAATGTTCATGAATATGTAGAGTTCATATCGCCCAGTGTAATATTTATTTCAGAAGGAGATCATGTGAATGTTAATTATAATCCACAGGACAAAAAGGCATTAGAACTAAAATTTCCTCGTAATAAATTGGCAGAAACTATTGATTTATTTTTTGAAGATATATCATATGAACAAATTTTAGATGAAATCACACGAAAAGTAGATGAACTTGATATAGATGCTATAATTGATTCATATGAGACAAAATATAGCCATACATATTTTAAGATGAATTCTGATACTGAGGGTGAAAGATACAGCATTCACAGTGATGCCATTTATAATGACGAATATCTGGCAAAACTTTTACCTCCGATTCATATTGATCATGATGACAGAACGGCTCTTACAGTACCATATCCAGACCACACAAATCCATATAAGAAGAAATTTGACTTTAATAATATCATGGGAACTTATGTTAAGCAGGGAGCAGATAATTTGTTACCTTCTTCTAACCAAAATGATTACAAATTTGTAGATTCAGATTATTATTATAAAAAACAAGATGCTGAGATACGCAAAGTGGCAAGAGGAAAATATAGAAGAAAAGACCATGTGGATTTTTTGGTTAATTGTCGAATCTCGGAAATCATAAATAAAAAGCTGGAGATAGAATCAAGACTTCATATAAAGCAAGCCGAGAACGAATCTTATAATCATAGTAGATGACTGACATAGTAACATAGGTATCATTATATAGCAATCTCACATAAGGTTTATTCATGTCAAGCCTGAATATTTGCCAACCATTTCCTATAGTAAAAAGGGGGCTTGTGTTGGATTAATAATTTAATCACGGTTGACAGCAGAAGAGCCCCAAACTAACATTCAGAGGTAATGCAGATTGTAAGTAGGTTAATTGTTCCCCAAATGAAGCCCAAAAGCAATGATGGGAACATTAGATGACTAGAGCCATTTGCCGACCAGCATGACTACCACGACATCAGATATGAAGAATCCCAGGACGAAGAAGAACCAGAAGAACCACTGGGCATAGTGGCCCTAAAAGCTTGCTGTTTTATCTGGCTAGTTTCCCCGACATCGATAGTAGGTAGGGGTATTAGGCTTCCCACTACTTCAAAAATGTGGCATCGGCAAGCCGATTTTACACGCTTGATATTACCCTCTGGTATCGGCTCCGATATTCATGGCCTGCCATATGTGAGAATAGCTTAATGCCAGATACTGTGGCCTCTACTCGTAGATTTATGTGGTCAGTCCACCGCCCGATGAGAGTTTGCGTGATTTTGTAAATCTGTGGTTTTACATTCATTACTGGAGTTAAAAATCTGCATCCGTACCATTTGTGGTCGCATATAAGGTGAAAGGTGAGAGGTGAGAGGTGAAAGGTGAAGGATGAAAGTTCTTTGCAGGACCTCCACGAAGTGCCTGAGCACCTATGGAGCGCAAGAAAGCGTCACTGCGTGCCGAGTGGAAAGATGAAAAAGAGAAAAGAGAAAAGAGTTTTAAGTAGGTGTACATACTTATGAATTTCAAAAATAACAAGTGTCATTATTTTGGTCATTTTCCTTACACTTTGATTTTTGCAACCTCGATTTCCTTGCGATAAAATCCTGCGACGGGAAATTATTTTGAAATTCGGGCAAAATTTCACCGTTTGTAACTTGTTGATAATCAGTGATAGGATTTTTCTTGAATTGTAAAAGCATACGTTTTAGGTCGTAAAAACTATCATATTACGTTGTAAAAGCTATCGTTTTGCGTTATAAAAGCTATCATATTACATCGTAAAAGGTATGCTTTGACATCGTAAGTGAGGGTTCCGCCCCTAAACACACCTAAAAAATGCCGTCAGAAACTCTATTTTGAATTTTCTGACGACACTTCCTGTTTTGACATTTTGTAAACTAATACGTTCATCAAACTATCATTGTGTAAAGGTGGGTTCTAAAAATTTCCGACCTATAGCTCATTTTGCAGGCTAAAACCACTTTTAAAGCACTAAGCCACAGAGGTTTTGACAAATCAAGCTACCTTCAGCGACAAATTGACGTTTGAAATTGCTCAATAGCTCATTTTGCAGGCTGGAACAGGTCTGAATCCCCGATAAACACTAACTTTGCAACCATTTAAGATGTTATAAACGCAGAGTTAGTATGTTCAAAATGAGATGTATTGTGTGTGGAAGTACGCACACGAAGAAGAATGGTGTGCGCAACGGTGTACAGTTGTATAAATGCCAGGACTGCGGCTACCAATTCCGTGCAAGAGTTGAGTTGAGTGAGGATGAACTGTGGAATGCCTATCTGCAGGAGAAGCAGACCATCAAGGAGCTTTCCGAGCGCTTTGGCATGAGTGTTGCCACCATCAAGCGTAGGCTGCACGACATCAAGCGTGAGTGGGTTCAGCCGCCTCTGTCCGGTGAAGGTTTCGTACATTTGGACGTGACTTACTGGGGGCGCTGTTTCGGTGTGCTGCTGGCATTGGACAGCCAGACGGGCAGTCCTTTGTACATGGCCTTCGTGAAGAGTGAGACGGTGAAGGACTATGAGGATGCTGTCTGCAGCATCAAAGAGCGTGGCTACACCATACGCGGATTGATCATAGACGGCAAGCAGAGCCTGTTCAGGACGTTTTCAGATTACCGCATACAGATGTGCCAGTTCCATATGAAGCAGATTATCAGAAGGTATCTGACGCTGAATCCGAAGATGCATGCCAGCAGGGAGTTGAAGCAATTGACGGACAGGCTGCACAAGGCAGACGAGGCCGATTTCAAAAGGGATTACCAGAAGTGGAAAGAGAAGTGGAAGGACACGATTGACCACAAGAGTCTTCACAAGGATGGGAAGATGCACTATACACATCAGCGGCTCAGGGCTGCGATGAACAGTCTGAATTTCTATCTCCCTTACCTTTTCACTTACCAGCGGGAGGACTGCAAGGGGATGCCAAATACCAACAACAAGATTGAGGGAACCTTTACAGACTTGAAGAAGAACCTGAACAATCACAGCGGCCTTACACAGATGAACCGCAAGCGGTTCATCTCTGGGTTTTTCTTGGCATTGATGTAAACTCTAAGAATGAAAAAGCAGGAGCCTCGTTGATAGAGACTCCTGCCCATTCTTGTCGTTTCATACAATCCTATTCCTCATGGAGTTGCTCCCCAGCAGAGCTCCACTATGCTTCAGACTGTGGGACAAAGGTACAAATTTTGGTTAATATGGCAATGAAAAATCCGGAAAAAATCAGCCTGCAATTTGAGCTATTGAATACCTACTACTCAAAAATAGCCTGCAAAATGAGCCATACGCCAAATTTCCACAAGTTAAATTAGTCGATTATATGAAAATCATTATGTCATATTTTTGTTTTCTTTCGGTGCATACTGCCAGTCCTTTCGGTCACATAGACCACTATGGTCAATGGTCTTTACACCCCCTCCGCTTCGCTTCTCCCCCGTTT
>FLNY01001971.1_pt1 | contig 22320 bp, 40 predicted proteins | sample 1140381 | NCBI WGS metagenome assembly FLNY01 (sample SAMEA3878172, study PRJEB12797) | bioreactor metagenome | biome: Moose rumen | place: Sweden | collected 2011-10
ATGGCACAATTATCATTAAAAGACATCAGGCCGCTTGTAGCCAAACTTGAAGAATTCTTAAAAGAATCCAACAGTGGCGACACAAGTGTATTTATTGACAGCCTCTCGCTCGAAAAAATCAATGGCATCAATGAGGATTTGTATATGACAAACTACCGAGGTATCGGTGTGTTTGTACATTATGCAGTAGAAGGAGACTGGTCTAAAGCGCTCCTAATCCCTAACGGCAATTTTCCCAACGGTGAAGATTACGGCGACCAGTATTCCCCTGCCGACGGAGCCATGGAATGGTTCTTTAAGTAAGAGGTGCGTTATGGCAGTCAAAGTCACAAAGCGGCAGACCGCAAATGGTCCCCGCTATTCTATCACTGGTTTGACCTTCAACCAGCTCTTCCGAATCAAGAACGCAATGTTCGAGGAGGAAAAGAGAATGAAGGCGATTGCGACCGAGTATCCCGATATGCAGAAGGAATTTGAGGAGTACGCGAAGGATGCGCACGAAGTCGCTATTGCGGTCAACAATGGCTGCATTTGATTGGTCGTGGGGCGGAGGATTCCGCCCCTTGACCATTATTTACCAGACAGTTTATAAAATCATGAGACAAATCAAGTATTGCAAGGTAGGACATTTCGTCAAATATAACGGAGTCCTCTGCCAAGTAAATTGCTTCTACACTGGATGCATCAGTGGGGAACGCGTCAAACAAGCCACGCTAATCCAAGTCGGTGAGCCAAAGGAAAAGAAAAAGATATTCACTCCCCGCGTTGAAGAAAAGGTTGAGTACCTTGGAGACAGCGCTACAGATGAAAAAGGGAGGTTCTGGGTGTTTCGGCACCGTAACCCAGTCGAAGAATGGAATGAAAAAAACTAACGGACATGGAAAAGAATATCAATATCCAGATTCACGATTACGATAGCAATGGATTCTATCGTATCATTGCAGACTACGATACCTCAATGGAAGAATGTCACGAACTGCGCAAGAAGGCCTGCGAATCGGTTAAACCCGACTGGGATAAACTGCCACCGAAAGCAACTCACATTGTGTATTACGCAGAACTCGTTGACAAGCAGAACCGCACATGGTTCGCCGGTATCTACATGCACGGTGAAGCCTATGACGACAAAGAGTTTGACCGCATCTTCTGTCAACCCAACGTTGGCTATGTCGGAGCTTTCCACAAGAGAGAAAAGTCCTCATTGAGGGCAAAAGAGCACCTTTACAAAGATTGTATCATCGTTGAATTCCCTGACGGACAGTTAATGGCGACGGCACTTGACGTGGACGGAGACCCCATCGAAAAGACATGCAATTCCCTTGAGGCAGCTCAAAAATGGATAGACAATGTTGAAGAAATCAACAACGAGTCATCCTTTGAAATATCAGAAAGATAGCTTGCTTTACGATTAAAATTTTATTATATTTGTAGTATGGAAACATCTTCAAATATCATTGCCGTTCTCAAAAAAGAAAAAGAGCTGAAAATCAAAGGCGGCCTATACCACAAAACGATGGTCGACTTAACCTACAACTCTAATCACATTGAAGGTTCCAAACTTACGAAAGAACAAACCCGATATATCTTTGAGACTAAGACAATCGGCATGATAGAACCCTCTGTGCCGGTAGATGACATAATTGAGACCATCAACCACTTCAAGGCCGTCGATTTCATAATTGACAATTATGACAAGCCCCTGTCAGAATCTTTTGTCAAGGAACTTCACAAAATTCTCAAATCAGGGACTCTCCAAAGCCAGGATTCGAATTTCAATGTAGGAGACTACAAGAAATTACCGAACATTGTCGGAGACAACGAAACATGTCCTCCAGAAAAAGTCGGAGAAAGCATCAGGAAACTTTTATCTGACTATGGCAAGCTCAATGAAAAAGTACTGGATGAAATCTTGGACTTTCATGTCAAATTCGAAGCCATCCACCCCTTTCAAGACGGCAACGGACGAGTCGGCAGGCTGATAATGTTCAAAGAATGCCTGAACAATGACATAGTCCCCTTCATAATCATGGATGAATTAAAAGCTTTTTATTACAGGGGACTCAGAACATGGAACCAAGAAAAAGGATATCTGCGTGACACTTGCCTGACCGGTCAAGACTATTACAAGAAACTTTGCAACTATTTCAAAATCCCTTTTGAATCAAGTCCGGAACATCCGGACATAACAAAGCCCCCCAAACAAGGAATTCACTTCTGATTACACTTTCCCGGCCAACTTGGTCGGGCTTCTTTTTTTTTACGACACATACAATCAATACAAAAGTCATGACAAAGACAATAACCATCGACGAGAAGAAAATCTTCAATCTCCTCTACAGTCATCTTGAGCCGAACTACACCCTGACATACCTCGATTACCGGGACGAGCTCCAGCCCGATATGGTTTACAAATGCCTGAAAGACCAGAGCCTCGAACCAATCTATGAAAAAGACTACTGGGGAGAAGCAAGGATGTATTACGCAAAAAACGAGCTTGAAAACATCATCGACAAATACCTGAAAGACAAGTACACGAAGGATGAAATCGAACTCTTCCGTACCAGTCAGGAATACCAGGCACTTTTCGACTACATCCTGGACAGGGACAATTCCAATCCGGAATTGGAGCTTTTCAAGCGTACCAACACACGGGCAAAGATAATGCTCCATAGCAACTACGACTGCTGGATACCGGCATACGAACAAGGCAACCTGTGCGGAAAGGAAGACGCCCTTGCCGGAATGATGACCGCCTTGAGCCTCAATCCCGCAAAGGTGAAGGAAGAAGCATCCAAACGGGGCATAAGCTGCGTAGGATTCCACAACATCAAAACCCGCGAGGGCAGGGAAGTGGTCTCCTACAAGGACTTCGTCGACTGCCTGGAAAATGCGACAGGCTACGGACTCTGGACATTCTTCGGCTATTTTGACATGGATGCACTCCTTGAAAAGAAATTCAACACCAAGGAACTCATGATTCCGAAAGGAACCAGATGCACAATCTTCAATGACTGGAACGGTTCAGGAAGCATGACCTTCGCCGAAACCATCCGGGATATATCCTTGAAAGAACTCTTCAGGAAAGCCAAGACCAAATACGACATTCCTGCCGTTTACGTAGATGAAAAATTCAACGGAAACTCCTACACCTCCGGTGAAGTCTACGGAGACATAATCAGCCGAAACAAAATTCTGACAATATGAGATACTACACCTTGAACATCACCAGGGCGTTTCTGCGGGAAGGGAAAGAATCCTATGCAGCGACACCGGAGAACATAGTCAAGTACGCACTGGAATACTGCTACGAGAAGAAAGACCTCTGGCGTGAGCAGAGCTTCCTCATCTTCATGAACAACTCGAACCTCATCGAAGGCCATTACCTTCTCGGCATGGGAGGGACGGATTCCGTCACTATGGACAAGCGTCTTGCCTGCATGGCCATGCTCGGGGCAAACGCAACCAGGGCCGTGCTCGTACACAATCATCCTTCCGGGAATCCCGCTCCGGGGCAAAGTGACCTGCTTGTGACAGAGGAAATCAAAAAGGCTTTCGCCGCCATCGGATGCAATCTGCTGGACCACGTCATAATCGGTGACGATGAACACTTCTCTTATTGCCAAGAAAAGAAGTTCAAAGTCAAAAGTGATCCACATGAAGACTAATATTGTCACGTCCCTTGAAGGAGAGTGTCCAAAGTTCGAAACAACCAAGTTTCCGACATTTGGATACATCCTTGTCTTCAAGACAAAAGATTGTCAGATTCTTACTGAGATGAATCCATCCACAACCGATAATGCACTCAAGGATTACTATCCCATCCTGGAAATCAACAGTCCCGATTTTCCTTTCGGATACGCAAGAGCGGGAGAAGCCATCTACGAGGAATTGAAGGATACAAGGGCAAAAGCCGAAACGCTCATCAAGGAACTTGTCAAAAAACATAAGGACCTGAACAGCATTTGCATCTACAAAGTTGAGATTCCTCCATACACAAATGTGGTCACCGGATTCAACGAAGAAAAAGTATCAGTCTCCATCTCCGAACATATGACCATCCTGCGTATGAATTACGAATATGCCAGAATCGGAGACGACAAAAACAAATACAAAGTTACCCATTTCGCGGACACAGGAAAAGTATCTTATTTCCAATCATTTCAGAACAATAAGAGACCATACAAAACTGCAAAATTTAAAACTGAAACAACAAAATAACAAAGCCATGTACACAGAACAAATCAACAAAATCAAGCAGGAGATAATTTCCAAAATCATCGAGAAACTCTACATGTACGAACTCGATGAGGTCTTCTGGAGCGAACTGAACACGGCGGAAGACATCGTCATCTTTGAAAACAAGCTCGATGCAGACTGCAACTTGCTTTTGGAAAGCATCAAGCTTGATTCCCAGCTCCTCCTGTGCGGATACAGCAAAGCAACCGAAGAAGGTGAAATCCTGAAAGCAGAAGACATGAATGTCGATGTCCTCGCCAAAATCCTGGATACGCTCTGCGAGCACGCAGACAGGCTCAGCGAGCTTGCCGAAGAAAACGAAGATGACTCAAAGGCTGAAAAACACAAATACGTGTTCCGATTCCACTGGAGACAGTGGGTGGACATCGTAGTAACGGCTGAAAACGAGGAAGAAGCAGCGGAGCTTGCCACCGACAAGTACAACGAGGGAGACTACAACGCCCAGGATGCCGACTTCGAGAACACCCACATGGAAAACGTGACAGAAGAATACAAAAGCAACGAAATTCCTTTCTAAATCCAAACTGAATGTCAACAACGCTCCTCTTTATCCTCAATTTGATTGCAGCTGTCACAGCTGTCGTCAGCATACGGAAAAACATCCTGACGCGAAGACGAGTTGTCCGCTATGAAGACTACCACAATACCAAGCCCGCATTCGTCACATTGATAGACGACCTGTTCCATTTTGCGGTGATCGGCATTTGCATCAAGCAGACAATCACTTTCATGTCCCTGTCCATGTGCTTCTGGCAGCTCCTTGCCGGATGCTGGCTGGTGGAATTCCTGTTCATGGTAAAGGACAAGACTTACAGAGGATATGAATTCTGGAAACAGAAATACGTCCCCGCAAACAAATACCGTAAATACTGGGGCAAATTAGAATACCAAGTAATAGACGAAATGGATTCCCGAGGTTTCATGGAGACCATGACACTATCACAGCGGTCCACCTTGGCCACAACGATCCTGAGGCTGTTTTGCAAAACCCTCAAGGACCTTGACAACTTAGAAAAACTCCAGGAAATATACGACCAAAAAGTTGCCGAATTTTTTGAAAACGCAAGCAAATCTCACAAAACATCATGAACACACACCATCAACTCATTCACTGTCTTGCCCTGTCCATCGAATACAAGGGAAGATTCATTCATGGCGAACTGCCTGAAATACCGGAATATTACGAGAATCCGAATCCTGAACAGAAAAAGGAGATGGAGAGGCTCGGGGAAATTCTGGACAATCTCAACAAACAGGGAATAAGATTCATCCCCTACTCCTTCAAGGAATTTCCCGAATGCCTTCAGTCGTCAAACGAAACCGGCGCCCCCGTAGGGCTCTTCGTGAAAGGGGATACCGACCTCAGGAACCTCTTTCAGACCACAGCCGGAATTGTCGGCACCCGTGACATGTCTTACTACGGAAGATCTGCCACATACGCAATCGTCGAGGAAATCAAGGCCACCAATCCCCGGAGTACCATCATCTCCGGCCTTGCATTCGGAGTGGATGCCATTGCACACAGGGAGGCACTTAACACCGGACTCAAGACAGTAGCAGTATTACCGACCTGCGTGGACAACATCTATCCTTGCCAGCACAAGCAACTCGCGGAAGAAATAGTTGACAAAGGAGGAGCACTCATCTCGCATTTCCCTCCCGGAACCGCACCAGCGGCAATCAATTTCCTGAGCAGGAACCAGATTATAGCTGCCCTTTCCGATACGCTTTACGTGCCGGAATCCAAAGCGAAAGGAGGAGCGATAGTCACTGCGAAATACGCATACGTACTCGGCAAGGAAATCCAAGCCGTTCCCGGTCGTTACGATGACGTCCGCTCACAAGGATGCAACGACCTCATCAAGCAAGGAATTGCAGACCTCTGGACAAAAACTAAAAATTGACAAAAAAAGTGTTGGAGAACTGTTGTTGATTTCCTATTTCTCCAATGTCAGGCGGGCTTCGGCCCGCCTTTTTTTTCCTGCAAGGACCGTTTCACTATCCGGGGAGAATTTAGCTCAACCGCCCCGGCCCCTCCGGAGCACGGGGAAGCGCCTTTCAGGCGCTTTGAAATTCTCCCCGGATTCCTTGCCTTGCGCACATTCTTTCGCCTGTATCTTGCCTGTGATTTCAGGGGGCTTTGGCCCCCTCCCGCACAAATCCATGCAGGGGCGTCGCTCCCCGGAAATCCACGGCGAAGAAAGGCGAAAGCCAAAGCACAAAACTCTTGATTTTAAAAAAAATCATCCAACAATATGCCAACAATCATTCCCGTCCAACAGACGCTGACACAGCTGTCGCTCTTCTCGGAAGAAACAAAAGAAGAAAGCCGCACTACAATCGTACCCGTGACAATTCCCAAACCGGTGAAGAAAACCGAGCCCGTGAAATCCGTGCCGGACGAAGGATTCTTCTCACTTCTGGAGAAAGTGAACAACTATGCCGAAAACAACGACCTTCAAGAAATCTTCCGTATGGGAGAAAAAAACGGATTTATAAACGGAGGCGCTAATTTCAGGTTCACAAATAATGATTCCTTGAAAAGTATTCCTTACAGATTAAACAACATAATTTCCACAGTTACATTTCAGCACTTCAATGAAAACGCCGAAAGGGAAAAAGACGATTGTAGCATAATAACCCAAACAGTCAACTTGATACACTTATCAAAAGAAGGCGAAGCCTTCTATATCCCTGTTGAATTCAAATTCAAGGAAACAGACGTCTACTGCGGAAACTGGAACGACAACTACAAAACGGCTAAAGTCCTTTCCATAAAAGTCGGGAAAGCCGGTCAGATAAAGAAATTCATGACAAACGCCCTGTTCGTACAGAACCATGAAGAAATCAAACAAATCATCCTGGCCAGCAAACCCTATCTGGAACAGTATCTGAATCAAAAGGAAGTAAGTATTCATTCCTATATCCTTGCTCCCTGGTTGGAAATCCTGCACAAGGCGGACTTTACGTTTGCACTCCTGTTCATAGAAAGGGAACCGGAAAACATAAGCAGCGACGAAATCGTGTTGCTGAACCGTCTTGCCGGACCCGGCACCAAGCCCAAGACCATCTTCAAGACGGAACGCTGCGTATACGAATGTCTCAAGCATTGTGGGAACCTCAACACATGGGACGTCTATCGCAGGCTGGCGAAGACGGGAAAAATCAACAAGGACACCATCAGGCAGGTCTACGAGCGGAATTTCAACGAAAGGGAGCTCAACCAAATAAACAGCATACTCGCCAAGGAGCATAACGGCAAAAAGGTCTTCAGTTGGGAGTCGCTCATCAATTACCTCGGCAGGTTGGACATGTACGAAGCCATAGACGCAAGGGAAGCCTTAGTGCTCCTTCAGGATTACCTGAGCATGTGCAGCCAGCTCGGCATGGAGCCCAGGATTGACGGCGATTCCCTCAAGAGGGAACACGACATAGCGGCACGCCTTATAAGGCAAAGACGGGACGATAAGGAGAAGTTGAAGATGGAGAAGCATGAAGAGGAGGTCAGGAAGCAGATAGAGGAAGGCAAGTCCCGTCTGAGCCGCTGTGATTATTCCGAAGGGGTCTACACCGTCAAGAGGATAACGGATTACGACGACCTGATCGACGAGGCCCGGCAGCAGCACAACTGCGTTGCATCATATACCGACCGCATCACGTCCGACGAATCAGTCGTCTGTACACTACGGGAGACAAAGAATCCCAGTCAGAGCCTTGTGACCATCGAACTCTCCCCGGACTTGAAAACCATAAGGCAGAAGTACCTTGCCTACAACCAACAGATAAGAAACAAAAGCATAACCGAATTCATCGAAAGATGGCATAAACAGATATTAGCATGACAAAACAAGAATTCAATCACAAATGGGATAGCGTAGACATTGACAAACTATCCGAAGACCGGTTCAAAGAATTTAAACAGGACTGCTTCGACACATACGAGTCAATCGGTTTTCTTGACAAATTCAATTCACCATATGACGACGAAGGCGAGCACAACAACATGTGCTTCAAAGTGCTTCGCCGCGCAAAAGAGGGGGAGTGCGATTTGGAGGCAATGCCCCTATGGCTTGTGGAATTCGATAACGGGGACACGGCTTTTTGCTATCCTGAAGAAATATGCAAATCAATATGAAAAAATTCAAAGTAACCATCAAGGAGCGCCAGAAGGACGGCACAGTCCATACTCTCGTCACACAGGCGTTATGCAGAGACAAGAATCAGGTCATTGATTTCTACGGGCTCAACGAACCGAACATCGTCTCATATCAAATCGAAGAAATCAAGTAATCGAAAACATGAATACAATTATTGCAATACCAACCCTTATACTGGTTATTATCATCATCCTTGTCATAACGACACTTGCTATCTTAAGAAACTCCAGCAAAAAAGAAATTAACGAAACAATAATTTATCTCAATTTTTCGATGATCTTCTTACTCTCCGGATTTCTCATGGGTTTCATAATTGGTACTCTCATTAGCGATAACCGTCCGACCAATTCTGAAAAAGAAGAAATCCAAGTACAGGAATACGTACCGTACAGTAGACAAGACACAACTCTAATCGAGTTAAAGGAACTGAACATGTCATACATAGACTTTTAAATATCCAAAACCTATGCAAAAGTACACTCTTTTCACATGGCCCGAAAGCCAAGAATTCGTTTCCAATCCACTTTGTCACCTAGTATGCCCTTTAGAAAATGATGATACACTTCATCTCGATTCGTCTTACTTGGTTCCTATCGAAGAAGCAGATCCAGTCGGAAAAGAAAAAATATACATCAAACTCGATGAAGCAGAATCCCAAAAATGGCTCGATATGACTGGCAACGAAGACAACGTTCTCTTTGACTACGACGGACACGCATTCGTCGAAGAAAGCCTGTATAACAGCTGCAAAATGGAAGAAAACATTAATCAGAAAATATCACACAGCGTCTGCAAAGCATCTTACGACGTCTGCTTTGTTCCGATGACAAACGTAGAAGTATTGGTCCATGACCCCCTGCATCCGACTGAAGAGGAACTGACCAAAATCTGCGCCGAGGCAGCAATCAAGATTCTCGACAACAGTGAGAGCTACATGACAGAAGAGAACGTCATAAGCGTTGAACTCTATGACAAGAAATGCGGTTCAAAGACCACAATATTCAACACCAATCCAGCCAGTATTGATGAGGCCCTCAAAAACATCATGAGCCTCAAAAAGCAGATAGGGGAGTTCTCCGTTGACCTTTACTACAACAACTTCGACAAAGAAAATCCCTATACTGCCAAGCTGCACAGTGTCATTGACAAAAACCTGAATTATCACGCCAGAGCAAAGAGCTTCAGCGACGCAATCAATGACATAAGAAGTTTCATCCAGGAAAAATGGAACGTTTGACAACCATCATGAAAACATACATTTTAAGGAGCATCTTGTTCCAGTCGAAAAGAATAATAAACTTATTTATATAAAACAACAGTCATGAAAATCTTTATCATAACCATCAGCGAAGTGTACGACTTCGAGACTTTTTTCAACAAGCCCATTGCATACATGTCAGAAAAAGAAGCTCAAAAAGAACTCAAAAGACTCTATGACTCTGCCAAACAGGAATACAACGATAAATTTGACACTGAAGACATCATAGAAGGAACAAGTTTTTCCCTTTATCCGGACGGCTATCATGCAACCTCACACTATGACGCACAAATCAATGAAGTGGAAGTGAATGGCGGCCCGTTCATACTCGACGCCATATTCGGAGAAGAAGCATCTCATAAAGCAAATGAAATCGGAATCGACAAAACCGCAAAGCTCATCACCGAAAACAAAATCGACGGATCCAGCGAATCCGTCGCCTTTGATACCGAGGAAGACTGCCGGAAAGCAGCAGAACTACTGGATACAGCCGATGGCTGGATGGGAAACGCTTGGAGAATCAAAAAATCATAACTACTGTAATCATGCAAACTGAACTAATCAAAAATCAACTGAAACAAATCCGCAAAATCATTGCAGACTCAATCATTGCACTCCTTGCGGAATTCAAACTTGACAGAATCGAAATCGCCGAAATCGACGAATATGACGCACCAACGCTCCCTCTTCCTGACGAATACGACAACAGTTGTTGTTACACACTTGACAGAATTTCCATCGAAAACAACAAAGTAACCTTCGAAGGCAGTTCCTCTTGTGATTCAACAGAATATGATTCAGACAACCTCGACGTAAACAGCATGCTGGAAATCCTTGAATGGCTTGAAGACCACAAATCGGGAATCCTCGATTACGCCGAAGAAGAAAACAGTTGCATAAGTCTATGAGAACAATACAAATATATCGAATCATCCGCATAGACGCGGAATTCGACCCAAAACAAACAAGCCAGGAGGATGCCGCTAACGAAGCGATAGAAAGGTGCATGGCAGAAGCGGCATCCAACGGCCTGTATGAAGGGCTCCTGAACGGAGTCAAAATCAACGATGTCACTGACTGCGGAGAATCAATATAACAAGAAAAATATGCAAAACGAAATCACCATCGTCTCCTTTCATGAGACCTATACCGGCGATGCCGGCTCGCACACCATCAACACCTTCACGGAACGTCGTAACGCCAAAGACTTCATCCTGAACAACCTCGAAGACACGGACGAATACCACAAGGAAATCCTCAAAAAAGAAGTCTCCAAGAAACTTCAGGGTTCCCTCATGCTCGGCAAGGATGACCGAATCAGTTACGTCGACGGTGACCACGAGTATTCCATCACCTGGGACTTCGTCCATTCGGACGGACAGGTGACCGACGATGAAACCGTCCGTGTCCTGGAATCCTTCGTAAATTCCAACAGGTGCATTGCCAACTACAGGAAAGTGGCCGAGCAGATTACCACCTGCATGCACAGGTACTGCCAGAACGAACTCTACAAGTTCATCGCCGTCATCCTTCGTCAGATGGCTGTATGCAACTACGATGAACGGAACGCCCTCATGCACAACAGGGCTGAAAAGATTGTCGAGTTTATGGACAAGTATAACCTTTAATCATTAACCTTTAACACCGATTTATTATGAACAACCCTTTTTACAGGCAAGCACTCATCGACGAACTCTGGTCGATTGTAGTTATCAGCAATAGCAATGAAGAACAGACAGTCATGGAAATCATTGACGAAACTGTTCTCACCGGCAACTGGAGCGATGATCTCGAAATCATCAAAAAGGCTTTCGAAGAAAAGCTTGAAAGACACAACGAACCCGAAACGGAATCCGAGCCCAAAGTTGAACCCACGGAAGCAATCGAACAAATTGTCGAAAAACTGAAAATCGGTTTCAACTACGTACCCGAAATCGGTGTCGGCTACTGCTCAAACGAGGAAGACCTTGAAAACATGAAGAACTTCGTCCGGGGCGGACTTGCGGCAAAGACGTCCATGGGAAGCATCACCGAACCGGACTGTAGTGACTACGACGAAGAAGACCTGGATTAGTCAGGATGGAAACCATTACTATCATCGGTGCCCTGCCGTACGACAAAGTGCGGCAGGACTGCCACAAGGTTAAAGACGGAGACGAATATGTCATCAATCATTACGCATGGCAGATTGTCAAGCAGAATGGGACCTGTTTACTTGAAGGGAATCCTATAGTCTTCCTCGTTCCCATCCCGGGTCATACGGGAGATGCCACGCATGCTTTGACCCTTGCAAAGGCAATCGGAAGGGAACTCAATGAAAAAGGCGGCCGAGTCGGAGTCCTTGATTGTCTGGAATGCGAACCACACGAACCACTTTACGACAAGAAGAAAAGGGGAGAGGACATATACGGCATAGACCTGAAGATGCACTTCAAATCCAAAAAACTCAAGAATACCTTTGACACAATCAAAAATGCCCAGTATACAAACACAAAACTCTTTCTCATAGACAATGTCGTTGACACCGGGCACACCATCAGGGAAGCATTCAAAGCCACAGGAAACCTTCCGGTAATTGCAATCGGAGATACTGGACTCTGCAATTTAAATCAGTGATGTTCTATTAGGATTGCGGGGATAGCGGCCTTGCGTCCGCTCCCTTCGCGGGTCCCGGCGGCTGCCCGGCTCCACTGGAGCCAGCGTACTGTCCGCCGCTCCCCGTCAAGGCTACGCCCCCACAATCCTGATGAATTTCCCAATGATGAAAACCGACTATACGGTTTTCAAGAGTAAACAAAAATATCCATGACTCCTATCGATCAACTCAAAAAAAACCTTGACAAGGCACATGAAAGCCTCAACGAATTTGCCCTAACGCTTCTCGCGGCAAACGATAACCGTATCATACTCAGGGAAGAAATCCTACTCGAAGATTCCCACCCAATAAGAGATAACAACAATGCAACACGGACTTATTTGCCTTTCTATATCGAAGAAATCATATACGAGGACAGCAAAGTCAAAGTGTATCAGTCACATGGCGGTCAAGCCGTACTCTTCGGAAGTTTCAATTTAATAGAGAAGGAACATATCCTGACCAGAGCGGCTTTCAATGCGGAAAATCCCGCAAAGACGGAATTTTTTCCAATCACTTCGGTGGCTCGGGAAGACCTGAGAATTGCCGGTTTTGAAGCCGACAGCATCACTGATGAAGATATGTCTTTACTTGCGAACAAAATGTCGTCCGCTTATGTACAATACAGTTTTTGGGAAGACCTCAAGATCATTGCAGAACACATCGGTATCGAAAAAGCAAAACAAAGCTGACAAAAAATCCCAGCAAGGACCGTTTCACTATCCGGGGAGAATTTAGCTCAACCGCCCCAGTCCCTTCGGAACATGGGGAAGCGCCTTTCAGGCGCTTTGAAATTCTCCCCGGATTCCTTGCCTTGCGCACAGTCCTTTCGCTTGCTCTGCCTGTGATTTCAGGGGGCTTCAGCCCCACTCCGCACCATTCCACGCAGGGCATCGCTCCCCAGAAATCCACGGCGATTATAAGCGAAAGCCGCAGCACAAAAAGTAAATTTAATATTCCAACACCATGTATGCAATCATTACAGACAGGGCAGAAGCCCGAAACAAAGGCTTGCTCATCAGTGGAACTTATTTCATGAGAAACGACACCGGACGGCCCCTCTTCCTACCCATCAGATACGACAACAGGATAAACCTCGAACTCATGGTCTACTTCCACTATGACGACACCAGCGAAGAGGCAATGAAATGCCACACCTTGACTGAGCTTCTCCATAATGGCACCATCACAGAGAAAAAACTTTACAAGGAATACGAAATCGTCCTGAATGACTTTCCCTTCTGCGGGACAAGAAAAATCCTCTCCCCGAACAAGATAAACGACATCGCCCGGGAATTCAATCAGCATGGTTTCAATGTCAACATTGAAGCAATAAGACACAACTATCTGGCTTGGGTATCCGACATGAAAAGCGGATACAGGGATACAGAAAACGGATATCATCTCTTCTCTCCCTGTGGATGCAACATCCTTCGGTTCAGCGCCACGACACTCTTCAACGAATCAGATTGGCAAAATACATATCAAGTTTAAAACACATGAAAGCAGAAATCACCTTTTCCCAGCTCTGGGCGAACCCGTCGGTAAGAAAATTCTTCTTTAGGGAACAAAGCGAAAACACGCTTCAGGACCTCAATTCAAGAGCAGTAGACTTTGAAGACGCAATTGCCGCCATTGACAATTACGCAGATATGGAAGACAGCAGCCTTGAAGACATTGAAGAAATGTTCTATTGCTTTGAGGACAACAGTCTGGAAGCCCTTGCTAAAGAATTCGGAATCGAATTGATAGACGAAGAATAGTCATGAAAGTGATTTTCACTCCACACGCAGCCAAATGCGTAACCGTCTATATCGGTATCGAGATTGAAATTTCCAAAGACTGCTCATGTGTACGTTATCGTACATCGAACTATATGCCCACAAAAGGCAAGACAGAATATGGCCGTGTATCCCGATGGCAGGAAATCAAGTTCAGTGGCGAACAGCCATATTTCATCTACCACGGCAGGCGAGAGTTTCTGGACGATTACATGAGGGTTGGGAATTGACACTTCCAATTCTCACCACAAACCAATCAAATCACACTATTATGAAAATGAACGAATACTTTCAGAATCTCCCTGTCGGGGAGGTTGTGAACAAGCGAGGTCTTGCGTACCTCAAACGACTGGGATATATCTACGATTACAGCACCTGGGGCTATCTTGAGTCTTTGCATATCTTCGGAAAGAAACGTGAGGGAGAGCCGTTCCGTGACGAACTGTGGCTTGAAATATCCCAAAATCGGGCGTGCAAGGGCGCGATGGATAATGACTACTCCGAAATGACATTCGATGATTTGATTGCAAAATTCGGACGTCAGGGACAATTTGAGTTTAACGGCATCATCTTCCGCCCTCGCTATTTCGATGGTTGCTTCAAGCCATATCTTATCAAGGAAGGACCCGCAAACGGCAAGCAGGTAAACCATCGATTTGCTTTCCCAACCGGAGTATGTTGATGCTGTCCACACAAGTTGTCCTAATCTAACCGAAATTTCAAAAAACACTCATGATAACATTAATCATCCTTAACATCGTCCTCCTCCTTTTAGGAATATATCTGGCTTTCCTGATAATAGCCAAAAAACTGCAATTCTCAAGAAAAGTAGCCAATAGCTTGGTAGTTATCGCACTTAGCTTCGGCCTTCTTTCAGTTGGCTATGCAGCCAAACAAGCAAACGACAATCATAAGAGCCAACAGGAAAAACAATTTTCATCGGTCAGTACCGAAATCAATGGACACTACTACCTGATTTTCTTAAAAGGACACGAAGAGATTTCTGTCGTACATGATCCAGATTGTAACTGCAAGACACCAACAAGCAAGCAAGAATCAAAACAAACCTTTACAGAATGGTCAAAGCTCCAGCTAGCAATTGCAATGACGGAATCACGATTCAACCCTCTCGTAGAAGGCAAGAACAAGGACAGAGGAATCTTCCAGCAAACTCCAGTCTATGTCAGGGAAGCCAACAGGATTCTCGGAAAACAAGTTTACACGCACAACGATTCCTTTGACATTGACAAGAGCATTGAAATGTTCAACATCGTCCAAGACCACTATAACAAAGCTCACGATATAGACAAAGCGATACACCTGCACAATCATGGTTCCGGCAACGGTTACAGTAGGGAAGTGATGAAGAACATGACCTTCATAGAAAGGATGGAAAACGTCCGGAACGCAGTAATTGAATACGAAAGTTATAATTGACATGAACGCCTATTTAGAAAACCTTTCACCTGAAAAAGTAAACGAACTTTCAATTCGACAAATCAACGCTCTTTTCCGTCGTAACGACGAATCTTCCAAGTGGCCAATATGCGGCAAGTTCAATGCCACTGAACGCGCCATCCGAAGACTCCGTACTTACCGCCGTCAGGGTTTGGAAATCAATTCCGGACTGGAATACTATCTTGCCCTTGACAGGGAAATATCAGACATAATCAACTCAATTTGACATGAACAAGAAACCAATTTTAGATGCCTGCTGCGGTGGAAAAATGTTCTACTTCAATCATGAGGACGACAGAGTTTTGTTCCAAGATATCAGGGACTGCGAAATGACGTTATGCGACGGCAGGAAATTTTCCGTCCATCCTGATGTGGTTGCAGACTTTACGAAAATGCCATATGAAGACAATTCGTTCCGGATGGTGGTATTCGATCCGCCGCACCTGCTGCGCAACGTAGGGAAGAGTAAGTTTGGAGATATTTACGACTCGCTCAATCCGAAGAACAAAGTAACCGGCTACCAGATGACAAAGTACGGCGCTCTGGGTAATGCCGACTGGAGGGAAACTCTCAGGGATGGATTCAAGGAGTGCTTCCGCGTCCTGTCTCCTGGCGGTTTCCTCATCTTCAAGTGGAACGAAACCGACATCAAAGTCTCAGAAATCCTAAAGCTAACTCCGGAAAAACCGGTGTTCGGCCATATCTCTGGCAAAAGGGCAAACACACACTGGATATGTTTCATGAAAAACGCTTAACAAGAGTCAAGACAATTTATTAACAAATAACAATTATGATTATCGCCAAAGAAATTATCGACGCGTCAATAAACGTAAAGAAAGAAGCCGAAGAAGCAAAAACCAAAGCCATGTGGAAATCCATTGAAGTCATGACCGACCGGGTTGAGAGACTCTCATCGGACATCAAAGACATCATGGATACATACTTCTATCTCCGTGACAAAGACGAAAAAATTGCCAATAAATTTTGGAACCTGATTTGTCACGAAGACAAAGAGCTCAATCTCGACTTCTGCAACGCCATCCTGGATATAAAAGGTGGCCGATGCGGAGTAAGACCATCATTCACCGCCAAAGGTTGCTTCAGCAATATCTACGTTACAAAAATAGGTGTCTTCTTCGGCCCCAGTTGTAACAATTTGTATCCTCTCGAATCACTTAAACACAAACTTGAGCCGAAGGATTATGAATCGATGCTGAACGCAATGTGCTTGTTGGTTGAGTCTGTTCCGGCATACAAGGAAAGATTGACTAACAAATTGAGCAAAATCCTTCAAGGCGAAGTCATTTCCTTACTCTCGACGCCCACTACCGGTCTTGCGAAACCTCAAAAATAACAAAATGGCAAAGAAAGCGTTTTTAGTGACCTTCGAGATTACGACCAGAGTTGTCGTGGACATTGACGACAACTGCACTGACACCAACCCAGAGACCAATGACGAGCTGTGGCAGGACATTGTTGACAAGGCTTGTGGACTTGCTTATGAAGAAGCTCCCGACTGGGGCGAGAACGTGTCAAAGATAGAGGAGGACATGGAACAACCCTATGACTCGGAATATGATTTTGACAACTAATAACACCAAACATTATGCATTTTCCTATTATCAAAATTGAACCCATTGACCTCGCGAGAGAGGCTTGGGACTTCGACCTCGACTACGGGGACGAGTGCCTTAATGAGCACACCGATTACTACGGAGAAATCTACAACGATGAAGACAGGCGGGATGTTATCACTTCCGACTGGCTCCGGGAACTTCTCGACGGCATCGCCACGATTGATACGGAGAAGGAAACAATTACATTCCTCGACAAGCAGACCATTCTGAACACGCTCAATGACTATTATCTGGAGCAAGCTAAAACCCTGTTCGAGAAGGCCGCGCAGCAACGGATAAGCAGGGACGATTTTCGAAAGGCCGGAGAGCGATTCCGCGACTTCAACACCCTATTTGTAGAGGACTACGGCAAGACGTCGCTGGACTTCGTGGGGGATGCCGAATATAACGCGGGCGAGACAGTACAGATTGGTAACATTTTTGACGCGCATTTTTGATTATGGCCACAGTATCAGAGAAACTCCAGCAGTGCATCGACACGCTGGAAGAAATCAAGAAAAGCGGCTACATACCGTTTGCAAGCCCCGCGCCTTGCTCGACAGAGCGCAGGATTAAGGACGGTATCAATGATGCCCTCAACGGACTCTATCGGGCGAAATCAAATCATGATCTAATATATGGCAGAAATTGAAATTGATGCACTCCTGAAAGGTGTCAAATCGTACTGGACAGAAGATAAATGCAAGCATGTCAGACGTTTCGAAGTCCACTCCATCCTGAATGATAAATTGTGGAGCAAGATAGAAAAAATATGGGGCGAAGACTGGGTACAGATGCGAGACATCATTATTGGCAACGATTACGAGATTGGTGGAAGATATGCATGCGTTCCTGAAGAAACCTGGCTTGATATGGTCGGACAATTAAAGGAACGCCTATTCATCGTTCATACGGAAATTCGAGAGTTTGACGGCAAGACAAGGTCGTACTACTGGAAAGTATGGGACCAATCTAAAGAGGACGTTATCAAAGACATTGATCCAAACCGCCCGGAAGTAGTCGAGTGGGAAGTTCTCGAAGCAGAACATAACAAACGCAACCGGTATATAGGTGCATGGGAGATTTACCAAGAATTAATGACTGCACTTGCGAAACTTAAATAAAAAAGAAAAAATCATTCGGCCCAAAATTATAAAAAAACAATCGCTTTATCTAAAGTCCTCCCATCACGGGAGGGCTTTTCATTTATCCAAACCAAAAACTGATATGCAAACTCCCTATATAAAGCCCATCCTCACCGGCATACTCAACCTGGAAATAGACGCATTCCTCCAGGCGATGAAACATCACCACAACCACTACAACTTCCGCGGCAACGGCCCGGTGATATGCATCACCGACGACAACTACTGTCCCGGAGTCTTCATTACCGGTCAGCTCGTCTCAACAGACGTGGACGAAAACTACGGCAACGAACTCGCCACCTTCAATGTTGAAACGAAGAAAGGGGAGAAGCCGGTATCCGTCACGGCCACCATTGGCAACGGCGGGCAGGCCCTGCACTTCTTCTTTCCCGGGATGCTTTCGACAATCACCAAGACAATCGGCGAACTCACCGAACAGCAGCTGAATGAGACCTGGCATCGCCTTGCCGGCTCCTGGGATGTGAAAGAATCCGGCAAGCAGAATCCACTTACTGGCAAGGCCTTCATCGATAAAGAAAAACACTCCGTCCGTTTTACCTGCGACCAGGGAGGCAATGCAGAGTATCTCAACGCGGACAAACTCATAACAAGGGCGCACGAATTACTCAAGAAATACGAGGAAGAAGCCGTCATCAGGATACTATGGGAGGAAGAGAACTTTGACCTGCCGTTCTAATCAAACTACCATGCAAACAAAAAACGACTACCAGCTGATTCTTCTCCGGGCAAATATCCGGAAAAAGAAAGACAAGAGGACTTTCGTCCTGACAGAAACCAACACCTATCCGAACGTGAGCCTCAACGAAGGACTCTATCTCATGAGCCGCTGCGGTTTTCCCCTGTACGCACAAGAAGGACTGAATCAGGCATCCTTCACCAGTGAAGATGTCGGGTGCTATGAAAAGAATGACAATGAAATCATCATAGCCGTTCTTCAACAAAAAAGAAAATATCCCTACGGTTACGAACCTGGAAATGAATCAATCGAATTATGGCCCGAAGAACCAGAATCCATTCATCTCTGCAACCTTTCAGGCTCCAGACTGAACAAACTGATTGAACACATCATCAATATAATCGACAACGGGAAAAGGCTCAAGGAGACATTTGTTAAGAAAGCCCTTCAGGAAGCCAGACTATCCATCATCCCAAAAGGATGGGAAGTGGTGGCACAAGGAGTTGTCGAACCCGGAGAACGTTATCTGGAGGAAGACCGGGCAACCTGCCTGACCATTACACCGGCTCTCATCTCATGGACATCCTGCAACGTTAGTTTCTCGCCACACAAGCCCGGATCACCCGTTAAGAGATATCCATGGGACGACAGTATCATCATCAGAATGAGTAAAAACAAATAGTTCCATGCAAGCAAGAACCAAAATACAGGGCGGACACGTATGGTTCGCCTATTTCGTCGCCGGAGATTGTTCCATCACGGAAACTATGCCGACGCCGTCAGAACAGCTTAAACCTTTGGCGGTCCCGTCGTTCTCACAGGCTATCTGACATCCTTCACCGGATGCATCGAAGAAATCGACGGGGTAGAAATAAAAGAAAAACCAACCGTCTGCCAATTGAAAGAATTCATGAAAGAATGCTATAAAGTCCTTGAAAAATGAAATCTCCATGTGCAAAAGAAAGACAAAACCAGTAACCTGCATCTGTTACGGCAAGACCCAGACATTTCCCAGCCGTAAAGCGGCACAGAACTTCTATTGGGACTGCGCTGAGAATTCCGAAGGTTCGGAACGCGAACGCTATATGAACATCCTCGCAAAACTCCATAGAGGAGAAGACAATTGCAACGACGATTGACATATTTACCACTCTTTTTTAAAAACAAATTCAAATTCAAAATCATGAACATATCTATCAACACAAAAAAATTTGCAAACGCAATAGTATCAGTCCTGAAAGCAATCCCTGTAAAAGCAGTTGATTTCCGTCTTTCAGATGTCGTCATCATCGCAGATGCCAAAAACAAAATCATCACTCTTCTTACATCCAATACGGAATCTGCAGTCAAAATCAACCTTCCTATAAACGAAGACACAGTTATCAACGAAGAAGGTTCACTGGAAATCCCAGCACGCATCCTCTGGGATATCATCAAGGCTGTCGAAGACAAGACGGTCACAATTAGTAGCATCTCAGACAATACGGCCAAAATAGCATGGACCACCGGACACGGTGAAATCCCTGCATATAATCCAAAAGACTATCCAGAAATAAAATACGAAATCAAAGACAAAGTCACCATCCACATCCCTGGTAAAATCCTTTCTGAAGGAATTGATTCGATCAAATACGCAATATCAAATGATGCAATCCGTCCAGCCCTGAACGGTATCTTTTTCAACGCGGAGGAAACAGGCCTCATCCTCGTAGCAACAGATGCTCATAGACTTGGCATTAGCGTACTGCAAGATTGTTTCCCTTCAGAACCATCTTCCTTCATTCTTCCTGTCAAGGCAGCAGCAATCGTTTCTGACGTCTTTGCCGGATGTGATTCAGTAGAACTGAACTTTGACAACAAACACGCAATTTTCTCTTCGGAAGGAAACGTAGTCAGCGTTACAAACGTCATCGGCAAGTTTCCAGACTACAAATCAGTCATTCCAAAAGACAACAATAACATCCTTACAATTGAGAAAAACACACTTAAAGATGCAATAAAACTCGTTTCTGTCTGTAACAGCAAAAGCAAAAACACTGTCAAAATAGAAATTAACCCGGAAGTCACCGGAACAGAAATCATCATATCTGCTGAAGACATCGGATTCCAGACTCAAGCAGAACAGAAAATTCAAGCCAATGATTATACAGGTGAAGCTCTCTCAATTGCCTTCAAGTCTGATTTCATCCTCGAAACCCTCTCATCACTCCCCGGAGACAGCATAAGAATAGAGATGTCCACAACTAAACGACCTGTATACTTTTATTCGGAAAAAGGTGAAGAAAAAGAAGACAAAACTCCCGGACTTCTTATCTCTTCCATACTCATGCCCGTACTTGGATAAGATTTAAAACCCTTTTCATGACAAGAGAAGAAATCGTAATAGTCATAGAAAAAGTACTTTACGAAAAAAACAACGCACAGAACTCTGTCGTAAAAGACTACGGATATATCGCTGCAAGCATAGCAAAAGCTGTTTCCTTCAATCCGGAATTCAAAAACATCACTCCTGAAATCATTGCCAATGCAATAGAAGAAAACTATCAAGAGCCGATTTTTGAAAGAATCATGGCCAGTATCCGCAGTCATTATGCAGAAGCACTAACGAAAGTCCCAAAACCACCGGAAGTCAAGCATAAGGATATGCCTTATTGGGGTTTTTTCTTCCAATGTAAAAATGCCTGGGACAAAAACAAAGACTTAGCCGAAATCCAAGACCTTACAATCAACTTTACAGCTGACTGGCTTCAGAAGGAAAAGAAATTCATTTCAAAAGAACAGATTAAGTGTTGTAAGCAAGAGGCCTTCGAAAACACGGACTTGGCTCCGGCTGAACAGATGAAATCATTCAAAAGAGCAGTAGTAGAAGTATCCATGAAGAACATCGACTTGTTCCTGTCAGGAAACCAAGCCGAAGAATGCCGAAAGTATATAGATTCGAAGAGAGAGGAATACCGACAATACTTCAAGGACAGATACAGTGTTGAGGGAAATTTTTGAACGACATTCATCAAGCAAGCGGGCGGCATACTGCCGTCCGCTTTTCCAATAAAATCCTCCCAGCCCTCACCCACAAACCCAATAAGACATCCTTGTCCCTATACGGGACATCAAAAACCGCATCATGTCTTAACCACTCTCCTGTCAATCCCAAATTACACTCTACTGTCTTTGCCCGACAACCCTTCATTGATTTTAATTCCATATATTCATTAAGCATCTCTTCTACTACAATAGCCAATGCCGGAACCTTTCCCTACAGGCTCCAAATCAAACTATCGTCCGCCTATCGGCTCCCTAAATTCCCCTTAAAAAT
>FLNY01003796.1_pt1 | contig 22315 bp, 21 predicted proteins | sample 1140381 | NCBI WGS metagenome assembly FLNY01 (sample SAMEA3878172, study PRJEB12797) | bioreactor metagenome | biome: Moose rumen | place: Sweden | collected 2011-10
AACAAAGCCTTCAACGACATCGCAGCTGCCATGTACGACCGGGAAGATGAAATTCTCAACTACTTTGTCAACAGATCAACTAATGCTTCCGCAGAATCACTTAATGCCAAAATCAAAGACTTCAGAGCTCAGTTAAGGGGTGTGATTGACAAGAAATTCTTCATCTTTAGGCTGGTCAAGATTTTCGGTTAATCCACGCGGTTATGCAGATGACCCGAGGATGCCGCTGAATGAGGGATGTATGACGGCCGAAGCGTTGCCGCTGACATCGTGGTAGTGGTCAGTAGCGGACATGAGTGGCGCAACGAGAAGGCGAGAGCGCCACGGCGGCTGGCTTTGATGTTGACGACGAGGACGCTGTCGGCCAGCGAGGTGAAGACGGTGCGCGTGTAGTGCACACCATTATATGTGTAGGACGTAGTGGCGACAGCGCGCTGCAAGTCGAGGGTGCGCTGGTAGTCGGAGATGTTTTCGTGGCCGAAGGTCATCAGCAGCGACCCCAGTGTTAGGTATTTCATGCCATGAGGTCCGCGGATGAACTCGCGGTCGACGATGGCAGAGGCCTCGCGGTCCTTACCCTCAAAAATCAGGCGCCGCACCTCGTCGAGATGGCTAAGTGAGGTGCGGCTGTCGTTGTCGTGAGGGCCGCCACTGAAGAACGTCTCTTCGTTGAGCTGCAGCTCCTCAACACGCGTGCCGCCATAGACCATGGCGCCCAGGCGACTGTTGCCCAGCGGCAAAGCTTCGTGCCACACTCGTGCAGGGGCCTCGTACCACAACATCTCACTCCCGCCAGCACCCACAGGCAGCAGAGAAGCGGTGACTTCGCGGTTAGCAGATGAACGTTGTGCGCTGCAGCAGCAAACAACGCTGAGGACTATTCCTAAGAGCAAATGCTTGTTCATATAACTTTTCAACTAGTTTGCGGATGCAAAGTTATATAATTTATGTGTACGCGAGTTCAACGTATGAAACAAAAGTTGAATATAATGTCTCATTATCGCAATATTTTTTTGTTTCTTAAAAAGATACACATTATCTTTGCCTCTGCGTTCACCAGAAAACAACAAACATCAGAAAATATGAATTACCTTGCCATAGACCTCGGTGCCACCAGCGGGCGCACGGTGATGGCCACATTCGACGGCCGACAAATGCAGATGCGCGAATTCACGCGCTTCGAGAATCCCCAGTTGCCGCTCTGCGGACACATCTTCTGGGATATAGCACACCTCTACAACGAGATTATCAAGGCGTTGCAGAAAGTGAAAGCCGAAAACATACACATAGAAAGTGTCGGCATCGACACGTGGGGCTGCGATTTTGCCTTCTTCGGAGCCGACGGGCAGCTGCTATCGCTACCCTACTGCTATCGCGACCCTCACACCGACGGCGCCATAGAGCGCTACTTCGCAGACCGCTTGTCGAGTCGAAAGGTTTACGAGCTTACGGGCATTCAGTTTATGCCATTTAACTCTCTCTTCCAACTTGATACGCTACGGCGAGCCGGATGCACGGCTCTTAAAGAGGCGTCTGAGATACTGTTCATGCCAGACGCCCTGATTTACATGCTCACGGGGGAGGCCGTATGTGAATACACCGTAGCCTCAACCTCGCAGATGCTTAACCCTCGTACGGGCGACCTCGACGAGGAACTGTTGGCATCCATTGGGCTGTCGCGCAATCAGTTCGGGCGGCTGGTGCAACCAGGTGAGCGCGTGGGAGTGCTGACACCACAGGTGCAGCAGGCCACGGGATTGGGTGCCGTGCCAGTCATAGCCGTAGGCTCGCACGACACAGCCTCGGCCGTGGCTGCCGTGCCGGCCGAGGACGACCGCTTTGCATACCTTAGTTGCGGAACATGGAGCCTGCTGGGCGTGGAGAGCCCCGAGCCCATCATCAACGCCGACAGCTACGACCAGAACTTCACCAACGAAGGCGGGCTGGACGGCACGACCCGCTTCCTGAAGAACATCACCGGGCTGTGGATCTACGAGCAATGCCGGAAGGAATGGAAGGGACAAAATGAAGTATTAAAACTGAGAAATGGGGAATCAGCTGTTCCTGCCGATGTCAACGAATTGAATGCCTTGTGCCTCCGCTCGACGTGCAACAGCCTGATAGCTCCCGACGACCCGCGCTTCGCTCATCCGGTATCGATGACGGCTGCCATACGAGACTACCTCACCGAGACGGCCCAGCCGCTACCGGAGACGCCTGCCGACTACGTTCGCATCATCTTCCGCTCGTTGGCAGCCCGCTATTGCGAGATTATTGAGATCCTGCGCAAGATTACGCCTGTAGACATCCAACGCCTGCACGTCATAGGCGGCGGCTCGCGAAACGAATATCTGATGCAGTTTGCAGCGGATGCACTCGGGATGCCTGTAGTAGCTGGTCCGCAGGAAGGCACGGCACTGGGCAACGCCCTCGTGCAGGTGCGCGCTTCAGGACAAGCGGCGTCACTCAGAGAGATGAGAGATATCATAAGAAAGAGTATTGAACTGAAAACATACCTGCCAAAATGAAGAACCTGGATTGGAAAATGCTCAGCTCTGAATACCTGTTCCGGAGGCCATGGCTGACGGCACGGCGCGACACGTGCCAGCTACCTGACGGGCGTATCATGGATGAATATTACGTGCTGGAATATCCTACGTTCATCAATGTAATTGCCATAACGAAGGAGGGGCTGATGGTGCTCGTGCGTCAGTACCGCCACGGACTCGGGCGCACATGTTTCGAGCTTGTGGCCGGCTGCGTTGAAGAGGGCGAAGAACCTGTCGAGGCCGCAAAGCGCGAGCTACACGAAGAGACGGGCTACACAGGCGGCGAGTGGACGGAAATGATGACCTTTTCTTGCAACGCCAGCGCCATGAACAACCTCAGCCACAGTTTCCTGGCTATGGGCGTGGAGAAGACTGACAGCCAACACCTCGACGCTAACGAGGACATAGAGGTGTACACATTCACCAAAGAGGAGGTAAAGGCGATGCTCTTACGGGGCGACTTTATGCAGGCATCGATGATAGCGCCGCTCTACAAATACTTCGCTCAGCTCTGACAACAGCCAACAGAGCGCCATCACGTCTGTCTGCCGCCACGAGACTGAGGTGCATAAAGAGCGTCTATTATTTAAGATGGAAAAGAATAGCTGGATATATCACGTAGCAGCCCTGGTGGTTGTAGCCATTTGGGGGTCGACGTCTGTCTGTGCTGGGCTGTCTACTCACTGTTGATGATCAGTGCTTCGAAACGCTACGACACGGCGTTCACCACACGCAAGGTGTTTGGCTACGGACTCATCTCCATGATTCCATACTACCTGATTTGGCCTGAATGGCCCGAATGGAGGGTTATTACGCAGCCCGAGGTACTGACCAACCTGCTCTTCCTCGGCTGCGTAGCATCAATGCTTTGCTTTGTAGTTTGGAACTGGGTTCTTAAAAAGATAGGAGCTGTCACGACAACTAACTACGCTTACTTCAATCCCGTGATGACGATGGCGTTTGCCTGGGCTCTTCTCTCGGAGCGCATTACAATATATTTCATCGCCGGTACTGTGCTCATACTCGTGGGAATGTACTTAATAAACAGACAGACGGAGGAGTTAGCGATAGAACGCCCACAACGATAAGACCTAAGATTAGAGCTACAAACCACGCTCGTGCAAACCACGAACGAGAGAATGTAACCCAGTAAGCACACGAAGGCGCAGAGGTGAACAAAAGCTGAGGAAAAAGGTAGCGGAAGAGCCACGGTTGCAGCAAAAGCCACAAGGCTACACACAGCTGCATTGTTATGATTGCGTAGTGACACATCCTCACACGCGTTTTATCGTCGAAACTGTTGGTGCAGTAATAGATGATACCCGTAGCCCCCATCAGGACGACCAGCACCAGCGCAGCCAACTCTGAGAGGTGCCTGGCAAGGAGACCAGCTCCGAAGGAAGACAAGCGGCCTTGCTCAATAGCAAGCCACGACGGGGCATCATAGGTCTGGGCAAGCATCAGCTCATGACGCACCTGCTCGCTAAGGCGGATGGCAGGAGCTGCCATTTCGCGGGCATGAGTTAAGAATGGGCTTATGTCACCCATGACAAACAGAACTGAGATCCAAAAGACATAGGGCACAAGCAGGCCCATCACCGCTGCACAAAAGCTGCGCAGAGATAGTGAACGGAAGAGAAAAACCTGCACACACAGCAAGACGGGCGACAGGCAAACTAACGGCGGCCAGGCCAGGCTACCAAGCGAGAGGAATAGGTAAGAGTGGAAAGCGTCGAGTTCAGGGCGTGCCTTCTCGCACGTACGCAACAGCGAATACAGGGATGCTATCAAAGACAGCTGAACAAGCAAGCCCGGACATAGTTCATGAAGGAATCCGCAAACAGCCATCAACAGCAGGAAAAAGCTGGAGACCATTCGAGAACGCACACGCAGCAGCGCGTTCTGCGCCGCCATCTCAATGATGAACAGAACGGCCGTAGCACAAACGCCCCAGCCCAAAAGGTACGGTAACGAATAGCCGCCTTGAGGCAACCACCACAGTAACGTGGTGAGCACAGCAGCCACAGGAAGAGTCACAGAGCTGCGCGCTATCCTGTTATGCCAACGTACTCTCACAGGTCTGAACCGATATCGTGTCGGAAGTATTTGCCTTCAAATTGTATGGCATCGGCGACGGCATAGCTGCGAGCCATTGCCTCAGCTTGTGTCTGACCGTAGGACGAAACTCCTATGACTCGACCGCCGGCTGTCACGACCTGCCCATCGGCGGAGATAGTAGTGCCTGCATGGAAGACCACGGTGTCGGCACTCTCGCCTACTTCAGACATATCGATGGGGAAACCCTTTTTGTAAGACCCAGGATAACCTCCGCTGACAAGCATAACGCATACCGCCTTGCGCTGATCGATTACCAGAGAACGTGTGTCGAGGTCGCCTGCGGCGACGCCCTTGAAGAGGTCTACGATATCGCTCTCAAGGCGAAGCATCACGGTTTCGGTCTCGGGGTCGCCCATCCGGCAGTTGTATTCGATGACCTTCGGGTCGCCGTTACAGTTGATGAGTCCAAAGAAGATAAAACCTTTGTAGTCAAGACCTTCCGACGCAAGGCCCTCTACCGTAGGACGTATGATGCGGTCTTCCACTTTCTGCATCCAAGCAGGGTCGGCAAAAGGAACGGGCGAAACCGAGCCCATTCCGCCTGTATTCAGGCCTGTGTCACCCTCACCTATACGTTTATAGTCCTTTGCCTCGGGGAGTATCTTGTAATGACGGCCGTCGGTGAGCACGAAAACAGAGCACTCGATACCAGACAGGAACTCCTCTATGACCACACGGGCCGAGGCCTGCCCGAACATCCCGCCGAGCATCTCCTCAAGTTCACGCTTGGCTTCGGCGAGTGTTGGAACGACGAGGACTCCCTTGCCAGCACACAGACCATCGGCCTTGAGAACGTAAGGCGGCTGCAATGTCTCAAGGAAGGCAAGGCCTTCGGCAAGATGATTGCCGTCGAAAGTCTGATAAGCTGCCGTGGGGATATTGTGGCGATGCATAAACTGCTTGGCAAAGTCCTTGGAACCTTCGAGCTGGGCTCCGGCTTTCGACGGGCCGATAACAGGAATCTGGCACAACGCCTCATCGTCATGGAAGAAATCGTAGATGCCTTTGACCAACGGATCTTCGGGACCTACTACAACCATATCGATGCCCTCAGAGAGGATGAAGCGCTTAACGCCCTCGAAGTCATCAGCCTTAAGAGCCACGTTGACGGCACCGCCGGCCTGAGTACCAGCATTGCCCGGAGCAACAAAAAGAGTCTCGACACAAGGCGACTGCAGGATTTTCCAAGCGAGAGCGTGCTCGCGTCCACCGCTACCTAATAGAAGTATCTTCATTATGAATTATGAATTATAAATTATGAATTAATTCAAGACCGAACGTCCTACAGCCTTACGGATTTCGAACATATACATGAAACAGGAGAGCAGGAAATAGATAGCTGCAAGAATCCACAAAGCGAGGATCTCACGATGACAATCTCCTATCGATGCTCCCATACCCGAGATGCGAACATAAGCATTCAAGCCCCAAGTTGAGGGAAACACGCTGCCCACGGCCTTCCAAAGAGGCGGCACAGCAGATCCTGGCCAGCTGACACCAGAGAGGAACAGCAACGGAACGGACATAAAGACGAACAGCAGAATGCAGTCCTCTCGGCGATAAATAAAGCTCGAGAAGAAAATGGCCATATAGGTACAAGCCAAGAGGTATGGAACAAAGAAGCCCAGCAAATCCCAGAAATGGGCCAACTGCGGCAGGCCGAACCAACGGGTGACACAGATTGCCATGTAGAAAGCCATCAACAGGAACAGCAGGAAATGCACCAGCCCCTTACCAAGCACTATAGCAAGCGAGTTCTTGTAGTGGTGGGTAGGAGGAATGACAAGACCGCGGAAACGCTCACGGCTGCGCCCCATGGACATTCCTATGCCGAGGCAGAGAGCCTGCTGCAGGATAAGCATCAGCACAGGAGGAATAAGGAAGGCAGCAAAGCCTCCGGCCGAATTGTACAACTTAACCTCTTCGAAGCGAATCGGCCAGCGGGTCACTTCCTCTTCGCGTGCAGTAGTGGATGTCAGGTGCTCCTGGACTTTAATGTCACGGTTCATATCCTGCGCCACGTTTGCCACGGCAAGGTACTCCACTTTATAGTAAAGCACCGACGTCAGGTCACTATATAATCCTACGATAGTCTGCTCTCCCAACCATAGTTTTCGGTCGAACTCACGAGGTATGCGCAGTATACCAAAGACATCACGACGTCGCATCAGTTCCTGGGCCTCGGCCATGCTGCGACAGTGAGCGGCGACTTTAACCTCGGCAGTGGCATCAACACGACGAATGAAATCGCGGCTGCGCGAACTCATGGCATCATCGACGACACAGATAGGCAATTCGCGCTGAGTCTCTGTGTTGTAAATCATGGCATAGAGCAACGGATAGGCCAGCGGCAAGAGGATAATAAAGATGAGGATGCCCTCGTCCTTGACCAACTCACTCAACTCGTCGAGCCATACGTGCAATATCGGGAACTTAGGCTTTCTCATGCTTTATATTCTTTATTAAGGAAGGCGTCGGTAAGTCGGAAAGAGAACAGCCACGGCAGAATTGACAAGGCAACAAGGGCCGCAACATTCATCCATACGTAGCTGATATGATAACCGTTGAGAGCCTGATTGACATAGATAAGAAAATAATGGCGAAGCGGAAAGATATTGCTAAACCATTGGAATGGCAAATCCATTGCTGACACTGGGAACGAGAAGCCTGTTAGCGAGACCTGCATTACACCGAGGAGCGAGCAAGCCGACATGGACATTCGCATCATGCCAGGGAACGCCTCGAACAGAAGAAGTCCGAATCCCTGAGCAGCAAGCACGGCGAGGAATCCCCACAGCATCATTCGTGGTATACCACAAGCACACGGGAATTGGAAATAGCTATAGAACACGAGGTCGAAGAGCCAGATGACGGTGGCGTAAAGAACCGTCTGCGGGAGCAGTTTACCGATAATGACCACCCATGTACGACGACCTGACATCTCATAAAGTTCCTTCTGCTCGCTTCGTTTCCATTCAATGCCCAGGGCATAACTCGTGGTGAGCATGATGACAAGCAGCAGCAGGCCAGGCACAATCATATTAGTCAGCACCACGGAATAGTTGAGTTGCGGATTGCCCAAGGGATGACTCTCCACGACTATTGGCTGCACTGTGCCCAAGATCTGGTCTTCAGTATAGCCCTTGGCCGTCAACGTTCCGCGTGTGATGGCTATACCAGCCATCTCACTCATCTTTCTCATATCCTTCATCAGGAGTGAGGCTGCAATGAAATAGGAATCGTTGGTGTAGAACGATATAACAGGCTGACGCTGAGTCAGAGCGGCCTCGGTAGTGCCTTTGGGAATACGGAAGATGCCGTAAATCTCGCCACGCTGCATAGCCTGACGTGCCTCGGTGTAGCTGAACGTTTTCATCTCGAAGCGCGTCTCCTCCATGGAACCGAGAATACGGGTGAGCTCCCTCGTCACATGCGTATTATCCTCATCCACGAGAGCTGCGGGCAACTTGGTGGGAAGTCCTTCCTTCATGAGGCTTGAGAACATCCACAGAAAGCCCAGCGGCGCAACAATCATAATGACAAGGAACATTGGGCGCCTTGAGAACGACTCCAACTCCCGCCTGGTAATGAGCCATATTTTGGTTAATGCGTCAAGCATTCTATCAGAAACTTCTATCTTACTTAATAATCACGGTCATTCCGGCAAGTACATCCTTGATATCTGCCTGATTAACAGGACGGGCCGTTACCTCGAAAGTCTTAAGGTCGTACTTGTCCAGAGCCTTGGTAGCCTTCCATGTAGCATAACTGCCCATAACATTCATGGTTGTTATGCACACGTTCAGCTCGCGGTCGAGCGCCGGCACGTAGATGGTCTTCTCCATCCCGGCCTTGAGCTCAGGCAGATAATCCTCACGGATATTGAACACGAAACGTACGTCGTCGGTCTTGGCAATGTTCATAATAGGAGCGCCAGTGCCCACGAGCTCGCCCACTTCGGGGAAGACCTGAGTTACTGTGCCGTCGGCCGATGCCAAGAGAACCGTCTCCTTGCGATAGCCTTCAACCTCAGTGACAGCACCCTGAGCGCGGGCAACCTGAGCTGCAGCGGCTGCCTTATCCTCGCGACGGGCACCCTCACGTGCCATTTCGTACTGGCTCTTGGCAGCCTTCTCCGTGGCCTGCATAGCACGCAGCTGAGCCTCTGCCTCATCGCGCTTCTGAGCGGGTATGACCCCTTCGTCATACAGTCGCGACACACGGGTAAAGGTCTTCTCGGCTACATCAAGGCCGGCCTTGGCTTTCTGCCACAGTTCATAAGCCCCCTGGATTTCCTGCTGGCGGGCACCATTGCGGGCTTTCTGCTCGATAGCCTTGGCAGCGGCCTCAGCGGCCTCGGCCTGCATCAATTTAGCCTCCACTTCGGGCGAGTCCAAAATTACAAGTGTATCGCCGACCTTGACCTGATCGCCTGATTGGACACGCAGTTCCTTCACTCGACTGGGCACTTTGCTCGACACGCGGTAGTCCGATGTCTCGGCCTGACCTTGCAGAACCTCTTGAGGCTTGGGTAGGAATATACCAACAAGAATCACCAACGCCATAACGGCCACGAGCACGAGGGCGATAATCAAGAGATTATTCAGTTTACTTCTCTTTGCCATAATATATATGTTATTTCAATTATCAATCTTTCAATTTTCAATATCCCAACGTACCAAGCGCGCGCAGGAGGTAGAGGTCGGCCAGGCGCACATCTATGGCAGCATCAACGAGCGTGGAGTGTGCGGCGAGCCAAGCTGTCTGCGCCTGCAGCACATTGCTTACAGGGATGACGCCCTCGCGCAAGCCGAGTTCGGCAATACGCAGGTTCTCGTTAGCCTGTTCCTGCGAGCGCAGGGCAGTGGAGAGTCGCTGCTGAGCCTCCTGCATCTTCTGCTGGTTCTGATTCACCTGCAGACTGATTTTCTCGCGGACTTCATCGGCACGCGTCTCAGCCATAGCGGCCTCAGCCTTGGCCTGACGAACCTTGTAGATACGGTCGCCCCACGTGAGGATGGGCACTTTAAGCACTACGCCAGCACTCCACATACCGTTGAACTTCTTCTCGAAGCCATTAAAGACATTGGGGTTTGAGACGAGGTAACCTGCAGTGAGTGCCAGGTTGGGCATATACTCTGAGCGAGCCACCTTGACCTCCTCGCGCTTCACCTGTGCGGCGATATCGAGGGCCTTAATCTCTGCTCGGTGTGTCATCGCCGTCTCTACAGCAAAGGGTTTATCGGCATTCGGTTGGAGCGAGACTGCCATATCCGCGGCGCCCTCAGCCGTCAGCTCGCCCTGCTCGTCTTCGAGGGTGAAAGCGGCATCAAGTGGCAAGCCGCAGAGCTGGGCCAAGGCCATGCGCGAGAGGGCTAAGCCGTTGTCCACCTGAATCATAGCCACCTCGGCCTCGTTGACCTTCACCTTCACTGAAAGTCCGTCGGCCTTCGTGGCCATGCCCTCATTGATGAGTTTATCTACATCGCCATCGAGTTTCTTTACGGTCTCGCAGAAGCTTTGTGCAAGGTTCTTCTTGCTTTGCAAGGCCACGATGCGCCAGTAAGCCTCATCGACGCTTACGAGGAGGTCTTGCTCCTCCATGGTGTGCTGCTCCTGAGCGGCATCTTGTGCCAGACGCGTGATGTGGTCGTACGCTCTAATCTTGCCACCCATATACAATGGTTGTGTGAGTAGCACTGCTGCGCCCGTCATGTTGCGAGTGTCGGTGCGGAAAGCATCGACAATGCTCTGCCCTGCCCCATCCACCATCTGAGCCATACTGGAGAGCATTCCGTTAAATGCCGTAGATGCCTGCGAGAGCATTGGAGCTGCCATCTGCTGCATCAGTGTGGGATTCGACAGAAGTCCGGCAAGATGAGGATGCTGGGCCATTATAGCCTGAAACTCCGGATTCTGCATCAAAGCCTGAAATTCAGGCGAATTGGGCAGATTGGCCAGTTGCTGCTGGAACGCTGCGGCTCCCTGCTGCACCCCCTCTCCTAAAGCACCGGCAAAGCGCGAGCCCATATTAGAGAGAGCTTGTTTCTGATCCTTATTCAGCAACGACACCTCTTTCGTCGTACGCTGATAGGTTCCTACGGCAGAAATCTTCGGGAGGTAATTGGTCTTCACACTTTTGTGTTGCCAATAGGCCGCCTCCTGCTTCAGTTCGCTCATTTTCAACTCCTTATTATTGTGGAGAGCCAAAGCACGGCAACTGTCGAGCGAGAGCACCTGACCTGAAACAGTTGTGACACTCGCAAGCGCCACAGCCAATAATATTGACTTTAGTCTTTTCATCTACCTTCAAAAATATAATTTTGAATAACTTTTTTAATCAAGTCCTACGGACGCAAAGGTCGAAATAAAAAACTATAAAACGATGCATAAAAGGACAAAAAAATATTTTTAAAGCCTTTTCTTTGTATTTTTAGTCTAATTTATTCTTTTTGTGAAGTCAGAGCTTAAAAAATCATTGTAAAGATGATAGTAATTGCTTAGCGTTAACGGTTGTTTGTTCACCCGTAACCATATTTTTCAAAGTAAAAACGCCGTCTGCCATCTCGGTCTCTCCGGCAAGAGCTACGAAAGGTATGCCGCGGGCGTTAGCATACTGCATCTGCTTCTTCATCTTGGCTGCGTCAGGATAAATCTCGGCGCGAATACCAGCCCTGCGGGCTTCAGCCAGAACAGGTAAGGCATAAGCAGTCTCCTTCTCGCCGAAGTTCACGAACATGAGTTGTGTAGCCGTCGTTATCTCTGCAGGATAGAGTTCCAGCTGATTGAGCACATCATAGATGCGGTCTGCACCGAACGAGATACCAACCCCCGAGATGCCAGGCATGCCAAAGATACCTGTGAGATTGTCATAGCGTCCACCGCCGGTAATGCTACCAATCTGCACGTCCAAGGCCTTGACCTCGAAGATGCAACCGGTGTAGTAGTTGAGGCCGCGTGCCAAGGTGAGATCAAGCTCTATGACATTCGTCAGAGAGCAAGACTTCAGCGTGTTCAAAACGTATTCCACTTCCTTGATGCCCTCCAGACCTGTCTCGCTGTCCTTCAGCACCTGACGCATCGTCTGAATCTTCTGCTCGTTCGTACCACAGAGCTTGATGATAGGCTGAAGTTTCTCAATTGCATCGGTTGGGATACCATCCTCTGCCAGCTCGGCATTGACGGCCTCCAAGCCTATCTTGTCGAGTTTGTCAATGGCCACGGTGATGTCCACTATCTTGTCGGCCTCGCCAATCATCTCGGCGATACCGCTTAAGATTTTGCGGTTATTAATCTTTATGCAGACACGTATTCCGAAGCGACGGAACACCTCATCGACGATTTGCATGAGCTCAACCTCGTTCAGCAACGAGTCAGACCCGACAACGTCGGCGTCACACTGATAGAACTCGCGGTAGCGGCCTTTCTGCGGGCGGTCGGCACGCCAGACGGGCTGGATCTGATAGCGGCGGAAGGGCAGCGTCAGCTCCTCGCGATGCTGAACGACGTAGCGGGCGAAAGGCACGGTAAGGTCGTAGCGCAGGCCTTTCTCGCACAGCTGTGATGCCAGCCTGGGCGACCCTTCGCCGTTGAGTTCGCAGGCATCTATGCCCCGCAGGAAATCGCCGGAGTTAAGAATCTTGAACAACAACTTATCGCCCTCCTCGCCGTATTTGCCCATGAGCGTGGAAAGGTTTTCCATAGCAGGCGTCTCAATCTTGCGGAAGCCGAAGAGGGAATAGACGCTGCGAATTGTGTCGAAGATATAATCGCGCCGCGCCATCTCCGAAGGTCCGAAATCGCGTGTGCCTTTAGGTATACTTGGTTTCTGTGCCATCTATATTATATATAATTAATGTGTAGTTCCAAGAAAACGATGCAAAAGTAGTGTATTTATTTTGTCTGAGCAAACAACTCGGCATTTTTCAGTGCTCCGAGGGCTACTCTCGATCCGTTTGCCACCATTTGCCAAGACTTTGAAATGTTCTCTTGCGCTTCAGGTGATATGCCAACAACAGGCTGACCGGCAACTGCTCGCGAATACTCTCGAGCCGCGCGGCAGCGAGATTAGCGGCGCGGGCGGCAGCAAAATCCGCCTTAATACGCCGAAACTCACGGCGCGCCTGCCACACAGCCTTGAAGCTGCGCCATTCGCCCTTGAACAAGAACACGAGCGATGCCAACGCGTCGAGGAAGAAGCGCCAGCACATCACGCTGCGCAGGCGGTGATCAGGCAGGTTCTTGTAGAGAAGGAGAAGGTTGTTGCGGAAGTTGAGGAATGTCTTGCGAGAATTTTCTTTCGGCAGAGTGCCGCCTCCGACGTGATAGACTACGCTCTGCGGCACACATACTATGCGATAGCCTCGGGCACGTAGACGCCAGCAGAGGTCTATCTCCTCCTGATGTGCAAAGAAGCGGCCGTCGAGGCCACCGACTTCCCAATATATCTTGGCACGAATCATAAGGGCGGCACCCGTAGCCCAGAAAACATCGGCAACATCGTCGTACTGCCCGAGGTCGGGCTCAACGGTGTCGAACATCCGTCCGCGACAGAAGGGATAGCCCAGATAATCGATGTAACCGCCTGCGCCCCCGGCATATTCGAAATGAGTCGGCGTATGCTCAGCACGCAGCTTTGGCTGACAGGCGGCCACGTCAGGGTGTTCTTCCATATACTTAACGAGCGGCTGGATCCAAGCCTCGGGCGTCTCTACATCTGAATTGAGCAAGAGATAATAGTCGTAGCCATCCCCTACCCTACGAAGAGCCTGGTTATAGCCCTCGGCAAATCCGTAGTTCTTGTCCAAGGTGATGATCCCCACCTCAGGAAACTCTGATGCAAGAAGCGCGAGAGATTCGTCTGTGGAGCCATTGTCGGCCACGATGATGTCAGCAATCTCCCTCGGTGTGTTGGACAGGACTGTCGGCAGGAAGCGGCGGAGCATCTGGGCTCCATTCCAGTTTAGTATTACGATAGATATTCTCATTCTGCAATCAGTGCCGACCTATCGGCATTCCATTTAGTGAGACGGAGGGGCTTAATACTGTTATCACATCCATCACCATGATATTCCACCTTTATGTAGTTGTCTGTGTAGCCATTGTAGATGCCTTTCGTGCGTGTGTGCTCGAGCAGGACAGGTCGCGTCGTACCGAGAAAGCGCTCGTAGAAAGCGTGAAGCTTTGCATCGCTGACGGCCAGTAGGCGCTGACTGCGTTCGTGCTTCTCTTCGGGCCTGACGACGTGCGGGATGCGCAGTGCCGCTGTGCCTGGGCGTTCGCTGTAGCTGAAGACGTGAAGCTGCGCTATGGGCAGACTCTCGATGAAGCGCTCGGCCTCGTCAAACAGTGCGGCCGTCTCGCCCCGGGTACCGACGATGACATCAACTCCTATGAAGGCGTCAGGCATCAGCTCACGCACGCGCGATACCTTATTATAAAAAAGGGCCGTGTCGTAGCGTCGGTGCATTAGGCGGAGCACCTCGTCTGAGCCTGACTGTAGGGGGATATGGAAATGCGGCATGAAGGCGCGACTCGAGGCGCAGAACTCGAGGACTTCGTCGGTCAAGAGGTTCGGCTCGATGCTGGATATGCGATAACGCTCGATGCCTTCCACCGTGTCTAAGGCTCGCAGCAGATCGATGAAGGTCTCGCCTGTTGAGAGTCCGTAGTCGCCGATGTTCACTCCCGTGATTACTATCTCCTTGCCCCCCTCGGCAGCAGCCTGTCGGGCCTGCCCGACGATGTCTGCAATCGAGCCGTTGCGGCTCCGCCCCCGTGCAAAAGGTATGGTGCAATAGGTGCAGAAATAATTGCAACCATCCTGCACCTTCAGGAAGTAGCGGGTGCGATCGCCTCGGGAGCATGATGGGACGAAGACATCGGCAAGCAGCTTTGTGTCTGGATTGAGGCCGGCCTGGGCCGAGCCGGCAAAATGCCGTTGGACATATTGTAATATGCAACTCTTCTCATTCTGACCAAGCACGAGACTGACGCCAGGAATTGCCGCCACATCGGCCGGCTTAAGCTGGGCATAACAACCAAGTACGACAACCAAGGCACCGGGGTTTTGACGGACAAGCTTATGAATAGCCTGCCGACATTTGTGATCGGCCACTTCAGTGACGCTGCAAGTATTTATGATGCAGATGTCGGCCTGCTCCCCCCGGCGGGCCCTTGCCACGCCGGCATCTTCCAACTGACGCGCAATGGTCGACGTCTCGGCAAAGTTCAGTTTGCAGCCGAGAGTGAAAAATGTAGCCCGAAGACCTTGGAGGCTATTTTTAGGTTCCATCAGTCAATCTTGTTTTCGGCTGCAAAGATAGCACTTTTACCTCAGAATGGCGAGAAGACATGATTTTTTAACATTTGCTTATACGCTTGATAAATAACCACTTAAGGCAAAGCCCGAAAAAATAATTAAAAAAAAATGAAAAAAAGTTGGAGAAAAATGTACAACATATCTAAAAAGTGCTTACCTTTGCAGCGTTTTTAGAAAGCACTATATTGTTTTACAGAATTAAAAAGCAAAAAAGAAAATGAAAAAGGTTGCATTTATGTTCGTAGCCGCTATGGCTATCTCTTTCGCATCTTGCGGTGGTCAGGCTACTGCTACTGCTGAGGCTGTTGACTCACTCGCTGAGGCTTGCGACAGCGTAGTAGAAGAAGTCGTTGACAGCGCCCTCGAGGTTGTTGACAGCGCCGCTGCTGAGGTCGTAGAGGCCGCTCAGGAAGTTGTTGCTGAGTAATCAACACACGCTTCTGTTCCCTGCGAACATTAATCACAGGAAACGCATAGGAGTTGCACGGGATGTGCAGCTCCTTTTTTTGTACCCTGCAGCGCACTACCGTTGCTCACGCTGTCCGCGCACAGACAAAGAGAAGCCCAGGCTATGATGCCCGGGCTTCTCTTTTATAGAAATGTTTGGGTCGGTACAGAGTTATGCTTCAGCGGGAGCATCGAGAGCCTCGAGCACTTCCTGCTCGTCAGCCAGTTCCTGAGCCACCTCGGCATCAACGGGAGCTTCCTCGACGGCGGGCTCCTCTGCAGGAGCCGCCTCGACGGGAGCCGCCTCAGCCACGACAGTGACGGGGATGGTCACGCTGACTTCCTTATGCAGACGAATGGTAGCGGTGTGCTCGCCAACGGTCTTGACGTCCTTGATGGTGATGAGCTTACGGTCGATGTCGAAGCCGAGCTTGGCGAGCTCGTTGGCAATCATCAAGCTGTTGACGCTGCCGTAGATGGTGCCGCTGTTGCTTACCTTTGCGGGTATTGTCAGAGCTACGCCCTCGAACTTGGCAGCAGCGTTCTCGGCGTCTGCCTTGATTTTCTCGAGTTTCTTGGCTTTCTGTTTGAGCTCCTCGGCAAGCATCTTCTTTGCGCTGTCAGAAGCGATGACGCCCTTGCCCTGGGGAATAAGATAGTTGCGGCCGTAGCCGGACTTCACGTTAACGATGTCGTGCTTGTAGCCCAAGCCGATAACATCTTCTTTCAGAATTATTTCCATAGTGCTTATTCCTCTTTAAGATTATTTCATCATATCGGTAACGAAGGGCAGCAGGGCGAGGTGACGGGCTCGCTTCACGGCCTGAGCCACGCGACGCTGGTACTTGAGGGATGTGCCGGTGATACGGCGGGGCAGTATCTTGCCTTGCTCATTAAGGAACTTCTTCAGGAACTCAGGGTTCTTGTAGTCGATATACTTAATGCCGAGTTTCTTGAATCGGCAATACTTTTTCTTCTTGACGTCTACGGTGGGCGGTGTCAAATAACGTATTTCTGTCTGTGCCATTGCTTAGTCCTCCTTGTTTGCAAGTTTGTTTCTTCTCTTCTCAGCATATTCGGCTGCGAACTTGTCGTTCTTAACAGTCAGATAGCGGAGCACGCGCTCGTCGCGGCGATAGTTAATTTCGAGCTTGCTGATGAGAGTAGGCTCTGCCTTGAACTCGATCATCACGTAGTAGCCCGTGGATTTCTTCTCGATGGGGTAAGCGAGCTTCTTCAGGCCCCACATCTCTTCGTTCATGAGTTCTGCACCGCCGTCGGTGAGAATCTTCTTGAACTTTTCGACCGCTTCCTTTGTCTGCTCTTCAGACAAAACGGGAGTTAAGATGAAAACGGTTTCGTACTGATTCATAATTGTTTAATGGGTTAATAATGATAGTTTTTGCGAAAATGCTCGGCAAAGGTACTGCTTTTTTTTAATATGGCAATGCTTTGAGGCGTTTTTCTTGAAAATATTTTGCGACTGACGAGGCTATAGCAGAAAAATAGTGTATCATCAAAACTTTTTTGCCTGAAAATTTCGTGGGTTCAGGTTTTTTGTCTTATTTTGTGCTGTCGAAAGAGTAAACAATATTATTATACGTATCACTATGAGACTTTATTCTGGTATCATCACAGCCATCGTAGGTGCTGTGGTTCTTCTTCTGAGCTATCTCTTGGATTGGGTTGACTACAATCTGGTTCAGTTCCTGGCCGTACTACTGATTGTTGCCGGCATTGCCCTGCACATCTACGTCAACTACAAGAAGCCCAACTACGAAGAGTAAACGGACAAAGGGGCCGCGCAGCAGCGCGGCCCCTTTCTTTTTGCGGTATCTGGCCTGGGGTCAGGGTTCTTCTTCCATGTGTGCGATGAGACGGTAGCCTTTGCCGTGCACATTGTTGATTTCGATTTCCGGGTCATCCTTGAGGTGCTTGCGCAGCTTGGTGATGTAGACGTCCATGGAGCGTGCGTTGAAGTAGTTGTCGTCGATCCAGATGGTCTTGAGCGCCAGCTCGCGTTGCAGCACATCATTGGCGTGGGCGCAGAGCAGTATGAGCAGCTCGCTCTCCTTGGTGGTGAGTTTTGTCTGCTTGTCGCCGATAGTGAGGATCTGGCGTCGTGTGTCGAAGATGAATCGTCCGATGTGGTAGACGGCGACGTTCTTCTGCTGCTTGCCGTGTACGCGGCGCAGGATGGCTTCCATGCGATAGACAAGTTCTTCCATCGAGAAGGGTTTTGTGATGTAGTCGTCAGCTCCGATTTTGAAGCCCTCGAAGATGTCCTCCTTCAGGTTCTTGGCGGTGAGGAAGATGATGGGTATCTCCTGGTTGACCTGGCGTATTTCCTGGGCCAGCTGGAAGCCGTCCATCTTAGGCATCATGACGTCGAGGACGCACATGTCGTATTCGTCCTTGAGGAATGCCTTGTAGCCGGCCTCGCCGTCGGGGCAGAGGTCTGCTTCGTAGCCTTTTGCCTGGAGGTATTCGCGGAGCAGCATGCCGAGGCTCTCGTCGTCCTCGCAGAGTAAGATTCTGAGTTTTGTTTCTTCTTGTGCCATAGTTGTATTCTTTTTTAGGGTTAATATTGGTTGAGGGGTTAGGGATTATTTTTCATTTTTCACTTTTCACTTTTCATTTTTCACTTTTCACTTTTCACTTTTAATCAGTCGATCAGCGGCAGCGTGATGATGAACCGTGTGCCCTGTCGGGGTTGGCTCTCGGCCTTGATGGTGCCGTGCATGAGCTCCACCATGCTCCTGACGTATGCCAGTCCGAGTCCGAAGCCTTTGACGTCGTGCTTGTTGCCGGTGTGGACGCGGTAGAAACGCTCGAAGATGTGCTTGAGGTCCTCGCTGCGCATGCCTATGCCGTTGTCTTCTACGGTGATGATGAGGCGCTCGCCCTGGTTTCGTGTAGCCACGCGCAGCTCGAGCGGTACGTCGTCGCGCCGGTACTTCACGGCATTGTCCATGAGGTTGAAGATGACGTTGGTGAAATGCATCTCGTCGACGTAGATGGCACCGTCCTCGGCGTCGAGTGCGGCAGTGAGTGTGCCGCCGCTCTGCTTCACCTTCAGCTGGAAGGTTTTCACGACGTCGTCGATGACGACGTTGGCATCTATTTCTTTCTCGTTGAAGCGTATGTTGCCGCGCTCGTAGAGCGACATCTGCAGCACTTTCTCTACCTGATAGCGCAGGCGGCGCGTCTCGCCCACGATGACGCCGGAGAGGTTGTCGAGCATGGCGTCGCTCTTCTTGATGCTCTTGTCGCCCAGCATCTGTGCGGCCAGCGAGATGCTGGAGATGGGCGTCTTGAACTCGTGGGTCATGTTGTTGATGAAGTCGTTTTTCATCTCCGTCTCGCGTTTCTGTCGTACGATGAGCCAGACGGTGAAGGAGAAGGTGAGGAAGAGCAGCACGGTGAACACCAGCACGGGAATCATCTTGTTGGCCACGCCCAGGATGTAGGTGTCCATTGTTGGGAAGTGTACTCTCAGCTGCCCCATCTTCTGCGATGGGTCGTTGCGGAAGAGCGTCTGCGTGTAGCAGTAGTCTGAGCCCTCGTCGGAATAGTCGGCGCAGCGGTAGACCTCAAGACCCTCGACGTCGTAGACCGAGAAGTGATAGGGCAGGCTGATGCCCGCCGACTCCAGCTCGTTGCGCAGGTTGCTGTCGAGCAGGCGGAAGTCCACGCGTTCGCGGAAGTCCTTGTCGCTGGCGTTGTAGAGTATGGTGTAGATGACCTCGTCGAGGACTCCTTTCTGATAGAGGTATGCGTTTTTCACGAAGTCATGGAAGTGCTGGTTGGCCACGTCTATTGACGCATCGGACTTCAGCGTCAGCGAGCTCTTGGGTATCCGGGCTTGGGCTGTCTTGTTCTGAAGACTGAAGGGTGCGTCGAGCGAGGGGCGGTCTGCCACGCCTACCTGCGAGCCTGGCAGCAGGCTGCCGGCCGAGGCGGCGAGGCTGTCGGCACTGTAGCCCGAGCGGCGCGCCACTTCCTCGAGGTAGCGGAACGTCTCGTTGCGCTCCATGTCGCGGCTCGTCTGGTCGAGGGCACGGAGCACGGTCTCGTCAAACTGCTCCTTGCGGATCCTCACCATAGAGCGTATGATACGCCCCTGCAGGAAGAGAAGCCCGAAGAACGAGGCTCCTATGATCAGACTTATTATTGTTATTGTGGTTCGTTTCATGCTGTTGCGCGAAAGCAGACACATCTGTCGGGTCCTTTGATGCAAAGGTATGAATTATCCCTCTGGCTGCAAAAGATTGTGAAGGCTGGATTTAACGTTTTTAATAAATTTAACTATTTTCCGAAATATTACATGCATATTTGCCCTTTAGAGTATCGTTCAGAGTCATTTAAAAGCACAAAATCGCCTGCGAAAACGTTTTTATCGGCTTTCGTTGGCTGCCTGTCAGAAAAAAAAGATTAACTTTGCGCCTAAGGACAGACGGACGTCCTTGCCACAACAGCTGACTTAAAACACACCTGTACTATGATGCTAACGAACAAACTCTCAGTGCTTCTGCTCGCCACGATGATGGCGGCACCCACTACCCTCGCTGCTCAGGCTGCGTTCGAGGCTACGCCTCAACGCCTGTTCACAACCTACGACGCTTACGCCGTGCCCTACCGCATACCAGCTATCGCCACGACACGCAAGGGCGACCTCATCGCCGTGGCCGACCGCCGCTACTGCGGCTTCGACATAGGCTACGGGCGCATAGACCTGGTGGCGCGCACCAGTCGCAACAACGGCCGCACGTGGGCGCCCGACACCGTCATCCAGCGCGGCTCAGGAATCAACGGAGCCGACGACTGCGGCTATGGCGACGCCGCCCTCGTGGCCGACCGCACGAGCAAGCGCGTGCTCTGCATGTCAGTCACCGGCTGCACGCCATATATTCAAGGTACGCGCGAGCGGCCCAACCGCATTGCCCGCTGGTACAGCCCCGACGGCGGCCGCTCGTGGACCAAGGCCGAGGATGTCACCGACGCGATGTATGCCCTGCTGCCCAACACGCGCACCATGTTCATTGGATCGGGGCGTATCATGCAGAGCCGTGTCGTGCGCAAAGGCAAGTACTTCCGGCTCTACTGCTCGGTGCTTACGCGCACACTGATGGACGGCAAGGACGTGGCCTGCAACTATGTCCTCTTCAGCGACGACTTCGGGCAGACGTGGGGTGTGCTCGGAGGCTCGACGCTCGACGGGCACGACAGCCCCTGCCTCGACGGCGACGAGCCCAAGACCGAGGAACTGCCCTGCGGCGATGTCGTCCTCTCCTCGCGCAAGTGGTACGGACGCTTCTTCAACATATTCCATTTCGACGACGTCAGAGCTGACCAGCACCGGGGCTCATGGGGAACATGCGTAGCTTCGCACGACGTACCGGGCGGCATCAAGGTGGGAGCCAACTCATGCAACGGCGAGATTCTTCTCGTAGATGCCAACGACGCTCTGACGGGCAAGCCCGCCAAGCTGATGCTGCAATCGCTGCCTTGCGGCGAGGGGCGCACCGACGTGGGACTGTGGTACAAGGAGATAATCCCCAACGGCATCTACAGCCCACGAGCCTTCGCTCACGCCTGGACACGCGGCTTGCAAGTGTCGACGACGACGTCGGCCTACTCCACTATGTCGCTCCAGCGCGACGGACGCGTAGCCTTCTTCTATGAGGAGGACAGTCGAGACAACGGCTACTCCATGGTCTATGTGCCGTTGACGATAGCCGAGATAACCTGCGGGCGCTACAGGGATTAGGGTTTAGGGATTAAAGCCTAATCCCGGCCCCTCCCTTAAGGGATGCGAGATGACTTAAGGGTTCCGTCCGAAGGCTTAAGGGTTTCAGGCGAAAGGCTTAAGGGTTTCAGGCGAAAGGCTTAAGGGTTTCGGCAAAAAGGCTTAAGGGTTTCGGTAAAAAGGCTTAAGGGTTTTGGCAAAAAGGCTTAAGGGCTTTGGCAAAAAGGCTTAAGGGTTTCGGACGAAAGGCTTTAGTATATTATGCACGCAAGCAAATGGGGCTGCGTCAAAACAAAGATCTCATCTTATCTCAACGAATTAGACAAATTAATCGAATGATTAAGTTTCTTGTCAGACAGATATTTAGGCTATTCGAATAATTAGTATAATTCGTTGCGTAAAACTGAAAAGGGGCTGTGTCTTTCATTTTGACACAGCCCCATTTATTTATATCCTATGAAGCGTTTATGGCAGATTGTACGGCATGCCTCCGTATCAGTCCTGCTTGCGGTCGTCGATGTTGTCGCCCTCGGTGGGTGCCATCTTTGAGAAGTCGTCGAGGCCGGCACCGATGAGGATGTTGTACCACTGAATGAGTTTCTTCACATCGGAGGGGAAGACGCGGTCGCGGTCGAAGTTGGGCAGCACCTCAGCAAAGAAGTCGAAGAGCTGCTGCTTGGAGGCCGTCTTGACGTCGAGCGAGCATTTCTGCCCGTCCTCCTTCTCCTTGAGGCTGGTGAGGACGTCGGCCAGGGGCACCTCTTCGTCATCGGTGTACATGGCTATGTCGGCCAGCGAGATTACGCGGTCGGCGGCGAAGGCCGGCATGCGCTGGTGCTTGTCGTCGATGCTCTCGACGATGAGGTTGCGGTTGCCCCGCGAGACGAGTTTATACAAACCGGGCTTACCGGCTATGGCTAAGATTGTTTCAAGCATTTGTTCTGTAGGTTTATGATAGTTATGAAATGGTCTGCTTAGAAAAGCGGGCGCAAAATTAAGGCTTCTCTGCCGATTTGCCAAGCAACTCAGCCATAAAAATTCTTAATTGAGGCATTATGGGTCGGCCGTCGTTGCACACGACGAGGTCGGCATGGGCGCGACGCACGTCGTCGGGAGCCTGGCGGCTGATGC
>FLNY01002462.1_pt1 | contig 22241 bp, 24 predicted proteins | sample 1140381 | NCBI WGS metagenome assembly FLNY01 (sample SAMEA3878172, study PRJEB12797) | bioreactor metagenome | biome: Moose rumen | place: Sweden | collected 2011-10
GTTGAATCCCGCGAGGCCATACGCATAAATGACCGTTTCTGCCCATCCTGGGCGCGCTGGCCATAAACCTGGGGCGATGCATCCCGTCCTTCGGGTACTACGCAAATCCGATTCCGGGGCCGTGGCGGGATGGTTTTTCTTGAACTTTCCCGCATACTCATTACGATAAAGGCCGTAGCCGTAAATTACGCCAGGTAATCCTCTACTTGGACTTTCAACGTAGGAAGGTCCTTCTTGATGACACTCCACAAAATCTCGAGATTGATCCTGTAATAATCGTGCACAAGGATATGACGCATCTTTTCAATCTGATTCCAAGGCGTGTCAGGATGCTTATCCTTAAAATCCGATGAGAGCTTGTAAACGGCTTCGCCGATAATTTGGATATTGAACACAATGGCGTGAAGAAGTATCTTGTCACGTCTTAAAGACTCAATACCTTGAAGGCCGGAAGAAAACTCTTCGACATTGTCAATAGCCTGAAGAATATGATTCAATCTTTCTGTATCTCTAAGAGGCTCTCTCATAGACAAGGATTTTATCTTTATCGGCAGATTTGGCAGCAAAAGGTAATAGGTCGCCTTCAACCACCAAATCAACGGGACGATTCAACAATTTTTCCAAATCTATAATCATCCCGAAAAACTCCAGACCCATATTGGAGTTAGGTGTAAGCACAACAAGGATATCCACGTCACTGTCGCGGGTCTCTTCCCCACGGGAAAAAGATCCGAACACCCAAGCTTTTTCGACAGGCTTGGACTTGAAATAGTTACTGATTATTCCTTGTACTTTTGCGTCCATGTGTTACGACTTTTTTACAAAAGTACAAAAGATCTCAATCTTTTCAAAGAGTACGGTCAATATAGCCCTTTCTTCCCATCTCCTTAACCACCGCCGAAGACCCGAGTACCCGCTTCCGGGAGCTGCAATCTGCAACTTTTAAGGAATTGTTAGTACGGTTTATTTGAATTGTGAGTGGGGGGGTAGAAAGTCGCGATATTTGAGAAAAATAATATCGCACTATGGAACAACCAGTCAAACAATTCTACGAAGCCCCCTCGACTACGGTTTTCGAGGTGAGGTGGGAAGGCGTGCTCTGCGCCAGCGGCGGAACTGAACATTGACGAGAACAAGCCTGACACTCCTGTAGTGTTCACGGCCACCACCGAGAGCTCTGCCACCAAGACCGCGCTCAGCCAGAATGGGGAGAATTACGATGTCCTCTGGCTGGACGGGGACCAGATCACCATTGTTGACGCTGCGGCAGGCCTGACTGCCCGCAGCTCCCTCTGCATCCGGCAGGATGCAGGTAAGGTTATAGAGGCATTTTAGCGGAGGAGAAGGTACTGCTGATCTAAACACCATCATAGATTTTCTGCCTTACAGAGCGTTTTTCAATGGCGATTTGCTTGTTTGTTTGCATTGTTGTCCCATTGTTTTACCCAAATTTTGAACATTTTTGCAATCTCCTGAAATTAAGAAACTTGTGAGGATGCAACGGAAGTTTCCTAAACTTTAAATCGAGGTTCGATTCCTCGTGGGGCTACAAGTAAAGCCAGGCTTTCCGCCTGGCTTTACTTGTAGCCCCTAATCGGCATTTTGCATGGACAGGATGGTCTTCCCGGACGCTAGTGCAGCATGACGGTAAGGCCGGCCATGACAATGCTCACCATGCTCATGAGCTTGATGAGGATGTTCAGGGAAGGGCCGGAAGTGTCCTTGAACGGGTCTCCCACGGTGTCACCCACCACGGTGGCGTGGTGACTGGCCGAATTCTTGCCGCCGAAGTTGCCCTCTTCCACGTACTTTTTGGCATTGTCCCAGGCGCCGCCGGAATTGGCCAGGAAAATGGCCAGCACAAAGCCTGCGCCCAGGCCGCCGGAAAGCAGGCCGATCACCCCCGCAGGCCCCAGGATGATACCCACCAGCATGGGTACCACAATGGCCAGCAGGGACGGAAAGATCATCTCCTGCTGGGCGGCCTTGGTGGAAATGCGCACGCAGGAGGTGTAGTCCGGACGCTGCTTTCCCTCCAGGATGCCGGCAATCTCGCGGAACTGGCGGCGGACCTCCAGGACCATCTTCTGGGCGGCGCGGCCCACGGCGTTCATGGTGAGTCCGCAGAACAGGAATGCCATCATGGCGCCCAGGAAGATGCCCACCAGCACCAGCGGATTCATGAGCGTGATGTCGTAGTATTCCACAATGTCCGTAATGCTGGCACTCATGGTCTCCACGGTGCGTCCTCCCACCTCCAGCACGGTTTTGCCAATGTGGCTGAACCCAATCTTGAGCTCCTCTATGTAGGAGGCCAGCAGCGCCAGCGCCGTCAGGGCCGCCGAGCCGATGGCAAAGCCCTTGCCGGTGGCGGCCGTGGTGTTGCCCAGGGAATCCAGGATGTCTGTCTTCTCCCGCACGGAAGGTTCCAGTCCGCTCATTTGGGCATTGCCGCCGGCATTGTCGGCAATGGGTCCGTAAGCGTCTGTAGCCAAGGTGATTCCCAACGTGGAAAGCATGCCCACAGCCGCGATGGAGATGCCGTACAGGCCCAGGCTCAGGCTGTCCGTGGAGAAGTGGAAGCCCGTGGCGAAGCCAAATGAGAGCAGGATGGCCACGGCAATGGTCACCACCGGAACCGCCGTGGAAATCATGCCCAGGCCCACGCCGTTGATGATGACGGTGGCGGGACCGGTCTGGGAGCTTTCGGCCAGTTTCCGGGTGGGCTTGTAGGAGTGGGAGGTATAGTACTCCGTCACCTTGCCGATGACCACCCCGGCCAGCAGGCCGCTTAGCACGCTAAGGGCCAGCTGCCACCACTGGGGAAGGCCGCCCTGCCCGTCGAAGCCCAGGACGTAGAATACGCCGAAGGAAAGCACGGCGATGAGCACCGCCGCCAGATTGGTACCCCGGCTCAGGGAACGCAGCAAGTCCTTGAGCGTGGCGCCTTCTTTGGTACGCACCACATAGATGCCCAGGATGGAGAGCACGACGCCGATGGCGGCAATGAGCATGGGGGCCAGGATGGCCTTCATCTGCACATCCGTCCCCGCCTGGAAGAAGGCCGATGCCCCCAGGGCCATGGTGGCCAGGATGCTGCCGCAATAGCTTTCATAGAGGTCGGCGCCCATGCCGGCCACGTCGCCCACATTGTCACCCACGTTGTCGGCGATGGTGGCGGGGTTGCGCGGATCGTCCTCCGGGATGTCCTGCTCTACCTTGCCCACGATGTCGGCGCCCACGTCGGCCGCCTTGGTGTAAATGCCGCCGCCCACACGGGCGAAGAGGGCCTGCGTGGAGGCACCCATGCCGAAGGTGAGCATGGTGGTGGTAATGACCACCAGCGACTGGGCCTCAGAGGCCTCGTGCACACAGGCATGGAGGATGAGCCACCACAGGGAGATGTCCAGCAGGCCCAGGCCCACCACGGTGAGCCCCATGACGGCGCCGCTGCGGAAAGCCACCTTCAGGCCGGCGTTCAGGCTGCGCATGGTGGCATTGGCCGTACGGCCGGAGGCATAGGTGGCCGTTTTCATTCCCACGAAACCGGCCAGGCCCGAGAAGAAACCGCCGGTGAGGAAGGCAAAGGGCACCCAGGGGTTCTGCACCCCGAATCCGTAGGCGAGGATGGCGAACAGCACGGCCAGTACCGCAAACACAATGACCACAACCTTGTATTGCTGTTTGAGGTAGGCCATGGCCCCTTCCCGCACGTATTGTGCGATTTCCCGCATGGTGGGCGTCCCTTCATCCTCTTTCATCATCTGGCGGAAAAACAGCCAGGCGAACAGGAGCGCCACCACCGAGGCGGCAGGGACCAGATAAAAAAGGTTAGTCATAGATTAGGAAATTAGTTGTTATTACGCGGGTATAACCTGCTAAAAGTAAGTAACGGTCTGCTGCTCCACGGCGCTCAGGAGCTTGTTGGCCAGGCTGGAAACGCCGAAGCGGAAGAACGCCTTGTCCATCCACTCCTTGCCCAGCACCGTGTTCACAATGGAGTAGTAGCACACGGCATCCAGGGCCGAAGAAACGCCGCCGGCGGCCTTGAAGCCCACTTTCCGGCCGGTGGCCTCGTAGAACTTCCGGATGCACTCGCACATGACCCAGGCGGCCTGGGGCGTGGCATTTACCTTCACCTTTCCGGTGGAAGTCTTAATAAAGTCGGCACCGTTTTCCATGGCCAGGAAAGAAGCGTCGGCAATGAGCTCCGGGGTAACCAGCAGGCCGGTTTCCAGGATGACCTTCAGGACCACGGGACGGCCCAGCTGGGCGGCAACGCGGTCTATGCACGCGCGGGAAGCCTTGATTTCTGCTCCGGCAGCAGCCAGGTCACCTGCAAGGAAACTATTGAGCGCCAATACGATGTCTATTTCATCGGCCCCTTCACGGACGGCCAGTTCAATCTCCTTGAGCTTGACTTCCAGCCAGCTTTGGGAGGTGGGGAAACAGCCGGCCACGGTGGTCACATGCAGGGCCGGGTCCCGGCGCACGGCAGCCACCACGTGGCCCAGGTTGGGATACACGCAGCAGGAAGCGGGCAGCGGCCACCCGGGAAAATGCTCCGGAATCCCGTTCACCTTCTCCACCATGGCTTTCACCTTTTCCGGGGTGTCGTCTGCATTCAGGGTGGTCTGGTCCATGATGCCGAAGCAGAACTTGTAAACCTGCTCCGTGGCCATGCTCTCCAGGTTGGCGGCAATCAGCTCCAGGTTGTGGGCAATGGCCTCTTTGTCGGGGGTATAGCCCCATTTGCTTGAGTACGACATAGTGTTATCCTTTGATTTGAATGGTTATTCCTTCGTCCAGGAGCGGCTGCACCAGGGCGCGCATCTGAGCTTCCGTATATTTTCCCAGCCCCTGCATGGGCGTTTCCCGGTCTATGGTATAGACCATGACCTCCCGGGGCCGGAGGAGGCGCACCAAATCCATCCATTCCCGGACCCATTGGGCCGATTCCCAGCCCGGTCCCCGCAGGAAGATGGTCTGCAGCACGAAATTGCCCTGGAAACGGGACAGCGCCTCCACCAGGTCGGCCACATGAAAAGGGCCCGAGGGGCGGTTCACCAGGGCCACCAGATGGTCCGTGGGGGCGTCCAGCTTCAGGATGGGGTTGTCCACCTTCAGGAGCGCCTCGAACACCCCGGGCTTTCCCGCGCAGGTGGCGTTGGAGAGCACCGACACCCGGGCCTCCGGATAGTACCGGTCCCGCAGCGCCAGCGTAAGGTCCACAATCTCCGGGAAGGCCGGGTTCAGGGTGGGTTCCCCGTCGCCGGAGAAAGTGATGGAGTCAATGGGCGTCCCCGCCGCCCGGCAGGCCTCCAGCTTGGCCGACAGGGCCTCCCGCACCTGATCGGCCGTGGGCAGGACCGTGTCTTGCAGGCCATCCCGGTTCCAGCCGCACTCACAATAGATGCAGTCGAAATTGCAGATCTTTCCCCGCTGGGGCAACAGGTTGATGCCCAGGGAATTCCCCAGCCGGCGGCTGAAAATGGGACCGAATACCGTAGCTTCCCGCATCATAGGCGTACCGATTGGCTGTTTTCCGTGAGGCGGGGAGATGCCTCGCTGCGCTCTGAATGGCAGGAGGAGATGAACACCAGGCCGGGCTTCTTGCCGGGCTCCAGGGTGCCCAGCAGATCCTCCTTCCCCAGGAAGGCGGCGCCGTTGCGGCAGGCCCAGGTGAGCAGTTCGCCCAGCGGGACTTCCGGGAAAGCCTGCTGCAGGCAGTAGAGTTCGTCCACCAGGCAGAGCCGGTCGTTGGAAGAGAGGGAGTCTGTTCCCACACAAATGGGGATCCCGCTTTCCCGCATCAGCGGGATGGGCGGCAGCGTGTTGTGAATGAACAGGTTGGACAGCGGGCATACCGCCAGGAAAGGATGTGTGAGCAGGGCCTTGGCCGCCGCGGCGCCTTCCCGGTCCAGGCAGCACTCGTGCACCAGCAGGACATGGCCCTCTACCGGCACGGGGACCCCCGCCTTAAGCCGGTCCAGGAAGTAAAGGAGGGACGAGGTGCCCGTGACCGGCGGCGTGGGGATGCCGTTGGCCACGCGGTTGTCCCACAGGGGGCCGCTGCCCAGGCGCATCATTTGCTCTTCCTGGTCCGACTCCTCGCTGTGGAAGGACAGGAAGCCGCTTTTGAGGCCGGCGGCCGATGAGGCCGTAAGCAGCTGCGGGCTCATGGTATAGCAGGCATGCGGGGTGGGAGCGGCGTCCAGGCCGAGGGAACGGGCTTCCTCCTGCAGGCGGAAAACGCCTTCCATCACGGCGTCGCATTCCTCCGGAGAGGCCCCGAACACTTCCAGGAAGGTGCGGGTGTACAAGGGATGGCGCTGCTTGACGGCAAAGGAATCGGCACAGTTGGAAATGTCGGCCATGGCCACCACGCCCTGCTCCCAAAGGCCGTCCATGGCCTGGGACAGCTTCCGGACCCGCTCTTCCGGGGACTGGGTGTCCCGGAGCGCGTTAATTTGGTCTATGAAGCCGGCCATGCCCGTCCCCTTCCGGAACAGGCCCTGCATGTAGGAGAGTTCGATATGGCAATGGGCGTTCACCAGGCCCGGACACAGGACGCCGTCCAGGAAAACGGGTTCGGCCGAGGGATCCGGACAGACGCCGGTGCGGCGCACCGTGCCGTCGTCCTCCACCTCCACGAAACCGTTCAGGACAGGCTCCGGGCTTGTGAGCGTATAAAGGTATTTGGCGGCGTATCTTTTCATGGCTTCGGTTGCGGTATCAAGACCAGGGTGTCCAGCTGCAGGAGCGGATCCCTGCTGTAGCAGAAAAAGTACCCGCTGCCCGTGGAATCCCGCACAAGCTGCAGCGGCAGGGACGGGACTTTGGGAAGGACGTTCCGGACGGGCTTGCTGTAAATGGCCAGCAGGGACTGCTGCCAGTCGTACAGCTGCACCTCTCCCGTCAGTTCCCGGGCCGCGGCCTCCAGGCGCTTCCCCGCCTCGGCCATGATCTTGGCCATGCGTTCCGGGTCCCGGAGGTAGTACTCCACGCTGTAGAGGTAGTCGTCCGTGTTGAACCCGTGCTCCTGGAAGATGCCCTCGTACACCAGCAGGGTGTCGGCCTGCCTGCGGACTACCTGGCTCTGGCGGATGAGCTGGTCCTGGTAGAGCATCTCATAGCAGATGTCCACCATCTCCTTGCGCGGAATGCGCCTGGGCCCCTTGTGGCAGGAGACCGCCAGCAGCACCGCCAGGATGGCCACAGCTATATGGGAGGGACGGATATGCATTAGCGGAGAACGGCGCCGAACTGGTTCTGCAAGGTGGAAAGGACGCGTTCCATGGTCTTTTCCACATCGGCGTCCGTGAGGGTGCGCTCCGGGTCCTGGAGCACGAAGTTAAGGGCGTACTGCTTCTTGCCCGAGGGGATCTTCTCCCCGCGGTACACGTCGAAGAGGGTGATGCTCCGGATGAGCTTCTTCCCGGCCTGCAGGGCGGCCTTGCGCACGTCGGCATAGGCCACCTGCTCGTCCAGCAGCAGGGCCAGGTCCCGGCGGACCTCCGGGAACTTGGGCAGCTCCCGGAAGGAGAACTTGTCCCGCTTTACCAGGGAGAAGAGCACTTCCCAGTCCATTTCCGCCGCAAATACGGGCTGCTTCACGCCGAAGCGCCGGGCCAGGGCGGGATGGATGGTTCCCAGGGTGCAAAGCACCTTGCGATCCTTGCCGGGCACGGTGTACACCAGTCCTTCGGCAAAGATGTCGGCCGGGGCGGCCTCCGTGAACAGGCTGTTGACATCGGTCCGGTAACGGGCCAGCAGGGCCTCTACGTAGCCCTTGAGCTGGAAGAAGCTGGACTTCTGGGCCGGGCTGCGCCACACCTTGTCCGGGGTGCCGGTTAGCACCAGGGAGAAGCAGCGGTGCTCCCCGTACCCCTCCAGGGTGGTGCCGTCCGTCTCCGGAAGGCGCTGATAGACCGACCCGTACTCGAAGAACTTGAGCGAGGTGACCTGCCGGTTGATGTTGTAGGCCACCACCTCCAGCGCATTGAGCAGCAGGGTCTGGCGCAGCACGTTGAGGTCTGAGCTCAGCGGATTCACAATGTGCACGCAGCGCCCGGCGGGGAAGGTTTGCAGATGGGTATAGTATTCCTCCTTGGTGAGGGAATTGTTCATGGTTTCCACGAAGCCGTTGGCCGCGAGCCAATTGGAAATGTTGTTGCGGATGGCCTCCGGGTCCGGGGAAGGGCTGGCGTTCACGCTCATGCGAAGGGTTTGCGGCAGCTCTATGTTGTTGTAGCCGTAGATTCTGAGCACCTCTTCCACCACGTCGCATTCCCGGGTGACATCTACCATGTAGGTGGGCGCCGCCACGCGGGCGCCGCCTTCCCGTTTTTCCACGAAGCGGTAATTGAGCCCCTCCAGGATTTTCTCTATGGTCCGGTGTCCTATTTTCTTGCCCATGAAGTGCTCCATCCTGTCGTAGTCCAGGTCTATCTCCTTCCGGAGGATGGGTTCCGGATACACTTCCCGCACCCGGCCCACGACCTGTCCGCCGGCCACTTCCTGAATGAGCAGGGCGGCCCGCTTGGCGGCGTATTCGGCAGCCTCCGGGTCTGCGCCCCGCTCGAAGCGGAAACTGGCGTCGGTGGAGAGCTGCTCCCGCTTGGCCGTGCGGCGGATGGAGACGGGGTCGAAGTAGGCGCCCTCGATGAACACGTTCACCGTGCGCTCCGACACGCCGGAGTCTTCCCCGCCGAACACACCGGCCAGGCACATGGGCCCCTGGGCATCGGCAATGACCATGTCCCGGGCGTCCAGCTTGCGTTCCACCCCGTCCAGGGTGCGGAGCACCTCCCCCGCCGCAGCCCGCCGGACAATGACCTTGCCGCCGCGCACCTTGTCGGCGTCGAAGGTATGCAGGGGCTGTCCCGTCTCGAAGAGGATGAAGTTGCTCACATCCACCACGTTGTTAACGGGACGCTGGCCGATGGAAAGCAGCCGCTTCTGCAGCCATTCGGGCGAAGGGCCCACCTGCACGCCCCCCACGGTGATGCCCATGTAGCGGGGGGCGCCGGCGCTGTCCGCCACTTCGATGGGCAGGGATTCGCCGGGGCCTTCGCGGAAGGCCTCCACGGAAGGGAGCGAGAGCGAGCAGGGGATGTCCCGGCTGCTCAGATAGGCATACAGGTCCCGCGCCACGCCCCAGTGCGAGGCGGCGTCTATGCGGTTGGCCGTGATCTCATACGCTATCACCGCCTGGTCTTCCAGCTGCAGGTACTCCTTGGCCGGGGTGCCGGGAACGGCGCTTTCCGGGAGCACCAGGATGCCCGCATGGTCCGTTCCGATGCCCAGCTCGTCCTCTGCGCAGATCATGCCGAAGCTTTCCACGCCGCGGATTTTGGACTTCTTGATTTTGAAATCTCCCGGCAGCACCGTGCCGATGCGGGCGAAAAGCACCTTCTGGCCGGCCGCCACGTTGGGGGCGCCGCACACCACCTGCACCGGCTCCGGGGAGCCGTCGTCCACGGTGGTCACGTGCAGGTGGTCGCTGTCCGGGTGGGCTTCGCAGGTGAGCACCTGCGCCACCACCACCCCCCGCAGACCGCCGGGAACCGCCTCTTCCATTTCCACGGCATCCACTTCAATGCCGATGGAAGTCATGGCCTCTGCCACCTGCTCCGGGGTGAGGTCACACTTGAGATACTCCTTGAGCCAAGAATAACTAAGTTTCATTGTATATCTTCCAATTTAAACAAATCTTCCACAAATGCTTTCTTGTCAAAGACCTTCAGGTCTTCCGTGCCTTCCCCTATGCCCAGGAACTTGATGGGGAAGCCAAACTGGTCCACAATACCCACCACCACGCCGCCCTTGGCGCTGCCGTCCAGCTTGGTGACGGCGAGGGCGGTCACGTCCGTGGCCCTGGAGAATTCCCGGGCCTGGACAAAGGCGTTCTGCCCGGTGGTGGCGTCCAGCACCAGCAGCACCTCGTGCGGGCCGTCCGGCACCACGCGGCGGATGACGTTGCGGATTTTGGTGAGCTCGTTCATCAGGTCCACCCGGTTGTGCAGGCGCCCCGCGGTATCTATGAGCACCACGTCGGCCCCCCTGGCCACGGCCGATTTGACCGTATCGAAGGCCACGGCGGCCGGGTCGGCCCCCATGGGCTGCCTGACGATGTCGGCCCCGGCGCGCGCCGCCCACACGGAGAGCTGCTCTACGGCGGCGGCGCGGAAGGTATCGGCCGCCCCCACCACCACCTTCTTGCCCCGGGCGGTGAGCATGGAGGCCAGCTTGCCGATGGTGGTGGTCTTCCCCACGCCGTTCACGCCCACCACCAGCATGACGTAGGGCTTCTTGGAAAAGTCGAAGGGCTGCACGGGACCGTCGTCCGTTCCCATGAGGGCGGCAATCTCTTCCCGGATAAGGCCCGCGAGCTCTTCCATGTCTACATACTTGTCTTTCTCTACCCGGTCTTCCAGGTTCTCTATGACTTTGAGGGTGGTTTCCACGCCCATGTCCGAGGACAGCAGGGCTTCCTCCAGCGCATCCAGCACTTCATCGTCTACGCGGGACTTGCCCACGATGGCCCGCCCCAGCTTCTGGAAAAAATTCCGGTTGGTTTTCTTTACGCCTTTGTCAAAAATGCCCATATGCCTGAAGACTGCTTGAATTTACAAATATAGTGATTTCCCCGCAGAAAAAAAACCGCCCCCGAAGGGACGGCTTTTTTCCAAAGAAGGGAACTTTTACTTCTTGTCAAAAAATTCCTTTTCCTTCCCCTCTTCCACCAGCTGCTCTACGAAAACGTAGGCTCCGGTCTTGGGGCTCTTTTCCATGCGGATAACCTTCACCATGTGCTTGGCACCGGCTTTTGCATCGAAGGTTGCAACTGCTTTCTTTGCCATAGTCTAAGAGATTTTACTTGATTTCACGATGAACGGTAACCTTCTTCAGGTACGGATTGTACTTTTTGCGCTCCAGGCGTTCCGGGGTGTTCTTCTTGTTCTTGGTGGTAATGTACCGGGACATTCCGGGAACACCGCTGGCTTTCTGTTCCGTGCACTCCAGGATGACCTGCACCCTGTTTCCTTTAGCTTTCTTTGCCATAATACTTTAGGGTTTAAGGGTTAGACAAGGCCAACATAGCCTTTCTCACGGGCATCCTTGAGGGTTGCGTCCAGACCATTCTTCTCGATGATGCGCATACCCTTGGTGGTTACCTTGAGCGTAACGAAACGCTGTTCGGCCTCCGACCAGAATTTCTTGGTCTTGAGGTTGAGGGAGAAGTCGCGCTTGGTGCGCAACTTGGAATGGGCGACGTTGTTGCCGATCATTCTCTTCCTACCGGTTATCTGACAAACCTTTGACATAATGATTATACTTTTTTAATTGTTTCTTATTAGCTGTTTCTGACCCATTTCAGGAAGCGTTTCCAGCGGATGCTTCCGGGGAAGCTCCTGCCGGCGTCCGTAGAGAGCCAGATGATGGATGGAGCGCCCACTACGTGGTCTTCCGGGACGAATCCCCAATAACGGGAATCCAGGGAGTTGTGGCGGTTGTCCCCCATCATGAAATAGTAGTCCTGCCTGAAAGTGTAGCTGGCGGCCGGTTCCCCGTTAACAAGGATGGTGTCTCCGCTCACCTGGAGGGTATTGTGCTCGTAGTCGCGGATAATCCGTTCGTACAGCGGCAGGTTCTCCGGCGTAAGTTCCACGGTGGCGCCTTGGGCGGGAATCCACAGCGGGCCGAAGTAGTCGCGCGTCCAGCGGGTCTTTCCCGTGAAGGGGAAGATGTCCGTATCCTGGCCGACGGCGGGGAAAGTTTCCAGATTGGGCGTTACGTCCGCCACAATGGGGAGGGACTTGACCTTGGAGAGCATCCCGTCCGTGAGCGGCATCCAGGGATAGCCCGGAAGGCGCGGATCGAAGGCGAGCTCTGTCAGGTTCAGCCCCATTTCCTCCAGCACGCGCTGGTTGATACGGGAACCGGTGGTGGTTACCCTGTAGGTGAGCTGCCGTCCGGGACGGTCCGCTTCCTTCTGCCCGTTCACCCATACCAGGCCGTCTTTCACCACCAGGGTGTCTCCGGCCACGGCCACGCAACGCTTCACATAATGGTCCTTCTTGTCCGCGGGACGGACAATGAGCGGGCCGAAATGCTTCACGGCGTATTCCCGTCCGGAAGTGCGCACCCAGGCGTAGTAGTCGTCGGCGGGCCGCTTGGACAGGACGGTGTCTCCGTTGGGGAAGCAGAAGACCACGATGTCTCCCCGTTCCACGTTCCTGAACCCCTTGAGCCTGCGGTACTTGTTCTGGATAAGGGTGGAATAGGACTCTTTCCCGAACGCCACATTGTGCGTGAAGGGGATGGTGAGCGGGGTCTGGGGCACACGCGGTCCGTAGGTAAGCTTGCTCACAAACAGGTGGTCTCCCGTATAGAGCGAACTTTCCATGGACGAGGAAGGGATCTTGAAGGCCTGGAAGAAGAAAATATTGATGAACGTGACCACAACCACGGCAAAGATAATGGCATCCAGCCAGTCCAGCCATACATTGTGCTTTTCCCCTTCCTTGTACTCTTTCTTCCAGAAGAGCCACTTCACCTTCTTGGTAACAATAAGGTCGAAGATGACGCCAAGGCCCAGGAGCCACCAATAATTTCCGAGCCAGATTACCCAGGCGACGTAAAGCACGGACCAGAAGCCCAGCTTCACCCACTTGTTGGCAATGATCTCCTTCCAGCTCACGATTTCAAAGAACTACTTTACAGATTTGACAATGGCCTCAAAAGCCTGAGGATTGTTCATGGCAAGGTCTGCAAGCACCTTACGGTTAAGGCCGATGTTCTGCTTGGCAAGACGGCCCATCAGCTGGGAATAGGTGAGGCCATGCTGGCGGGCGGCGGCGTTGATGCGCTGGATCCACAGGGAGCGGAATTCGCGCTTTTTGGCCTTTCTGTCACGGTAGGCGTAGGTGAGACCTTTCTCGTAGGTGTTCTTCGCAACCGTCCAGACGTTCTTGCGGGAGAGGAAATTGCCGCGGGTCCTGGAGAGGATCTTCTTGCGGCGTGCCCTGGAGGCAACAGAATTAACTGATCTAGGCATAAACTTTTACTTTTTTTGGAGGCAGTGGCTTTCCGGGGAAAACGCTTGGGACTGCGTTCCAGTTAAACATAATTACATGACCAGAAGCTCTTTTACGCGGGCCACGTCGTCCTTGTCCAGGATGGCGAAGTGGTCCAGGTTCCTCTTCTGCTTCTTGGTCTTCTTGGTGAGGATGTGGCTGTGGTAAGCGTGCTTCCTCTTGATCTTTCCCGATCCGGTAAGCGTAAAGCGCTTTTTGGCACCGGAGTTGGTTTTGAGCTTTGACATTGTGTTGAACAATTTTAATTATACATATGGGTGAGATTCTTCGCTTCGCTCAGAATGACATCACCTCATTTCTTTTTGATGGGAGCCAGCATCATGGTCATGCGCTTTCCTTCCAGGGTGGGCATGCTTTCCGGGCGTCCGAACTCTTCCAGTTCCACGGCAAAGCGGAGCAGCTGTTTTTCCCCCTGCTGGGCGAACTGGATGGAACGGCCGCGGAAGAAGATGGATGCCTTCACCTTGGACCCCTCCTTCAGGAATTCCTCGGCATGCTTGAGCTTGAACTGGAAGTCGTGCTCGTCCGTGTTGGGGCCGAAGCGGATTTCCTTGATGACTATCTTGGCAGCGTTGGCTTTCATTTCCTTGGCACGCTTGCGCTGCTGGTACAAGTACTTCTGGTAGTCCAGGATCTTGCACACGGGCGGGTCGGCCTTGGCACTGATTTCCACCAGGTCCAGCTCCAGCTCTTCGGCCAGGGCCAGGGCCTTGAGAAAAGGGTAGATGCCCGGCTCCGGGACGTTGTCCCCTACCAGGCGCACCTGCGATGCAGTGATTTCACGGTTGATCCGAAGGGCGTTTTCGTCCTTCTGGGCAACCTGCTGCTGGACAGGTTTCTTTTTCTTGAGACCACCGGGTCTCGGTTTGAAAGGCGTTGCGATAGTTTTGCTCCTTTAAACGTTAAACTTTCTTTTACTGGGCCAGCTCTTCCGCCACGGCCCGGTGGACATAATCCACAAAACCGGGCACACTCATGGAACCCTGGTCCACGGCTCCACGGCGCACGGAGACAGATTCCTCTGCCTGCTCCTTTTCTCCTACGATGACAAGCAGCGGAACTCTCCGGAGGGATGTTTCCCTAATTCGCTTGCCCAGGGTTTCGTTCCTGTCATCCATAGAGGCGCGAATTTCGGAATTATTCAGCAGAAAAACAACTTTTTTCGCATAATCTACATATTTTTCGCTCACGGGCAGCACTTTCACCTGGTCCGGGTGCAGCCACAGGGGCAGATGGCCGGCGGTGTGCTCCAGCAGCACGGCCACAAAACGCTCCAGCGAGCCGAAGGGGGCGCGGTGAATCATGACGGGGCGCTTGCGGGAACCGTCGGAATCTACGTACTCCAGTTCGAAGCGTTCCGGCAGGTTGTAGTCTACCTGGATGGTGCCCAGCTGCCAGCTTCGGCCGATGGCGTCCTTCACCATGAAGTCCAGCTTGGGGCCGTAGAAGGCCGCCTCGCCCGTTTCCACCACGTAAGGGAGCCCCTTCTTCTTGGCGGCGTCGATGATGCCCTGTTCGGCCTTGTTCCAGTTTTCGTCGGAGCCGATGTACTTGGAAGGGTTCTTGGGGTCCCGCAGGGAGACCTGGGCGGTATACTTGTCGAAGTGCAGGGTCTTGAACACGTACAGGATGAGGTCGATGACCTTCTCGAATTCCTCCTGCAGCTGGTCCTGGCGGCAGAAAAGGTGGGCGTCGTCCTGGGTGAAGCTCCGCACGCGGGTGAGGCCGTGCAGCTCACCGCTCTGCTCGTAGCGGTAGACGGTGCCGAACTCGGCAAAGCGCAGCGGCAGGTCCCGGTAGCTGCGGGGGGCGCTGCGGTAAATCTCGCAGTGGTGCGGGCAGTTCATGGGCTTGAGCAGGTACTCCTCCCCTTCCTGCGGGGTGTGGATGGGCTGGAAGGAATCCTTGCCGTACTTGGCGTAGTGGCCGGAGGTTACGTAGAGCTCCTTTCCGCCGATGTGGGGCGTGACCACGGGCAGGTACCCGTATTCGGCCTGCTTGCGGGCCAGGAACGTCTGGAGGGTGTTGCGGAGGGCGGCCCCGCGGGGCAGCCACAGAGGAAGGCCCTGCCCCACCCGCTGGGAGAAGGTGAAGAGCTCCATCTCCTTGCCAATCTTGCGGTGGTCGCGCTTTTTGGCCTCTTCCAGCACCTGCAGATATTCCGTGAGCATGGAAGCCTTGGGGAAGGTGATGCCGTAGATGCGGGTGAGCTGCTGGCGGTGTTCGTCGCCCCGCCAGTAGGCGCCGGCCAGGGAAAGCACCTTCACGGCCTTGATGACTTCCGTGTTCCTCAGGTGCGGCCCCCGGCACAGGTCTGTGAACTGTCCGTTGGTATAGTACGTGATGGTGCCGTCTTCCAGCTCGCCGATGAGCTCCTGCTTGTAGGGGTCCCCTTTCTCCGTGAAATACTTCATGGCGTCGGCCTTGGACACCTCTATGCGGCGGAAGTCCTGCTTCTGGCGGGCCAGTTCCAGCATCTTGTCTTCGATGGCCTTGAAGTCCGCGTCCGTGAGGGTGCGGCCACCCATGTCCACATCGTAATAGAAGCCGTTCTCGATGGCGGGGCCGATGCCGAACTTCACCCCCGGAAACAGGGCTTCCAGCGCCTCGGCCATCAGGTGGGACGAGCTGTGCCAGAAGACCTTCTTGGCCTCGTCGTCCTCCCATTTGAGGAGGCGGATTTCCACATCTTCGGTGATGGGACGCATGACGTCGATGACGGTTCCCCTGGAAGTCTCCGGCTCGTCGGGGCGCTTGATGTTCACTGCTAAAATCTGTTCGGCCAGACGGGGACTGATACCCACAGCCACGTCGTAGCCTGTTACGCCGGCTTCGTATTGACGGACACTTCCGTCGGGAAACTTGATGCTGATCATAATTTACGTACTTTTTGATGAGTTATTACATACCAAGTCTTTCACTGCATCATTGCAATTGCACTTGAATCTGCAAAGTTAACAAAAAATCCTTATATTTGCATCTGTGAAAGGGACTATTGACAACACCAGCCTGTGGAACGAGGCGGCCAAGGCGGGCGCCGCGTTCGGGGGCGTTTCCGTGGGCTGCCTGCTGCTCAAGGAGCTCAGCACCCTGTCCGGTTCCACCTTCCTGGTAACGGCGGCGGCCGTCATCCTCTGGGCGCTGGAGTTCTTCGGCTGCATCCTGCTCATGAAGAACTTCATGCTGGGTCTGTCGCAGAAATACGGCGGGCTCAAGATGGCCGACACAAGCCGTTTCGGCAGCCGGGCCGCCCTGCTTTCCGGCCTGCTGGTGGCATCGGCCCAGGCCCTCATCCTGCTTTACCTGCCGCAGGAAGAGATGGCCGCCCTTTTCGGCGAAGTTTCCTCGGCCCTCCCCGCCAGCCAGCGGGAACTGGCCGAAGGATACCTGGACAAGCTGCCCCTTTTCACTTTCCTGTTCCAATGGCTGTACTGCTACCTGTACGGCACCATCCTGGCCCGGATCATGTCCCGCTACCTTTTCATGCAAAGCCTTTTCGGGGGAACGCCTCCGCCCCAGGACGGCGGGGACAAGCCCGACGAACAATAGACGCACAATATGGACCTGTCAATTGTAGTACCCCTGTACAATGAACGGGAATCGCTTCCGGAGCTGTATGCCTGGATAGAGAGCTCCCTCAAGGACTTCACCCATGAGATCATCTTCGTGGACGACGGTTCCACGGACGGCTCGTGGCAGCTGGTCCGGGACATGGCCGGCCAGGAGAACGTCCACGGCATCCGCTTCCGCCGCAACTACGGCAAATCGGCCGCCCTCTACGAAGGCTTCGCCGCGGCCGAAGGGAACATTGTGGTAACCATGGACGCCGACCTGCAGGACTCGCCGGAAGAGATTCCGGAGATGGTGCGGATGATCCGGGAAGAGGGCTTCGACCTGGTTTCCGGCTGGAAGCAGCACCGCCAGGACAACGCCCTCACCAAGAACCTTCCGTCCAAGCTGTACAACTGGACGGCCCGAAGGGTGACCGGCATCCGGCTCCACGACATGAACTGCGGGCTCAAGGCCTACCGCAAAGAGGTGGTGAAGAACATCGAAGTGTACGGGGAAATGCACCGCTACATCCCCTATCTGGCCAAGAACGCGGGCTTCTCCAAAATTGGGGAGAAGCCGGTGCATCACCAGAAACGCAAGTACGGGGTGTCCAAATTCGGCATGGACCGCTTTGTGAACGGCCTGCTGGACCTGATGAGCCTGTGGTTCCTGTCCCGCTTCGGGAAAAAGCCCATGCACTTTTTCGGCACCAGCGGCATCCTGATGTTCCTGGTGGGCTTTGTGATGACGGTGTGGATCATTGTGGCCAAGCTGGTGCACCAGGCCCGGGGCATCAAGTTCCGCGCCGTCACGGACCAGCCGCTCTTCTACCTGGCCCTGCTGGCGGTGGTGCTGGGCGTCATGCTTTTCCTGGCCGGCTTCATTGGGGAAATGATTGCCCGGAATTCGGAAAGCCGGAACAGTTACCAGGTTTCGGAGCGCCTATAGCGCCACCTCCGTCCCCTTTCCTTCCAGCAGGGAGGCCGCATTCAGGATGACGGCCTTCCCGGCCCCTTCCCGCAACGCCCGGAAGGCGTTTTCCAGTTTGGGCAGCATGCCGTCGGCAATGACCCCCTCTGCCTTCAGGGCCCGGAACGAGGCTTCCGTGACCAGGGGAATCACGCTGGCGGGGTTGTTCACGTCGGACAGTACGCCGTCCTTCTCGAAGCACGTCCACAGCTCCCCGCCCAGGGCGGCCGCCACACACGAGGCCACCGTATCGGCATTGGTATTGAGGAGGTTCCCGCAGCCGTCGTGGTTGATGGGGCTCAGGACGGGCACCAGGCCCCGCTGCAGCAGCGCTTCCAGCAGCGGCCGGTTCACGGAGGCGGGCACCACATCGCCCACGGCCCCGAAGTCCACGGGAACGCCGTCCACCGGGAGCGGGGGACGCCGGCGGGCGCGGACGACGTCGCCGTCACAGCCGGACAGGCCGATGGCCGGGCAGCCGAAACTCTGTAACAAACTCACCAGCTGCTTGTTGCACCATCCGGCATAGACCATGGTCACAACCCGCAGGGTCTTCGGGTCCGTCACCCGCCGGCCCTGAATCTTCACGGGCTCCATGCCCAGCGCCTCCTGCAGGCGGGAGGCCAGGGCTCCGCCGCCGTGCACCAGCAGCTTGGGGCCTTCCAGGGCGGCGAAATCCCGGCAGAAACGCTGCAGGGCCGCCTCGTCGTCCAGGACGTTCCCCCCTATTTTCACCACCTTGATCATAAGTCCTGCAGGATCATTTTCAGGACGGTCTGGGCCGATACAACCCGGTTGGCGGCCTCCGGAATCACCAGGGAACGGGGGCCTTCAATTACCTCGTCGCTCACAATCATGTTGCGCCGCACGGGCAGGCAGTGCAGGAAGAAGGCGTCGTTGGTGAGGGCCATCTTCTCCCGGGTCACCGTCCAGCCCATGTCCTTGGACAGCACCTGGCCGTAATGCTGGTACGAGGCCCAGTTCTTGGCATACACGAAGTCGGCCCCTTCCAGGGCTTCGTCCTGGTTGTGGGTTACGCGGATGCCCCGGGTGAATTCCGGCGCCAGGTCGTAGCCCTCGGGGTTGGCAATCACAAAGTCGAAATCTGTCATGGACAGGCCTTCGGCAAAGGAATTGGGCACGGCCTGGGGCAGGGCGCGGGGATGCGGGGCCCAGGTCATCACCACCTTGGGCCGTTCCTTCTGCCGGTGCTCCTCGATGGTAAGGATGTCGGCAAAGGTCTGGAGCGGGTGGCGGATGGCCGCCTCCATGCTGAACACCGGCTTGCCGGAATAGCGGATGAACTGGTTCAGGATTACCTCGTTATAGTCGTCCTCGCGGCTTTCGAAACGGGCGAAGGAGCGCACCCCTATTACATCGGCATAGCAGCCCATCACGGGAATGGCTTCCAGCAGGTGCTCGCTTTTGTCCCCGTCCATGACCACGCCGCGCTCGGTCTCCAGTTTCCAGGCGCCCTGGTTCACGTCCAGCACCATCACGTTCATGCCCAGGTTCAGGGCGGCTTTCTGGGTGCTCAGGCGGGTGCGCAGGCTGTTGTTGAAAAACACCAGCAGGGCGGTCTTGTCCCGCCCCAGGGCCTGGTCGGCAAAGGGGTGGGCTTTCACGTATTTGGCAGCTTCCAGGGCCTGTTTCAGGTCGCCTAGCTGACGGATGGAAGTAAAATGTCTCATGCGGTCAATTCGTTCCAGGCCTGTACAAATTTTTCCGCCGTCTCCAGGCCGATGGTAAGGGACGGCAGCAAGCGGATGACGTTTTCTCCGGCGGCCCCGGTAAAGAAATGTTTCTGGAAGAGCAGGCGGTCCCGCAGGCCCACGTACTCCGGCTGGAGCTCCAGGCCTATCATGAGGCCCCGGCCCCGGTATTCCTTCACGGCCTTGTGGCCTTGGAGGGCCTCCCGGAAGTAGGCGCCTACGCGGGCGGCATTCTGTACCAGCTGCTCCTCCTGCATGATTTCCAGCACGGCGATGGCCGCGGCGCAGGCCAGGTGGTTGCCGCCGAACGTGGTTCCCAGCATGCCGTAGGAGGGCTTGATGGCAGGGGAGACAAGCACCGCGCCCATGGGGAAGCCGTTGGCGATGCCCTTGGCGCAGCTTATGATGTCGGCCCGGACGTGGGCGTGCTGGTGGGCGAAGAAGCGGCCCGTGCGGCCGTAGCCCGACTGGATTTCGTCGGCCACCAGCAGGGTGCCCGTCCTGTCGCACAGCGCCCGGAGGCCCTGGAGGAAGGCGTCCGTGGGCTCGAAGATGCCCGCCACGCCCTGGATGCCTTCCACGATGACGGCGGCATAGCTGCCCTGGGCCAGCTCCTGCTCTACAGCGTCCAAGTCGTTCAGCGGGACGAAGGTCACCAGGGGGTTGGCGTTGAACGGGGAGCGGATCCGGGGGTTGTCGGTGACGCCCACGGCGCCGGAAGTGCGGCCGTGGAAGGCCTTGCCGAAGGCGAGCACCCGCGCCCGGCCGGTGGCGAAGGAGGCCAGCTTGAGGGCGTTCTCATTGGCCTCGGCGCCGCTGTTGCACAGGAATAGACTGTAGTCCGGATAGCCGCTGGCTTCCCCCAATTTGCGGGCCAGCGTGCGCTGCAGGCTGTTTTTTACGGCGTTGGAGTAGAAACCCAGCGTCTGCGCCTGCCGGGTGAGGGCTTCCACATAATGCGGGTGGCAGTGCCCCACGCTAATGACGGCATGCCCGCCGTAGAGGTCGGTGTATTCCTCCCCGTCGGCCGTCCACAAACTGGTGCCCAGCCCCCGGACGGGCTCAATGTCCCATTGTTTATATACTTCGAATAGCTCCATAGTCTCTTAAAAAGCCGAAGCCTTCAGCCTGAGCCCGGAGCTTTCTTCCAGCCCCAGCATCAGGTTCATGTTCTGGACGGCCTGACCGGCGGCGCCCTTCAGCAGATTGTCTATTACAGCGGTGATTACCAGTTCCCCGCCGTGCTTTTCCAGGCCCAGGAGGCATTTGTTGGTGTTCACCACCTGTTTCAGGTCCACGGGGCCGGGATACAGGAAGGTGAAGGGGGCGTCCCGGTAATAGCTTTCATACAGGGCCGACGCTTCTTCCAGGCTCAGGGGACAGGGGGTGTGCAGGGTGGCAAAAATGCCCCGGGAGAAGGCTCCCCGCAGCGGCACAAACTGAATCTGGGGCAACGGGCCCTGCACGATGCTGCCCAAATTCCGCCGGATTTCCAGCAGGTGCTGGTGCTCGAATACTTTGTAGGCCGATACGTTGTCCGTGCGCCAGCTGAAATGGGTGGTGGCGCCCGGTTTTACGCCGGCGCCGGTGCTGCCGGTGATGGCGGTCACCTGCACCGCTTCCTCCAGGAGGCGTTCTGCGGCCAGAGGCAGCAGCGCCAGCTGGATGGCGGTGGCGAAACAGCCGGGATTGGCCACTTTTTCGGCCGTCCGGATGCGGTCTTTCTGCCACTCCGGCAGGCCATAGACATAGCCTTCCGACTGGTCCCGGTAGTCCTGCGCCAGGTCGATGACCTTCAGCCCCCGGGGCCTTTCGTGCGCCTCCCAGAACAGGGCGCTCTTGCCGTGGGCCCCGCACAGAAACAGGACATCGGCCTCCTCCAGGGGCGCGTGGGAGCTAAAACGCAGCGGCGTCTCTCCCCAAAGGCCTTCGTGGACAAGGGCCACGGGCTCCCCGGCATGGCTTTCCGAGTGCACAAAAACAAGGTCCGCCGCCGGATGGTTCACCAGCAGCCTGATCAGTTCGCCGGCCGTATAGCCGGCCCCGCCTATGATGCCGATTTTATACATGGCCCCTACTCTTCTCCCGGATGGTGAATGGTCAGGTGCTCGTTGGGGTCGTACAGCAGGCCCGTGCAGATGCACATTTTGTAGTCGTGGCTCTGCAGGATGGGGAAATGCCGGCAGCCCTCGCAGCCTTTCCAGAACTCCGGGTCGTCCGTAAGGGCATTGTACGGCACGGGCCGGAAGCCGAATTCATAATTCATCTTCATGACGGCCGCGCCCGTGGTGATGGAGAAGATCTTGGCGTTGGGGAAGAGCTTCCTGGAAAGGATAAACGTCTGTTCCTTAATGCGTTTGGCCAGGCCCTGGCCCCGGAATTCATGCGCCACGATGAGGCCGGAATTGGCCACGAACTGCTTTCCGCCCCAAGACTCTATGTAGGAGAAACCGGCAAAACGGCCATCTTCCGTGAGTGCAATCACCGCCTTCCCGGACTCCATCTTTTGAATAATGTACTCCGGTGTACGCTTGGCGATACCGGTCTTCCGTTCCAAAGAAGAAAGGTAGATTTCCTCACATATTTCCCGGGCATAAACCCCGTGGCTGGCATCGGCCACTTTAACTGTAAATTCCATTTATGGCAGAACTAACTAATCCGGCTTCAAATATACAACAATTTGTATAATTTTCCTAATTATTTGCGGAAATTCTGAATAGAATTGGTGCCTGTTTGTATATTATACAGTATTTATGCAAAACGAAAGAGGCCGGGCGTCTTGCGACGTCCGGCCTCCCGAAAAACCGCGGCTACCTACTCTCCCAACTGGTGGGTCAGTACCATCGGCGATGGTGAGCTTAACTTCTCTGTTCGGAATGGGAAGAGGTGGATCCTCACCGCTATA
>FLNY01002463.1_pt1 | contig 22228 bp, 18 predicted proteins | sample 1140381 | NCBI WGS metagenome assembly FLNY01 (sample SAMEA3878172, study PRJEB12797) | bioreactor metagenome | biome: Moose rumen | place: Sweden | collected 2011-10
CCGTGGCATCCGCTATTTTTAGTAAAAATTCTTTTTTTGTACTATTTGTGATATATTTGTTTTGGAGTTTAAACGATATGCTTCCGGAAATCCTTAAAATCAAAGCCACATGATAATGAAAAAACACATCACCACACTTCTGTCCATCCTCGTGCTCAGTACAAGCACCTTCGCTCAATTCTATCAGCGAACCTCTGTTGACTGGAACGGGATCAAACTGGACGAGAACTCGGTCATTGGGATTGCCTTTGAAATCAAAGAGGCAAACTTCGGCGGATTGTCCTTTTCCGACAGATGTGACGTCGACCCGGAATTGGAGACAGAATGGCCCGACGCTGTTACAAGGTGCGTCAACTCGGCCAACCAGTATATGAATCGGCTATATGGACAATATGTGCCCTACGGCCAAACTGCACATAGCATCCATTATACCACCAAAACCGAAGGGAAATCCTATGTGATTGTCGTTAAAGTTTTGAGCGTTGCATCAGATGGATGGACCATTGCAGACGCAACATTCACCACACCATACGGAGTGGCCACTTTCACGAATCTGGTAGGAAAGGGAGGTCGATTCGGATCCTTTGTGAATTTAATGGGAGACGGATTTGAAAGCATCGGAGAAGAATTGGCCAAAAGGATATACAAAGCCAAAGAGAGGAAGAAGATTTAGCCAGACAAAAAACAACGTATTTTTTGCTAACTTTGGAAAAATTTTTCGCCCATGAAGCATTTCCTGTCCCTCCTGGCCTGCCTGGCCATCTGCCTTCCGCTTGCGGCCCAAGAGTACATCGGAGACAGCTGCACATCCATTATGGTCGGCAAGAAAGCCTCTGCCGACGGTTCCGTCATCACTTCCCACACCTGTGACGGACGCTACCGCACCTGGGTACAGATGGAACCCGCCGCGGACCATGAACCCGGGTCGATGCATCCCGTCCTCCGGGGCACCATGCAGACCCGCTTCCGGGGAGACACCACCGGCGTAAGGCTCATGGGAGAGATTCCCGAGGTCCCGCACACCTACGCCTATCTCAACACGGCCTATCCCTGCCTCAACGAGAAGCAGCTGGCCATGGGAGAGACCACCTTCGGGGGGCCCGACACCCTTGTGAACGCCGCCGGGTGGTTCACCATCGAAGAGCTGGAACGGGTGGCCCTCCAGCGCTGCGACAACGCCCGGGATGCCATCTGCCTGATGGGCGCCCTGGCGGAGCAGTATGGCTACGGGGACGGCGGCGAATGCCTGACCGTGGCCGACAAGAACGAGGTCTGGCAGTTCGAGATAGTGGGTGTCGGCAAGGACAGGATCGGCGCCGCATGGGTCGCGAAGCGGGTTCCTGACGACCATGTGGCCATCTCGGCCAACATCCCCCGTATCGGGAAGATCGACCGCAAGGACAAGGACATGATGGCTTCCTCCAATGTGGAGAAGGTCGCCATCGACAATGGCCTGTGGGACGGCAAGGGCGAGTTCATCTTCTGGAAGTCCTTCAATACGGATTACGCCAAGGGAAGGAACTTCCATGACCGCGAGTGGTTCATCCTCAACAAGCTTGCCCCGTCGCTGGGGCTTACCTATGACATGGACGAGCTCCCCTTCTCCGTGAAACCGGACAAGCCCGTCGACATCCGCGAAGTGATGGCCCTCTACCGGGAGACCTACGAGGGGACGGACTTCGATATGACAAGGAACGTCAAGCTGGCCCGTCCCGCCACCAAGGAGCATCCGGCCGATACCATCGTAAGCCCGGTCGCCAACCCCTGGCTCACCACCTCCCTCCGGAACACCCTCAACACCATCGCCCCGGGAACGGTGGAGTTCCGCAGGACCGTTGCCGTTGCCTGGTGCGCCTACAGCCATATCACCCAGCTCCGCAGCTGGCTCCCGGACGAGGTGGGCGGCGTCTGCTGGCTGTCCCTGGACAACCCCGGCCAGAGCCCCCGCGTTCCCGTTTTCTGCGGAACCACGCAGCTCCCCAAGGCCTACGAGACCTGCGGCCAGAAGCAGTATGTCCCGGACTGCGCCCTGTGGCAGTTCCGCCGGGCCAACAAGCTTGCGACCGTCGCATGGCAAACGGCCAAGGAAGGCTTCAACCAGGAAATCCGGAGGATGGAAGAGCTGGCCCTGGACGGCCTCCCGGCCTCCGGAACGTCCGCATCCCTAAACGCATACACGGAGTACATATACAACCAGGGCGTCCGCTCCTGGGACGCCCTGGAAGGAAAGTATTGGCTCCAGTTTGGACTGGGGTTCTAAGCGTCAGAAGCTGGCGGCGATGGCCAGGAAGTCGTCGGCCTTGAGGGCGGCGCCGCCGATGAGGCCGCCGTCGATGTCCTTCTGGGCAAACAATTCCTTGGCGTTGGAAGGCTTGCAGGAGCCGCCGTAGAGGATGGTCAGGTCGTCGGCCACCTCCAGGCCGAACTTCTCTGCTATGACGCTGCGGATGCAGGCGTGGATTTCCTCGGCCTGGTCGGCAGTGGCGGTTTTGCCGGTGCCGATGGCCCATACGGGCTCGTAGGCAATGACAACGTTCTTGAGGTCTTCGGCGGTGAAATTGTACAGGACAGCCTTGGTCTGGGCGGTCACCACTTCGAAGTGCTTCCCGGCCTCCCGCTCGTCCAGATTCTCTCCCACGCACAGGATAACCTTCAGGCCGGCCTCCAGGGCGAGTTTGGTCTTCACAACCAGCTTCTCATCGGTCTCGCCGTAATACTGCCTGCGCTCGCTGTGGCCCAGGATGGTGTACTGGCAGCCGATGGACGTGAGCATGTCCACGGCTACCTCGCCGGTATAGGCGCCCTTGGGATGGTCGGCGCAGTTCTGGGCGGAGAGCTGCACCTTGGAACCCTTGAGGGCATCGGCCACCGGGGCCAGATGGGTGAACGGAGGAGCCACCACCAGCTCTACGTTGGCGGGGACGTCCTTGGATTTTTCTACAACGGCTTTCGCCAATTCCACTCCTTCGGGAACGGTGGTATTCATCTTCCAGTTCCCTGCTACAATGTATTTTCTCATAATTATTTAACTGACATGACTGCCGAAGCAATCGAATTTAACTTCACATCTACGGAATCTGCTCTGGAGGCCAGGATGCAGGGCACCTTGGTCCCCACCAGGAAACCAGCCTGACGCACGTCCTTGGCCAGTTTGGAGTTGGTTTTCCAGAACACGTTGGCGCTTTCTATGTTGGGGAACAGCAGGCAGTCTGCGTCGCCGGCCACGGGGCTCTTGAGCTTCTTGATCTGGACCGATTCCTCGTCGATGGCCACGTCCAGGGCCAGCGGACCGTCGCCGATGGCCTTGATCTGGCCGCGGTCGCACATTTTGGCCAGCATGGCGCCCTCTACGCAGGCGGGCATGGTGTCCATCATCTGCTCCGAAGCGGCGATGAACGCAATCTTGGGCATGGCGATGCCGAAGCTGCGGGCCACGGCCGTGACGAAGCCGGCCATCTTCACCTTCTGGCGGAAATCCGGCGCGGGAATGACGGCCATGTCCGTGATGAACATGAGCTTGTGGTAGGAGGGGTTCTCTATGACGCCGACGTGGGAGAGCAGGCCCTTCGGGGGCAGCAGGCCCACTTCCTTGTTCAGGATGGCGCGCAGGAACTTGTCCGTGGAGCAGAGGCCCTTCATGAGGACATCCCCTTCCCCGTCGTGGACCATGCGCACAGCCTCGGCCACGGCCTTCAGCTCGTCCTTTATGTCTACAATCTGGAATTTGGCCCTGTCTATCCCGCACTCCCCGCACACCTTGTCGATGAGATCCATGTCGCCCACCAGGGTAACTTTCACAAAGCCCATGTCACTGGCCAGGGAGGCCGCCTCTATGGTATGGGAATCTACACCCCAGGCGGCTATCATCCGCTTGCAGATGCCTTTTGCCTTGAGTTCGGCAAACAAATCGTTAAAATTGGTAATCATGTCATTAATCTTGGTTTTCTACTAAATGCATGGTGTCGCGGGCAATGACCAGCTCCTCGTTGGTGCAGATGAGGGCGGCCTTGACGGCGGAGTCTTCCGTGGTGATGATGGTGTCTTCCCCGGAAGCCACGTTGGCCTCGTAGTCCACCTTGAGGCCCAGGTAGGAGAAATTCTCCAGCACCCGGCGGCGCAGGCGGCTGTTGTGCTCCCCGATGCCCCCGGTGAAAACGATAAGGTCTACCCCGTTCATGGCGGCTACGTAGGAACCCACGTTCTTGATGATGTCGTAGGTGAATTTCTTGAACACCAGCTTGGCCTTGGGGTCTCCCTCGTTGGCCAGCTGGTCCAGTTCCCGGGCGTCCGAAGTCTTGGTGGAAATGCCCAGGAAGCCGGACTGGCGGTTGAGGATGTTGGTCATCTGGTCCGGGTTCACGCCCAGCTTCTTTTCCAGGTACAGGACGGCGTTGGCGTCTATGTTGCCCACGCGGGTTCCCATGATCATGCCCTCCAGCGGGGTGAAGCCCATGGAAGTGTCTACGCACTTGCCGTTCTGGATGGCGCAGATGGAGCTGCCGGCGCCCAGGTGGCAGGTGATGATTTTGGCATTGTTCACGTCCAGGCCGGCCAGCGAGGCGCCCACCCCGGCCACAAACTGGTGGGAGGTGCCGTGGGCCCCGTAGCGGCGTACGCGGTATTTCTCATAATACTCGTACGGCAGGCCATACATGTAGGCGTAGGAAGGCATGCTCTGGTGGAAGGCCGTGTCGAAGGTGACCACCTGCGGAACGCTGGGCAGCACCTCCTGCATGGCGTGGATGCCCAGCAGGTGGGCCGGGTTGTGCAGCGGAGCGAAGTCTGCGCAGAAGGCAATTTTGTCCAGGACGTCCTGGTTCACCAGGGCCGATCCGGAGAAAAAGTCCCCACCCTGCACGATGCGGTGGCCCACCGCCTCTATGTCTTCCAGCGAGGACAGGACGCCGCTTTCCGGGTTGGTGAGGGCCTGGAGGATGAGCTGCATGCCCACTTTGTGGTCCGGGATGGGAACATCCATGACCATTTTCTCCTTTCCGGCGGGAGCATACTGCAGAATGCCGGCGGGAAGGCCGATTTTTTCTGCAATACCTTTGGCGATGACGTCATAGACATCGTCGCTCTTCATGTTAAGAAGCTGATACTTGATGGACGAGCTTCCGCAGTTGATGACGAGTATAATCATATTCTGTGGGTAGTGTATTGATAATTGTCTCTTATATCCTTGCAAAGATAATAATTTATTATGATTTTCGTGAAATGGCAGGGGCAAAAAACATAGAAGCCCTTTCCCTTGCCTTTACGTTGGGGGTGGGGATGGGCGTGGGCCTTTCCGGGAGCGTTCCCTGGGAGGTGTCGGCGGCGGCGCTGGCCCTCTCGGGGGTGCCGCTGCTGCTGGCAGGCCGCTGCGCCCCGCCCGGGGAGCTGCCCCTGCTGGTGGTGTCCTTCCTGCTGGCGGGCCTCTTCTCCGGCCTGGCGGGGTCCATCCCCTGGGCGGGTGCCCCGTCAATGCCGGAGCGCTGGGCGCGCGCCGCCTGCGAACGGCTGAAGGAAGTCATCGCCCGCACCCCCTTCCCCTCGGAAGGGACGGCGCCCCTGCTCACGGCCCTCTTCACGGGAGACCGCAGCGGCCTCTCCCGCGCCACCGTATCGGCCTTCCGGGACAGCGGGGCCTCCCACATCCTGGCCCTCTCCGGGCTGCACCTGGGCATCCTCTACGCCATCCTGGACCGCATCACCCGGGCCGCCGGCGCCTTTCCGGCCGTCCGCCGCGTCCGCTTCGGGCTCATCCTGGGATCGGCCGGTTTTTTCACCCTCATGACCGGCGCCGCCCCCTCGCTGGTGCGGGCCTTCCTGTTCATCGCCATCAACGAAACCCTGCACCTGACAGGACGGCCCCGAAAAGCCACCCGGGTGCTGTGCCTGGCCTTGCTGGTACAACTGGTCCTGGACCCGACGGCCATCCGGAGCGTGGGCTTCCAGCTGTCGTACCTGGCCATGGCGGGCATCTTCCTGCTGTATCCGCCGCTGGAGGCGTGGTATCCTCCCTCCCCCGCCTGGGACCCCTTCCGGCGCATCTGGAAAGGAGCCGCCCTCAGCCTTAGCTGCCAGCTGTTCACGGCCCCCCTGGTGTGGCACCATTTCCACAGCTTTCCCCGCCATTTCCTGCTGACGAACCTGCTGGCCCTCCCCCTCACCACCCTCCTGATGGGAAGCGCCACCCTGCTGCTGGCGCTCCGGGCCCTGGGGCCCTGTCCGGCGCTGCTGATACGGCTCACCGACACCCTCTGCAACGGGCTGCAGTGGGTGCTGGGCATCATAGCGGGGATGTAGCGGGCTACTGTCCGCGGAGCCGGAATCCCGGGGAACCCCATTCCTGCAGGCTGCCGTCCGGGGCCGACCAGACCAGCCAGCCCTCCAGGGCCGGGTCTTCCAGCACCAGGCGCCGGGCCTCTTCCAGGCCCACCACCATGCACCAGGTGGCCACGGCGTCGGCTTCGGCCGCGCTCCGGGCCGACACCACGGTGGCGCTCAGGAGGTTGTGCTGCACGGGATAGCCGCTCACGGGGTCGATGGTGTGGGCATACTTCCGGCCGTCCCGGATGTAATACTTGCGGTAGTTCCCGGAGGTGACCACCCCGGCGGGGCCGCCGCCGGAGAGCCAGACGCCCGTGAAGCCCCGGTCCCCTATCACGGAGTCTTCCGCGCGGTCGTCGGGGCGGTCCATCCCCACGGCCCAGGGCTGCCCGGCGGGGTTCCGCCCGTCGCACCAGATTTCGCCGATGTCCACCAGCATGTCCTTCACGCCCAGCGAATAGAGGTAACGGGCAATCACGTCGCAGCTGTAGCCCTGGGCCACGGCGTTGAAATTCAGCCGCGGAAAGTCCAGGACCGCGGGGTCCAGCACCCCGTCGGCGTCCAGGGGAAGCTGCTGCGGCAGCCGGCCCATGCCGCCCTGCCCGAGCAGGCGTTCCACCTCTTCCGGGCCGGGCAGGGACCCTTCCCGGAAACCGAAGCCCCAGGCGTCGAACAGGGGCCCGGCAGCGCAGTCCACGGCCCCGCCGGAGCGCTGCCACAGGCTGTAGGCCAGACCGTACATGTCCAGGAACAGGGCGTTCGGCCGGATGGGTTCCCCGGCGTTGAAGCGGGACAGCTGCGAGCGGGCGTTGTAGCCGGACAGGGTGGTGTCTATGTGGATGAGCAGGGCCTCTATGCTGTCCCGGACCGTCTGGGCCGGCACCCGGACGCCCCGCAGGTTCAGCTTGACGGAGTAGGCGCCGCCCTGGGCCTGACCGCTCACCTGGACATAGCGGGCGGGCCGGGCGCAGGAAAACAGCAGCAAAAGGGCCAGCAAGGGACAGAGGCGCTTAGTCATGGCAAGAAATTTGTGTAAAATTACGAAAAAATAGCGATATTTGTATTTTGTAACGCAAAAGAATGAAAAACAGCACCGCCTATCTTATCCTTTTCCTGGCCCTGGGGCTGGCTTTTTCCTGCAAGAAGGAAGAGGAAAACAAAATATCGCCCGGCCTCTACGGCCTGGACGTGGAGGAAGAGCCGGTTCCCTTCGTGGCCCCCGGCACCACGGTCACCGTACAGGCCGTCACATCCGGCCTGTACACCTCGGACGGCAGCACGCCGGAAGAAGCCATCGGCCTTTACTGGACGGTAGATGGGTCGGGCGTACGGGACACCCTTACCCTGGATATCTCGGCCTCCAATCCGGCCTATTCCTACACCCCGGAGGAAACGGGCTCCGTCACCATCTATTGCTATGCCTTCTCCAGTGGCTATTCCAACGGTTCGGTGAGCGTCTCCTTCCGGGCCATCGACCCGGAGAACTCCCTTTCCGGCCTGGAAGGGGAAACCGCCCAGATCGGCGGCAACAAGTACTACGTGACCACCCTGGACGGCACCACCTGGATGGGGAACAACCTCTACGGCACAGACAGCGGCATCTCCTTCTACCTGGCCAGCGTGACAGATTCCTTCCTGGGCCGCTTCTACACCTGGGAAGAAGCCGTGTCGGCCTGTCCGGAGGGCTGGAAACTGCCCAGCGCCGAGCAGTGGGACGCCCTGGGCGCGGACGCCGGCGCCCTCATGGCCGATGCCACCGTGCTGGAAGAGCAGATGTGGACCTACTGGCCGGGCATGGAAATTACCAATGCCAAGAAGTTCAACGCCATTCCGGCGGGCTATGTAGACAGGAGCGGCGGGGACGACAACGTGCAGGGATACATGGACTACGCCATCTTCTGGACGGCCACTCCAGCAGGGGAAGACGGCTCCCTGGCCCAGTTCCGCTACATCTATGCCGACCAGCCGGAAGTGCAGGCGGGCACCGGGGGCAAGACGTCCCTGGCACTCAGCGTCCGCTGCATCAGAGAAAAATAAAGACAGAGGGCCGCGGGGCTTTACCGCAGGTCCGTAAACAGATAATCTTCGGGAAGCGATTCCTCCGTGAGGGAGAAATCGCTTTTTCCTTGGGGTTCCCCAAAGACGATGTCCCTTAGGAGGAAGCGCGCCTGCTGCCGGCTGTCCAGCCGGAGGGTGAGGTCCAGGAAATCCTTTCCGCTGGCGTTCACCACCAGGTCGTCGGCATAGCGCGTGTACTGGCTCACCAGCAGCGCGGGATTGGAGACGGGGTCTTCCGGCTGCACCTTCTCGGCCACGGCCTCGCGGGCCTCCGGGTCCAGCGTCCAGCGGGTGGTGCCATCGCTCACCAGCTGCAGCCCCAGGCCGTCCAGGCGGAAGGCGTCGTCCTCCACTTCCAGCGAACCAGCCGTGACCTCCTGGAAGGGGGCGCCGTCCTTGGAAAGGCTGTAAGTATAGCGGCAACTTACCCGGTGGCCACTCACCCGGTCCAGCAGCGGGATGCGCGTCTGCGCCCCCAGGGCCGCGCAGCCCAGCAGGGCCCCGCAAAACAGAAGAAAAAACTTTTTCATGAGCAGGCGCTACGCCATAAAGTGTTTCAGGATCTCTTCCAGCTCGTTGAAGTCCTTTACCAGGACTTCCCGCGGCTTGGCCCCGTTCTGGGGACCCACAATGCCCGCGGCCTCCAGCTGATCCATTACCCTTCCGGCTTTTGCATAACCCATGCCAAGACGTCGCTGCAGGTCCGAGGTGGAGCCCCGCTGGTTCATGACAATGAGCTTGGCAGCTTCCTCGAAACGCTCGTCCAGGGCCTTCATGTCCACCATGCCGCCGGAGCCGCCGCCGTCCTCCCCTTCGGCCGAAGGAGGTTCCGGCAGGTAGTACGGCGTGTTGTAGCTCTTCTGGTACCCGCTCTGCCGCTCCACGGCCTGGGTAAGGGCCACAATCTCGTCGTTGCCGATGAAGGCGCACTGCACCCGTTCCATTTCCACGCCGCTGTACAGGAGCATGTCGCCCCGGCCGATGAGCTTGTCGGCCCCCGGCTGGTCCAGGATGGTGGAAGAGTCGATGCGGGAGGTGACGCGGAAGGCGATGCGCATGGGGAAGTTGGCCTTGATGAGGCCGGTGATTACATCCACGGTGGGGCGCTGGGTGGCCAGGATCACGTGCAGGCCCGCCGCACGGCCCTTCTGGGCCAGGCGGATGACGGAGGTGGTGATGCTGCGCGCCAGGGCCTTGGACTCCGGGCCGGCCCCCACGGACATGGTAAGGTCGGCATACTCGTCTATGACCACCACCAGGTACGGGAGGAAGTGATGGCCCTCGTCCGGACGCAGGCGGCGTTCCTTGAATTTGGCATTGTACAGCTTGATGTTGTTTACCAGGGCCTTGGACAGCAGCTCGTAGCGGGCGTCCATCTCTACGCACAGGCTCTGGAGCACGGCAGCCGCGTCCTTGGCGTTCTTCACAATGGCGCGGTCCCGCTCTTCCTGCTCGCTGGCGGCGTTGGGCAGCACGGCCAGATAGTGGTGCAGCAGGCGTCCGTACGGGGTGAATTCCACCATCTTGGGGTCCACGAACACGAACTTGAGCTCCGAGGGGTGCTTGGAATACAGGAGCGACCCCACGATGACGTTCAGGCCCACGGACTTGCCCTGCTTGGTGGCGCCGGCCACCAGCAGGTGCGGGGCATCGGCCAGGTCGAAGACCTTGACCTCCTGGGAGATGGTATAGCCGATGGCCACCGGCAGTTCGGCCTTGGATTCCCGGAAGGCGGGGCTGTTGAGCAGCGCCTTCAGCGGCACGATGGAGGCCTTGTCGTTGGCCACCTCGATGCCCACCGAGTCTGACAGGGTGGTGATGCGCACGCCCTTGGCATTGAGGGAGATGCCTATGTCGTCCTGCAGCTGGCGGATGGCCGATATCTTGACCCCGGGCGCGGGATAGACCTTGTACAGGGTTACGGTGGGGCCCACCACGGCCGTCACGTCCCGCACCTGGATTTTGTAGCTGGCCAGGGTTGCGCGGATTTTGTTGTTGTTGCGGTTTAGCTCGTCCTGCGAGACCTCGTGGCGGGAACTGGCATAGTCTCCCAGCAGGGAAAGATCCGGGATGCGGTACTGGGGCAGCCCGTCCGGCGGGTCCAGACGGTTGTCGATGGGCGGAAGCGGCGCTTTCACCTCCTCTTCCAGGGAGCTGTCCGTGACCACCTGGAAGTGGCCTTCCTCCTCCTCTTCCTCCTGGGGCTGCTCCGGAACGGCCTTGCGCTTTTTGGCCGGCCTGGGGCTCACGGGGGCGGGCGCCACCGCTTCCGGGACGGCCGGAGCCTCCGGCTGCTCTTCCGGGACGGCCGGGGTTTCCCTCTCCTGGGCCGGGAGGCTTTCCGGCTCCCCTTCCGGCTGCGGTTTCCTGCCCATGACCCAGTCCGAGAAGCGGCGGCTGAGGCAGTACAGCCACACCGCCAGCAGGGCCAGCAGCAGCAGGCCGCAGATGATTTCTCCCACACGGGTGAGCAACCAGCCCACCAGCGCAGTGCCGGCGCGGCCGCCCAGGCCGCTGCCGAAAACGTATCCCACACCGGCGAGCTCTCCCACGTAGGCCGCTATCCAGCTGAAGAGGAAAGCGCCCGTAAGACAGCCCAGAAACCACTTTTTGAGGCTCCAGGGGCAGTCCTTCCAGCACAGCTTCACGCTCCAGACCAGCAGGAAGGCCACCACCAGCAGGGCGGCCACCCCAAAGCTTTCCGTGACCAGCAGGCGGCCCAGCGAAAAGCCGGAAGCGGCGGCGGCATTCTGCACCGGGGTGCCGGCGGGCGCGGTGGCCACGCTCTGGTCCTGCCGCCAGGTGAGCATGTAGGAACAGACGGACACCAGGGTGAGGGCCGTCACCAGCAGCACCAGGGCTGTGAACGCCAGGCGGATGCCCGTCTGCTTCCGTTCACTGAGGCGCTGCCACCATTTGGGGAGGATTTTCATTTCTTCTTGCCGTTTTTCCGGAAGTTCCGGTTGAACTTGGCCTTGCCGCCCTGGAAGCCCAGGTTCAGGCTGGGACGGCTGAAGGAGGCGTCCGAGGAGAGCTTGGACAGTTCCAGGTCTTTGGGAACCTGCACACGGCCGCCGGAGAGGCGTTCTATGTCGGCGAAAATGGTTTCGTCGGCCACCGTGTCCTTGTTCCAGATGAGGTACTGCTGGCGCATGTAGATGGCCAGCGAACGGATCATCTCCGTCTTCACCTCCCCTTCCGGCTCCGAGGCGATGAGATCCAGGATGCTCTCTATGTTGCGGCCGTAATGGCGGGCCCGGATGGGCTTGGAGTTAAGGGGAATGGGGTCCGGGCGGCTGTTCACCTGCTCCGGGACGGGGGCGGGATAGGGGGAATCCACGTCCAGGTTGTAGCCGGCAATCATGTACAGATGGTCCCAAAGCTTCTGCGCGTAGTTTTCCTGCTGGTGCACCTGGGGGTTCAGGCTTTCCATCACCTTCACCACCGCGTAGGCCTGCTGGGTGCGTTTTTCCCGGTCTGGGATTTCCCGCAGCTGTTCTACCATCTGGAGCACGTTGCGGCCGTATTCCGGCATCTGGAGCCGTTCCACTTCCGTGTTGTAATATAATTTGATGCTGTTCTCACTGGCTTCCATAGACTCACATTTTTCTAACTTGCCACAAAGATAAGGAATTCCTCTTAAACTTCTACTATTTCTCCGCCGGGATTTTCCTGCAAATACCAAAGGAATCCGCGCACGGGGGCGTAGCCCATCTGCCGGTAAAGGGACTTGTAGCGTTCTACCTGTCGGGCATAGCCCGGCTGGGGGGCGCCGAATTTGTAGTCCACCACCTGGGCGCTGCCGTCCGGGAACAGGACCACCCGGTCCGGCCGGTATTCCCCGCCGTCGGGCGAGAGGATGGCGGCCTCGCGGCGCACGGCGGCCCCGGGGGCGAACCAGCCGCGCCCTTCCACGGCCTTCAGGTGCCCCTCCAGCAGGGACAGGGTGCCGGAGCGGAGCGCCGAGGGCAGTTCCCCGCGGCGGACGGCCGCCTCTACGGCGGCGGGCAGGTCTTCCGGCACCTGGACGTCGGAGAGGATCCGGTGCAGGACATTGCCCCGGATGCGGGGGCTGGCCTCCGGGCCGACGCTGCCGTCGGGGCCGAAGTAGTCGGCCGCTTCCGGGCTGATGCGCAGGCGGTTCCCCGCGCCGGAGGGGAAGGAGGGATAGTCCGCTTCCAGCACCCGTGCCCCCGGGGCGGGCCTTTCCAGGCTGCGGAAGGGATAGGGCTCCCCCGCCCGGAATTCCGTCCCTCCCACGAAGGCATACAGCAGGTCGGCCAGGGTTTTCACCCCGGTCCTGGAGGGCGGGGCGGAGATGACCTTGAGCCCGCAGCGGGGGCGGGTCATGGCCACATAGAACACATTGATGTTGTCTACCGCCTGCAGGCGGCTTTCCCGCCGGTAGTCGGCCTCGAACAGGGTGCTGGCCGAGCCGCTGCCGAGGTCCACATAGAAAACGTCCTCCCCGGAGGCGCACCACTTCCGGGCGTTCTTGTACAGGCCCACCTTCTCGGCAAAGGGGAAGATGACGAAGGGGAACTCCAGGCCCTTGGCTTTGTGCACGGTGAGGATGCGCACCGAATGGCCGGTCTGGGGCGAGGCAATCCGGGGGTCGGCCTCCTCCCAGGAGCGCAGGAAGGCGCCCAGGTTGTTGCCGCCGGTGGCCACCCAGTCCTGCAGGTAGTCCATGAACGACTGGATGTAGGGGATTTCGGAGCGGAAACGCTCCGGGTCGGCCTCCCGCAGGTCCCGCAGGATGGACTCGGAGAGGTCTGTGAGCGAATGGAAGTGCTCCGGGAGGCGCACCGCCAGGGAGGCGGCCAGGTAGCCCGCCACGGAGGGCCGCTCCGGATCGTCCGGCTGGTAGCAGAGCGTCATCTGGGACACCAGGCGGCGCACCGTCACCGAAGCCTTCACGTACAAGGCGTCGTCGGAGACCACGGGAATGCCCTCCTGGACCAGCCGGGCGGCAATTTCGGCCCCGCTGCGGTTGTCCCGCACCAGGATGGCCACATCGCCCCAAAGGGCCCCCTGCCCTTCCAGGCTGCGGAGGGTGGAGACAATCTCCCCCAGCTGGTCTTCCAGGAACAGCACCTCCACCCAGCCCGGGTTCGGGTCCTGGAGGCAGGGCTGCTGGGCCACATCGGCATAGAGGGGCGCCACCAGGGGTTCCCCGCCCAGCAGGCGGTCCAGCTCTCCGGAGGCGAAGGCGAAGAAGCGGTTGTTGAAATCTACCAGGGTACGGCAGCTGCGGTAATTGCCCCCCAGGGTCTCTACAACGGAGCCGGCGGGGCCGAATTCTTCCCGCAGGCGGCTGCCCAGCAGGTCCCAGTCCGATCCCCGCCAGCGGTAGATGGACTGCTTCACGTCGCCCACCACCAGGGAGTCGAAGCCGGAGGCCTCGGCATTGTGCAGCAGCGGGCTGAAGTTCTCCCACTGGATGCGGGAGGTGTCCTGGAACTCGTCCAGCAGGAAATCCTGGAAGCGGACGCCCAGCTTCTCGTACACGAAGGGGGCGTCCGTCCCGTCGATGATGCCGCGGAGGATGGTGTTGGCGTCTTCCAGCGACAGGACATTCTTCTCTTTCTGGATTTGGACGAAGGCCTGCCGGAGCTCGTCGGCCACGCCCAGGCTGTACAGCTGGCCCTGGATGATGCGGGCGGTGCGGTACTCCCTGTAAGGCTGGCCGAAGAGGGCGCAGAACGCATCCAGGGGCTCTTCCAGCGAGCCTTCCAGCTCCAGGCGCAGGGCATCCCGGGACTTGGCGAACCACTTGGCCGGGTCGGCCGCCTTGGTCCGGAAGGCGGGGGTGAGGTCTTTCAGCTCCGTGCGGGGGTCCGGTTCCAGGTAGTTGTAAAGGGCTTTCAGGAAGCCGCCGTTGCTCTCCTGGGGGGAGATCCCGTGATCCTGGAGCACCTGCAGCACGGCCCGGGCCGATGCCGCCGCCCGGGAGGGAAATTCCTTCCGGATGGCCTGGCAGCGCCTGTGCAGGACCTCCAGGCGCTCCCGGGAGAAGCCTTCGTGGTCTTCCGGCAGCTCCTGCAGGCTCTGGCCCACTTCCTGGAGGCGGGCTTCCAGCGAAAGGCCCCGCCCGTTCTCCAGGTCGTCCTTCACCCCGCGAGTGAGCCAGTCCAGCAGCACCCGGTCCTCTTCCGTGAGGCCGTCCAGCACCCGGTCCACGCTCTCCCCCACCAGGGCCTGGCGGTCCAGCTGCACCTGGTAGGTGGCATACTGCCCAATCTCCCGTGCAAAGGCCCTGAGGGCCTGCTGGAAGAAGCGGTCGATGGTGGAGACGGCAAAGGAGGAGTAGTCGTGCAGGATGCCGAAAAGCTGCGTCCGGGCCCGCCGTTGCAGGGTGTCCCGGTCCAGGCGGGGAGAGACCAGGTCCTGGAAATAGGGCGAGTCTTCCGGGGCCTGGGCCAGACGGTCCAGCTCCTGCAGGATGCGGCGCTTCATCTCGTCCGTGGCCTTGTTGGTGAAGGTGACGGCCAGCACATGCCGGTAGGCGTCGGGACTGTCCGACGCCACCAGCAGGCGGATGTATTCCTTGGCCAGGCTGAAAGTCTTGCCCGAGCCGGCCGAGGCCTTCAGGATCTTGAGCATGGCCTTACTCCCCGGGCCGGTACTCCAGGATGTCGCCCGGTTGGCAGTCCAGGGCCTGGCACAGCGCATCCAGGGTGCTCAGGCGGATGGCTTTGGCCTTGCCGCATTTGAGGATGGAAAGGTTGGCAGGCGTGATGCCGACTTTCTCGGCCAGCTCGCCGGAAGACATTTTCCGGCGGGCCAGCATGACATCGATGTTGGTGATGATGGGCATACTCCCTTACTTTTCCTCTTCGGCGGGCTGCTCTTCCGGCTGCGCCTTGCCCTTGAGGTAGGAAGGCAATTCCATGCCGGCCATCTTGAAGAGCTCGTCCAGCGGAGGGACGCTCTTCATCATGCCGGAAATGAAGTTGGACGTAGCGGTCTTGCCGTCGGTCCCGTTACCGGTGTCCCACACGGTGACTTTGTCTATGTTGATGCCCTTGACGGCCTCTACCTGGGTCTTCACCAGTTCCGGCAGCTTGTCGGCAATCATCATGAGGACGGCCTTCTGGGCATCGCCTTCGGCGGCGCCCACCAGGGATTTGAAGCCGTCGGCCTGCTTGGTGAGGATTTCCAGCATACCCTTGGCCTGGGCGTCCATCCGGGCGAAGATGGCATCGGCCTCGCCCTTGGCTTTGCGGCGGATTTGCTCGGCCTCGGCTTCGGCCTCGATGATGCGTTTCTGCTTGTCGATTTCCGCGGCCACCACGATGTTGGCCTTCTGGGTGGCCTCTTCCCGGGCGGCGCGGGCCAGTTCCGCGTCACGCTCGCTCTGGTAGGCCTCTTCCAGGGCCTTGGCGGCCTGCACCTTCTCGGCCGCCACGGCGATACGGTCGGCCTCGGCCGTCTTCTGGCGGCGCAGGGCGTCGGAATTGGCAATCTCTATGCGGGCGGTGTTTTCTCCCTTCACGGCGTCGGCGTCGGCGGCGGCCACGTTCACGCGGGTGTCCTTGTCGGCCATGGCCTTGCCGGTTTCACCGTAGCGGTTCTGCTCGGCCACGCTCTTCTTGGCGTCGTTGATGGCCTTGGCGGCGGCTTCCTTGCCCAGGGCGTCGATGTAGCCGGACTCGTCGCGGATGTCCGTGACGTTCACGTTGATGAGCTTGAGGCCGATCTTGCGCAGCTCCGCCTCCACGTTCTGGCTCACGGCGGCCAGGAACTTGTCCCGGTCGGCGTTGATTTCCTCGATGTCCATGGTGGCGATGACCAGACGCAACTGGCCGAAGAGGATGTCCGTGGCGATGTTCTGGATGCTGTCCACGGAAAGGCCCAGCAGGCGCTCGGCGGCGTTGGTCATGACCTCCGACTCCGTGGAGATGCCCACGGTGAAGCGGCAGGGCACATCCACGCGGATGTTCTGCTTGGAAAGGGCGTTCTGCAGGTTGCACTCGATGGAGATGGGCTTGAGGTCCAGGAAGGCGTAGTCCTGGAACACGGGCCAGATGAAGGCGGCCCCGCCGTGGATGCAGCGGGCGCTGGAGATGGAACCGGCGGCGTTCTTGCCGGTTTTACCGTAGATGACCAGGATTTTGTCCGAGGGGCAGCGGCGGTAACGCTTGAGGATGGCGGCCAGGGTGACGAACACCACGGCCACAATGATAAGGATAAGGTAGAGCTGGTTCATATCAGATGGTGTAAGTATTGGTTTCTTCTACAAGGAGGGTATTGGAGTCGATGACGTCCACCACGCGGATGGAGGCGCCCGTCTTGAGGGCTTCCCCGCTTTCCGTGACGGCGTCGTATTCGCGCACGGCGCCGGAAATGGCGATTTGCACCTTGCCGGAGCCGCTGCGGGCGGCGGGGATGGTGAGATAGACCTTCCCTTCACAGCCGGCAGCCGACTTCTGCAGGTTGATGTTGCCGCTCTGCTGCATGCCGGCGAGCCACTTGAACAGCCACATTACCAGGGCCACCAGGGCGATGCCGATGAGCACGGACACCACCACCAGCAAACCCGTGGAGGAGATGTTGTCCTGGAGCAGGATGAAGCTCCAGCCGAAGCCCAGCACGAAGTTCACGAAGTTGCGGAAGGTGTACAGGTTGGAGCCTCCCTCGATGTTGGAAAGATCGGCCCCGTCCAGGGAAGTGTCCACGTCCATGTCGAAGTCTGTGTCTGCATCGGCTCCTACGAAGGTCATGATGCTTTGGATGATGAAAATGAGCGATGCCGCGAGGGTGACGCCCCAGAGAATTTTCATAATGAGGCTGAGTCCAGCCCACCAAGATGCAATCATAGCTATAGCGTTTTTGAGGTTTATTTTTTTTGCAAATATAGTAAAAAATTGTTGATTTGCAATAAAAATTTAAAAAATTGAGGGGCCGACCCAAAAGAATCCTTCGGGCCGGCCTCTCCGGGGGATGCTGCCGGGGGCAGCGGTTTTCAGTAGCCGAAGATTTCCTCCAGGGACACCTGCTTCACCGGGCCCAGGGTCTTCAGGAAGTCCTTGTCCAGGTCGGCGGGGTCTCCCAGGATGGCATACCAGTAGGTGCGGCCCTTGATCCAGCGGGCGTGCGTTTCCACCAGGTCTTCCAGGCCGAGCGATCCCACCTGCTGGTAGATCTGGCGCTCCCGCGGCTCCTTGAGGCCCAGCTCCCGGGCGTTCAGGTAGCTGTATAGCACGGCGGCGCCGATGGTGCGCTGGGTGCGCAGCTTGCCCAGGATGGCGGTCTTGGCAATCTCCAGGTTCTCCGGCGCCAGGGGAAGGTCTTCGATGATCTCGTCAAAGCCCTCGACGGCCTTGCGCAGCTTGTCGTTCTGCGAGGCGATGCTGGCCCGGAAGCCGTAGGTGTCGCCCTGGAAGGAAGGGCTGATGAGCAGGGCGCCGGCGCTGTAGGCCAGGGCGCGGGATTCCCGCATCTCCTGGAACACGATGGCGTTCATGCCCCCGCCGTAGTACTCGTTGAAGAGCTCTATGTAGGGATCCTGCGACAGGTCCAGCTGCTCTCCCCGGTTGGAATACTGCACGTAGTTGAACTGGCGGGCGGCGTAGGGGGCCAGCAGCACCCTTCTGTCCGGGGTGATCTGCTTCACGGGATGGGATTTTTCCAGGGGCTCCAGGCCTTGGGTGGGACAGGCTTCCCGGAGCAGGGCCACCACTTCCTCTTCCGGGGCCGGGCCGTAGTACAGGGCCGTGTACTGCTTGCCGGAGAGGGCCCGCAGGGCATCCAGCAGCTCCTGGGAGCCCACCGCCGCCACGGCGGCGTTGTCCAGGGTGCGGCGGGCGATATAGTCCGGCCCGTACATGATGTAGGTTTGCAGGGCGCTGTTGCAGGCGCGCTGGTTCATCTTGGTGTCCTGGCGGAGGCGGAAGATATCGGCCTTCATCCGGGAAAGGATCTCCGGGTCCGGCACGGCGTGGGCTACCAGGTCCTGCCCGATGGCCAGGGCCTTCCCTATGTTCTCTCCCAGGCCGCTCACGGAAAGGACGGTGGTGTTGCCGCCCACGCGGACCGTGGTGTTGCAGGCCAGGGCATACAGCTCCGTGGCAATGTCGGCCGCGCTCTTTTCCGGGGTTCCCAGGTAAGAGATGTAGTCGGCGGCCAGGTCCAGGAGCGGGTCGTCGTCACTGCCGCGGTCGTAGCGCAGGCTCAGCTGGGCGATGTCGTTCCTTTCGTTCTTCTTGTACAGGAGCTCGGCCTGGCCCAGTTTCACCACGGACAGGTCTTTGGAGAAGTCCACGAACACCGGCTCGATGGGGGCGGGTTCGTTGGCGGCAATCTCCTGCAGGAAGGGGCTCTGCTTGTCGCGGTTGGTCACGATGGGAGTGATCCTGGGGGCTTCGATCTTCTTTTCGTTCGGGTCTTTGCCATTGTGCTTGTAAACGATGGCGTAGTTGTCCTCGCCCAGATATTCGCCGGCCCAGCGCACCAGGTCTTCCTTGGTGAGGGCGGCCACCCGGTCCATCCGCTGCACCTCCGACTCCCAGCTGGTGCCGTTCACGAAGCTGTCCACGAATTTGTCGGCCCGGCTGCGGTTGCGGGTGAGGCTTTGCATCTGCTGCAGCTTCCAGTTGGCCTTGGCGGCCTCTACAAGCTCTTCGGAGAACTCGCCGCCGCGGAGCTTGGCCACCTCTTCCAGGAAAATGTCGCGCACTTCCTCCAGGCTCTGGCCCTCCTTGGGATAGCCTTCCAGCATCAGCAGGCCGTAGTCGGCCCGGTTGTAGGGAAAGATGCCGCCGTCCAGCATCTTCTGCTGCTGGAACACGTCCAGGTCCATCAGGCCCGCCAGGCCGTTGGACAGCACGGCGCTCAGAATCTCCGAGGCGTCACTGTCCGTGGAACTGGCGCCCGGGGTCCGCCAGCCCATGAGCACGAAATCCGACTCCGGGCCCCAGACCTCCTTCACGGCCGGCTGCTCCAGCGGGATGGCCTCGGCCACTTCCCACACGGGCAGGGCGGGATTGGGCTCCCAGGCCCCGAAGTACTTCTTCACCAGGGAGACCACCTGGTCCGGGTCGAAGTCTCCGGACAGGCAGATGGCCACGTTGTTGGGAACGTAGTAGATGTCTTTCTGGCGGCGGATGGCCTTCAGGGACGGGTTCTTCAGGTGGTCCTGCGTGCCGATGACGGTCTGCGTCCCGTACGGGTGTCCCTGGAAGAGCATGGAATCCAGGGCCTCCATGGCGTTCTCGCTGCCGGAAGCCATGCCCATGTTCTTCTCTTCATAGACGGCCTCCAGCTCTGTGTGGAAGCCGCGGAAGACGCAGTTGCGGAAACGGTCGGCCTGGATGCGGGCCCAGTTCTCCAGCTGGTTGGAGGGGATTTCCTCTACGTAGCAGGTTACGTCGTTGCTGGTGTAGGCGTTGGAGCCCTCCGAGCCTATGATGGACATGAGCTTGTCGTACTCGTTGGGGATGGCCAGCCGGGAAGCCTCGTAGCTGATGGAGTCTATCTGGTGATAGAGGGCGAAACGCTCGCCGGGGCCCTTGAGGGTGCGGTACACCTCGAACAGGGAGTCGATGGCCTCCAGCATGGGCTTCTCGGCCGCATAGTCCTGCGTGCCGAAGCGCTCCGTACCCTTGAACATCATGTGCTCCAGGTAATGGGCCAGGCCGGTGTTGTCGGAGGGGTCGTTCTTGCCGCCGGAGCGCACCGCAATGTAGGTCTGGATGCGGGGCTCGTCCTTGTTCACGCTCATGTAAATCTTGAGGCCGTTGTCCAGGGTGTAAATCTTGGCCTGGAGCGGATCTCCCTTCACGGTCTGGTACTTGTTGCCGCAGGAAGCCAGCACGAGCGCCGCTGCAGCCAGAATCAGAAACTTTTTCATTGTTATTTCTTTCCGAACATGCCGCCAAGACCGCCGAGGATGCTGGTGGCAGCGCCAAGCAGACTGGCGCCGGAGTTGGAGGAGCCGCCCTTGAGGGTGATGATGATGTCGTTCAGGTCCACGTCGCCGTCGCCGTCCTGGTCCTTCAGGATGCCGCCGAGGCTGCCCATGATGGTGGGGATGAGGCCCGAGAGGGTGGTGCCCAGGGCGCCCAGGTTCAGTTTGGAGAGCACATTGCTGCTGAACAGGCTGCCCGCCAGTTTGGTGATGGGGCTGGTGGCCGCATTGGAGGAGCCGGTAAGGAGGCCCTTCACCAGATCTACGCCGCCCGGCTTGGCAACCGTCTGGGTAAGGGAGCCCAGGATGGAGTTGCCCAGCCCGCCCAGGACCTGTTCCTGCACGTTGGAAGGGATGTTGACATTGCTGGTGGCCGATTTCACCTGCTGCATGATGATGTCTGTGATAGATGCCATAGTGCGTTATAAATTTAAAAGGTTAACTTTCATGCGAGTTTTACAAATTTAGAAAAATAAAATTGGAAATGCACGTGTTTTTATGTAAAATTGCAAGCATGAATACACATGTAGTAATAATGGCCGGCGGCGTGGGCAGCCGCCTCTGGCCCCTTTCCACGCCCGATGTCCCCAAGCAGTTCATCGATGTTCTGGGGGTAGGGCGAAGCCTCATCCAGCTCACCGTGGACCGTTTTGCTTCGGTCTGCGCCCCGGACCACTTCTGGGTGGTCACGGGGAAAAAATACGTCGGCCTGGTACGGGAGCAGCTCCCCTCCATTCCCTCCGACCAGATTCTGGCCGAGCCGGAGGGCCGCAACACCGCCCCCTGCATTGCCTATGCCTCCTGGAAAATCCAGCGGAAAGACCCGGAGGCCAACATTGTGGTAACCCCGGCCGACGCCCTGGTCCTGAAGACCGCAGAATTTGCCGACACCATCCGCAAGGCCCTGGCATTCACTCAGAAGCGGGATGCCATCGTGACGGTGGGCATCGCCCCCACCCGTCCGGAAACGGGCTACGGCTACATCCATGCGGCCGAAGCCCTGCACGGGCAGCTGGTGAAGGTGAGCGAATTCAAGGAAAAGCCAGACCTGGATACGGCCATCGGCTACCTGGAGGACGGGCACTACTTCTGGAACGCCGGCATTTTCGTATGGAACGTGGCCACCATCGTCACGGAGCTCCGGGCCTATGCCCCGCAGATTGCCGCCATCATGGACCAGCTCTCCCCCACCTTCTTTACAGATGCGGAAACGCCTGAACTGCATCGGCTTTTCCCTTGCTGCGAAAAAATCTCCATAGACTACGCCGTCATGGAAAAGAGCCCGCGCATCTACGTAATTGCCGAAGACCTTTCCTGGAGCGACCTGGGCAGCTGGGGATCCATCAAGACGCACCTGGAGGCCGATGCCCAAGGCAACTGCGTGGTGGGCGGGGACGTACGCCTGTTCGGCTGCCAGGACTGCTTCGTGCACACCGCCGGGGAAAAGACCGTGGTGGTGGAAGGCCTTGAAGGCTACATAGTTGCCGAATCCAAGGACCGGCTGCTGGTGTGCCGCCTGTCGCAGGAACAGCGCATCAAGGAATTCAGCGCCTAGCCGTCGGCCTTCCGGGAGAAGGTGAAAATATTTTAAAAAAAACATTGGAGTTTCCAAAAAAGTTTCTACCTTTGCAATCCCGTTTCGGTAAACGAGGTAACGGAAGACTCGTTAGCTCAGTAGGTAGAGCACAACACTTTTAATGTTGGGGTCTCGGGTTCGAGCCCCGAACGAGTCACAAGGAAGCGAGTCTTCCAGTTAGAGAGATACCAGCACTCTTAGCTCAGCTGGTAGAGCAGCTGACTCTTAATCAGCGGGTCTAGGGTTCGAGTCCCTAAGAGTGCACAAAAAAGGCGGTCCTTTCAGGCCGCCTTTTTTATTCATATTGAATCTCCCAACCTTCCGGAACGCCATTTTCGCTTTGGACATCCCAGACAGCCTCCTGATTC
>FLNY01003797.1_pt1 | contig 22165 bp, 10 predicted proteins | sample 1140381 | NCBI WGS metagenome assembly FLNY01 (sample SAMEA3878172, study PRJEB12797) | bioreactor metagenome | biome: Moose rumen | place: Sweden | collected 2011-10
AAACAAATTGTCTTAGTAAAAAAGTCTTCTTCAGACTCGCCTCGCTCGAAGAAGCGTCGCAAGCGCCGAGTGAAGGGTTTTGAGCAAAAGGCTTAAGGGCAAACAAAAAGCCTCTTCGCCGTGGAGCGAAGAGGCTGCATTAAAGATCTATTACGTATTAATCTGAAAATCGTTTCGCGAAAACCAGCTTCGGGATAGCAACGGGCATCCCTGGAAGAATCGCGGAAGCGGCTTCCGGAATATCACTTGCCGATCTGACCTCGCCAACTGATGAACCAGTTGCGGCGGTCTGAGAGGATGCCGAGGAGTGCCGGGTCGCGCTTTGCTACGCGGCGGGCAAGGATGGTGGCATCGCCCTTGCGGTAGGCCTCACGCATGAGTGTGCCGAAGCGGAAACCTTCGAAGGGAGTGTCGAGAGCCGACTCTACGTCGAGCAGGCTGTCGATGACAGCAATCTGCCGCTCCTTGACTTGCGGCACGGCAACGTCGCGATACCACGCCTGAGCATTATCTGCAAACTCCATCCACAGGTTAAAGGACATTGATTGCAAGGAGTCAGCGTAGGCATCGATGGCTGTGAGTCGGTCGCGGTTGGTAGCATAATCGTCGAGAACGGGAATGGCAAGTCCTTTCTGAGTGGCGATGTCCACAAGCTCGGTGTTGGCTGCGAGCAAGTCTTCAAGGCGTGTGGCGGCCACGGTGCTGGGATTAGCAATGATAACATAATACGGCGGCTCAACGGGATAGCCAGTGGAGTCTGCGGGCACGTCCGTCTCGGCAGGATAGTAGTAGGGATTGTTGAAGGCGAATCCGCTGCCACGGCTGTGCAAGCCCATCTGGTTGACGCGCCAGTTCTCGAGTTCTTCACGCGTGGTCGGGCGTGTATAGTTAATGAGTATCTCAGTTGTAGTTCCATAGGAGCGCCCGTTGACACGTGTCTGATAGTACATCCGGTCGAACTCGAAGTATTTGATGAAAGCGGAGTCGGTGGCGTTAGTGCACTGGGGCAGGACGTACCAGTTGATGACGTTCTCGTCGAGGCCGATGGTGAGGATGGCTTGTGCGAACTTGGGGAAGCCAGCATAGTTCATAGCCTCAGCCAGGCGGAGGTAGATGTCTGCCGTACGGTAAATGATGACGTCTTGCGGGTAATAGGTCTTCATGATGTTCTGCAGCGAGTACTCTGAGCGCTGGTCGATGGAGTAGTTAGCCGGGAGGCGGAGGTCACCGACATAGTGCTGCGAGACCTGATCCTGAGTGAGGAGCGTAGCGGGCACGGTTACGAACTCGCGGTTGCCTCCGTTGCTGAAGTAGTCCCAGAAGACCTGGCTGTCGCTGTAGTCGATACAGGGCTGCGAGGGTGAGAGGCTGGCTGCGATCTCTACGTCCTCATGGTTGTAGTTGTAGAGATAGCGCAGGTCGTTGAAATATCCTTCTGACGAGGCAGAGTCCATGGCAATGGCTGCGATGACGTCGCTATTGTTGAGTCCGAAGGAGCTGGCGCCGCTGGTCTGGAACCATTGGCTCTCGCGATTACTGATGCGCTCGTAGTTGCCGGTGGAATAGCTGTTGGTGGGCCAGGTGTCGCCCTCGTAGCCGAGGACGTTCTTGCGCTTGTAGCCTGTGTTGTTGTTGATGGTCGGCGTCCAGTCGATGTAGTCGTAGTAGCACTTGGCTGCCTCGCGAGCGAGCATCTGGTCTTGGTTGATAGACGAGAGCCAGAGGTAGAGGTCGCCGAGGACGAGAGAGATAGGCAGTACGCTCATGCGCGAAGGCATCGACGAATTATATCCGAAGTAACCCGGATTGCCATGGTAGGGGTATGAGAACCATGCCACGTATGGCTTGAGGTCGTCGATGAAGTAGCTGCAGATACCGGCAAGGTTAGTCTTGGGGGCATCGGCATAGGCATCATCAGCCTCGTCGAGGGTGAGCAGCGGCTCGGTGACGAGGGGGATGTTCTCGCCATAGATCTGTCCGAGCTGCAGATATACCCATGCGCGTATGGCCTTCACTGCTACGTACTCCGAGCGGAAGACGTAGAAGTCTGACATGGCGCCGTCGGTGTAGCGATACTCGCGCAGAGCGGTGTCGGCATTGGCGATGAAATAATTGCAGTTGTTGATGATGGCGTAGTAGTCGCGCGGGTTGTTGTAGACGTTGTCGTCGTCGACGGCGAAGTTGGCGATAGCCTTGAGGTTGGCATTAGCATTGTCGTTGACCTTGGTGAGATCGCCACGGAGTTCGCCAAAGAGGTTCGTACGTACGGCAATCTTCTGGAGTTGTGCCAGGATACCGACAAACGAGTTGACGGTGTCATTGGCCGTAGTGAGGTGGTTGTGGTCGGCATAGAGGACATCGTCATTGCCCATGTCGAGCATGTCGTCGCATGAAGTTAAGACAGTGAGCTCACCGAGCAGACAGAGTCCACAGAGGGCGGGCAGAAGATATTTTAGTCTTTTCATATTCGTATATTTTTTAACGGGAACGTTAACTTTAACTGACTGATAGAAGTTGTGTTTTCGTTATCGTTTCGTTTAGAGGTTGATCTTAACACCGATGTTGAATGAGCGGCCAGAAGTGAGATAACCGCCGTCGATGCCTTGCATGATGACGCTGTTGCCGATAGAGAACTCGGGATCTGAGCCGAGATACTTAGTCACGGTGAACAGGTTGGTAGCACGTGCCCAGACGGTGATACCTTGGATATAGGTGTTGTTGATAGGCAACTGATAGCTTAGAGTAACGTTCTTCAGACGCAGGTAGGAGCCATCCTCAATCCAGCGGTCGCTGAAGGCGCTGTTGCCCATCGGGTCGCCATACTGGGCAGACGGGACGTCGGTGACCTGGCCTTCGTAAGCCCAACGGTTGAGGAGCGCAGTAGTCTGGTTCATGAAGCGTGAGCCTGACTCGAGCTGCTGGCGCATGTAGTTGTAGACATCGCCGCCGAGGCTGTAGTTGAGATTCACATCGAGGGTGAGCCGCTTGTAGCTGAGGGAGGTCCAGATATTGCCATAGATGTCGGGGTTGGCATCGCCGATGACGGTGCGGTCGGCATCGTTGATCTCGCCATTGCCGTCGCGGTCGATGTACTTGACGTCGCCGGCTGTGAAGTAGTCCTTGGTGACGCCATCCTCGCGCAGGCGATAGAGACCGTCGGCCTTGGCTTCCTCGCTGGTGGCGTAGACGATAGTCCCGCTCAGGGTCTTATCTGTCTTGAGGCCGTAGAAGGTGTTGACGCTCTGCCCTACCTGGCTGCGTATGGTAGCGCCGAGGACTTCGTGGTCGTCGTAGAGAGCTCCGTCGGGCAGCTCTGTCAGGCGGTTGACATAATGTCCCATGCTTGCGCCTACGCTCCAGTTCCATTTGTTGCCGGAGACGAGATGGGCAGATGCATGAACGTCGAAGCCTTCGTTCTCGAGGCTGCCGCCGTTGGTCCAGTTCTGCTGAATGCCGGAGAGGAAGTTGAGGGTGCGCAGCGTCAGGAGGTTGTCGGTCCAGCTCTTGAAGTAGTTGAAGCCTGCAGCGAGACGGTTGTTGAGGAAGCGTCCCTCGATGCCGGCATTGAAGCGCTTCGTGGTCTCCCACTTGAGCTCTGAGTTTCCGATGTTCTCAAGACTGAGACCAGGTATCTGACCGAGGAAGAGCGTGCTCTTGAAATAGCTGTGCGAAGCGTCGTAGGGCAGGTTGTCGTTACCGCTGACGCCGAAGCCTGCGGTGAGCTTCAGGTAGTCGATGCCCTGAACGTCAAACCATTTCTCGTTTGAAACAATCCAGCCGGCCTGCAAACTGGGGAAGATGCCCCAGACGACGCCGCCGAGTTTAAGGCCGCCCTTGGCATCGCGCCCGAACTGCGAGTTGGTCTCCATGGCGATGTCGCCCTGGAGGTAGTAGCGGTTGGCATAGTTGTACTTGGCCTGGCCGTACCATGTCAGTGTTGCCCATTTCTCTATGTTGCCGCCAATCTGCTTCTGGTTGGTGCCCGAGATGAGCGGGGTCTTGTCGTTACCTGTGTTGTAGCCGTTCTGTGTGGTCACATTGTAGCTCTGGTTGAAGAAGCGGAAACCGCCGGTGAGGTCTATCTGATGACCACCGTAGCGATTGTTCCACTCGACCTTGGTGTCGCTGATGACATCGTTCTGCTTGCTGTAGAGCGAGCCGATCATGTTATCCATCTTTTGGTGGAAAGCAGCGACGTAGAAGCTGGGCACACCGTTCATAGGGATATAGCGTTTTTCGTTGGTGTTGACGAGATTGTAGCTGAAGAGCGAGCTGAACTTCAGGTGCTTGTTGGGGTGCCACGAGGGCGTGATGGCGAGCGAGAGGAACGAGTTGTCGAAGTAGTTCTTGTTCTGCGCCGTGCCATACTCGAGGATGGCCAGGGGGTTGGCTATCTCATAGTTCTCGTTGTTGAGCTGAGTGACCTCTGCGAGGTAGTCCTCATCGTCAATGTCAAGGTGAGCCTTGCTGATAGTGCCGGGGCCGAGCGAGCTGGCCACGAAGCTGTAGGGGCTCAGCATAGGCGACTTGGCATAGCTGAGGAAGTTGAGCGAGGTGATGGTGCTGTTTTCGTAGTCGCTGGGGGCACCCGTGTCGTAGACCTTGCGTGTGGTGTTGCTGAACGATGCATCGAAGCGGAAGTCGATGTAATCGTTGATCTTCACGTCAGTGTTGAAGCGGATGTTGAGACGGTTGAAATTGGCCTCTTCGATGGTCTCGCCGGCATGTGTGTAGCCGAGCGAGAGCATATAGTTGGCTACGTCGCCACCACCCTGGACGCTCAGGCCGTAGTTCTGCGTCACGGCCTCTTTGTAGATGAGGTCTGCCCAGTCGGTGTTGTTGTTGTACTTGTTGACCCAATAGTTGTAGTTGTAGGGGTCAGCAGGGTTATAGGGGCGCTCATCGAGGAACTTGAACGACTGCAGTTTGGAGCCCGTAGTGCCGAGCAGGCTACTGGCATAGTTCTTGTACTGGGCGCCGGAGAGGACATCGTAGTGGCGCGGCATAAGCTCGATACCCACAGAGGCCGAGGCATCAATGCGCGTAGCCTGTGAGGTGTTGCGCTTCGTGCGGATATAGATGACGCCGTTGGCACCCTTGGCACCGTAGATGGCCGTTCCGTTCTTCATGACCTCTACGCTCTCAATGTCGTTGACGTTGATGTTGGCCAGCACATCGTTGTAGAAGCCCTGATGGAGCATCTCACGACCATACTGCATCTCGGTGATGACACCGTCGATGACGATGAGCGGCTGAGCGTTGATCATATAGGAACCTACGCCGCTGATCTGCATGTAATTGCCCAATGCGGTGAGACCGCTGCGTTGGTTTGAAAGGACATCAGCGCCAAGTCGGCTCTGAATCTCTGTCTCGATATTCGTTGCGTTAGATAATGTGAAATCTGAGGTTCGGGAGTTGTTCAAGATGTTGTCGTCGGCGCCATAGAGGGCACGGGCGGCACTGCTCTGAAGCACGATGTCGCGCAGCTGTCCGCTCTCGTTGAGGCCTACACGCACAGTATTGTAACCGGGGATGGTAACCTCGAGGGCTGAGCTATACAGAGGAACGTTCATCGTGAACTGGCCATCCTCGTCGGTAAGAGCCGAGTAGCCTTCGCCTGCAATGGATTTTACGAGCACACCGGATAGCGGAGCGTGGTCCTGCTGGCTCACTACACGACCCTTTATCTCGCGGACGGGTTCGTCCTTCTTTGCAACTTGGCGCGCTTTCTTGACGAGAACGGTATCTACATCTTCGTAGTCAACCTCGTCTTGAGCATACGTTGCAAGCGGCAACATCAAGTACGCTGTGAGGAAAAATAGACCTAAATGTTTCATTGTTCTCTGTATTCTTTAATGTTAGACAAATCGAGTTGGTAGGCTTTAGCCTCTTCCTCTGTTTCGAAAGCTACGTAGATGATGCGGTTGATTCGCATGACGTTGGTGTAGAGGTTATTGTTGATCTCCGAAGCACGCACCGAGGTCGTCAGGCGATAGCGAATGGCGGGGTCTACGGCGCCGAGGGCATTCATACCTGAGACGGAGGTGTGGAAGGCTTTGTCGATGCAGATGACATCAACCTGGTCGCCCGTGGTCTCGAAGTTGGTGCCCGAGCCGTGAGTCTCACCCTCAGGCACGGAGAGGATGTGGCGGTTGTCGAGGTTAGGACGGGCGAACTCAATGTCTTCGTTGGGGTCCGAGGTGCCGTCAGTGCGCTGATCCATCTCGCGTTCGTGGCGATAGACGTTGAAGCGCGTGGGGCGAACCTGATCCTCGCTGTAACCGTCGATATTAGCGAAGGCTGGCACCATGACGACATATACATTATAATATACATCGGAAAGGGTGTTGGGCAAGAAGAAGTACATCGAGCTGTTGCGGTTGACGACGTTCTGATAAGACTCGGGAGCTATCTCGACGTAGTTGCTCTCCTTGAGCACCTTGCTGAAATTAACGACCTGGCCGTTGAAGGTTATGGAGTCGACGGCTGTGCGGTTGACCACCGACACCTGAGCCTGCGGCTCGGAATTGACCATTATGCGCGGCGTAGTGCGATAGCGCATGTTGGTGCCGAGGATATAGCGGTCCTGCATGAAGGTGAGCTTCGGGTCGATGCGTCCTTCGTTGTCGACATAGACGAGACCGTTGGAGCAGACTGTCTGGTCGAGACCATCAAGTATGCCTTCATTGGTTTCAGGATTCCATGTGCCCTTGGGATTGGGGAAGACGTTCAGGCCGTAGTATGCCGACTGCTTCACGTAGAGAGTGTTGATGAGCGAATCCTGATAGTCGTTGTGCTGCTGGTTGAGGTTGAACACGCGACCGCGGATGATTGCCATGTCGGTGTTGAGGTTGGCTACGGAGTCGCGATTCTCCATCTTATTGACGTAGTTGAAGTACTTGTGATACTTCTCAAACTCGCGCTTCCACAGTTCGGTCGTCGGGACAATGAACATGTAGGAACTGTCCTCGCGCTGGATATAACCAAGACGGTTGTAGAGGGCATTGTTGAGATTGGTGACGGAGTCAGCATAGACGACTTCACCATCAACGACACCCATCTGCACTGACGACGACTCATCGAGCTCATACTCGTCGAACAGACGGTAGTAAGCAGCGATGCTGTCGGTCTGCGGGTTCAGCGATAAGGCCTCGCGAACGTTGGGGAAGAAGGTTTCCTTTTGCCCCAGCTTGTACATGATGCCGTTGGAGGCCACGATGTTCTTCTTGAGGAAAGGAATGCCATTGAGGTTGTCAGCACCCAGGATCATGTACTTGCCGTTCATCATGCGGATTGAATCCTGGAACAACGAGCTGACTGAACGGCCATACAGCGCCATATGGTTCTGCATGAACTGAGTGATGGCAGTGTTGTCCTTGTCCTTGGTATTGCGCTGCGAACCGTCGGGCATCGTGACGAGGGTGCGCTTCTGCTCGTCGTAGAGACTTATGATGCTGTCGGCCTGCGCTGCCGAAATAACGGGAGCCCACAAGGTTAAGGATTGCGCCGAAGCCAGCACCCGGTCGTAACCCACATGCTCTGCCACGCGCAGGAAGTTGGCCAGGTCGGGGTCGGCCTTGACATGCTCCAGCAGTGAGGGCGCATCTACAGCCGACTCGAGGTCACCGCCGCCGTAGTGATTGTCCCACTCATCGGCGCACGACATGAGAGCGAGCGATGCGCCGGCGAGAGCGAACATTAAAGATGAAATATATTTTAAAGTTTTCATATCTGTGTTTTCGTTTTACGGTTAGCTGTTATAGATCGTCCTCACCCTTTCCTTCGCCTTCAATGCCGTAGACGCTCTTGGGTACTATCTCAAGATAGTCGAACATTAGCTCGGCACCGCCGACAGCATAGGTCGAACGGATACGCATGGTGTGCTGGACGTTGCCGTCGAGCGGACCTGTGTAGATGAGACGACGTACGGTACCGTTGTTGTTGCAGAACGGAGAAGAGTTGGAAGCACTCAACAGGTTATCGTCCTTGACGGAACCACCACCGGTGCTGATGTTACGAACGCTGCGCGGACCATAGTACCAGCCTTGGTTAGCCAGTTCCTTGCGGGTCTGGTCCTTGGCATCCTGCGAGAGGTTGGTGTAGTTGCTCTTCCAACCTACACGGGCTTCCCATACGCCTGAGAATACGCCTCCGTTACCACGCATGTCGAGAGGTATGCCCTGAGGGAGGCCATCGATATAGAACTGACCGATACCGCGCGTAGGAATAAGGCAGAAGCCAAGACGAATCTGATACTGACCCGTAGGCACGCTGGGCAGGTTGAAGGTGATGTCGTAGACGTTGTTGTCGGAACGGAGGTTGAATTCGTCACCCTCGTAGCTCCAATAGTAGTTGCGGCAGCCCTGATAGATGAAGTCGCCATCTTCGTTGGTCTCGACATTGTCGAAGTAGCCCTGCGGGAAGATGTAGTTGCGGGCGGCAGCATCCTTGGAGGCAGGCGAATCGCCTTCACCCGTACGGGTCGTACGGATGTCGTTGGTCATCAGCTCAGGCCATATGTCGTAGAAGTCGATACGCATGCGGGTGTTGAAGACCGTGTTATGGGTGTTCTCGCCATAGTCGATAAGGCGGTCGATGTAGTAGTAGACACCATTGACAGCTTCCTGAACGAGCCCTTCGCCTACGGTCTGACTGACAATTGCACCTCTGTTCGTGAGGTTCGGGCGGTTGGGATCGTACATGCGGTTGAGGTACAGCGTACGAATCTGCGAGTTGCCGCGGAACTTGTTTGTGCCATAGACATATTCGACCTTCAGCGTCGAGAGGGGCAGCAACGTGGCGTACCACTCTGTCGGGTTAATCTCGTTGCGGAAGATGGTGCAGTTGGTGTAGAGTTTGCTGTAGAGGCCCTTGCGGTCGAGGATGTGGTAAGCGATGAGCTTGTTCAGCGGGTTGCGAGGGTCTTTGAGAGCCTCGGCGCTTTTGCCATAGTAGTCCTGACCGGCGCCCTCTGGATAGATGGTGCAGGCGTAGTCGTACATCGACTCCCAGTCGGTGATGCCATATTCAGTATGCAGGATGCTGTCGGGCACGGCAAAAGCGGTGAAACCGTAGTTGCGGCTCTGAGGTACCCAGCAGTAGTTCTGGTGTTCGTGAGAGCGATACAGACCTTCCATATACTCCCAGTCACGAGGATCGTAGGACTGGTCTTTGATGCGCTGCATCTTCTCGTCAAGGCCGGTGATTTCCAGACACGTATTGAAGATGCTGATCGAACGGTCTTCGTTCATGATCGTAGGCAGCGTCTGGTTGGAAGACTCGGCCACGGTGCTGATGGGGTGAACGATTCCGTTGTCGACAGAGTCGTTGGCCATCTCATAGATGACGAGTGCCGAACGGTTGATACGGTAGGTCGTTACGGAGTCCTCACCCACGAGCACCTGCACGGGTTCGCAAGCGAGGGGACGACCCAGCATGTTCTGGTCCTCGATGAAGCCCTGAAGAGCGCCAAGGTCTGCCATTGAATAGAGCTTATCGACGAGCAGCGTGCTGGCGATGGTGTCGCAGTCGGCAGCTGTGAGCTCGTCGATGCTGCTAAGACCATAGGCATTCAGATACTTCTTAATAGCATCGTTTGTAGGAGCAAAGCAAGTGTAGGTGCCATAGGTTGATAGGAGTTCCATCTTGCCGGCTTTCTCTACGATAGCAGCGAAGTCAGAGAATTCAGCGTTGTTGTGGAGATAGTCGCTGAGCATCTCGGGCTTATACGTATACAAATCCTCATCGGCTATATTATCGTTACAGCCAACGAGTGCCATTGACGCAAATGCAGCTAACATCAGCGTCAGGCTTGAGATATACTTATTAAACTTTTTCATGACTCAAAAAAATCAAACTTTATTCGTTAATATCGTAAGTTGTCCGGCCGGCACCGTAGATGCTCTTCTGGACAAGGTAAGGATTGACCTGGACTTCTTCTTTGGCGTATGGCCAGAAGAGGTAAGGCATACTCGGGAAGAGGCCTGTACCGCCACTGCTGATCTTCGATGTCACCGTGTTCTTCACGATGTCCGTATTGCCGTCGAAGCGTGCGTAGCGGACGAGGTCAAAGAAGCGTTTGCCCTCGAACATCAGTTCGGCATTGCGTTCCTTGCGCAGCAGTTGCATCAGCGAGCCGCGATTAGTGGCAACGGAGCTGGTGGCAACGAGGTACTTTGAACGGTCGGTGACTGAACGTGCATTGACGAGATAAATCAGGTCGAAAGCATTCTCGAGCAATTCCTTGTTCGTGTCGTTCTCCTCATCGGTAGCCTTCATCAGATAGGCTTCTGCCTCAAGCAACATGACGTCGGTCAGGCGATAGAAGATCCAGTTGCGGTCGAAATCCGAATGGTGGCTGAAAGCGCTCTCTGCGAAGCTATTGAACTGGATGTTGTTCTGCACGTTGGGCTCCAGTCTGAACGCTGAAGCCACTCCCTTGCGAACATAACCCTCGCCATAGTTTTGGTCTACAGGTTGGAAGTTCGTATAGTAACGGGTGTCGTAATTGTTTGCGAAGAAGGCATTGGTGCCGTTGAAGACATCTGATACGATGTTGGGATTGACAGCCAGGAAACCAGCGCCATAGTTACCACCTGTTGCAGGATAACCGCCATAGAGGGTAGCTAAAGCGGTACTCTGGATATAGTTGTTCTGCGAGGAGCTGTAGTTGAACGACAGTTCAAACAGGCTCTCGAAGCTGTTGCCCGTGCCGAAGATGGCATCGGCAACGTTGGCGGCATTGCTCTGGCTGCTCTGATAGAGGGGAACGATCAGTCCGTGGGGAGCGGTCATCAGCTGAGGTGCGCTGAACGTGAGCGACGTCTGGCGACTATACTCGCGCTCATAGTCCTTACGCTTAGCCGCCAGCACTTCTTCTGCACATTCGATGGCCTTGTCGAAATTGCGCTGCCAGAGGTACATCTCCGTGAGCATGGCATTGATAGCAGGACGGGTGATGCGGTTGCAGTTGCTGTTGTAGGTTCTGCCTACTCCGTCTGACGACTGATTGATAGAGGCATGGTGCTCAAGTGCATTGCCTTTCACGGCCTCCAGATCCTTGATGATCTCGCCGAGGACGAAATCAAAGGTGCTAGCGGGCTGGTACTGCACTTCATCTTCCTGCGTCACGGCATCGCGCGTGAATGGCACTTCATCGAAAGCACGGATGAGGTAGAAATAGCACAGCGAGCGCAGGGCTGTCATCTCTGCTATAGTAGCCTGGACATCACTCGAACGATATGAGGGGTCTTTCTGGCTCACTAAGGGTGCGTTGCGAATGATGGTGTTGCACTTATTAATAACTGTATAGAAAATACTCCAGTTGCAGTAGCTGTTCGTAGTGAGGAGATTCTCGCGAAGAGCCTGATAGAGATCTTCGTTGTCCTGCACCTGCGAACCGGGATAAATATTCTCGCTGCGGAGCTCGCCCCAGACGATGCAACGACGGATGAACTCGTCGGATTGCATTGAGGCGTAGCAACCTGCAACCATTTGGTCTACGTCGGTCTTCTCGTTCCAGAAGTTGTCCTCGGTGACGATGTCGCGAGGCTTAATCTCGAGGAAGTCGCTACAGCCGACGAGTGCAAGGCTGAGCAATCCCAGCACTGCACCAGTTCTTATTGTTTTATGTAACTGTTTCATATTGGATAGGATTGCTTAGAGTTAGAAACCTACGGTGACACCTACTGTATAGGACTTCGAGCGCGGAGTCTTCGATGAGTCGGTAGTGACGCCATAACCGCCATAACCGATTTCAGGATCAACACCTGAATACTTGGTGAGGCAGAAGAGGTTGTTGGCAGAAGCGTAGAAATTCAGGGTCTTCATGTGCCAATTCTTCAACAGCTTTGGATCGAAACTGTAGTTGAGCTGCAGATAGTTCAGTCGCAGGAACGAGCCATCCTCCACGAATCGGTCGCTGATGAGGGTGTTGTAGTTGCTCGAGTTGCCGAACATAGCGCGTGGTATTGATGTCACGTCGCCTTCCTTGCGCCAACGGTAGTTGACGGCCTGGCTCTGGTTGTTGTTGCTGACCATAGCCTCCATGTCCAGACGGGCCATATTCAGGATATCGTAGTCGATACGATAGTTGAAGTTAGCACGCAGGGCCCAACGGTCGTAGTGGAGCGTGAAACCGAAACCGCCGGTCAGGCGAGGCAGTGAGTTGCCGAGGTAGACGAGGTCGCTCTGGTTGATGTTACCGTCGTTGTTGATATCTTCGTAGATAGCATCGCCGCCCTTGAAGTAGTAGCCTGAGTTTGTCTCGGGCTTGTAGGCGAAGCGCATCTGCACGGGGTCGCCCTTGGCATCCTTGACATAGTTGCCGGAAGCGCCGATGGCAATAGGATAGGTCTTGCCGGCATTGATGTTTTCCTGCAGGACATTGGTGCCATTGGCCTGATCGGCACGAGCCAGGTCGCGGGCTGTGTCGTAGTTATATTGGTACACGCCTTTGCTGTGGAATCCGTAGATAGAGCCGAAGGGGTTGTTGAGCTGCACGCGCTGGAGGACGGAGCGGTTGCCCTCTGTCCAGTCGACATTGAGGGTCTTCAGCACCAGGGGATCCATCTTGGTGATGACATTGCGGTTGTTGGCAAAGTTGATATAGGCATCCATGTAGAACTTGCCTTTCTTCAGCAGACGCTCGCCCATGAACTGTACCTCCCAACCTTCGTTCTTCATGTCGCCAACGTTGCGGAAACGCAGGCTGCTCCATCCGTTGGAGGTCGGAATGAGGGCCGTAGGCATAAGCATGTCTTTTGTATTACGACGATAGAGGTCGACTACAACCTTGAAGCGATCCTCGAAGAAGTTGAGGTCGATACCAAGGTTCCAGGTGTAGACCTGCTCCCACTTGAAATCGGTGAGTTTGAGACCACTGGGATTCATGACGACCTGATTCAGGTAGCGGACGCCGGGAGCATAGGTGTTGAGGTAGAGATAATCCTGTGTGGGAGCATTACCAGTGTAACCCCAGCCCGGACGTACGGCGAAATAGCTCATCTTGATCTTGTCGCGAACACCTTTCATCCAAGGCTCGTCGCTGATAATCCATTTACCGGAGATGGCAGGGAAGATACCCCAGCGGCTGTTCTCGCCGAACTTGGTGGTGGCATCTGCACGCATTGAGTAGTCGAAGATGTAGCGGCCCTTGAAGGCGTAGTGGGTTGAGAAGGTGTAGTAGAGTGAGCGCCACTCGCTGAAGCCGCTGCCCATTCCTGTGACATTACCTCCTGCAGTGACTGACTCCATACGGTTGGGCAGGCGGTTGATGTCCGTGCTCTGGTTGCTGGAGCTGCCGCTGACGAGCTGGAAGCGGCCCATGGCCATCAGCTGGTGGTCTTCATTTTTGAAGTGTGGACGGAATGTCAGCGTGTGGGTCGTGGTGAACGCTAAGTTCTTACGGCTGTAGCTGTAGGCGCGGCCTATGTCGTGGTAGTTCTCGCTGAGCAGCGAACGGGGGAAGTTCTGATCAGTGTAGTCGTTGTACACGTTCATGACAACGCGGCCGTTATAGCGCAGCTGAGTAGAATTATCATCGAGCCCTAACAACTTGTATTCGAGCTCAAGCTCGGGTGAGATATCGTAGGTCGTCTGCACGTTCTTGGCATACTTGGCCGTAGCAAGCGGGTTGTGAGAGTCGCGTTGGTCTCTGAAATTGTTCGACTGTTCTGCCGTCAGTTGGCCGTAGTTGGTGAACGCATACTGCGGAACGATGTAGTACTCGCCGGTGTTATACTCGTTGCCATTCTCGTCGCGCAGCCAGCGATAGGGCGAGAGGTTAGGCATCTTCGTGTAGGCAATACCAAGAAGGTTGTCGTAGTTACGATTGTTCTTAGTATAGGTCAGCGAGAAGTTCGACATAATCTTAATGCGGTCGTTCACGTAGTAGTCAAGAGCCATACGGGTTGAGAAGCGGTTGAGCTTCTGCTCGATGATGGTACCGGTCTCGTGGTCGTAACCGCCGGAGATGCGGAAGAGGGTCTTCTCGTCACCGCCAGAGACGCTGACATAGTGGTTCTGGCGCAGGCCGTTCTGCTTGACAAGGTCCACCCAGTCGGTGTTCTTATTGAACATCAGATAGTCTGAGTAGTTCTCATCGTAGTTCAACTCCTGAATCTGTCCTACGTAGGTCTGCTGCTGAGGATTGAAGTATGACTCCTTAAGCAGCATAGTGTACTGGTCGCCGTTGAGAAGCTTGATGCCCTCGGGCTGGTGGGTCATGGTCATCTTCAGCGAATAGGTCACCTGCGGAGCACCGCGGCGGCCGCGCTTGGTCTTGATCTCGATGACGCCGTTAGCACCCTGTGAACCCCAGATGGCCGTTGCGGCAGCATCCTTCAGCACTTGGATGTCTTCGATATCCTCTGTGTTGACGTTAAGCAGCTGTGCGAACTTCTCGTCGTTGGCCGTGGCGGTGTCGAAGTCTGAGAGGTCGACATTCCAAACGTTGCCGTTGACGACGATAAGCGGTTCATTGGAAGTGAGCGTTGACACGGTAGAAGCACCGCGCAGACGCATACTTGTTCCGGCACCGAGGTCGCCGGAGTTGGCCACGATGTCAAGACCGGCGATACGGCCTTGCAGGGCCTCGTCGACTGACGTGATGCCGAGACCTTCGAACTCCTTGGCTGAGATTCCCTGCGTAGAGAAGCTGACCTCTCGCTCGGGTATCTCGAGACCTGACGTTTTCACTTTCTTCGTGGCTACGACGGTGACATCCTTCATCGTCTTGGCGGCATCGACCATCTTTACCTTAAAGACGTTCTTGTTGATGGCCAACGTCTGAGTCTGGAAGCCCATGTAGCTGATCACGAGCTTGTTCTTTGCGCTCTTGATAGGCAACACGAAGTTACCATTCATATCCGTTACGGTAGCATTTACGATACGGTTTGATGCATCTATCTCACGCACACTGGCGCCGGGAAGGACATCGAAGTCATCACTAACAGTACCACTAATGCGAGAAATCTGCGCCTGAGCAAACGCTGACGTCAGCAAGAGGCACAAGGTAATGAGATACTTTATTGTTTTCATCTTCTTCTGGTGTAGTTAGTGGTTGATTTTTTTACGCTCCCTTCTTCATTCATCCAATCGGGGAAAGCCGGAGGATCGGGGAAATCTGCGGGCAAGAACATAGCATCGCCATAGGAGAGGGCGTTGTCGATGAGATGGATTACTGCACTCGATGTGCCGTAGATAGTGCGATTACTGGTAGTGAAGTAGTACTGCCGCGTCATCAGGTTGCTGTTGGGGCCGTCGATGACGTTTGCGCTTTGACCTGTTGCATCGGTGACGCGTATCTTACGCTGGTAGTTGGAGACTGTGAGGCGGCGGAAACGGTTCAACGTCGTATCCACGGCGGCCGTCTCGAAGACGCCTGTTGAGTCGGCGCCACCCAGAAAGATGGAGTTATCTTGGATGTGGTAGCGTACGAAGTTGTCGATGACGCTCTGGATGCGTTCTTTCATCGCCGTGCCGTAGTCCGTCAGCTCGTCGAGTTTAGCCTCCTGCTCAGTTGTGAGATCTTTGGCGTGAGTAGTCTGATAGTCGGAGATGGCATCAAGGAAATCTTCCCAGGCTTCTGCGCGCTCATGTGAGGGCAGCTTACCAGACTTCTCAAGGTTCAGGATGACATCGTTTGTCGGAACATAGATGGTGTAGTTGAAGTTGTTCATCGTCGTGATGGCACGGTCGATGGTCGCATGACCTTCCACTGAGGAGCCGGCCGTAGAGACGAAGGTGGCTGAACCAAGCAGGCGGTTGAACGCTGTGAACTCGGGGTGAGCAATGGTGTCAGAAATGGCCTTGTAGGGGCTGACAAGAGTTGTCTGAGGAATAGAATCAAGGATGTAAGCCACACCGTTGCCGGCTTCCGTCTGATCGAAGATCTGGTCCTCTGCTATCTTTGTGAACGAGCCCGTCTCAGCCTGACGCGAGCCTGCAATACCGGTAACCTTGCCGCCTTCGAAGCGGACGACGATAGGACTGCCGGCCTTGTTCAGATAGATAGTCTGACCCTCATGGAATGTCTGTGAACCACGCTGCCCGTGAACAATAATGATGTTCTCAAGGATGTCGCGCAGGCGGTTGTTGATCATAGCCATGGTGGGCTGATTGGTGGCCAGCTCATCAGTGATATTGCCTAAGGAATCGATCTTGAATGCCTCGGCGTAAACGGGCAGTGTGCTCTGCTCGGGGCGCAGAGTGAAGCGTATTGCCGTATGTTCTGTCTGGCCGTATGCATAGGACACGGGGTCGATGTAAGTCAAGAAAGCCTCGTCATTAGGTATGAGGAAGCTGTAGGAACTGGCCATGGAGTTCAAATATGAACTGTACTCACCGGCGATGGTCCAAGTGGCGTGGTTCTCGTAGCGGCGGTCGGCAACAGTAGTGTAAAGGACGCTGAGATCCTGGTCGGAACGCAACACAGCCGGGAAGAACACGCTCTGGTGCTCGGGAGCCACAAAGACTTTATTGACCTGATAGACGACACCGTTGCAGGCCATGAAGCAACTGTCGATGTCATCGGTCGTGATGCCCATGTTCTCTGCTGCTGTATTCTTGAGCGAACGGAACTTCGAAGGCACCGTGCCGCGGAAGCTGCTCTGCATGCAGTTGTTGATGAATGGCAGCACTACGTTGTCGGGCACGTTGTGCCAGTCGTAGCCATACTTCTGACCGATAGCTGCTCCGTCGTGACGAAGGTAATAATCCATCCATTCGTTAGTAGGAACGAACATGGCGGCACCGTCTTCAGCCAAAGTGTAACGGTTGCCGCTGGTGAAGAGAACGTACTGGTTCCATCCCGGGTCAAAGGACAGACCGTTGACGGTGCGGTTGGTCTCCACAACCGTCTTCAGGTCGTGGTTACCGGCCGTATTGAAATAGCGTTTTACGAAGAGCGAGTCCTCGCGCCCGTCAAGAGCCTGAACCGACAAGAAATAAGGATAGCTGTAGCGCTCAAGCAGCTCGCTGAAGACGCTGAACTGAGGCTTGCCGTTGATAATCTCGGCCATGTTGCCAAGGGGCTCGGGCACATCGGCAAGGATGTGTATGTAACCATTCTGGCAGGTGATGTCCTGCAGGTAGGTCTTGCCCTCATCCTTGCTCCACTTGCCTTCGTTCAGAGCTATAGGCAGGCCGTTGATATAGCTGCGGTCGGTGGTCTTGGCGGCCCCGTTGGTGAGCATGTCAAGGTCAAGGTCCGTAATGTTGTTCTGACTCATGTAGTCCGGAAGGAAGTGCACCATCGGGGCTGCAGTATTGTCTTTATAGAGCTTTATGCTTGCACGGTCGCGCACTTCTGCCCAGTAGTCGATTTGCATACCGTCGGTCTCGTAGCGTGCAGGGTTCACAACGGGGAAGTCTGCATTGAGCACCGTAGGCAGCGAGTCGGTGATGTCCATACGCGACGTGCGCCGCAGACAAGCACCTTCCGTGGGAGGATCGCCGGCCGTGTTACTGAGCAACTCGATAAGGTAAGCATTGTTAATCATTGCCGACTTCAGGAGGTTCTTTTTCTCTGATTTAGGCAGTTGGGTTACAGAGGTCAGACCTCGATTGGCCAGGAACTTATCCCACGCTGCATCTTCTGCCACAAACAGAGTCATACTGCCTGTACGCCTGAGCAGGTCGGGATAGTTCGTCTCCGATAGGTCGGGGTCGTTGATGAGAGCTAAGGTGTGCTTGAACGAGCCTCGGCTCTCCAGTTCCTCATAAATGCTGCTCCCAAGCCACGACGGTGTGCCGGTAAGCAAATCGTCCTGACATGACGTTGCCAGCGACAGCCCGCCTGCTAACGAGAGTACAGCAAAAACGGCACTCGCACCGTGTGCAAGCCGACGTTTAAGAATACTGTTGTTCATTTTAGAATATAAATTGATTGATTACTTGATTTCCTTTTGGTTATGACTAAAAAACGGTAGTTAGTATCCAAGAAACGGCACGCCTGCCTTTCTCTTTATCGAGGCCAAAGTTAAGATAAATTCTTTAAGACATTAATGTTTATTTCATAAAAAAAGTTGATTGCATGTTGAAGAACATAAAAAAGAGGCCCCACTGGAGGCCTCTTTAAGTATTTTTAAGACTTAAAAGTGTAATTTCTGCACTTAATGTCTATATAATCTTGACAACCTACTTTTCTTTCAAAAAAATAATGAAACGAGAAGGTAAAAGATGAGACGTCAAGGAAAAAAACCTTAAGCCTTTTTGCCAAAACCCTTAAGCCTTTTGCCCAAAACCCTTAAGCCTTTTGCCCGAAACCCTTAAGCCTTTCTCCCCGCCCTCTTGAGGGAGGGGTCGGGGGTAGGTCTCAAGCCTTTTGCCAAGAACCCTGAAGCTGTCAATACTGTTCGTCTTTATTGGGGAAGTCACCACTCTTGACATCGGAAACGTATTGACCGATGGCATCTATCATGATGTCATAGAGATTGGCATAACGGCGAAGGAACTTGGGCGAGAAGCCCTTGTTCATACCCAACATATCATGTACGACAAGCACTTGTCCGTCGCAACCGCCACCGGCACCGATGCTTATAGTAGGCACCTTGATGCTCTGCGACACCTCAGTAGCAAGTACTGCCGGAATCTTCTCAAGAGTGATGGCGAAGCAACCAGCCTCGGCGAGGGCTTTTGCATCCGTGCGCAGTTTCTCTGCCTCGGCTTCTTCACGCGCGCGCACCGCGTACGTACCGAATTTATTTATACTCTGAGGCGTCAGGCCTAAGTGGCCCATGACCGGAATGCCGGCATCGAGGATGAGCTTCACAGCAGGCAGAATCTCTACCCCACCCTCGAGTTTTAGAGCATCACAACCGGTCTCCTGCATAATACGGACTGCATTGCGCACAGCATCCTGGGGGTCAACCTGATACGTACCGAAAGGCATATCGCAGACGACAAGGGCTCGCTTGACACCGCGAACGACACTGCGGGCATGATAAATCATTTGATCGAGGGTTATGGGCAACGTTGTGACATTACCCGCCATCATGTTTGAAGCGCTGTCGCCCACAAGGATTATGTCCACGCCTGCGGCATCGACAATCTGTGCCATCGAATAATCATACGACGTCAGCATTGCTATTTTCTTGCCGCTCTGCTTCATCTCGAGCAGGCGATGTGTTGTTACTTTACGTGTGTCTTCAACAAGATAACCAGCCATTTTTCAGAATGCATTAAAAATTAGACCTTCAGAACACCTATAGCATTCTCTCATGCTTAGACATTCATATTATAAATTGGCTGCAAATGTAGGCATTAATAGCAAAAGACGGGCAGAGAAACCTGAAAAATTGTTAGATTTTGTATTTTTTTAGACGTTAAGGGAGCAAAAAAGGGCGTTTGGGCTATAAGTTTTTGCCTTTTTGGTTTGCCGTTAAGGCTCATCGGTTTATCTTTGCGGAACTTTTTAAAGCAGACAACCTTGTTCAAGCCTTAACCAAATAATGAGCACAACAGACGATCGCAGCTCCGGACTTGGCCACATCTTGAAGTATACCGGCGTCTTCGGCGGCGTACAGGGATTGGCGATGCTTATGAGTGTCGTCAGAAACAAACTGACGTCTAAGCTCCTGGGAACTGTCGGGCAGGGCTTGCTGATGGAGTACACATCTATTATCGATGGCGTTCATGCCACCACCAACTGCGGCGTGGGGTTCTCTTCGGTGAGGCGGGCTTCTGAGCTCTTCGAGAGTGGTGACGAGTGTGCAATCAGATCGTTTGTGCTTACGGTACGCACCTGGTGCCTGTGGATAGGACTGGCGGGCGTCGTACTCTGCGTTGCCGCCTCTCCTTTCCTGAGTCATATCCTTTTCGATGGCTCCTCACGCGAGGCCCTGAACATAATGTACCTCTCCCCTATGCTGCTGTGCCTGGCCATCACCATGGGCGAGGTGTCGGTGCTAAAAGGATTGCGCCGCCTCAAGCGCGTGGCGGCCATCACCGCCTTGGGAGCCTTTGCCACATTGCTACTCACTGTGCCCGTTTATTTGGTCTTCGGCATCAGAGGCATCATCATCGCCATGAACATTAGCACCGCTGCCGTGACGGCCATACACATGGCATTCACGGTGCCCATCTACCCTTGGAGCGTAAGGCTAAGCTCAGCCGAAGTGTTCCGTGAGGGATGGTCTATGATTCGCATCGGAGTGCCATACGTCCTGGTAGCCGTGGCGGGCAGCATCATGAGCATCGTTGTCATAGCAATCCTGAAATCAGGCGGAGGCGATGAGGTCGTTGGCCTCTACAGAGCCGGTTACGTTCTCATGGGCAGCTATGCTGGGCTTGTCTTTGCTGCCTTCGACTCCGACTATTTCCCACGCCTTTCGAGTGTCAACGCGGATGTCGCCAAACGTAACGAGCTAATGAACAGGCAAATCCTCGTCAGCGTGCTGCTCATTGCTCCTCTTCTGATAGCGATGATTGTCATGATGCCTGTCATCCTGCAACTGCTGCACACCGAAGCTTTTCTTCCGGCTACCTCCATGGCTGTCTGCGCCGTATTCTACCCTTTTTTCCGAGCCGTGTCAATGCCTATAAGCTATATGGCATTAGCTCATGGAGACTCACACATCTACCTTGGAGCTGAAGTCATCTACGATGTGGCTTCAGTGTTGTTTATCTGGCTCGCTTTCAGCAGGTGGGGGCTTACAGGAGCCGGCATCGGACTCTCCATCTCTGCACTTTTTGACGTGTTGCTTGTGGGCATCGCCTATACATATATATATAAAATACATCTGTCTCCTCAGACGCTCCGACTGGCCGCAACGCAGACTATCGTCGTAGGCATCACCTTAGCCGTATGCCTCCTTGCAGGCACCCTCACGAAATACATTGCCGGAGCTGCCCTGCTACTATTCTCGGCATACCTCAGCCTACGTGCCCTCAGACAGAGCCCAAGTAATTTAAAAGAGCCTGACGCACCTGCTAATCAGCCATTATCATGACCACGCCCAAAATATCCATACTTGTAGCTGCCTACAACGCAGAACGCTGGCTACCTCAATGTCTCGACTCTCTTTTAGGGCAGACGCTAAGCGAGTGGGAGGCTATTTGTGTGGATGACTGCTCCACTGATGGGACTTGGGAACTAATACTTTCTTACGCTCATCGAGACCAACGGATAAAAGCCTTTCAGACCAAGGTCAACAGCGGGCAGGCCACAGCACGAAACATTGCATTGGCAGAGGCGACAGCGCAATACGTCTGCATGGTCGATGCCGATGACTGGCTCTCGGCAGACGCCCTCGCATCGGCTGTCGACACCTTCGAGCAACAGCCCGCCACCGACTGCGCCGTCTTCCACCTCGTAAAAGCTTTCGACAACGGAGCACGCACCGAGGACTACGGCCTACCCACTGCCCTCGCCCAAGGCAACAGTATCAGCGGCACCGAGGCCCTGCGCCTAAGCCTCGACGGATGGCAGCTCCACGGCCTTTACGTCACACGCACGGAACTCCACCGACGCTATCCCTTCGACGACAGCTCGCGCCTCTATTCTGACGACAACACTACCCACATCCACTACCTCCACAGCCGCGAAGTGCGAGCCTGTGCCGGACGCTACTTCTATCGACAGCACGCTTCGCTCACCAAGAGCTTCAGCCCTCTCCATTTCGAATACGTCAGAGCTAACCTCGCCCTGCGCCAGACTCTTTTGAACGAGGGCGTTGATGCCGAGCTGCTCAGCATCTACGAGCGCCACCGATGGGTGAACTTCGTCAGCGTTTACCGCACTTACCTTAAGCACCGCTGCGAGCTTGGCGCTGCCGAACGCCGCAGCCTCCGGCAACTCTTTGCCCAAATCCTTCAGACCTTCAGCCGCAGCAGCCTCCCAGCTACAGCCCGCCGAAAGCCTGGATACATGCTCCTGCCCTACCCTCTCTTCCGACTCCAGGAACTGCTATATATGGCTTACAAACATGCCTTCGACCCTCACTACATCAGCCAGCAACTGGCCTGAATGAACCGAATGACTACTGACTACTTCTCCATGTACACCCACGTCTGTCCGGAACCTACTTCCTCACTCCGGTACGGTTTGGAGAACAATACTACGTTCAGATACAAAAAAAGCCTCTCCTGTTTTCCGCGCTTCCTTGGCTTAGAAATTAAACTATCCTAAAAATCAGTCGGTTGCGGTTTCAAAAGTTGCAAATTT
>FLNY01003072.1_pt1 | contig 22078 bp, 15 predicted proteins | sample 1140381 | NCBI WGS metagenome assembly FLNY01 (sample SAMEA3878172, study PRJEB12797) | bioreactor metagenome | biome: Moose rumen | place: Sweden | collected 2011-10
ATATTGTACGCCCTCAGGGGCTCGAACCCTGGACCCATTGATTAAGAGTCAATTGCTCTACCAGCTGAGCTAAGGACGCATAGATTGCGCTTCAGGATGGGCTTGAACCAACGACCCCATGATTAACAGTCATGTGCTCTAACCAACTGAGCTACTGAAGCATTTATTTCAGTGAAGAGGAGGAGACTCGAACTCCCACGGGCTGAGCCCACTACCCCCTCAAAGTAGCGCGTCTACCATTCCGCCACCTCTCCAAGAAATTTTTGAGCCTCTTGTCGGATTCGAACCAACGACCCCGAGATTACAAATCACGTGCTCTGGCCAACTGAGCTAAAGAGGCAATAGTGTTTTTTAATTAGAGCGGAAGACGGGGCTCAAACCCGCGACCCCCAGCTTGGAAGGCTAGTGCTCTATCAACTGAGCTACTTCCGCAATAATTAATTTATTAATCATTTTTGTCAGAGTGGGCAGGGACGGATTCGAACCGCCGAAGCCGTAAGGCAACAGATTTACAGTCTGCCCGTTTTAACCACTTACCTACCTACCCTTTTCCCAGACAAAAAAGTCAAAACTTGTGACTCGCATAGGATTCAAACCTATAACCTTTTGATCCGTAGTCAAATGCTCTATTCAGTTGAGCTAGCGAGCCATTCTGATGGTATGTTTAACAAAGGAAAAACCTGTGTTGTGGACGTTGACGGATTCGAACCGCCGACCCTCTGCTTGTAAGGCAGACGCTCTGAACCAGCTGAGCTAAACGTCCTTGTCGAGTTAGTTGCCTCGCGGCGACACTCGATGTTTCGTTCTTGAACTCAAAGTAAGTTCCTTTCCGAAAGCGAGTGCAAAGGTAAGGACTTTTTTTGAACCAGCAAAATATTTAGCAACTTTTTTTGAAGTTTTTTTGACCGGTTTTTATCACAAAGAACCACCTTGCTGAAAGACTCGTAAGAGAGCTTTCAAAAGTACTCCCTAAAAATAAGGAAGCAATCCTTGCAATCTTTTCCCTTATAAACAACTTAACACTAAGTGAAAGAACGAAGAGGAAAAAAACCTCTAAATAATTTAATCAACTAACCTTTTACCTTAATCAAAACTTTACCTATTCTGGTTTCTCAACCATTATATAACTAAATTCTTATCAAAGCAACGGTCTCATCATCTCAAAATCATCACCTCAAAACCGAACATCCTAATCTCAGATATATTAAAGATTCAGATGTAAACTTAAAGACTTCCAGACAATAAACACATCCCGTAATTTTCTGTTTTACAAAGACTTTCATCATCGTTCCATCTTGTCAGTCTGTCATCCTTTCGTTTGACGGGTGCAAAGGTATGGAGTTTTCCAATTACCACCAAATTTTACCCCACTATTTTTTCAATTTTCTTAGTTTTATTGATGCGCGTCAATAATTGTGCGCACAAAGCGTGATTTTACGTCAATTTTGACTTTTTTCGGCAAAAACAGAAACGTGAGAAAACACGCGGAAAACATCGATTTTTCCGCATATCGCCAACAAAAATCACGTAAAACAGAAGAAGAAGCGTCCCTTTACAGGCACATTCCAGCCAAATAAGAACGTAAAAAATCACCACCCTACTCAAAATAATAGTATCTTTGCACGGAAATCGAGCGACACACCAATTCGCCCAACCAAAACTAACACATTATTTATAATTAGAAAAAACTCTGAAAATGGCAGGATACTTAATCGAAGACGAGAAGAAAATAACATCAACAAGATTCACGCAAATGAAGTCACAAGGCAAAAAAATCGCCATGTTAACCTCATACGACTATACAATGGCGCAAATAGTCGACGCTGCCGGTGTCGACTCCATACTTATCGGTGACTCTGCCAGCAACGTGATGGCGGGCAACGACACGACACTGCCGATGACACTCGATCAGATGATCTACCACGCCAAGAGTGTGGCAAGAGGAGCAAAAAGAGCCTTCGTGATATGCGACATGCCGTTCGGCACATACCAGGTGAGCCGTGAAGAAGGCATAAAGAACGCCGTCCGCATCATGCAGGAATCCGGCGTTGACTGTCTGAAGCTTGAGGGAGGAGAAGAAATCATCGACACAGTACGAGGAATCATCAACACAGGTATACCAATCTGCGGCCACCTCGGACTAACTCCGCAAAGCGTGTACAAGTTCGGAGGCTTCGGACTGAGAGCAAAAGAAGAGTCTGAGGCAAACAAACTGCTCAGAGACGCCAAGCTGCTGGAAGAAGCCGGCTGCTGCGCCGTGGTGCTTGAGAAAATACCGGCAAGCTTAGCCAACAAAGTCACCGAGTCCCTGTCCATACCAACCATAGGAATAGGCGCCGGCAACGGATGTGACGGTCAGGTGCTGGTATTACAAGACATGTTGGGAATGAACAAAGGTTTCAAGCCTAAATTCCTGAGACACTTCGCGGATATACACACAGCCATTACAGACGGTGTGGGCGATTATGTCAGAGCGGTAAAAGACGGCAGCTTCCCTAGCGCCGACGAGCAATACTAATCTAGCGTCACACCACTCAAGATGAAAAGACTGGACAGGCGTCCCGTCCAAAGGAAACACACGACCTCAGTTGCGCACGCCACATCACAGCGTGACAACTGAGGCATTTTTTATATACACGTCAGCGACAGACACAGCCCAACAGCACACACCACACACATCCGGCACGTCACCACCACCCCACTACCACATTCCGCCCTCCCTTTCGAAAGAAAGCCCCACGGGCAGCGAACCACCGTCCGCACGCACCAACACAGACCTCCGTCCACAAACACGAGCCAACCATTCTGAAACACTCCTGCCACCACACCATACGGGCATGACATTGCCACGACGAGCAACCAGAAGCGCAGGACTACAGACACAGATAACAGACATAAAGAAAGCCTGCCACTAATGGGGGAATAAAGGACAATTCAGCGTGTACCCAAATTCCTATGCCTATTATTTACAAAATAACAGGTTAACCAGCTGATAATCTTAAAATAATATGCTCAAAAATATCAGGCCTCTTTTTTGAAATTCTCAGGCTAGGATATAGTCTACAAACAGGTCTGCAGTTTTCATAGTCCTAACCTGAGAATTCCAGCGTCCTAACCTAAGAATTTCAGAGGCCGAATAAGCCACGAGAAAAAATCAGAAGTCATTTTTTCGCTGACGGACATCAACGAAAAATGAGGAATATCGAACAGCAAAAACACATGCGACAAATAGGAAATCCGGTCACATTTTCAGCCGCTACAGATAAATGCACAGCAGAGACTACACATCGCACCCTTATCACATCGCGAGCGCACAGCCCCCCCCAAAAAAAACGAAGACACTTACATTCACAGCGAACGAGTCATCACACCGCGTGCACAGAAACACAAAAACACAAGCCCAAAAAGCACATCAGACACACAGACAGCACACATTAAGCAGTCACAAAACACCTTTAACACACAGCATAGCACAACAGTCATGTTATTTTCGTATATTTGTATGTCAAACAGCGACAAGACATAAACAAGCCGTCACCCGACTCCGCACCGCACTCTGCCGAGCCGCCGGCAAGAAAAGCGGCGCGTCACTGGTAATGCCGCAGACTGACATCACGAGACGGCCATGCCGCCCGACTCCGCCACATTCAAAAAAAAGAAACAGCAAAGGAGACAGGCACTACAGCCGTCAAAACATCAAACAGAGAAAGAGAAAAAAACGTCAAACATAAACATACAAAAAGATGAAAAAAATACTCATTGGACTTGCGTTGCTCGCCAACATACACTTCATGCAAGCACAGACATACACTAACGCCTATCCCAAAGAGCTTCAGAAGCTTGCCGCCAAATGGGTCAAAAAAGGAGAATGGAGAAAGGGGTTCACCAAGGCATCGCCCGCCCCATCCGTCAACCTCGTGGAGTTCTACATACAATACCACCGTAACCCAGAGGAATGGAAGGCGCTATTCCAATGGTTAGAGAACACCGACCTGCTAGCCATCAGCCCGGGCCGCATCCCGATTGAGGGAACAGACCTGACCGTAAGCGTGGAGGACGGGGACAACTGGTGCTCACAGCAGAACCTCAGAGAAGGCAAAGGCTCTGAGAGCCACTTACAGAAAATCGACTTCATGTACGTCGTGAGAGGCAAAGAAGGGTTCTGCAGGCTGGACCACGAGACGTCGACTCCAAAAGGCCCGTACAAACCGGACAGGCTCGAGTACAACTTCAGCTATGACAAGCTGGAGCAGTTCACATCCATCCCGGGCACGTTCAACATCATGTTCCCGTGCGACTGGCACATAGCCAAGGTGAAAACAGACGACAAGAGTCAGAACCTGCGCGTCCTCGTCATAAAGGTCAACTACAAGATGTGATGAGCACCCATTTTAAATAAGGTGAGTCATCTTTTTTAGCTTTTGCTTTCATTTTTACAGCATTCTTATTACCTTTGCATGATGATTTGCTGTTTAATTACAAATAAAACAAATATATACCGAAATGGGAAATAGGAGCATTGTTTCGATTGCCGATTACGACAGAGAAAAAATACAGAACCTGCTCGACATGGCAACCGAGTTTGAGAGGCATCCTAACAGGAACCTGCTGAAAGGCAAAGTGGTGGCGACTCTTTTCTTCGAGCCCTCAACAAGAACGAGATTGTCGTTTGAGACCGCAGCCAATCGACTGGGAGCGAGAGTTATCGGTTTCACAGACCCTAAGGTGACAAGTTCCTCAAAAGGAGAGACGCTCAAGGACACCATAAAAATGGTGAGCAACTATGCGGACGTGATTGTGATGAGACACAAGCTGGAGGGAGCCGCATTGTACGCTAGTGAGGTCACGAACGTTCCGATAATAAACGCCGGCGACGGCTCCAACCTCCACCCGTCACAGACAATGCTTGACTTGTACTCCATCTACAAGACGCAAGGCACTCTCGACAACCTCAACATCTACCTTGTCGGAGACCTCAAGTACGGAAGAACGGTACACAGCCTGCTGATGTCGATGAGGAAATACAACCCTACTTTCCACTTCATCGCGCCGAAGGAGCTTGAGATGCCGGAGGAGTACAAAATCTACTGCAAGCAGAACGGCGTGAAATTTATTGAGCAGCAGGACTTCACAGAAGACACGATAGCCGACGCCGACATCCTGTACATGACTCGTGTGCAGCGTGAGCGTTTCACAGACCTGATGGAGTACGAGCGTGTGAAGGACGCCTACATCCTCAAGGCGGACATGTTGGGTAAGTGCAGGGACAACATGAAGATTCTGCACCCGCTGCCAAGAGTCAACGAGATACAGTATGACGTGGACGACAGCAAACACGCGTATTACTTCGAGCAGGCGCAGAACGGACTGTACGCACGCGAGGCATTGATATGCGACGTGCTCGGCATCACGCTTGAGGACATAAGAAAGGATAACAACATGTCAGACAAATAAGTGGACGAGCGCGCTTCCGTTCTCACCAAGCACATCGCGGCAGTGGGGAAGTGGCGCATGACGCTTAACCAACATACTACATTATGGGAAAAGACCAGAAACTGGTGGCGGCGCTGGAAAACGGCTCAGTCATCGACCATATACCAACGGAAAAGCTGTTCACGATAGCGCAGCTCTTGCACCTGGAGAAATTCACCGAGCCTGTGCTCATCGGCAATAACCTGGAGAGCAAGGTGATGGGGAAAAAGGGACTCATCAAGATAAGCGGTAAGTTCTTCACTGAAGACGAGATAAGAAAGCTTGCCGTGGTATGCCCTAACATTAGGATCACGGTCATCAAGAACTTCGAGGTGGTGGAGAAACGTGAGGTGAGACTACCAGACGTACTTACCGACATCGTCAAGTGCGCCAACCCAGTGTGCATCACGAACAACGAGCCGATGAAGACCGTGTTCATTGTCAAAGACAACAACATGCTCAAATGCCGCTACTGCGGAAAAGAACAACATCTGGGAAAAATCAAACTGAAATAAAAATAACGGGATGCTTCGGCCATCAATGGCAAAACAACGAACATGACGTTCCGCGCGCCGGGACAATCGAGGGAGGCGTCATCAGCCCCAACCGCTGTCATTCTGAGGAAGTGTGAGATACGGACTCACGGTCGAGGCATATCTAAAAGACAACATAACACATGATGAACAAATTCGCAGAACGCACCAAACTCAACCTTGCAGAGGTCAACGATGAGGTGCTCAAGGAGTGGGACGACGAGGACGTGTTCCATAAAAGTATGTCTGAACGAGAGGGATGCCCTTCGTTCATCTTTTTTGAGGGTCCGCCATCAGCTAACGGACATCCAGGAATACACCACGTGATGGGACGTTCAATCAAGGACACATTCTGCCGTTACAAGACCATGAGAGGATTCCAGGTCAAGCGCAAGGCTGGATGGGACACTCACGGACTGCCAGTGGAGCTCTCCGTGGAGAAAGATCTCGGCATAACAAAAGAGGACATCGGCAAGACAATATCCATCGAGGACTACAACCTGCGATGCCGTAAAAACGTCATGATGTATACAAGTGAATGGACCGACCTGAGTCACCGCATGGGTTACTGGGTTGACTTGGAGCATCCATACATCACTTACGACAACAAGTACATTGAGACACTCTGGTACTTGCTCAAGGAGCTTTACAAGAAGAATCTCCTTTACAAGGGATACACTATCCAGCCATACTCTCCGGCGGCGGGAACAGGACTGTCCTCACATGAGCTTAACCAGCCTGGCTGCTACCGCGACGTGAAGGACACTACGGTGACAGGAATATTCAAGATGACGACTCCTAAGCCTGAGATGCAGGAATGGGGTCAGGCAGCATTCGTGGCATGGACGACAACGCCTTGGACGCTGGCATCAAACACCGCGCTGTGCGTCGGTCCTAACATCGACTACGTGGCGGCACAGACATTCAACCCGTACAACGGCGACAAGCTGACCATCGTCATCGCCGAGGCACGTCTGAAGGTTTACTGCGCCGGCGAAGAGCTGAAGACACTCGAGGAGATGGAGGCTCTTGATATAAATAAGGTGGACGGCAAGAAACTGCCTTACCGTATTGTCGGAAGATACAAGGGCTCAGACCTTGTCGGCATGAAGTATGAGCAACTCATGCCATGGGTGAAGCCATGCGAGAAAGTCAACGACCTGTCTGCCCAGTTCATCAAGGATTACGCCGACAAACACAACGACAAGGTGTTCACATACGGTCCTGACACATTCGTGGAGATAGAGGAGCAGGCATTTCGTGTCATTGCCGGAGACTACGTGACGACAGAGGACGGTACGGGTATTGTACACATCGCTCCGACATTCGGTGCCGATGACGCCAAGGTGGCAAAAGACGCGCAGATACCTGGTCTCTACATGATCAACAAACTCGGTGAGACAAGACCAATGGTCGACATGACAGGAAAGTATTATGTCACTGAGGATTTGGCTGAGCCTTTCGTAACGTCATGCGTGAACAGTGAGCTGTACGGCATACACGCGGGCGACTACGTCAAAAACGCTTACGCTCCGAAATATAATGAGGGCGGCAAATACGACGCCGACGCGGCTGCGAAGAACGATGACCTGAACGTCATCATCTGTCTCGAGATGAAGAAAAGCGGAACAGCGTTCAAGATTGAGAAGCACGTCCACAACTACCCACACTGCTGGCGTACGGACAAGCCAGTGCTCTATTACCCTCTCGACTCTTGGTTCATCCGCTCCACAGCAAAGAAAGAGCGTATGGTGGAGCTGAATAAGAACATCAACTGGAAACCAGAGACAATAGGAACAGGACGCTTCGGAAAGTGGCTCGAGAACCTTAACGACTGGAACCTCTCACGCTCCCGTTATTGGGGCACACCTCTTCCTATATGGAGAAACCGCGACACGCGCGAAGAAATCTGCATAGGCAGTGTGGAAGAGCTGTATAACGAGATAGAGAAAGCGGTGGATTCCGGCATCATGCAGTCCAACCCTCTCAAGGAGAGAGGATTCGTACCTGGAGACATGAGTCAGGAGAACTACGACAAGATAGACTTACACCGCCCTTATGTCGACGACATCAAACTCGTCAGCGCCACAGGCAACGTGCTCACACGCGAGACAGACCTCATCGATGTCTGGTTCGACTCCGGAGCAATGCCATACGCGCAGATACACTATCCGTTCGAGAACAAGGAAATACTCGACAACAGAAGTGTTTATCCGGCAGACTTCATCGCAGAGGGTGTGGACCAGACACGCGGATGGTTCTTCACGCTGCACGCCATCGCCACAATGGTGTTTGACTCCGTAGCGTATAAGACAGTCATCTCTAACGGACTCGTGCTCGACAAGAACGGAATAAAGATGTCTAAGCGACTGGGTAACGTCATCAACCCGTTCGACTGTATCAAGCAATACGGTACGGACGCCGTGCGCTGGTACATGATCACCAACTCACAGCCATGGGACGACCTTAAGTTCGACCCGGCAGGAGTGGCAGAGGTCACCAGAACATTCTTCGGAAAATTGTTCCAGACATATAGCTTCTTCACACTCTACGCTAACGTGGACGGATTCGACTACAGCCAAGAAGATGTGCCAGTCTCTGAAAGACCGGAGATAGACAGATGGGTTCTCTCCGAGCTCAACTCACTCGTGAAGAAAGTCAATGAGTGCTACGACAACTACGACGCCACAAACGCAGGCCAGATGATACAGACATTTGTCATCGACAATCTGTCCAACTGGTACGTGCGCCTGAGCAAGAAACGCTACTGGGGCAGCGACATGAACGCCGACAAGCTCAGCGCTTATCAGACATTGTACACATGTCTTGAGACAATCGCTTATCTCATCGCACCGATAGCTCCATTCTACAGCGACAGACTGTTCAAGGACCTGAACGCGGTGACAAGAAAGCACACCGAGAAGTCTATACACCTGTCTATGTTCCCACAGGCAGACGAGTCACTGATCGACAAGAAGTTGGAGACACAGATGGAGCTGGCACAAAAGATCACGTCTATGGTCTTATCAATACGTAAGACAGAGAAAATCGCCGTGAAACAGCCGCTCGGGACACTCTCCATCCCTGTGCAGAACAAGGAGATGCGTGAGAACATAGAGAAGTTCATGCAGCTCATCCTCGATGAGGTTAACGTCAAGCAGATGCAGTTCATAGAGAACGGCGCCGGAATGCTCGTCAAGAAGGTGAAATGTAACTTCCGTGTCATGGGTAAGAAGTTCGGCAAGTCAATGAAAGCCGTAAGCAGCGCCGTCGATGAGATGACTCAGGAACAGATCAGCCAGTTGGAGTCTGACGCGAAAATAACACTTCAGGCCGACGGACAGTCTTACGTCATCGAACGTGACGATGTCGAGATCATTAGCGAGGACATACCAGGATGGAGCGTGGCAAACGAGGGATCTGTGACAGTAGCTCTTGACATCACTATAACTCCTGAGCTCAAGAATGAGGGTAACGCCAGAAAACTCATCAAGCAGATACAGACACTGAGAAAGTCAACAGGATTAGAGATAACGGACAGAATCAAGGTAGTTGTGTCAGAGTGCGCCGAGACAAAAGCCATCCTTGATACCTTCAAGAATCATATCGCCTCCCAAGTTCTGGCAAACGCCATCACATTGGGAGACAACGATGGCGAAGAGTATGACTTCGATGACTTCAAAGCAAAGATAAATGTCACAAAGGACTAAATTCATTATCTCCATCGCAATATTCATTTCTGTACTTGTCATTGACCAGCTCATAAAGGTCAATGTCAAGACAGGAATGTTTTTAGGTGAAAGGATTGAGATCACATCATGGTTCCAACTGGTGTTTGTCGAAAACAACGGAATGGCGTTCGGAATGGAGTTATGGGGTGGAAAACTGGTGCTCACCCTGTTCCGCATCGTCGCCATAGCCTTTATCGGATGGATAATATACAATGACATCCGAAAAGATAAACCTATCGGATACATAGTATGTGTGTCACTCATAATGGCCGGAGCGGCAGGCAATATCATAGACTGTCTCTTCTATGGACTGATATTCAACAATCCGCCATTCCCGCAAGTGGCACAGTTAGTGGAGTACGGAACAGGATACGGGGACTTCCTCTACGGAAAAGTGGTGGACATGTTTTACTTTCCTCTCATAGAATGGGACATGCCTGACATTAAGGCACTGCCCTACGCGGGTGAGCACTGCGTGTTCTTCAGCCCAGTCTTCAACTTCGCTGACTCCGCCATATCGGTAGGCATCGTGGCACTGTTGATTTTCTATCATAATCTCGTAAACGATTATTTCAAATAAACACCACACACGTAATTATATAGTGAGGAGATTTCCGCTTTTCATATTAATACTGGCGGTGGTCTGTGCCTGCGAGAACAGACCTGATAATGTCATGCCAAAAGACAAGATGGAAGACGTGCTGTACGACTACCATCTGGCTCAGGGCATAATCAACGACATGAACACCACCGACAGAAAGAACAACAGCCAGAAATACATCAACTCCGTGTTCAAGAAACACGGGATCACACAGGCGGAGTTTGACACCTCTCTTGTGTGGTACAACAAGAACACCGACAAGCTGCATGACATCTACAAGAATCTGAAAAAAAGATTTGACGATCTGAACAAAGAGCTACAGCTTCAAAACGGTAACAATGACATGATGGCTATGTTCACGACTGGTGGAGACACATCGGACATCTGGGGCTCAAAGAAAATCATCGTGTTGCGTGACAACGTGATACAACGAAGGGAAAGTTTCACGATAGTGTCGGACACAAGTTTCCATAAAGGTGACACCTATTTGCTGATGTGCAAGCTCAACATGATTGTCGAGAACAAGAACGAGCACAAGGAATGCGTGACGACAGGTCTCAACCTCACATACAAAGACGGTCTGAAAGTCGGAGTGACAAAACAGAACCATAACAGCGGTCAAATACAGATCACGCTGACGGCGGACCACTCCGGGGAGCTAAGACAGATCACAGGCTTCTTCTACTTCACAGGAAACAGCAACTACAGAAGCATTGCCGTTCTGGATGACATAAAGCTGATACGTATGCACAAACAGGAAGAGAAAACTGACACTGCCACGGTGGTCACCACAGAACCGGATGCGGAAGCCAAGATTGAGGACACCATACCTGCCGTTGACGAGAAAACGCTCAAGCCGCATCTTACACCGGAGCAGATTCACGCGATGGGAACCGGCAATAAGAAGATACAGATTAAGACGGCTCCAGACAAACGCACACCTAACCAGTATGGCAGAAGGAAAAGGTAATAACAACATATCAGGAAAAATAAGAAATGCGAAGAGTAGCAGCAAACATGGTATGTAAAAACGTCACAGAGTTTCACAAATATCATATTGTGGAACTCTGTGAACATATAGTGGTCAACCACTACGCGTTGACAGAGGAGCTAGACATGACGGAATGGCTGGGCGGAACGATACTCCTGGCAAACGTGAAAGACATAGACATAAATACCACGAAATCCGTCGAGGACTTCTACGAGAGCATCGCCTCATGTGAGAAGTCACCGTTTCTCTTCGCTTACCACACCCAAAAAGTGTTACCTTTTTCTACGAAACTCAGCACAGATGACAGCAGTGGCAATTGCCACATTAAGAGACTCTGACGTCTTTCTTCCCTCAGGATAGTTAGGAATCCTCAGACGCTCATTAACGTAAGAGGCAACGGCATCCGAGACACCCCTTCCTTCATTACCCATGATAATCACTCCCCTATCTTCCAACGTCTTATCATACACGTTCTCACCGTCGAGGAACGTGCCATACACGTTAACCGTCTCATCCAGCTCACGCAACTGTTCCACAAGATCCACATAATGAACCCTGACACGCGCCACAGCTCCCATCGTAGCCTGTACCGTCTTAGGGTTATATATATCAGCGCATCCCAACGAGCAATAAATATCCTCTATACCAAACCAGTCCGCCAACCTCACTATCGTACCGAGATTTCCGGGATTCTGCACGTCATCCAATGCCAAGCACAAACGTTCTGAGGCCGACACACTCATCGGCACATAATACTCTGGTTGTCTGAAGACAGCCAGCACCTGCTGGGGAGTCTCCAGAAAGCTGACCTTAACCAGCTCATCCTCCGTCACGATGTCACAAGCACACGTCTCCGGCAAATCCGCCGACAAGGCACTATGCCAACTCTCCACACATGCCACATACACACAATCCAACACCGCGAGAAGCTCCGCCACAAGTTTCGGTCCCTCAGCGACAAATACACCCTCATTACGTCTGTGCTTCTTCTGCTCAAGAGAATGTATATATTTAATTCTGTTTTTGCTAATCATGACGCAAAGTTAGGACATTATATCGTATTAACCGCAGACAGACTCTCTTTTTTGCGCTTCCGCCCGCAAAGTGCGCGCCAAACGGAAAAGCCCAATGAAGATTTGCTTATTCTACGAAAACATCGTACCTTTGGGCGCTTTTAATGTCATTTTGATGAGGTCGTCATTTTCACACATATCACTCATAATATTTATTCTGGCATTCTGCTCCTCATGCAGCGTAAACAGATTCATACCCGAGGAACAATATCTTCTGGAGGACGTGAACATCGTCTCCACCGACAATGGCAAGTCCGTCAAGGCTTATTCCTTGAAGAACTATATCAAACAGACACCTAACACAAAGATCTTCGGAATACGGTTTCCATTAAGGATTTATTGCGCCTCTGGGAAAAACGACAAGAAATGGCACAACAAGATGCTCAGAAAATTGGGCGAGGAGCCTGTGCTTTATGACGAGCAATCCGCCTCTCTGAGCGCAAGCGATATCACATTGGCCCTACGCAACGCCGGATACATGCAGGCCAACGTGGCCATCGACAAAAAAACGGATGGAAAGAGACTGCACCTCCGTTACGTAGTCAACACGAAAGAGAAGTATCACATACGACATGTGACACGCGAGATTGAGGATGCTGACATCAAGAGCATAATATGCGGAAAAGACACCAACGACTCAAAACTCTTCAACGGCGCTGATTTCAACATCAACACACTTAATGAGGAGAGAACACGCATAACCAATAAGCTGAGGTGTCAGGGATACTATAAGTTCACAAAACAAGACATCAGTTACACCGCAGACACCACAGCCGGAAGCACGTCCGTCGACGTCACCATTCACATACACCAACACTTGGACAACGGAAGGGCTCTGCCAGAAAGCCACAAGAGATACCACATCGGAGACATACGATTCCTTCTGGAGACAACACCTTACGATACCGTGTATGAGACGGAGACTTACAAGAACGTGGATTTCATTCACAAAGGAAGAAGACATTTCAGGAAGTCCATGCTCTTGTCGAACACGCAATTCAGGGAAGGACAACTGTACAACGACAAGTTTCTCAAGAACACATACACCAACTTCACGAGCCTGCCTGCCGTGTCATACTCTAACGTGAGACTGACCGAACGTCCGGGACGTGACACGCTGGACTGTGACATTATGGTGAACAGAGGCGACCCGTACCATACGGAAGCCTCACTCGAAGGCACCAACTCAGCCGGCGACCTTGGCGCCGCGACATCAGTGTCCCTACAGATTAAGAATGTTTTCAAAGGCTCAGAGACACTCACAGCCAAAGTCCGTGGAGCATACGAGTCCATAACCGGACTCGACGGCTACGACGGCAACTCATTCCTTGAGTTCGGCTACGAGACAAAACTGACCTTCCCGTCTTTTCTCCTTCCGTTCGTCAACAAAGACTGGGGAATGCTACACCACGCCAACTCGGAGATTGCCTTCCAATACAACCTGCAAAACAGACCGGAGTTCAACAGACGTGTGTTCACCGCCGCATGGAGATACAGATGGAGCAGCAAGAACCAAGGTATTCAGCACAAGTTTGACCTTCTCGAGGTTAACTACGTGTACATGCCATGGATCTCAAAAACGTTCAAAGAGCAATACCTGGACTCAATAGGAAAAACAAACGCGATCCTCAAGTATAACTACGAGAACTTGCTGATCACCAAAATGGGATACACCTATACCTATAACTCATTAGGCAACAGAGCCCAGACATACGGAGAGAACGCATACACGTTCAAATGGAACATCGAAACATCAGGCAACCTCCTGTTCCTTACCACGAAATCCATAAACGGGAAAAAGAACCATGACGGACAATACACCTTCTGCGGCATAGCGTACGCCCAGTACGTGAAAACAGACTTCGACTTCGCCAAGAGCATCAAACTGGACAAAAACAACTCTGTGGCGCTGCACATAGGAGGAGGAGTGGCATATCCGTACGGCAACTCCACGATACTGCCGTTCGAGAAGAGATATTTCTCCGGCGGCGCCAACAGCGTCAGAGGATGGTCCGTGCGTTCTCTAGGACCAGGTAAGTATAACGGCGTGGACAAAGGCATCAACTTCATAAACCAGTCGGGCGACGTGAAACTGGACATGAACGTCGAGTACCGCACCCACCTGTTCTGGAAACTTAACGGAGCATTCTATATTGACGGCGGTAACATCTGGACCATAAGAGAGTACGACGACCAGCCAGGCGGAGCGTTCAGGCTCAACACCTTCATACAGCAGATAGCCTTCAGCTACGGCCTGGGACTACGTATGAATCTCGACTTTTTCGTGCTGCGCTTCGACACGGGTATGAAGGCGGTGAACCCAGCCTTCAAGGGAAGATACCACTTCCCTATATACCATCCTAAGTTCTCACGTGACTTCGCCTTTCATTTCGCCGTGGGACTTCCCTTCTAAACAATCAGCGGAAACGATACAACAAACATAAACAATCTTATAATAACAATTTGCGACACCTATCTTAAAATAAGACTGGAATGACAACAAAATAACAGACATGTACACCACGGATAAAAATAAAGTCGTAAATTTGCAGAAGATAAGACTAAACAAAAACTAAATATGTATAGAACACATACCGCAGGAGAGCTGAGGCTCTCTGACGCAGGCAAAACAGTGACACTTGCCGGATGGGTGCAACGCACTCGCAAAATGGGAGCACTGACATTCGTTGACCTCCGCGACCGATACGGAATCACACAGCTCGTCTTCAACGAGGAGACGAACGCTGACTTGTGCGCGGAAGCTAACAAGCTCGGACGTGAATACGTTATCCAAGTGACAGGAGAGGTGGCTGAGCGCTACTCAAAAAACAATAACATACCAACAGGAGAGATTGAGATCAACGTGACAACACTGAACGTTCTCAACAAGTCAGTCACACCACCTTTCACCATCGAGGATGAGAGTGACGGTGGAGACGACATCAGGATGAAGTACAGATATCTTGACCTGAGACGTAACGCTGTCCGTAAGAACCTCGAGCTTCGCCACAGATTCTGCATCGAGGTACGCAACTATCTCTCAAATCTCGGGTTCCTCGAGGTGGAGACTCCTATGCTCATCGGCTCAACACCAGAAGGCGCGCGCGACTTCATCGTACCCTCAAGAATGAACCCGGGACAGTTCTACGCCCTGCCACAGTCTCCACAGACTCTGAAACAACTGCTAATGGTAGCCGGCTTCGACCGCTACTTCCAGATCGTCAAGTGCTTCCGCGACGAGGACCTGAGAGCAGACCGTCAGCCAGAGTTCACACAGATAGACTGTGAGATGTCATTCGTGACACAGGAAGACATCATACAGACCTTCGAGGGGATGGCAAAGCATCTCTTCAAGACACTGAGAGGAGTTGAAATCGAGGGCAACTTCCTTCGTCTGCCATGGATAGAGTGTATGAAGAGATTCGGTTCAGACAAACCAGACATGCGATTCGGCATGGAGTTCGTCGAGCTTATGGATGTGCTCAAGAAAGGCACGTTCGCCGTATTTGACGATGCCAAGTACATCGGCGGTATATGCGCCACAGGCTGCGCAAGCTACACAAGAAAGGACATCGACAAACTCACAGAATGGGTCAAGCGTCCTCAGATCGGCGCCAAGGGACTCGTCTATGCGAGAGTACAGGAGGACGGCAGCGTCAAGTCATCCGTGGACAAGTTCTACACACAGGAAGACCTGCAGACGCTTAAAGAGAAGATGCAGGCACAACCAGGAGACCTCATCCTCATACTTAGCGGAGATGACGACATGAAGACAAGAAAACAGCTCTGCGAGCTCAGACTGGAGATGGGAGAGCGTCTCGGCCTTCGTGACAAGAACAAGTTCGCCCTTCTCTGGGTCACTGAGTTCCCTATGTTCGAGTGGAGCGACGAGGAAGGTCGTCTGATGGCCATGCACCACCCGTTCACCCACCCTATGGACGAAGACATTCCTATGCTCGACACAAACCCGGCAGCCGTACGCGCAGACGCATACGACATGGTATGTAACGGTATCGAGGTCGGCGGAGGATCAATACGTATACACGACCCTAAACTTCAAGCTAAGATGTTCGAGATTCTCGGATTCACACCTGAGAAGGCAGAGGAACAGTTCGGCTTCCTGATGAACGCGTTCAAATACGGAGCACCACCTCACGGAGGACTTGCATACGGACTCGACCGTTGGGTCAGCATCTTCGCGGGTCTCGACTCAATACGCGACTGCATCGCGTTCCCTAAAAACAACAGCGGACGTGACGTGATGTTGGACGCACCTTCATTTGTCGACCAGAAACAGCTTGACGAGGACTTCATCTCGCTCAACTTACCAAAGGAATAAAGGCAAAACACTCTTGATATGGGGGGGATTTCTCCCCCCATTATCAATAATTATAAGTCCGGAGAGAAAAAAAACTCAGAAAAGATTTGCCAATAAAAGAAAAAAGCGTACCTTTGCAGCGCAATTGGGAAACGGAACACCAAAAACAAATTAAAATGCGTCCTTAGCTCAGCTGGTAGAGCAATTGACTCTTAATCAATGGGTCCAGGGTTCGAGCCCCTGAGGGCGTACAAGACGAGGGCAACAAGTTGCCCTCTTTTTTTTTGCTAACATTACTCCGACAAACGACAATACACAATGCTAACATTCTTCAGTTTTGGAAGTGGCAGTTGCGGAAACTGCTATTATATAGGAACCGATAAAGACGCCGTGTTGGTTGATGCGGGCGTCGGCATCAGGCGTTTCAAGAAAAACTTAAAAGAATACGGCATAAGCACTAATACCATCAAGGCAATGCTCACCACACACGACCATGCGGACCACACCAAGGCCAGCGGAGTCATCAGCGGCGAGTACAACCTGCCTGTTTACGCCACACAACTCGTGCACGAGGGAATGAGACGCAACTATCAACTGAGAAACAAGGTTGACGTGACCAGGACACACATCGTCACACCCGGCGAAACCTTCACAGTCGGAGAGCTGAAGGTCACGGCGTTCCCCATCCCACACGACGCTTCAGAGAACGTTGGTTATTTCATCGAGACACCAGAGACAAACATCACCGTCATGACCGACGTCGGCGACATCACCGACGACATCTCCAACTACATACAGAAGTCGAACAACCTCATCATCGAGGCGAACTACGACCGTGAGATGCTCAGACAGGGAAGATACCCCGAGATGCTGAAACAGCGCATCACGTCCGGACGAGGACACCTGGCCAACATACAAACCGCCGACGCCCTGGCCAAGAATTTCCACGAGAAGCTAAAGAGAATATGGCTCTGCCACCTCAGCGAGGAAAACAACCATCCGGAACTGGCGAAAAAAACAATTGAGACACATCTAAGAGCGTTCGGACTGATCGCCGGAACAGACTTCCAGCTGGAGGTGCTGAGACGGAAAATACCTACCGGACCTTTCGTCATTAAAGACTGAGGACTCACACGCCCGACAAGACCGAGACAAACAAAGCCCCCACTCATGCGAAACGACAGGATAACACACAAACCGACCTGACTCACAACATAATACAGAAAGGAAAAGGAAACATATTAAAATTGGTAAAATAGCCGCTCTAAATTCTTAATTAAACTGAATTGTTTGCTTTTTTGCGAAAAAAATTATATATCTTTGCATAAGTTTTCGAAAACAATTGACAATGAAAGCAAAGAAGATTCTATTTATCACACAGGAAATGGTTCCGTTCGTACCTGAGAGTCCAAAAGCAAAAATGGGACTTCAGCTACCACAGGCAATACAGGAGAGAAACAACGAGATAAGAACTTTCACTCCAAAATGGGGAGCAATAAACGAAAGAAGGAACCAACTCCATGAAGTGATACGTCTGTCTGGCATGAACCTCATCATCGACGAGACAGACCATCCGTTAATCATAAAAGTCGCGTCACTCCAGGCCGCACACATGCAGATATACTTCATCGACAATGATGATTATTTCCAGAAACGTGACATGGTCACTGACAGCGACGGCAATGAGTACAAGGACAATGGAGAGAGAGCCGTGTTCTACGCGCGAGGCGTTCTCGAGACTGTCAAGAAACTCAGATGGGCCCCTAACGTCATACATTGTCAGGGATGGATCTCCGCACTGGCACCTCTGTACATCAAGAAGGCCTACGCCGACGAGCCGTCATTCTGCGACAGCAAGGTAGTGTTCTCCGCCTCATCAGCAGACTTCAGCGAGGACATGGGAAAGCACAACATCGACTGCATACCTTTCAAAAACGTCACATTGGACGAGATAAAAGACGTCTGCACAGACAAACTGACATACACCGAACTGGCGAAGATTGCTGTCAAGTACTCCGACGGACTGATTCTCGAGGACGACGGAGTCGACCCGGAGATAATAGAATACGCGAAGTCTCAAGGAAAACCAGTTCTGAAATACAACGACGGCGACAACAAATTCGACGAATACGACAAATTCTTTGACTCTTTCACAGACAATACTGAGGATTAACGACTTTGTGAGAAAAGGCGTGACACACGTTGTCTTGACGCCCCCGCTCCCACATGATCCGACAGCGCATGTTATGTGACTAAATCAACATAATCATTTCAATAATGTCTTTAAGACCATTTATCCCCCTTTTGATCGCATGTGTGTGTTTCGCGGCATGTGACGACAACACATCAACCTTAGGTATGGACATGATGCCATCCAGCGACTTGATGACGAAAACATACAAGACATACGACGTCAACTCGTCCTCCTATGAGGTCGGAGACTCCGTGCTCGCAAGAACAAGCATGTCATACATAGGACGATTCACAGACCCGGTCACAGGCACATCAATAAAGAGCGATTTCTTGTCTCAATACTATTGTCTGGACGGACAAATGTTTCCAGACTCCATCATAGGAGACTCCGTATTGTCGGTCAACGCTCACCTCTACTTCACCACTTTCATCGGAGACTCTCTGACTAACATGGAGATTGAGGTGTATGAGCTGGACTCACTGCTTGACGCCAACGCGGACTACTACACGAACATCGACCCGACTAAGTTTATAAACAAGGACGCTAAGCCTATCGGAAAAAAATGGTTCACGGCATCCGACAGAACTATAACGGACTCGCTGAGATACGCCATCAAGGGCACAAGCTCTGACTCCCTCAGACAAGTGACCATATCACTGGACAGAAGCATAGGACAAAAGATTCTGGAGGCTTACAGACAAGACACGACAATATTGTCAAGCGCCAACAAATGGCTGCACAGCGGACTGCCTACAAGCAAAGGACTGTACTACAAACTCTGCAAAGGTGACGGACTGATGGCCTACGTAAAGGTCAGCAACATAACAATCGCTTTCGACTACTACGACGCGGAGACGGACAGCGTGTACAAATCCGCATCCTTCTCACTGCCAGGAACAGAGGAGGTCGTGCAAGCCACACGCTTCGAGAACAAAAACATCGACAAGCTCATGGCGGACACGGAGGCGACATACCTGAAATGTCCTGCCGGCATCTTCACAATGGCTGAGCTTCCTGTCGACTCCATCAACGTCAACGACACCATCAACTCAGCGTCAATAACATTCACGAGATACAACGACAGCGAGTACAGCAACGCGTCTGCGGAGAGTTCTTTCAGACTCGGAATACCGAAAACCGTGCTCCTCGTGAGACTTGACGAGTACCTGAACGGATTCTTTGAGAATTACAACGTCAATGACAATATCACGTCATACATCACCACATTCTCAAGCAGCACCAACACTTATGAGTTCGACAATATCTCAAGGCTGATAAGCACAATACAACAGGAGAGGAAGAACGGAACGGCAACCGAGAATTACAACAAGATACTTCTCATACCTGTCGAGACCACTACTTCCAGTTCAAGCTCAACCACGGTTGTGAAGATGAACCACGACTTCAGCATGAGCAGCGCAAGACTGGTGGGCGGAAAGGACGACAAGGTCCAACTGAACGTGATATACAGCAGATTCAACAACAATCACTAAACGATACGAGAACGGGGGCGCAAATGCGGTCCCGTTTTTTTGTTATGCCCGCAACAACGCACTGTCCTCACCCTTCCCCACATGAAAACACACGACTGTTTTTCCGCATTTAACCGACACAGGACAACCGCAAGGTTTTCCAACACTAAAATGCAGCCACAGACCACTGCCGTTCATGAGAAACACAACCCGACGACAATGAAAGCCACGAATGGATGACTAGTGAGGCACCCGAAAAAGGCAAACTATACCAGATCACTGAGAGCGTACGCATCACCACGGACAGCATCAGACTGTAGCATCACTTCATGCCACGCCACGAGACGGTCAACACTGACATTCGGACATCAGACAAAACGGCCACAATCACATGATGACAGAGACGACCATCTTGCTCGCACAAGAACGAAAGGACTCAACACCGGAGACAACATCGTCCGTCCCTCTTCTCTTCCGACATTTTGAGTTGACAATCCGGAATTATTTCCACAAAAACTCAGCGACATGATGTTCCCATCGTTTCACGCCTATCCATCCTTCACAACTTTCCAGATTAATTCTCAGCGTTTTACGCATCCAACGTCATCAGTTCACAAACAAGACACACTCGGTGCAAACACTCAGCGCAATCGGTTTTCTCGCCCTGCACATACAGTTCACTTACTCTACATCCTCGTTTTTCTCACTCTGCGCCCTCGTCTTACACACGACAACTACGACTACTACTACAACTACGACTATTTTGAATTCTTTGATATTTAATAATTATTAATAACCAGAGTATATAATCATCGTAGTAGTAGTAGTTGTTGTTGTCGTTGTACGTTTTTGTCAGCTTGCCACCCGTCGCCATCACTGCCACTATCATCCGCCCGGCATTTCAGTCCGCCCCCGGGCCACTCGCACTCCCACACACTACCCGACTCCACGGCTGTTTATCACAAAATTTCCGTCCTGCCCACATACCGTCTCGCTTCTTCCGGAAGTGAGCTGTCGACGTGAGTTCACATCAGCGGCTCCCCGCCTGTGGCACGCCATCAACACCTGAGGCTTCGGCGTCAGTCTCACGCATCGCAAAGATAACCACAGGAGGAAATCTACGTTAGCCACCCTCGTCACATATCAACGCTCGCCATCATTTTTCTCGTCCACATCATCCCGTTCACGCGTATCACACACAATCGGGATGTACGGTGTAATCACGGGAGAGCATTGACAAACCAGCGCACACACCCATTCTTCCAACTCTCCACGCCGACACACGCACCTCAGACACTGCCCATATAACGTTACAAGAAAAGCGTTTGGCATAAGACACATAAAGGTAAACGGAAAGCACATCTTTCCACATTAACAAACATCAAAGCGTCTAAATGTCAACCACAAAGAACAAATGTCTATCAAGCAGCGCAATCATAATGACACGAGCATAAGGAAACTGAAAGGCTATCGGATAAAAGACTAACCACATTTCCTATGCCACATTTCGGCAAAAACAAGTTAACACTCTGATATTCATTTATAGAGAATATAAAGCACTAAGGTTAGGATACTAAAATTCTCAGGTTAGGACAATACACACACGCAGGTCTGCACACTCCACTCGCCTAACCTGAACTTTTCAACGTCCTAACCTGAACTTTTCAGAGCTCGAATAAGACTCGGGAAGAAA